>Ga0207650_10003820_pt1 | contig 10304 bp, 10 predicted proteins | sample KBSS63metaG_FD_184325 | JGI IMG/M metagenome (GOLD analysis project Ga0207650, IMG submission 184325) | Switchgrass rhizosphere microbial communities from Kellogg Biological Station, Michigan, USA - KBS S6-3 metaG (SPAdes) (version 2) | ecosystem: Host-associated > Plants > Roots > Rhizosphere...
CACTGTGCTGTCGGGGGCTGCCAGGCAGTGCATAGCCTTGATGAAATGCCAGGGTTTGAGCCCGACGCTGTGCGGGTCCGGCTCAGGCTTGAGATTTTGCACCTTCGCCATTTCCATCATGTGGTCGGTGAAGTTCGCGCCAGCGCAGAAAATGTCGGCGGGGGTCGGCACCGGCGTCAACAGCTTGGTGCTCGCGAGCGGACGGCCTTCGCTCTTCCCGGCGGCCGCGCCGGCGGCGTCCTGCAGCAGTCCGCGCGCGGTGTCCCAATCGCGCAGCACGTCGAGCATCGTCGCGTAGGCCGGGCGCCCGGTTGCCGCCGCGAGGTCGAACACGGTCTGATCGACCACCAGCCCCGCGCGCGGTCCTTGCGGCGATTGATAGGTGACAAGATTGTACTGGTACATCGTCGACGGTCCTGTTCAAATCGATGGGGATTGGCAGCGTGCGCCGCGGCGTTTATTCCGGCTGCAAGCCGATGTCGTGGACGATCTTTCCCCATTGTTCGAGCTGCGCCCGCACATAGGCGGCGGTCTGCTCCGGGGTGCCGGCGCCTTCGGTATACATGCCGACATCGCGCATGCGCCGGGCGATCTCGGCGTCCTTGAGCGCGGCGTCCACTTCGCGGTTCATGCGCTCGATTATCTCGGCCGGCGTTCCGGTCGGTGCCACCACCGCGAACCAGCCGATGAAGTCGAAGCCGGGCAGGGTTTCGGAAATCGCCGGGGTGCTTTCAAAACCCGGCAGGCGTTTGAGCGAGCTCACCCCCAGTGCTCGCAGCTGCCCTTGCTCCATGAGCGCCGCGGCCGACGGGACCGCGAGCACGATGAGCTGCACGCGGCCGGCAAGCGCGTCCTGGGCGCCTTGCGGCATGGTGGCGTAGGGCACCTGAACGATACGGGTGCCGGCACGCTTGTTGAACCAAGCGGTGAGCATCCCGGAGAAATTCCTCTGTCCGTCGGTGGCCGCCAGCAGCTTGCCGGGCTCCGCCTTATCGAGCGCGATCAGCTCGGGCAGAGTCTTCGCGGCAAGGCCGGGATTGGCCAGCAGGAAAAACGGATTGCTTGCGACCATGGCAACCGGCACGAAATCACGCGCCGGATCATACGGCAGCGATTTGAACGTATAGGGATTGGTGACAAGCGCGGCTGCGGTCGCGAAGAAGAAGGTGAAGCCGTCGGGTGCCGAGCGGGCCGCGGCCTGCGCGCCGATGATGTTTCCGCCGCCGGGTTTGTTGTCGACCACGACCTGCTGTCCGAGCGCGCGTGACAGCCTGTCCGCAATCAGCCGGCAGATGATATCGGGCGTCCCGCCCGCGGCCTGCGAGACGATGAATTTGATCGGTCGTGCCGGCCAGCTTTGCGCCGCCGCCTGCTCCGCTGCCGCCAGCACTGCGAGCGCGCACGCCAATGCTCCAACCAGTCCGTACACGAAACCTCCCGGAAACTCTTCTTACCTGCCGCCGCTGCCGATGTCCCCCGCCAGGGCGGGCTTGTGGGGCGCGCTTTTTCTGTCCTACAAGCGGCTCATGATACGATACGATCGTATCGTGTGGTAGACCTACAGGACCGGGGAATGACGAGCAATCCGCCAAGCCTGGATGGCAGGCGCCGTGCGCGCGCCATCGACTTTCACGCCCATGTCATCGTGCCCGAAGTCTACGCGGTGGCGGCCGAGCACAACATTTTTTCCGAGCTCCCCACCGATCCTGGTGTGACGGACGAGATGCGAAGCCAAATCAAGGGCCGTGCCGGCATGGTGCTGGCTCGGATGAGCGACGTGTCCGAGCGCATCGCGAAAATGGACGCCATGGGCGTGGACGTGCAGGTGCTGAGCGCAAGTCTCGTCCATCAGGGGCTCGATTGGGCCGACGCACAAACCAGCTTGCGGCTCGCCCGCACGACCAATGATTGGATCGCCAAGGCAGTCACGGCGCATCCTGCGCGATTTGTCGGGCTCGGCACGCTGCCGCTCCACGTTCCGTCGCTCGCGGTGACCGAACTCGAACGTTGCGTCGGCGAATTGCGGCTCAAGGGTGTGGCGATCTCGACCATGGCGGGTGCGTTGGAACTCGGTGACCCGCAGCTTCGACCGTTCTGGGCCAAGGCGGAAGCGCTCGGCGCCATCGTCTACATCCATCCCGGCGGCAATCGCGACCGCCGCTTCAAGCGCTTTCACCTCTGGAACAGCGTAGGCCAGGCGTTCGAAGAGGCGATGGCGATTTCATCGCTGATGTACGACGGCGTGCTGGAATCCCACCCCAAGCTCAAAATCTGCATCTCCCACGGCGGTGGATATATGCCCTTCTACATGGGGCGCATCGATCGCAACTATTTGGAAAAGGCCAACACTCGCGTGAACATGAGCAAGCCTCCGATCGATTATCTGCGCATGCTCTATTTCGATTCCTGCGTGTACGAAACCGCGGTGCTGCAGCATCTGGTCGACAAAGTGGGCGCGGACCGGGTGCTGCTGGGATCGGACTACCCCGTGGGTGAGACGAAACCAATCGAATTCGTCACTGGCACCAAGACCCTGTCGGCCGAAGAAAAAGAGCGCATCCTGGGCTCCAACGCGGCAGCACTGCTCGGCGTGGCGAACTAGCCGGACTGGCGGCGGCAGGCCCCCACGGACGTGATCAGCAACGACCTCAGTGCGAGAACAGCATGGACGAACGGCTTCTCAATCCCATCTCGACGCATGAGCTCGAACGCCGCTGGGCCGCGGCGCGCAGGGAAATGGCTGCCCGCCGGATCGATGCGCTGGTCATGCAAAACAACAACGATTGGCTCGGCGGCAATGTCCGCTGGTTCACCGATACGCCGCTGAGCAACGGCTATCCCCGCAGCGTCATCTTCCCGGCCTCCGACCTGATGACCGTGGTGGACATGGGCGCGCGGGGCGGGCGTCGCCGCCTTGATGGCGACGACGAGGCCAACCGCGGTGTCGGGGAGATGATCTTCACGCCGGCCTTCACCAGCGTGGCCTATACCGACGAATACCAGGCGGAGCTCGTCGCCGAGGCGCTCAAGCGCGGCGGCTATCGCACCATCGGTTGGGTCGGCAGCGGCGCTATGCCGTACAAGTTCGTGGCGCGGATCGAGCGCGAGCTCCAAGGCAGGGCCACGTTCGTGGATGCCACCGAATTCGTCGATCGTCTCAAGGCGATCAAAAGCGAAGAGGAGAAGGACATCATCCGCAAGGCCGCGGAGATGCAGGACGAGATTTTCGACCGCGTGCTGCGGAAGATTCGTCCCGGCATGACGGACAATGACGTTACCGCCCTGGCGCAATACGAAGGCCGGCTTCTGGGCAGTGAGCAGGGCCTGTTTCTCGGATCGTCGGCGCCCCTCGGCCAGGCATCGCGCTTCATCGATCGCCACCTGCAGGCGCGCACGCTCAAACCCGGCGAGCATTTTACTCTGTTGATCGAAAACAACGGGCCGGGTGGCTTCTATACCGAGATTGCCCGCACCATAGTGCTCGGCAAGGCCTCGAATGAGCTCATCGACGGATTCGAGTCGATGAAGGAGGCGCAGGCCCATACCCTGCGCCTGCTCAAGCCGGGTGCATCTTGCGCCGACGTCGCCAGGAGCCATGACGACTATATGCGCGGGCGCGGCTTGCCGGCGGAGCTTCGCCTCTATTGTCACGGCCAGGGTTATGACTTGGTCGAACGGCCGCTGGTTCGTGCCGACGAAACCATGAATATCGAAGAGCACATGAATCTCGCGGTCCATCCGGGCTACGAGACGCCGTCCATCTTCGCGGTGATCTGCGACAATTACTTCATCGAGGCCGGCGGCCCGGGTGCGTGCCTGCACAAGACGCCGAAGCAGGTGTTCGAAGTGTGACCAGAGAGAAGTTTGACCAGGGACATGGCCTTGACGTTTCCTTCCAGGCTGCGTGCTGAGGAGCCGTGCAGCGCGGAGCAGCCCACGAAGCTCCGGCGGCTGGGCTGCGGCGCGGGTCGCCCCCCAAGCGTGAGGCTGTTTCGATCCTTCGCGGCGCGTGCTCGGCTCGTCCCTCGAGCCGAGGGCGGGGCAGGACGCAACCGCGCATGAAGATCGATGTGCTGAGTATCGGCTCGTTTCCCGCGGCAACGAATGCCGAGCTCGCGAAGCGGTTCGCGATCACCCATCATTTCAACCGGCCCGCGCCGAATGCGTTGGGCGCTGAGCTCAAGGCGCGCATTCGCGCCATCGCGACCGAGGCCAACCGAGGCGCGGACCGTGCGCTGATCGAGGCGCTCCCGCGGCTCGAAGTGATCTCGCTCTTCGGCGTCGGAACCGACTCTGTCGACCTCGCCGCCGCGCGTGAGCGCAACATCCCGGTGACGAACACCCCAGGAATTCTCACCGACGAAGTGGCCGATCTCGCCATCGGCCTGATGCTGGCGTCGGCGCGCCAGATCGTGTTTGCCGACCGCTATGTGCGCGACGGCAGCTGGGCCAGCAAGGGACCGATCCCGCTCGGGCGCAGCGTCGGCGGCAAGACCATGGGCGTGCTCGGCCTCGGTGGCATCGGACGCGCCATTGCCGATCGCGGCGCCGCGTTCCGCATGCGCATCATTTATAGTGGTCCGCGGCGCAAGCCCGAGGTGCCTTACGAGTACGTCGCCGACATCGTCGAGCTGGCGCGACAGAGCGATTATCTGATGATCGCTTGCAGAGGCGGCCCCGAGACCCGTCATCTGGTCTCGGCTGCCGTCATCGATGCTCTCGGGCCGGCGGGTACGCTCATCAACGTTGCGCGCGGGAGCGTGGTCGACGAGGTGGCGCTCATCGCGGCGCTCGCCGAGGGCCGTCTCGGCCACGCGGCGCTCGATGTGTTTGAGAGCGAGCCCAATCCCTCACCTGAACTGCTCAAGCTGCCAAACGTGCTGGTGCAGCCGCATCATGGCAGCGCGACCGTCGAGACCCGCACCGCGATCGGCCAGCTGATGATCGACAATCTGGGCGCCCATTTTGCGCACAAGTCGTTGCTCACGCCGGTGCGCTGATCGTTTTTCCCACTCGTAATTCGGCTGTTCGTCGGCCTGCGGCCGGCTCGGCGCTCGCCACCGTCGATCGATGTGGCAAATTGCAGGCAAGAATAGGGAAGTCACCGTCATCATCCGGCGGCAAAATGGCGAGCACCGCGATTGTTCGTAACGGGCGAACAGTCCGTTTCAATCGCAGCACGTTATCAAAACCCCCGGCGCTCCTATCTGCCGGGCGTGCGAGCGGCCGGCGCTCGAGCCCGCCGCTGAGGGTCCTCGGACTAGGGCTATATCGCACTTTGGCCCATACCGAATGGAGATGACGCTATGAAAACCGCAGTGATCAAATTCGTGACCGCGCTGGGAATCGCCAGTGCGCTCGTGATGTCGGTGACAGGCGTGTCGTTCGCGCAGCGCAACAGCAGCTGTATTCCGCACTACGACAGCTCGGGCGCGCAGACGGCACCGTATTGCTGAGCGCGGGGAGCGATCTGCTCACGCGTTCGTGTCGAAGGTAGTTGAGTGCAAGGGGGTCCGGCGCGAGCCGGGCCCCCGTTCGTTGCAGGGAAGCTCGACGTTTCGTTGTTTACCTCCTGTTTACCTTTTGCGGCGGCTTGCGGCCGAAGCCGCGATTGTGCGGTGTCGGCGAAAACTGTGTTCGCGGCGCCTCCCGTTATCAAAACCAGTTTTCGGCCCACCTCAGGTGGCGGGGGAGTTTGGCGGCTGACAAGCCGGAGCAGTGTGTCGAGACCGGTTTCTTTGCGTCTAGAGCAGTTCAATAGGAGCGAGCTATGAGCGGGCAATCTTGGTCGCAAGGCGTCAGCATCCGTGGCATGTCTGTGATCGCCTGCGCGGCTGCGATCCTGGTCGCGACCGAGGCGGGGGTACGTCCCGGCGCGGCTGGTACGAGACATGAAGCCGCCACGTTTGGTATTCCGGGTGAAGGCTCGGTAACCGACGAGATAGGCCGCACCGACGACGGTTCCATCATCATCGAATGTGTCGGGTTCGCGGGCCAGGCGCGATTTGCCGTGGACACCGCCGATGGGTCACGTATCGGAACTGTGGCCGTGCCTCACCGTCCGCTTGGCCCGCACACATGTTCGGCCAATGAACATAAGCGGACGTAATCCGCGCCACTTCTCCTCGCATCGCCATCGCTGCGTCACAGTCATGGCGCGGCCGACTGGATTTGATTCGTGGCGAGACAAGGGGGCGCCGGATCGTTGCGACGTGCGACACTTAAACGTGAGCAAATGTGATCGGGGGCAACTTGATACGGAGATAATGCCGGAACATGTCGACCTGACGGAAATCGGGTGATCACATGGACCGGATGACGAGCATGGCCACCTTCGTGAAGGTGGTCGAGAGCGAGGGCTTTTCCGCCGCGGCGCGAGCCCTTGGCATATCCCCGAGCATGGCGACGACGCATGTGCGCTTCCTCGAGGAGCGCCTCGGGGTTCGCCTCCTCAACCGCAGCACCCGCCGGGTGAGCCTGACCGAGGCAGGTCAGGTTTACTACGAGCGCTGCCTGCAGATCCTCACGGAGGTCGAGGATGCCGACCGGGCGGCCCAGGCCTTGCAGTCGACGCCACGCGGCACGCTACGACTCAACACGTCGGTGGCAATTCCGCCATTTCTCGCTCCCGTCATCGCCGAGTTCGTCACGCTCTATCCCGACGTGTCGATCAACATGACGATGACCGATCGGATGATCGATCTGGTGGAGGAGGGCTTCGATCTCGCGGTCCGCAATATGTCTGTTCCGGATTCGAGCCTCATCGCTCGCCGCGTGGCGACCTATCGCTTCGTCGTATGTGGAGCGCCCAGCTATTTTGCCGCGCGCGGCACGCCGGAACAGCCGGCGGATTTGGTGCATCACAATTGTCTGACCTATTCGCACTCGGCGTGGGGCAATGAGTGGCGCTTCGCAGGGCCGGATGGGGAGCAGTCGATCGCGGTGTCCGGCAACTTGCAGGCCAACAGCGACAATGCCTTGCGGTTGGCGGCGGTGCATGGTCAGGGACTGGCGCTGGCGCCGACCTTTCTAGTTGCCGACGAGGTCAAATCAGGCCGCCTCGTTCCTGTCTTGAGGAGGTTCCTGCAGACCGAGCACAGCATCAACGCCATCTATCCCCATCGTCATCACCTTTCGGCGAAGGTGCGCAGCTTCATAGATCTTCTGGCCAAGCACTTTCGCGCGGAGCCCGCGTGGGCCGACCCGAGCGCGTCGTGCACGGCCAGTGCGCGCCGTACGGATGGCACGGCAGTCGAGCATCATTCGCTCATGCGCGCGGATAGCGCCGCTGCCCTTGGCCGTTGAAATGATCACATGGGCGTTGGTGCTCGCGGCCTCAGCGCGGCGCTGGTGATGAGTGCAATTGCCGGCATCGGCGGCCAAGGTGCCGGGTTGCGCGCGATCGGCGGTGACGAATCAATGCAGACATCGGCCGCGAGCGGACGCCACGGCCAGAGCTTAGCGGAGGCGTATAACCACCCGCATCGAGGCTTTGCCGCGCCGAGGGGATTTCGCTAGCTTGCGCTCCCGTACGGCGGGCGGGGAGGGGCAGCTGGTCATGGCGCAGGCGCAAATCGTCATTGCAGGGGTGAGCCACCTCTATCGACCGCCCAGCGGGCGGCCGGTGCTCGCCCTCGAGGACGTCTCGCTCGACGTGGGCGCCCGCGAATTCGTTGCGCTGCTCGGACCTTCCGGCTGCGGCAAGTCGACGCTGCTGTATCTGATTGGCGGCTTCCTCCCTACCGAGACCGGCAAAATTCTCGTCGAGGGCAAGCCGGTCGCCGCGCCCGGGCCCGATCGCGGCATCGTCTTTCAACACTTTGCGCTGTTTCCGTGGAAGACCGTGCGCGCAAACATCCTTTACGGTCTGGAACGAATGGGGCTTCGCCGCGACGAACGCGAGAGGCGGGCGCAATCGTTCATCGATCTTGTCGGCCTCGGCGGCTTCGAGGATAGCTATCCGTCGCAACTGTCGGGTGGAATGCGGCAGCGCACCGCGATCGCACGCACGTTGGCCTTCGATCCGAAAATTTTGCTCATGGACGAGCCGTTCGGGGCGCTCGATGCCCAGACCCGCGGTCTCATGCAGTCGGAGCTCTTGAGCATTTGGCAGCGTACCCCGAAGACCGTCATCTTCGTGACCCATGACGTCCAGGAGGCGGTTTATCTCGCCGATCGTGTGGCGGTGATGTCCGCGCGGCCCGGTCGCATCAAGGCAATCGTCGACACCAAATTCGACAAGACCGACCCGGCGATCTTCAAGAACAAGGGATTCATCGACAAGGTAGACGAGATCTGGAACCTGGTTCGGATCGAAGCCATCAAGGCCCAGGGAGGGCGCGCATCGTGATGGGCGGCGGCATGAAGGCGGCGCTCGTTCGCTATCTCCCGCTCGTCTTGCTCGCGCTCGCCTGGGAGGTCGGCGCCAGGACCGGTCTCGTATCCACGCTCGCCTTGCCGCCGTTGAGCACGGTGGCGGCGGCCTGGATCGAACTGCTCAAAGACGGCGAACTCATCACCAACGGCGCCGCTTCGCTGTGGCGGGCGGGGGCCGGGCTTTTTCTGTCGATAGTGATCGGCGCCGCCCTTGGCATCGTGATGGCCTGGTGGCGGCCGGTCAATGTGTTGCTCAGCCCCTTGGTGGAGATGTTCTATCCGATGCCGAAATCGGCGCTGATCCCGGTGACGGTGTTGTGGCTCGGGTTCGGAAACGGCTCGAAAATCCTGTTGATCTTCCTCGGCTGCATGCTGCCGGTGACGCTCGGTGCCTTCAACGGCGCGCGCTCGAGCGAGCAGGCCCTGGTCTGGTCCGCCCGCAGCATGGGCGCCAACCGGCTGCGGATGTTGTGGGATGTGGTCGTGCCGAGCGCGCTGCCTGAACTGCTCAATGGCATCCGCACCGCGCTGGCGCTGTCGTTCATCCTGCTGGTCAGCTCTGAATTGATCGCGGCGCGCGAGGGATTGGGCTATCTCATCGGGTTCCTCGGCGCGAGTGGCACCTACGACGCGATGTTCGCCGTGGTCCTGACGGTCGCCCTGCTGGGCTTCGTGGCCGACCGCATCTATCTCGTGCTCATGCAAAGGATGCTGCGGTGGCAGGCATAGCGGACGACCTGCCGGGAGGGCCGTTGGCCGAACTGGCGCTCGAGCCATCGCCGCCCGCGCCCTATCGTTGGCTGCGGACGGCGGGCTGGGGGTTCGCGCGCGTGTTTTCCGTCCTGGCGCTCGCGGTCGCCTGGGAGGTTGCGGCGCGCTCCGGGGCTTTCACGCCCTATATGCTGCCGGCACTGAGTGCCGTGCTGGAGCGCATCTGGAATGACCTGGTCCAGGGCGAGCTCTTGCTCAACACCGGCGTCACGCTCTATCGCGCCCTGACCGGTTTCTTGATCGGCGCCGTCGCCGGCATCGTCCTTGGCATGGCCATTTCCCGCAACGCAATTGCGAACTGGTTCTTCGATCCGATCATCTCGGTCGGCTTCCCGATGCCGAAGATCGCGTTCCTGCCGGTGGTGATCCTGTGGCTCGGCGTCTATGACGTTTCCAAGATCACGATGATCGCGGTGGAAGCGATCTTCCCCGTGGTCACTGCAACCATCATCGGCATCCGCGGTGTCGAGCGCGAGTTGTTATGGTCGGCGCGCAATATGGGGGCAGGGGAGCGGGAATTGCTGTGGCAGGTCGCCTTGCCGGCGGCGCTGCCGCAGATCATCACCGGGCTGCAGGTCGCCTTGCCGATCGCGTTGATCGTGGCGATCGTCACCGAGATGTTCATGGGAGGCTACGGGCTCGGTGGCGCGATGAACACCGCGTCGCGCTTTGCCGATTCGCGCGGCGTGTTCGCCGGTATCGTCGAGATCGCCGTGGTCGGCTACGCGCTGGTCAAAATCGGGAGCCTCATCCGCCGCCGCCGGTTGTTGTGGCATCAGGAAGCGGTGGCGCCGAGCACGGTGTGACGGCCCGACGAAGGCTGGTTGCCCGCGTTCCGGCTAATTGGGCCGCGCGCTCGAGCGCGAGATTCCGATGGCGGACAGGAAGTGCCAGCATGCGCCGCCCGGCTGGGCGCCGGCGAGCCCTGGCAAGGCCCGCAGCAGAGGCTGCACGGTGTGCGCCGGAGGTAGGTTGACCGCAAATCCGCGGGCGTCGAGCTCGTTGTAGCGCTCGGAATCTTCGATCGTCGGCTGGAGCAGCAGTTGGATGCGGCAATATTCTTCACGCTCCGCCTGGCGAAGCCCATCGAAACCGTGGACGAGCCGCCCGTCGGTCGACAGCACGTAACGGTGCGGGATGACGTTCGCGAGCTCGCC
>Ga0207650_10003824_pt1 | contig 10295 bp, 6 predicted proteins | sample KBSS63metaG_FD_184325 | JGI IMG/M metagenome (GOLD analysis project Ga0207650, IMG submission 184325) | Switchgrass rhizosphere microbial communities from Kellogg Biological Station, Michigan, USA - KBS S6-3 metaG (SPAdes) (version 2) | ecosystem: Host-associated > Plants > Roots > Rhizosphere >...
GTGGATGAGGAGCAGGTCAAGGCGATCGAGGAGCGGATGGCCCAGCGCGGCTATCTCGAGGGCGGGGCGATGGCGACCGTCTTCAACCTGCTGCGGTCGAACGACCTGCTGTGGCCCTATGTCATCAACAACTACCTCAAGGGCAAGGCGCCGTTCCCCTTCGACCTGCTGTACTGGAATTCCGACGCCACCCGCATGCCGGCGGCCAACCATTCCTTCTACCTTCGCAACTGCTACCTCGACAACAAGCTGTCGAAAGGCGAGGTGGTGATCGGCAACACGCCGATCGATCTGAAAGCGATCAAGATACCGGTCTACAATCTGGCGACGCGGGAAGACCACATCGCGCCGGCGAAATCGGCGCTGCTCAGCTCGAAATTCTTCGGCGGGCCGGTGCGCTTCGTCTTGTCGGGCTCCGGCCACATCGCCGGCGTGGTCAATCCGCCGGAGAAGCAGAAGTATCAGTACTGGACCGGCCCGAAACCGCGCAATGCCGACCTCGACGGCTGGCTGGCAAAGGCAAAGGAGCATCCAGGCTCTTGGTGGCCGGACTGGATTGCCTGGCTCAAGAAGCTGCACTCAGCCGAAACGCGGCCCCGCGTTCCCGGCGACGGCAAGCTCAAGCCAATCGAGGACGCACCCGGAAGTTACGTGAAGGTGCGCGACTGAGGTCAAGACGCGCCGAGATTCAGGAGGCCGATGCTCCATGCGCAAAGGCTTCGGTCAGCTTCGGCGGCAGCTTCCGGAGCATCCGATCGCTTATCTCGTTCGTGTTTTCCCGGAGGAAACACTGTCACATGCTGAAACACGCAATATCATTTGGGCTGGTTGCCTTCTTGCTCATGGCGGAAGGCGGTCCGGCCGCGAACGCAGGCTCCAAACTACCAGATCCCGGCAGCGCTGGTGCCGCCGACAAGCTTTTCAGGCTGGACTGCGGTCACTCCCTCGCCAGCGACGAGTCGGTATGGACGCCGGGCGAAAACGTCGGACGCAGCATCGAATTCTCATCTACGTGCTGGCTGATAAAGCACGGCAGCGAATGGTTGCTTTGGGATACCGGTGTTCCTGAAGCCGCGCTCAACGACCCCAAAGGTTGGTCCACCCTACCTAAATTGATCGTCTATCACCTCGACAAGACCGTGACGGGCCAGCTCGCTGAAATCGGGCTGAAGCCAAGTGATATTGGTCGTGTCGCGATATCGCATACCCATGGCGACCACATCGGCAACGTGCGCGTGTTCCCCGACTCCGCGATTCTGATGCAGCGGGCCGAGCATAGCTGGATAAATTCCGGCAACGGCCCGAACGACAACGTCAATCGATTGATGGCACTGGCGCGTGAGCTCCTGGGCGATCCCAAGAACCTTCAGCTCATCGACGGCGACACCGATGTGTTCGGCGACGGGAGCGTCATTTTGGTTTCGACGCCAGGGCACACCCCTGGCAGCCAATCGCTGCTGGTCCATCTCAAGAATTCCGGTTTCATCATCCTGTCCGGGGACGTCGCTCATCTGGAAGGGAATTTCGAGAGAAACATCGTTCCCGCCCTCAATACCGACAAGGCGCAATCAATCGCATCGATGGAAAAGATCAGGCAGATGATGGCAAGGTACGGGGCGACGCTTTTCATCAATCACGACAAAAAGCAAACCGAAACGCTTAAGCTGCTTCCTGCATTCTATGACTGAGCTGTGCCCGGATGGCCGCCGAACCCCGATAGATTGTCGCCGCTGACCTCGCAGCGGCTAGTGGACAAGGCGGAGCTTGATTTGATGACAAGTCCAGATATTCGTGCCGCTCTCGAACGTCACTGGGCTGCTTCCGATGCGAGCGATTTCGAAACGGAACATGAGATTTATCGCGACGACGCAATACTCGATTATCCGCAGTCGGGAGAACGAATCCGGGGCAGGCGACAAATCCAGCTTTCACGGACGGCTCAACAGAACAAAAAGCGGTTCAGCATTAAACGTATCTTGGGCAAAGATGATCTTTGGATCACGGAATATGTGCTTACATACGATGGCCAACCGTCGTACGTGGTCAGCATCATGGAATTTCTTGGCGGACAAGTTGCCCATGAAACCCAATACTTCGGTGATGCGTTCGAGCCAGGGCCATCGCGGGCACAATGGGTAGAGCCAATTCGCTAGGACGGCGACCGGATGCCGGTGGCCTCTCGGCATTGGCGCCGGGGCGGCCGGTCCGCGCACGTTCAACTTAGTCGGCTCTGCACGAACGCGCCGATCCGCTCGATCGCTTGGCGCCCCTCCGGGATGAGCCGCGCATAGTGGTGCCAGACGTGCGGCATGCGCGGCCATTCTTCGAGTTCAACTTCGCAGCCGGCCTGATGCAGCTTTGCCGCCATCCGCGCGGCGTCGTCGCGCAGAATTTCGTCCCTGCCGACCTGGATAAGCATCGGCGGCAGTCCTGCCGCATCGCCATAGAGCGGTGATGCGTAAGGATGCCGCGGATCGGCTTCGCCGAGATAGTGGCGGGCGAATGCCGGCAGCTTCTTCACGTCCATCATCGGATCGGACTTGGCGTTGCTTCGCAGCGACGGGCCGGTGAGCGCGAGGTCGGTCCAGGGCGAAATCGCAACCGCTGCCCGCGGCAGCGTAAATCCTTCGTCGCGCATCTTGTGCAGCGTCGCAAGGACGAGCCCGCCGCCGGCCGAATCGCCGACAAAGACAATCCGCGCTGGGTTCATGTGGCTGGCCAGCCAGCGATATACCTTGCTGGCATCTTCGACGGCGGCTGGAAATGGATGCTCGGGCGCCAGCCGGTAGTCGAAATAGAGGACGCTGGCGCCGGTCGCGGCGCCCAGACGCCAAGTGAAGTCGCGAAGCAGCGGCGCGGTGCCGAAAGCGTAGCCGCCGCCGTGGAAATAGAGCACGCAGCGATCGGTCCGTGCCCCGCGCACCAGCGTCTCGACGGCGTTGATGCCTTCGACGTCGAAGCTGGTCGTTTTGGTTCCGGCCGGCGGTCGCGGCACGATTGGCTCGATGAGCGCCAGCCGGCGCCGGATACTTGCCACAGGAACGTCGCGCTGCTTGCGGGCCGCTTTCACGGTTTTGACGGTTCTGAGCGACAGGCGCAGCAGTTCGGCACGCAAACTCATCGAGTGACCTCGCGACCTCCCACATTGTGGGGATTTGGGAAAGGCCCGAATTGCAGACAATCGGGCTTTTTGCAGGCGCGGCATGGACAGGTCTAAGCGCAAGATCCAGAGGCTCCGCCCGCACACCATGCGTTCGCGCATGGCCCTTGCCGGCCAATTTTGGATTTATCAAGACGCGGCACGGCTTCGAGCGGTTCCAGTGGCAGAACCTTGCCGCGGCCATTATCGGTTCCTCGCTTAGCATAGTCGAGCAGAGGCGTAAGCCGCTACCGAGCGCAACGCTTGTGGCCTGGATGGTCGAGGCGCGCCGCGAAAGACGTTTACCATTTCCATTCTAGTGCGGCGCCTGAGTCTGAAAATGGTTACGGAAATAGCGCGACCTGCTCAAGCCCCGCGGTCTCGGGGAAGCCGAGCATGAGGTTCATGTTCTGCACTGCCTGCCCAGAGGCGCCCTTGGTCAGGTTGTCGAGCACCGCGCCGATGATGGCGCGGCCTGCGACGCGATCTTGGGCGATGCCGATCATGGTCATGTTGGAGCCGCGCACATGCCGCGTCTGCGGCAGCTTGCCGAACGGCAGCACGTGCACAAACGGCTCGTCCGCGTACGCCTTCACCAGCAACGCATGAAGGTCCTGCGCTGACGCGTTCAGGCCGCGCACATAAATGGTCGAGAGGATGCCGCGGTTCATCGGCACCAGGTGCGGCGTGAAGGTCACGATCACGTCGCGGCCGGCAGCCCGGGAAAATTCCTGGTCGAGCTCGGCCATGTGGCGGTGATGGCCGACGCCGTAAGCGTGAAAGCCCTCGGAGACTTCGGCAAACTGCATGTCCTCACGCGCTGTCCGGCCTGCGCCGGTGACACCCGACTTGGCGTCGATCACGATCTCGTCGGCATCGATCGCCTTGGCCTTGAGCAGCGGGATGAGCGCAAGCTCGGCGCAGGTCGTGTAGCAGCCGGGATTGGCGACAAGGCGCGCCGCCTTGATTTCGTGCCGGTAGATTTCGGTCAGGCCGTACACCGCCTGTGGCTGCAATTCCGGCGCCGCATGCGCATGGCCGTACCAGCGCGCATAGGCGGCCGGATCGGCGAGGCGGAAATCGGCCGACAGATCGACGATCTTCGTGTCCGGCGCGCGCGCGACCAGATTCTTGATCACCTGCTGCGTCGTGCCGTGCGGCAACGCGCAGAAGACGAGATCGAGCCCCAGCGCCGGCCAATCGGCGGCGTCGAGCGCGGTGAGCTTGGGCAGCGGGTAAGGCGCAAACTGCGGAAACACGTCGGCCATGACCAGTCCGGCGCGACGGTCGGCGGTAAGAAGGACGATCGCGACGTGCGGATGCGGGATGAGCAGGCGCAGCAGTTCCGCCCCGGTGTAACCGGAGGCGCCGAGCACGCCGATCTTCGCCTTTTGTTGCTGCGCGGACATGGTTCAACCCTTGCGACGGTTCTTCTGGCTTGAGCGAGAAAGCCGAAATCCGCGGGGCGATGTGAGAGGAGAGTGCCGCGGAACCGGCGGCACGAAGCTTTACGCGCGAACGCGTGCCCGTGCCATGTCGCGACGGCGGCGACGCTTTGCGGCGGCGCGGGTCATCGGCCGGATGATCTTGGACGACCGGGTCATGGCGGCGATATAGAGGTAGCGCCGCACAGCGTCAATCCGCGCGCAGGCGTGGGCCTTCCCGTGTCGGCCTCATTCTTTCGCCGGCTCCATGGCATAGTCAGAGTTGATTCGCCGTCCCCGGCCGCGCACATGAGGGACAAATCCGCCGCTTAGCCGCGCATTGACCGCGAGTTCGCATGGGAAAGATGGAAAAATTGCCGAAGGCTGCGTCGAAGACGCCGGACCTGTTCGCCGGCATGTCCGAATCGCGAGCCGGGGCGGCTCGCGGTCGCAACGCCCGCGCTGGCCGGGCGGCAACGCGCGGCGGCAATGCGGGGGCGGGCGAAGCCGGCTATACCGCGCGCCACATCGAGGTGCTGGAAGGGCTCGAGCCGGTGCGCCGCCGCCCGGGCATGTATATTGGCGGCACCGATGAGAAGGCGCTCCATCACCTGTTCGCTGAGGTGATCGACAACGCCATGGACGAGGCGCTCGCCGGCCATGCCGATTGGATCGAGGTGGAGATGGACGCGGACGGTTTCGTCACCGTCAACGACAATGGCCGCGGCATCCCGGTCGATCCGCATCCGAAATTCCCCAAGAAATCCGCGCTCGAAGTGATCATGTGCACGCTGCATGCCGGCGGCAAGTTCGACTCGAAGGTGTACGAGACGTCCGGCGGACTGCACGGCGTCGGCGTGTCGGTCGCCAATGCTCTGTCCGAGCGCATGGAGGTCGAGGTCGCGCGCGGCCAAAAGCTTTATCGGATGGCGTTCGAGCGCGGCGCGCCGAAGAGCAAATTGCAGGACGCCGGCAAGGCGCCGAACCGCCGCGGCACCAAGGTGCGCTTCCGCCCCGATCCCGAGATCTTCGGCGCCAAGGCGCACTTCCGGCCGGAGCGCGTGTTCAAGATGACGCGCTCGAAGGCGTATCTGTTCGGCGGCGTCGAAATCCGCTGGTCGTGCGCCAAGGAGCTTCTGCGCGGCGTCGACAACGTGCCCGAGCAAGCGACCTTCCACTTCGCCGACGGGCTCAGGGACTACCTGTCGGAGACGCTCGCCGGCGCGACCCTGGTGCATCCCGACATTTTCACCGGCAGCGCCGGCAAGACCGGCGCGCATGGCGGCGTGCAATGGGCCGTGGCCTGGTCCGCCGACGCCGACGGCTTCCTCAACTCCTACTGCAACACCATTCCGACGCCGGACGGCGGCACGCATGAATCCGGCGTGCGCGCGGCGCTTGTTCGCGGCCTCAAGGATCACGCCGAACGCGTCGGCCAAGGCAAGCGCGCGGCGGCGATCACCAGCGAGGACGTGATGGTGGGCGCCGCGGCCATGCTGTCGGTCTTCATCCGTGAGCCGGAATTCCAGGGCCAGACCAAGGATCGCCTCGCCACCGCCGAGGCGCAGCGCATCGTCGAGCAGGCGATGAAGGACCCGTTCGACCACTGGCTCGCCGGCAACCCGCTGCAGGCGAACAAGCTGTTCGATTTCGTCGTCGAACGCGCTGAGGAGCGCATCCGCCGCCGCCAGGAAAAGGACATCGCGCGCAAGACCGCGGTGAAAAAACTGCGCCTTCCGGGAAAGCTCGCCGACTGCACCAACACCGCCGCCGAAGGCTCCGAGCTTTTCGTGGTCGAGGGCGATTCCGCCGGCGGCACCGCGAAGCAGGCGCGCGACCGCGCCAGCCAGGCGATCCTGCCGCTGCGCGGAAAGATCCTCAACGTCGCTTCCGCCGGCCAGGAGAAGCTCGCGCAGAACCAGCAGCTCGCCGATCTCGTGCAGGCGCTCGGTTGCGGCACCGGTGCGCACTACCGCGACGAGGATTTGCGCTACGGGCGGGTGGTGATCATGACCGACGCCGACGTCGACGGCGCCCACATCGCCTCGCTGCTCATCACCTTCTTCTACCGGCAGATGCCGCAGCTCATCGACAAGGGGCACCTTTATCTCGCGGTGCCGCCGCTCTACCGGCTGAGCCACGGCGGCAAGATTTTTTACGCCCGCGACGACGCCCACAAGGACGAACTCCTGCGCAAGGAGTTTCACGCCAACGCCAAGGTCGAAGTGAGCCGCTTCAAGGGGCTCGGCGAGATGATGGCGCCGCAGCTCAAGGAAACCACCATGGACCCGAAGAAGCGCACGCTCCTTAAGGTCATGCTGCTCGCCGACGACCGTCAAGACACCGCGAGCGCCGTGGAGCGGCTGATGGGCACCAAGGCCGAGGCGCGCTTCGCCTTCATCCAGGAGCGCGCCGAATTCGCCGACGAGGAGTTGCTCGACGTTTGACCTTTTTCGACACGCCGCGGAAACCGCTGAGCAGTGTCGGCACGTTCTAGTTGCAGAGACGACGTGGCCGTCGGCCGAGACTCGACGAGAATCACAAACCCTGGCGCAGGCGGGCGAGCAGGTTGACGCCGGCGTAGCCGTCGGCCGGCTCCATGCCGACCTTGCGCTGAAAGTTTTGCACCGCAAGCATGGTGTCGTTGCCGACGCGGCCGTCGACCCCGCCGGTATCGAAGCCGAGCGCCGTGAGGCGTTGTTGAATCTCCTTCAGCTCGGCCAAAGTCGGCGTGCGCTCGGAGCCCGGGAATTTCTGCACGAACGGCGCGCCGCCGACGCAGCGGTCGCCGAGATGGACGAGCGCGAGCGCATAGTTCATCGACGGATTGTATGAGCGCACCGCGTAGAAATTCGGCCCGAGCAGAAAGCCGGGACCGCCGGGCACCGGGACCCAGGGCTTTGCGGTCGCCTTCGGCTGCGGAAAAGCTTCGCCATCGGCGCGGGTCACGCCGGCCGCCTGCCAGGCGGCGTAAGTGCGCGAACCGCCTTTCATCTTCGGCGGCATGCGAACCTCGTAACCCCAATGCTCGCCGCGCCGGTAGTTGCCGCGCTCGATGAAATAGCGCGCCGTCGTTGCCAGCGCATCGTCCGGCGCGCCGTAGGGCGAAATCTTGCCGTCGTGGTCGTAGTCGACGCCGAGGTTGAGCCACACCTCGGGCATCCACTGGGTGTGGCCCATGGCGCCCGCCCACGAGCCGCTCATCTCCGCCGGCGTGCTCCAGCCGCGCTGGACGATCGTCAGCGCGTTGATCAGCTCCTTCTCCCAATAGTCGCGGCGGCGCGGCTCGGCCCAGGCGAGCGTCGCCAGCGACGGGATGATCGGGCGCATGTGGTTTTTCTGTACGAGCGGATCGCCATACGCCGACTCGACGCCCCAGACGCCGAGCATGATCGCGCGCTCGACGCCGAAATCCTTTTCGATGCGGGAGAAAAGTGCGCCGTATTCCTTCGCCTTCTCCTTGCCGGCCGTGACGCGCCAGTCGGACACGCGGCGATTGAGATATTGCCAGAGCTGTTCGTTGAATTCGGCCTGATTGTGGATCGCCTCAAGGCCGGTCTTGTCCGGCTGCAGCCCGTCCATGGCGCGGTCGTAAGTGTCGGCACTGATGCCGCGGGTGAGCGCCTTGGCGCGAAAACGCGCGACCCATTGCCCAAAGTCCTCGGCGGCGCGCGCCAGGGGCGCGGGAGCGATCAGCGCCGCGGTCGCAGCCAGCGTCAGCGCGAGCGACTCCCGACGGCTCGGCGCGGCGAGGCCCATGGGCCGATGGGGGAGTTGGGATTTCTGCATGGGGGATATTCGCCTGGCGCCGAGCCGCAATTGAGGCCGCCGCACCTATGAACGGGTGGCTCCCCGCAGGGCTCGAGTCGTCCCGGTTGCCTCTTTTTCAGCTTCCGCCAGCAGCCTATCTTATGGAGGAGCCGGCGTTCAATCGCCGCTCTTTTGCGAGGGAGTTGGCAATGGTTCAGGTGCTCGAAAAGCACTCCGCGCCGAAAGCGGTCGAGACGATCGAGGCGACGCTCAATTACATCGTCAATAACGGCGAGAAGCTCTTTACCGAGACAGGCGGCCCTGGCGGCCTCGACCGGCGCAGCGGCGGGACGGTCGATGCGCGGCAGGTCGTCCTCCACAACGGCCGGCCGCACGTGCCGGAGTTCGCGCTCGAGCGCGACGGCTTCCGCTTCGTCCGCCACGACACGAGGATTGCCGACTTCTTCGACGAGGACGAGGTGCGCCGCGTCTACTATCCGGAGATGGAAGCGCTGGTGAAGGCGGAGAGCGGCGCTTCGCGCGTCGTCGTCTTCGACCATACGCTGCGCACCGCCGACGATGAGATGCGCGCCCAGCGCAAGATCCGCGAGGTCGTGCCGCGCGTGCACAACGACTACACCGAATGGTCGGGGCCGCAGCGGGTGCGCGACCTTCTCCCGGAGGAGGCGGACGCGCTGCTCAGTCGCCGCTTCGCCATCATCCAGGTCTGGCGGCCGATCCGTCATCCGGTCGAGAGCTTTCCGCTCGCGATCTGCGATGCGCGCAGCGTCTCGTTCGATGATCTCGTGATCTCCGAGCGGCGTTATCCGAACCGGGTCGGTCAGACCTACGCCCTCACCTACAATCCGGCGCACAAATGGTTCTGGTTCCCGCGCATGCGGCGCGAGGAGGCGATCGTGTTCAAGGTGTTCGATTCGCTCAAGGACGGCCGCGCCCGCTGGACGGCGCACACCGCCTTCGACGATCCGACCGCGCCGCCCAATGCGCGTCCGCGCGAGAGCATCGAAATCCGTACGCTGGCCTTCTTCTGACCCATACTCTCTAAGCCGTTCCCGGGCGCGCCGCAGGCGCGAGCCCGGGAGCAATAATCGTGAACATCGCAGTGCCCACAGCGCGGGGGTGCCGTGGCTATGGTTTGCGGATAACCGCGTCGCAGCTTTCCGGAATGATGCCGCTAGCCAAATCGCGTCTGCGCTCCCTGCAAGTACCTCACTGCTTTAGCTAACTTTTGCTATGGCACATCAGAACGACCAACCTTCGCTGCGTCTATCGATGCTGATCATTGCGGCGGGAACCATTTCTACTTCTCTCGCGCAACCTGATCTCCTCGACCTTCCAATACGTCGTCTGCTCAAGGAGGAGCTCGGTGTTTCCCAATCGCAGATGGCAATGCTTTTCGGCATTGGTGCGCTTGCATGGTACGTGAAGCCAATTGCTGGTCTTTTAGTCGATAGCATTGCTTTGTTTGGAACACATCGGCGTTACTACCTAATCATTAGCGCCCTCACAGCAGGCGCACTTTGGGTCTTTCTCGGAATGGTGTCGCATTCCTATCCGCTGTTGTTGGCTGGGGTGATTGCGATGCAGTGCATGCTGGTAATTGGCAGTACCGTGTTAGGAGGACTTATTGTCGAACGGGGTAAACTTTTAATGGCTGAAGGGCGGCTAGTCTCTTGCCGCATGTTTGTTGAGCATGCATGTGATCTCGTTGCTGGCCCCCTGTCAGGATATCTCGCCGGACTCCCGTTTGGCACAGCGGCGCTAGTAGGCGCTGGGATTGCTGTTGTGGCCGCGCCGATCACAGCCGTATCCGACACGGAGCCTATTCAGAGGGAGTCTACCCTTGTCGGAGCTAAAAACGTTTTTTCCGATATCAAATCGATGCTGAATTCACGCACTATATGGCTGGTTGCAATTTTTTCGCTTATTGCCAGCATTCCGCAGTCGTTCGGAACGCCTCT
>Ga0207650_10003829_pt1 | contig 10287 bp, 3 predicted proteins | sample KBSS63metaG_FD_184325 | JGI IMG/M metagenome (GOLD analysis project Ga0207650, IMG submission 184325) | Switchgrass rhizosphere microbial communities from Kellogg Biological Station, Michigan, USA - KBS S6-3 metaG (SPAdes) (version 2) | ecosystem: Host-associated > Plants > Roots > Rhizosphere >...
TCATTTCTAAAGTTTAAGTAGTTGGCAACAATATAATAAACTCACTTCCCTCCCCTTCTTCTGTTTCAACTTTTAAATTTCCGCCATGCCCCTTTGTTATAATATCGTAACTCAAACTCAATCCTAAGCCTGTTCCCTCTCCGGTGGGTTTGGTTGTAAAGAAGGGTTGGTAAATTTTCTCCAATACTCTTTCGGGAATACCAATGCCGTTATCTTTTATTTTTATCTCCAGGCTTTCTTTCAACTTGGTGGTGGTCACCTGCAAGGTTGGCTCAAAACCGTTTTGTTGTTGTTTTATTTTTTCATTCACTGCATAAAAAGCGTTGTTGAACAGGTTTAGAAGCACGCGACCAATATCCTGCCCGGCTGCTTTTATCTTTCCAATTTGTGAGTCAAAATGTGATTCAATTATGGCGTTAAACGATTTTTCCTTTGCCCTAAAACCATGATAACTCAAGCGAAGATATTCGTCGACCAAAGCGTTGATATCAACCAAATCTTTTTGTCCTGAACTTTTGCGCGAATGTTGCAACATACTTTTGACAATGGCATCTGCTCTTTTACCATGATGTGCTATTTTTTCAAGATTTTGTTTTACATCATCTGCAATTGCTTTTGCTTCAGCAGTGTCACCTTTATCCAGTTCTGCTTTTATTTCATCCATTAATTCACTACTTACTTCAGAAAAATTATTGACAAAGTTTAAAGGGTTTTGAATTTCATGGGCAATGCCTGCAGTGAGTTCGCCCAACGAGGCCATTTTTTCGGATTGCACCAATTGAGTCTGCGCCTGTTTTAATTCTACCAAAGTTCTTTCAACTTGTTTCTTGGCCCCTTCCAGCTTATTGAAATCTTCATAACGGGCATAAGCAGTGGAAAAGGCTTCGGCAACAGCCTGCAATAATTTTATTTCGTCATTGCTTAATTCAGTTGTATTTCCAACATAAAGCATTCCCTGGAGGAACGGAACAAAGTGTAAATAAAATCCGCCAACCGGAAGCGTACTTAAATATTGCTTTGACGATTTCAAAGCACCTTGTTTTACCAGGCCATTGGCAAATTCCCTGAAAGCATCATCGTCCCAGTGATCTTTATAAATTTCATTATTCTGCCAATGGCTTAACACTTTGGAAATATTGCCTGGCGAATCGTATGGCAAATGAAATGAAGCAATTGCTTTACCGTCAGGTGTCGATAAAAATGTATGGATTTGCTGCTCGTCATTTTTCATAATGAATACACCGCAACGAATAAAAGGAACTCCTAATGTCGTTAGCTCATTCCACACCAGTGGAATAATGCGGTCAAGGTCATCTACCGTTCGCATCGAAGCAATGTCGGCACGAATGCGATCAAGGGCAGCTTGTTTCACCGCTTCCTTTGTACTTGCTTCAGATTTCTGCAAGTCCATGTACCGTCTGAATGTAAGATCAATAATGGAAGCAAACCGTTTTAAAATTTTTATTTCAGCATCGTTGTATGGATTCTCGGACCAGGCATAGAGGCACCCGATAGAAAAAGAAAAGAAATGTCCATACTGTTTTTGACCATTCTGCCAGTCAGGAACATTGACAGGTAAGCCAGCTAAAAGAAGCTCATAATAATGCTTCAATTGCTCACCCGTTAACTCAGGAAAGTAATCTTCGCCCTTTTCCCATGAATGATATATTCTTTCCAATACTGGATGGTTTTCTAACAACGCCCATCCCACCAAGGAAAGGCCATCCCCATCTGGGGATGAAGCGGCAGAATATAATTGGCCTTTGTGTGATTCTTTATTCAAAAGACCAACACCACATCGAATTGGGTTAATGCCAAGTTTTCTCAATTCAGTAAAAACCATGCTGGCAGTAACAGAAAGATCATTACTATTGTGCATGGCCATGGCTTTGCCACGAACTTTTTCTAATGCTGATTCGATGGTGGCTTCTCTTGCCTGTGCTTCCACTTTTTGAAGGTCAAGGAAACGGGTATAGGTTTGTTGGAATACTTTTCCAAACCGCATTAATGTATTATTCTCTTCATCTGAATAAGGAGTACCCGAAAAATTCTCGATGTAAAGGCCAATATTCTCTAACAATACTGTCGATATAGCAAGGCCTGGGCAACTAAAATAATATTTCAGTGTTTCCTCCGGCAGCCCAGGGATTAACACAAAAAGGTCTCCATAAAATTTATTTTTTTCTTCATAAGACAGGTGGTTGGCAAAGAAATCCATTCCTTTTTCTTTTGCCTCATTAAAACTGTTCCAATGCGCACAATCAAAATAAGGAATGGTTACCTGGAAGGGAACTGCATGTTTATCTGCCAGCCAGATATTCATGTCGTCCCTTGTCTTATAATCTATAATAAACCCGGTATGTTCAACAAGGATATTTAAGTGAACGAATTGTTCATACACAACCTGGATGACCTCTTTGAGCTCTTCACTTTTTTGCATCCCCATGGAGCGGCTTCTCACTCTTTCCAATGCTGCTTCTATCTGGGATTCACGTGCCTGTGCTTCGGCCCTTTGCAGATCAAGAAATCTCGTATATGTCTGTTCAAATACGGCAGCAAACCTTTTGAAAACACTATGAAATTCAGGACATGGCTCTAAGGTGATGAACAGTAAATTGCCGTGAGAAAAATTTGCCAGGTGATGTATTTGGGTTTTGGGCAAATCAAAACCCACGCCTACGGCATAGTCGAAATATGCTTTGAAAGCCGGAATTGTTTTCAGATATTGATAATGCTCCTGCATTCTTTCACCGGCCAGTTCCAAAACAAAAAAAGGCTCGCCATTTTGCTTCGATTCAACATAACGGATAAAATTAGCGTCTTCAGTTAGCGGGATGTTTGGAACACCGTTAATGATACTTCCGTCCTGGGTACTCATCCACGAAGTGAATTCTTTTTCATTTTTTTCCCAGATGTTATATCCGCAGCTATAGGCAGGTGCTCCTAATGATTTTACCTGTTGAAATAATAATGCGGCAGCATCTTTTAGTTCATTACTGTGCTGCATGGCCATCGTTCTTGCACGAACTTTTTCCAAAGCGGTTTCAATCCTGGCTTCTCTTGCCAGCAGCTCGGCCTTTTGTAAATCGAGAAAACGGGTATAAGCCTGATCAAATACAGCCGCAAACCTTTTCTGAATATTTATTTCTATTTCTGATAACGCCTTTCCTTCAAAGTTGTTAATAATGATGATGGAATTTTTAGCCGGCACCATTGTTAAGCTATAGTGCTCTGTCTGCAATATTTTTTCTTTTATTTCAGCTGGCAAGTCTTTAAGTGAGTGCTTGAATTGATATTCATAGTAGATGTTTTTTGTTTTTTTGTCATAGTTGCCAACAAAAAAATCCAACCCGCTTTTATGCGCATTGTATAAATCGTTTGAAATCGGATGATCGAAATAATTGAGCCTGGCTTTTCTTACATCCAAACCATTTTCAGTATGGCCACAAGCATATACATCGATATCTTTTGATCCTTCAATAAAAATATTGATACTGACAGAACCCACAGGAATTTCCAGTTCCTGTAGTTTTTCAAAAACAATATTGATTACTTCCTTGAATTCATCGCTTTGGTGTACCGCCAAAGAGCGAGACCTTACTTTTTCCAATGCTGCTTCTATCCTGGCTTCCATTGCCTGAGCCTCTGCTTTTTGCAAATCAAGAAATCTTGTGTAAGTCCGTTCAAATTCAATAGCAAAGCGACAAAGAATAATTTTTTCATCTTCCGTCAAATCTGAAACAACCATTACTCCAAAACAACCATATTTCATGAAGGCTTCCACATAATGCAAGCCATTTGAGAAATATTCAGGATTTAAGTGTTCAACACCATCAATCAACTCCTGCCACACAGCAAAATAATTTTTAACAGCAGCAGATGGCACATGATATGAATAAACAGGTTCATTGCTTTTCCAATCAACAAGACATTGCGCAGTTGCAGGCTCATTTCTGTCAAGCGGGTAATTAATGGCCTTAGATTTAAAAACTGCTGACCCGTTTTTATTTTCTTTCCACGCAGCCCAAAAGATATGCCTGTCATTTTTTTCGTCCGGCAACCATAAAAATGAAAATGCTGACGGAATATCGAGTAGCAAAACCTGTTCGTGAAAAACCCGTAAGGTATCATCCAGCTCCCTGGAATGCTGCATGATCATACTTTGTGTACGGGTACGTTCCAATCCTGCTTCGATCTTTGCTTCTCTTGCCTGTGCTTCTGCTTTTTCAATATCCAGGTACCGGCGATAGGAAAGTTCAAACACATTACGAAACTGTTTGAACAGTATAATCTGTTCTTTCGACAAAGGATGATACGTTGAAGCGCCTAATGCAACAGGTCCCATGGAATACCAGTAATAGTTCAATGAAGGAGCCGTTTCCAAAAAACGATCCGCAAACTGTGGTGTTGTTTTTTGGTATTCATACCAGTCCTTCAGTTCCCCGCCTTCCAAACTCAAAGTAAAAAGCTCCTCTGACCCCTGGAGCATTTTATACGCAAATTCATATTGTGTCGGGTGATGTTTGTAATCCACTTCCGTAATCAACAGCTTATCATGCCTGGCATAGAACTCATAATTCATGTACGTTCCTTTCTCTTCGTAGAAAATAGCCGTTTGTACATTTCTTATTTCTTTTATGTTCAGCAGCATTAATTGGTCTGCAATGACCTTGCATATTTCCAACATATCATCACGCCTGCGCATGCTCATTGCAATGGTTCGTACTTTTTCCAGTGCTGTTTCAATTTCCGCCTGCGCTTTACGTTCCTCTATTTCCTGCTTTTGTTTTTGAAGGAGCTCATTTGCTTTTTGCTTTCTGCGATTATTTCTATACAGTAATGATAAAATAACAAGCACGAATAACAAACCAGTGAGCAACCCAATTTGTTTTACCAGGTTTTGATATGCCAATTGTTTTGCTTGCGTTGCTTTCTGCTTTTCCTGTTCGTCCATCATTAATGTTTGCAGGGTCTGCATTTTTTCACTGCCGTACAAACTATCTTTTGCTGCGTTGTATATCCTGTAATACTTCAAGGCTTCCTGTGGATCCCTTGTTTCATAGATATCGGCAAGTATACTACTTGAAGAAATGATCCGGTTTTTGTAAGAGAGTAATTGAGCAACCGCCAATCCTCTTTTTGCATAATACACCGCCGAATCCAGCTGGTTGTGTTTTTTATAATAATTAGCGAGGCTGATGCTTAAATTAGCATCTGTCCTGTAGTCACTGGCTCGTTCTGCTTCCTTTAAACCGATGCGGTAACTACTTAAAGCAAGTGAATCTTTTTTAAGTTTTAGCTGGATGTCACCTAATATATTATAAGAGAAATCGGTACTTGCATCCCAACTTGTATTTTTGAAAGCTACGTCCGCATAATATGATGCCGAGTCTAAACGGTTCGTTCGCTCAAAAGCTGAAGCAATCAGCCATTGCGAAATATTTTCATAAAGCTTATTTCCGTTGTTTCTTGACATATACTCTGCCTGGTGTAGATAGACCAGAGCTTTGCCGTAATTGTTTGCAGCCGAGTACACATTGGCCACGCGTATTAAAGAACTGACTTCTTCAATAGCAAACTGGTGATGTTGTGCAATTGTCAATGCCTGCGTTGCCAGGTCAAGAGCTTTTGCCAAATTTCCCAGCTCTCTTTGAACAACCGAAATGCTGATCAAAGCCGCGGCTTGTCCGCGTGGAAAATCAACTTGATTTGCAAGTTCCAACGCATTTTGCCCGAAGTAAATAGCAGAATCCGGATTTGACCAGCGGTATCCTTCTGCAAGATTTGCCATTAGCAAAACTCGTCCGGTATCGTTTTTTGCTTTTAAAAGTTCCTGCCGTAAACTGTCTGTGTGTAAATAATTAAAATTGATCTGCGCAAAACCAGTTACAGCCATCACAAGGCAATGAATTACCAATACTAATTTTCTCCTCATAGCTTTTATTTCGACAGGGGCAATTGAATGATGAACTCACTCCCGTTTCCTTCTTTTGTTTCAACTTTTAATTCACCGCCATGGCCTTTGGTTATGATGTCATAACTTAATGACAATCCTAAGCCGGTTCCTTCGCCAGCTGGCTTTGTTGTAAAAAAGGGCTGGTATATTTTTTCGAGCACTTTTTCAGGAATACCTGTACCATTGTCTTTAATCCTGATTTCGATTTTTTCATTAAGTTGGTGAGTTGTTACCTGGACAACGGGCTGATACCCATTTTCAGCAGCTTTTTTCTTTTCGTTTACTGCATAAAATGCGTTATTAAAAATATTCAGAAGAACTCGGCTTATATCCTGGCCAATCACATTAACCTTTCCAACCGTGGGATCAAAATGGGTTTCAATTAGGGCATTAAAGGACTTGTCTTTTGCCCTAAGGCCATGATAACTTAAACGCAAAAATTCATCGACCAATGCGTTGACATCTGTGGGTTCTTTTTGGCCTGTGCTTTTTCTGCTATGCTGCAGCATGCTTTTTACAATGGAATCAGCCCTCTTGCCATGGTGCGCTATCTTCTCAAGATTGTGCCTGATATTCTGTGAAATTTCAACAACATCAGCTGTATTTCCTTGTTTTAATTCCTGCAACATCTCATCAAGTAGCTCCGCATTGATGTCAGAAAAATTATTAATGAAGTTGAGTGGATTTTGAATTTCGTGTGCAATACCCGCAGTCAGCTCACCAAGACTGGCCATTTTTTCTGACTGTACCAGTTGTGTTTGTGTTTTCTTTAAACTATTGAGCGCCTGGTTCAACGTGTTAAAAGCATCTGCATTTTCTAAGGCAATTGAGGTATAAACAGCCACGTTGCGAAGCATGAACAATTCGTAGTCGGAATAAACATTCTTTTGAAAACTCTGAACAGTGATGACACCCAGCTTCTTCTCTTTTATTTTTAAGGGCAGATAAATGATGGAGACAGTTTGGTCTCCCGCCTTCGGTATTTGAATATCCTGTATGTAGTTTATATACTCTTCTTGAAGATCACCCATGACAATTTCATTGCCCGTGCGAAAACAAATGGCATCAAACCGGTTCTGGTCATAAATAGAATTGGAATAGAATGGAAGTGGCTGCCCATTTTCATAAGTGGCAGGAAATTCAATTCTTTTCATGGAATCGTTATAAATTCCGATACCAAAAACGGAAGCATCCATCAAAGTATTTACATTATCATAAACGGTGCTGATAATCTTTTCAACCGAAAGGGAAGCCGTTATCTTTCTTCCGATTTCGCCAAGCAACTCCACATTTTTATAGGACTGTTCAAGGTTGTCTTTTTGCAATGAGAGTTCTTTTGCTTTTTCATCAATCAATTGCTTTTGTTTTTGCAACAGCAGGTTTGCTTTTTGCTTTTGGCGATTGTTGCGTAATAAGACAATGGCAAGAACAATAAGCGAAATGAGTCCTCCCATTACCATAACAAGAAAGGCACGTTCCTTACGATTTTCTGCATATTGCAGTTCCTGATCTTTTTTAAGTAGTGCTATTTCTGTTTGCTTTTTATCCAGGTCGTAGTTTGCCTGAAGCATGGAAGTTCTTCTTGCAGTTTCGGCACCAACGAGGCTGTCTTTATAATGAGAGGAAAGCACCTGGTATTTATAAGCTGTATCCCAATGTCCAAGTTTAGCGGCAGCTTCGGCAGCTACCTGTGTCATTTCTTTCAGGTACAGGCGATAGCCCTGCTGGTAAGAATGTAGTAAACTGTTTTTTGCATAATAAAACCCACTATCAGCCTTCCCTGAGTGTGTGTATATTTTTGCAAGAACCCATTCATTCCAGGGGATCATGGTGGCCTTTGGAAAACGTTTGTAATAATTATATGACTGCCATATGTGAAGAGATGCTTTGTCATAGCTGCCCATTCTTTCATAAACATCTCCAATATTGCTATGACCGACATACATGTTTGCTGAGTCTTTTTGTTGTTCGTCAATTAATAAACCTTTGGTGTAGGCTTCCAGTGAAGCAGAATAATTGCCTGTTGTTTTATACGTTTTTCCAATGGCATTGTAGGCACCTGTAATTCCGGTTATATAATTTATGTTAATGGCTTGTCTTAATGCTTCGGTTTGATAAGGAATGGCCTTCGCAGGCTCTCCAACGACATTGTAGAAATAACCAATGGTTCTCTGTATATCGATAACTGTTTTAATATCGCCAGCTTCCTGCGCCAATTTTAGTCCCCTTAAAAAATCTTCAAGACATTCGGCATGTCTCCCATCATCCATCAATGTATTTGCTCTCATCCTGTACATGTAAGCAAGACCTTTTTTATCACCGATCTGTTCCAGCACTTGTTTGGAATCATCATAATATTTATATGCAAGCGAGTCTTCGGATACGACATGTCGTACGGCACCTCTTACAGCGAGGGCAACACCTTTTCCCTTCAAATCGTTTATTCGTGATGACAACGCTAACGAGGCATCCAATAAAGAATCGGCTGCCTTTGGATTACTACGGGTGAATTCTTTTGCTAAACTATTTAACAGGTGAACTCTTACACTGTCTTGTTGAGGATGTGCAGTTAATAATCTCTTTATACTATCAGCATCGTGGGATTGAGCAGATACACTATACAAAAAGGGCACATAAAGTAGAAGGCAAATTATTTTTCTCATTGCAAAGCTTTGGTTGGTGCGAAAGCAAATGGTTTATCATAAAAAAAGGAAAATAATAAAGCGCTTTGCAAAGGAGGATTCTATCAGCCCTGATTTGGAAGAAAAGGTAGCTATTTTTTTAAACAGCCGGGAATATCAATGAGTTTTATCATTTCAAGTTGGGTACAACAGTAAATTTGCCGAATGCTAAAAGTTGGAATTCTGGGCGGGGGACAATTAGGAAGAATGTTGTTACAGGCAGCCGCCAATTACCAGGTGGAAACTCATGTAATGGAAAATGATGATGAGTGCCCGGCAGGTCATTTGTGTCGATATTTTATTAAAGGAGACATTCGTGACTTTACTGATGTTTACAATTTTGGAAAGAGCCTTGATGCGATTACCATCGAAATTGAAAATGTAAATATCGAGGCCCTGGAAAAACTGGAGAAAGAAGGTGTAAAAATTTATCCAAAGCCTTCGGTACTTCGCATTATTAAAAATAAAGTACTTCAAAAACAGTATTACCTGGAACACCAGATACCAACGGCTGAATTTGCAGTACTCCAGTCGCTTAAAGAAATTGACCAGTGGGAGAAATTGTTACCTGCCGTTCAAAAACTGGCGGAAGGCGGTTATGATGGACGTGGCGTTCAAATTATTGATGACCTTTCCTCATCGCACCTTGGATTTGACGAACACAGTGTACTTGAGAAAAAAATAAAAATCAAAAAAGAAATCGCCGCCATTATTGCTATTGACCAAAATGGCAAAACCGCTTTGTACCCCCCTGTGGAAATGGTATTTAATAAAGACCTGAATTTGTTAGATTATCAACTTTGCCCTGCCGATATTCCTCAAAATGTTTTGTGGAAACTTGAGGCTGTCGCACTCACTGTGGTTCGCAATTTTAATTCACCGGGATTGTTTGCCGTTGAATTATTTGTAGATCAAAACGATGACGTCTTTGTAAATGAAACAGCCCCCCGTGTTCACAACAGCGGGCACCATACAATTGAAGCACATTATAGCTCGCAGTTCGATATGCTTTGGAGAATCATACTCGGACATCCTTTAGGAAATACAAAACTGATACTTCCTTCAGTCATGGTAAACATTATTGGTGGCAATGGCCATTCGGGCCAGCCAAGGTATGAAGGCCTGAATGAAGTTTTGAACATTGATAATGCTTTTGTACATATTTATGGAAAGCATCAAACCAAACCCGGAAGGAAGATGGGCCACGTCACTATTTTAAGCAACGAAAAACAGGATTTAATACACAATGCCAATAAGATCAAACAAATGCTGAGTGTTATTGCATAGTTACTCTATCGCCTTTATCAATTTGAACGTTAAAAAAGGTTAACCAGTTGATGAATAACAGTTTTTAAGACAGACACTTGCAGAGAAGTGGCTAAATTTACCCCTTCAAAATTTAAGGAATCCACTGATGATTTTACGTTTTCTATTCACTCCTTGCTTATTGTTTTCTATTTCGTTTTTAATTGGCTCATGCAGTTCAGATGATAAAAAGGATGCTCAACAACCATCAAGAGGCGCTGGTGGCCCTGGCGGCGCAGGCGCCCGTCCACCTGTAAGGGCCGATGCATTTATAGTTCGCACGAAGCTCCTTTTGGACAATATCGAAATATCCGGCAGTCTTGTTTCAAATGAATCAACAGAAAT
>Ga0207650_10003830_pt1 | contig 10286 bp, 9 predicted proteins | sample KBSS63metaG_FD_184325 | JGI IMG/M metagenome (GOLD analysis project Ga0207650, IMG submission 184325) | Switchgrass rhizosphere microbial communities from Kellogg Biological Station, Michigan, USA - KBS S6-3 metaG (SPAdes) (version 2) | ecosystem: Host-associated > Plants > Roots > Rhizosphere >...
GGAGGTCCTTTCGGACCCGGCGTGTCAGCGCGGTCGTCCCGCCAGTCGCCAGGGCACGATCGCCGATTCGATGATCACCGGCCACGAGAGCTTCGACGCGCCCTCACGGCGCTCGACGAACGTGATTGGAACCTCCGCGCATCGAAAGCCGGCGCGCGAGGCTTCCCAGGCGAGCTCCACAATGAAGGCGTAGCCGTCGGAGCGGATCGCGGCGAGTGGCAGGCGCTCGAGTGCCTCGCGGCGCCAGCACCTGAAACCACTGGTGCAATCGCGAATGGTCATCCGGGTGATGGCGCGGATATAGCGATTCGCGAACGCGCTCAGCATCCGGCGGTGGATTGGCCAGTTCTCGATCTTGCCGCCTGGAACGTAGCGCGAACCGATGACGAACTCGGCGCCGTCTGCCGCCTGAAGCAGCCGCGGAATGTCCGCGGGGTTGTGCGAGAGGTCCGCGTCCATCTGCAGGATGTGCGTCGAGTCGGTTCGCAGCGCCACATACATCCCGTCGATGTAGGACAGCCCGAGACCGCGCCGACCCGTGCGGTGCAGCACCTGGACGCGCGCGCGATTGGCGGCCGCGTACTCGTCCGCAATCTGCCCCGTTCCGTCGGGCGACGCGTCGTCGACGATCAGCAGGCGAAGATCGGGAATCGTCAGCAGCTGTCCGATGAGCGCGGGCAGATTCGCGCGTTCGTTATAGGTCGGGATGATGACCAGCGGCCGCATGCAGTCTACGTTCTGGGGCCCTCGAATCGCAGCGAGGCGATCTGCTCCGAGATCAAACCGACGAGAAACACGATGACCGCAAACAGAATGAGGATGACGGCGCCATTCGGGATCTTGCCTGTCGCGATCATGTTAACGATGCCGTACATCGATCCGGTGGCGAACGACACAAGGCTGATGGGTAGGAAGATGCGCAGGGGACTGAACAAGGTGACGATCTTCAGCAGTATCAGCAGAAACCGCGTGCCGTCCTTGGCGAAGCGGATTTTCGAGTGGCCACTCCGTTGCCGCGCCTCAATCGGTTCGAAGGCCACACTGTACCCGGCCTTGATGAACGCCAGCGTCGTCGTCGTCGGCGTGGAGAAGCCGTTCGGAAGAAGGTGGAGGAATTCGCGCAGGCACTCGGTACGTGCGCCGCGGAATCCGGACGTCAAATCGGGGATCGGACGGCCCGTCAGGTAGCTGGCGAATCTGTTCAGCAGTGCGTTGCCGAGGCGGCGGGCGGTTGTCGCCTGCGTGGCACCGGAGCGCGCGCCGATGACGAGGTCGAACTCGCCGAGCCGGGCGGCGATCCGCCGTGCATCCTCTGGCGGATGTTGACCGTCGGCATCGATGATCAGGACGAAATCGCCATTCGCGCGACGCACTCCGGTTTTCACCGCCGCGCCATTCCCCTTGTTGTACGGATGGCGAACGATACACGCCCCGGCGGCGCGCGCTCGCGCCGATGTCTCGTCCGTCGAGCCGTCGTCGACGACAAGGACCTCGCGCCACGGCGCCGCCGCGCGTAAGGACGCGACGACCCTTCCAATCGCGTCCGCTTCGTTCATCGCGGGAATGACAATCGAGACGCTGGAAGGGTCAGCCAAGCAGTTGCTCGATGACACCGTCCCAGGTGATCGTCTGGGCGACGTCGCGGCCAGCGCGGCCGAGACGCTCGGCGAGCGCGCGGTCGGCCGCGAGCCGGTCGATTGCGGCAGCAAGCGAGGCAGACGCCGGTTCGCAGACCAACCCGTTGATGCCATCCTGTACGAACTCGAGTGGACCGCCGGCATCGGTCGTCGTGATCACTGGTTTGGCCGCGAGAAATGCTTCAAGCGTCACGTATCCGTAGTCTTCGTCGAACGGCGCGTAGACCACGCCGAGTGCACCAGCGTACCAATCTGCCACCGGTGTGCCCCATAACGGACCCGCAAATGTGACGCGGTCGCCGATGTTCAGGGCCGCCGCCATGCCTTCAAGCTCCATTCGCTGCGATCCATCTCCGACGATGACCAGGCGAACCTGCGAGGCCACGTGCGTCAGTGCCCGGAGCACGAGGTCTATGCGTTTGAGTGGCTCGAGTCGAGCCACCACCAGCAGGTAATCACCGTACCCACCGGTGTGCAGATGCCCGGCAAGCGGCGGCGGATGATACAACGGTCTCGCCGAGATGCCATTGAAATGTGCAACGCGCTTCGCGGTATTGCGCGAATTGGTCACGATGCGCTCGCATTCGCGGAACATGCGCGAATCGAGGGCGGCAATCCTCAGGCGGAGCTGTGTGTCGGCGTCACTGTCGGTGAAGTCGCTGAACGACGTCCCGAACAGTTCGTACGCGGCGCGGTGTTGATGAATCAGCCACACGACCTTCCGAGGGTGGCGCGCACACCACGTCGGGAATCGCGTCGCAATCATCACGTCGATTGGACGCGCGTTGCTCGTGGACAGGTTGAGCATGCGCCAGGCGCCTGCCTGATCCAGCAGTTCATCCTTCCGGCCATTGAACGGAAGCGTCACACTCTCCGCGTCGTGGCCGCGCAGTCGGAGCTGCGTCACCAGCGATTGCACATGAAGCTCGGCGCCATCACGAATAAACGGGGCGCGCGCGTCGGCGACGACTATTCTCATCGTTTCAGTGTGCGGCGCGGACCCTCTCGCTCTGCGATCCAGCCGTCGTCAATCGTTCGACGACGCTGTCCCAGGTGATGTGCGCCGCGACGGCATGCCCTCGCTCCCCAAGTGACGCCGCCAGTGCCGCATCGGTCCCGATTCGATCCACGGCCGCCGCGAGCGCGTCCGGTGTTGGATCACAGACGTAGCCGTTCACGCCGTTCACGACGAACTCGAGCGTGCCGCCTGAATCGCGCGCCGTGATCACCGGCTTGCGCGAGAGGAAGGCCTCGAGCGTCACGTATCCGTAGTCCTCCTCATACGGTGCGAACAGCACCGCGCGGCAGCCGGCATAGAGCTCGACGAGTCGATCGTCATCCACGCGCCCGAGCAGCGTGACCCGATCGCTCAACCCGTGGCGCTCGATGTATTCGGCCAGCTCATGTCGAATCGAGCCGTCGCCAGCGATGAGCAGCCGCATCGCGGACGATGTGTTCAGAAACGTGTCGATGGCGAGATCGACGCGCTTCACGTGTTCGAGTCGCGTCACCGTCAGCACGTAATCGCCGTATGGCCCGTGGTGAAGTCGTCCTGCCAGCTTCGGCGGGTTGTAGAGTGCCTCGGACGCGATGCCGTTGTACTTCAGCATGCGTTCAGAAACGGTTCGGGCGATGGTGAAATGGCCGACGCACTCGCGCAAGATGCGTGTATCGGCGGCGATCAGCCGGCGCCGAAGCGCGACATCGCGTGGCGTGTGGGAGAAGTCGCTGAATCGTGTGCCCGCCAATTCGTAGGCCGCACGGTGCTGATGGACCAGCCACAGCACCTTTCGCCGGTGTCGTGCGAAGTACGTCGGGAACTTGGTGGCGATGACGAGATCAATCGGTCCGCCGCCGGCATATGAAACATCCAGCAGACGCCATGCTTCTGCTCCCGCAACGATCTCCTCTTTCGGCGAGTCGGTGAACGGAACCGACACCACCTGCGCGTGATGGCCATGCAGGTGCAGAGCCGAGGCAAGCTCGCGCACCAGAATTTCGGCACCGCCGTGGACGAAGGGCACCTGTGCTTCGAGGATCAGAATGCGCAGCGGCGTCACTCAGGTTGCGAACCGGAAGTTGATGATATCGCCGTCCTGCACGACATAGTCCTTCCCCTCGAGGCGGACCTCGCCGTGTTCCCGGCATGCCGACATGGAGCCGCGTGCGATGAGCGCATTGTAGGCGACGACTTCGGCGCGTATGAAGCCGCGCTGAATGTCGCTGTGAATTTCACCGGCGGCGAGCTGCGCCGGTGTGCCGCGCGCGATCGACCATGCACGGCACTCATCCTCGCCGACGGTGAAGAACGAGATGTATCCGAGCAGGTCGTAACTGGTTCGAATCACGCGGTCCAGCCCCGATTCGTGCAGGCCGAGGTCTGCGAGAAATGCCTTCGCGTCCTCGGCTCCGAGCTGGGCGATCTCGAGCTCGATCTTCGTGCACAGTGCGACCGCGCCTGTTGAGGCATGCGCGAGAAATGCGGCCAGTCCGATTTTCTGCGCCGCCCGTCCGACATCCGCACCGACTTCGGCCATCTCGCTTTCATCGAGGTTCATCACCAGCAAGAGCGGTTTCGCCGAGAGGAATTGAAAACCGCGCAGCCGCTTCAGATCGTCGCCGGCAAGCTGCAGCGCCCGCAGCGGCGTGCCGTGCTCGAGCGCGTCCTTGCAGCGCTGCACCAGTTCGCGTTCTTTCTCGAGCTCTGTCGACTTCCCCCTTTTCAGATCTTTTTCGATGCGTTCGACGCGTCGTTCGGCAACCCCGAGGTCCGCGAGAATCAATTCGTCTTCCATCGTTTGCGCATCGCGCGCCGGATCGATCGAGCCGGCCGGGTGCGCGACCGCCGGATCGCGGAACGCGCGGACCACATGCACCAGTGCATCGGCGTTCTTGTACCCGGCCACGTCGACCAACGCCTGGGCACCCCCGCGCGCGACGACGATATCGGTGAATTCCACGGTCGCGGGAACACGCTTCCTCGGGTTGTACATCGCCGTCAGCTTGTCGAGACGGTCGTCGGGCACCTTTGAAATGCCGATGTTCACGTCGCCCTTGCCGCGCGGCGCGTCGTGGATGCTCGTCATCAGCTGAAAAAGGGTGGTCTTGCCGCTGGAAGGAAGGCCGATCAACGCCGCGCGGAGCATGAATTCCCCAGCCTATCGCGAAAGTTGAGGCGCCCATCATCCCAGTCGGAGTACGGAACAACCCGCATCCGTACTCCGACCCGCGCGCAAGGCGCATCGCGACTCGGACTCACGCAGGCGCGCGGGTACCCGGAGTTGGGGTAGCGACCACAAAGCGAAACTAAGACGAAGATAAACCTCGAAATGCAGATCTGTGAATGATTTGGCGGTTGACAGCGGAATAAGTGCGGTTCTACTATCCGTGTGGATTTTTGTGGACCAAAGTGGACCAAAAGAGTCTACGGGGGAGCGCCCCGACACGTGTCGACGACAAAGGGCGGTTGAAGATACCAACCCTCTTTCGACCCCTGGTCCACGACCAGAAGGGGCCCGACGTCTTTGTCACGAGCGTCACCGGCGAATCGGTCCGCATTTATCCGATGAGCGTCTGGCTTCAGGTGGAAGAGCGGCTCTCGAAAATGCCGCCGAACCATCCCTCCCGCCTCAAGTTTCTCGATCGCGTCAGCTACTACGGCCAGGAAAGCGAGCTCGATGGCCAGGGGCGCATCGTCGTGCCGCTGCAGTTGCGCGAGAGTGCCTCCATCGTCGGCGATGTGCGGGTGTTCGGCAAGATCGATTACCTCGAGGTGTGGAACGAAGAGCGCTTCGCACAGAAGCTGTCGCGGGACCAGTGGACCGACGAGGATGGGTTGAAGCTCGCCGAGCACGGGATATGAGCTGTGAGTCCATTCCACGAGCCCGTGATGGTGGCGGAAGTGATCGAGCAGATGGAGCCGGCGCGCGGTGGCGTGTTTGTGGACTGCACGGTGGGTCTCGGCGGGCATGCGCGGGCGCTCGTCGACGCGGGCGCGTCGCGCCTGATTGGACTTGATCGCGATCCCGCGGCGGTAGCGGCAGCGCGGGACGCGCTCAGCGGGTTTGGCGATCGCGTCGAAGTCGTGCACGCCGACTATCGACGGATGGCCGAGGTGCTCGACGAGCGCGGTGTGGCGAAGGTGGACGGCGTGCTCGCGGACCTTGGCGTGTCATCGATGCAGCTCGACGCGCCGGGCCGCGGGTTCAGTTTTCGGCAGGACGATCCGCTCGACATGCGGATGGACACGACGGCCGGTCCCACGGCCGCCGAAGCCCTCCGCGACGTGGACGAGCGGTCGCTCGCGGACGTGATTTACGAGTTCGGCGAAGAGCGTCATTCACGGCGCGTCGCCCGGGCCATCGTCGCCGCACGCGAGCGGGGTTCGATCGAGACGACTGGGCAGCTCGCCGAGATCGTGCGGCGGGCGATTCCGCGCAAGGGGTACACGCGAATCGATCCGGCGACGCGGACGTTCCAGGCGATTCGCATCTGGGTCAATCGCGAACTCGAGGGGCTCGACGGCTTTCTCGGCGTGGCGACGCGGCGGCTGGCAGACGGGGGACGCATGGCGGTGATCACGTTTCATTCGCTCGAAGACCGGATCGTGAAGCACACGCTGCGCGCACTGGCTGCTGAACATGCCGGATTGCGCATTCGCACCAAGCGCCCGCTTGTGCCGAGCGAGGCGGAAATCGGACGCAACCCGCGGGCGCGAAGCGCGAAGCTTCGTGCCGTGGAGATGGGACACGCGCTATGAGCGGGGAATTCGAGTACGCAATCAAGAAGGACGTCCGCAACAACCCGATCGTCCGCGAAGTCGATCGGGAGCGGCACCACGAGATGTGGCGTTCGGTTGGCGTCGGCGTGTTCCTCGTGGCGGTGCTCCTCTTCTCGGCGTGGCAGCATTTCGAACTTCTGCGTCACGGTTACCGCATCGAAGAGATGCAGAAGGAGCGGGCCGCAGAGGAGGAGATCAACCGGCACCTCCGCCTGGAGATCGACACGCTGCGGTCGCCGGCGCGGATCGAGCGTCTGGCGACGCAGCGCCTTGGCATGGTGACGCCGAAAGCTGACGATGCCACCGTCATCGAGCGCGTGACGTCCACGCCGCCGCCGCCGAAATCGGTCGTCGCCAGCCGCTGAATCGGGAAAGAAACGTGACCGAGCCCGCCAACGCCTGGCGCACAACGCTGAAGAGCCGCATCGTCGTGGCCGCCGTCGGACTGTTCGTCTGGTCGGTCGCCATCGAAGCGCGTCTCGTCTATCTGCAGGTCTTCCGCCACGCCGAGCTTGCGGCGCGTGCGGAGCGACAGCAGCTCCGTACGGTTGCGGCATCCGGCAAGCGCGGCGAGATTCTCGATCGCGACGGTCACGTGTTTGCCTACAGCGTCGACGCCGACTCGATTTACGCGGTGCCGACCGAAATTGCGGATCCCGCGAAGGCGGCCAGCTCGCTGTGCGGCGCGCTCGGCGATTGCACGTTCACCGACCGGCAGACGTTAGCCGAACGTATCCGTCGCGGCCGCGCGTTCGTCTATGTGCGGCGGCAGGTCACACCGGATCAGGCGCGACGGGTCGCGGCGCTCGAGCTCGAGGGCGTCGGTTTCATGAAGGAAAACCGCCGTTTCTATCCGAACAAGGAACTGGCGGCCCATCTGCTCGGCTACGTTGGCGTCGACAACAACGGTCTGGCCGGCGTCGAAGCCACGTATGACAATTTGATCAAAGGACACGCGGGCACGGTGCTTATTCAGACCGACGCCAAGCGACACGCATTCAGCCGGGTCGAACGTCCGTCGACCACGGGCGCTGACCTCGAGCTGACGATCGACCAGTACCTGCAGCACATCGCCGAGCGTGAGCTGCAGGCCGGGGTCGAGTACGCCGGCGCCGAAGGCGGTTCGGCGATCGTGATGGATCCGGCGACGGGCGAGATTCTTGCGCTCGCCAGCTATCCCACCTTTAATCCCAATGCGTATCGGAATTTCCGTGATGAGGCGCGACGAAACCGCGCCATCCAGGATCTCTACGAACCCGGATCGACCTTCAAGATCGTGACCGCCTCGGCGGCGCTCGAGCAGAAGCTCGTCAAGCCGAACGATTGGGTCGACACCAATCCCGGCGTCATCAGGTTCGGCGCTCGTGTCATCGACGAGGACAAGCACCATAACTACGGCGTCCTGACGTTCACCGACGTTCTCGTCAGGTCCAGCAATGTCGGCGCGATCAAGATTGGCCTTCGCGTCGGCGCCGAGCGTCTCGGCGTGTACGCGCGCCGCTTCGGCTTCGGCCGTCCGACGTCCCCTGATTTTCCATCCGAGAGTCCGGGGATTCTGTGGGATCCCGCCCGTCAGACCGAGAGCGCACTGGCGTCGATGTCGATGGGCTACCAGGTGGGCGTGACGCCGCTGCAGATGGCTTCGGCCGTCAGCTCGGTTGCCAACGGTGGCGAGCTCGTCCAACCTCGCGTGATCCGCGCGGTCATTCGCGATGGTGTCCGGAAACCGGTGCCGCGAAAGGTCCTTGGGCGCACGGTCGACGGCGCGACCGCGGCCGAGGTGACGTCGATCATGGAAGCGGTCATCGAACGCGGCACCGGTCAGACGGCTCAGATCGACGGCTACACGATCGCGGGCAAGACGGGAACCGCGCAGAAAGTCGAGAACGGACGCTACTCGAATACCGACTACAACGTGTCCTTTGTTGGATTCGTGCCGTCCCGCAAACCCGCCTTCACGATCGTTGTCGTTGTCGATTCGCCGCACAGGGTGCCGCCCTACGGCGCCACCGTTGCGGCGCCGATCTTCCAGCGCATCGCAGCGGCCGCGTTGCGCCAGTACGGAGTGCCGCGATCGTTGAATCCGGCGCCTCCCGTCCTCGCCGTTCGCCGCGAAGCCGATGTACACGAGCAGCCGACGTCAACCGCGGGCGTCGGCCCGAACATCGTCACGCTCGCCGGTGGCGAGCACTCGGCTGCAGCGGTGTTTCCCGACATGCGTGGCCTCAGCGCGCGGGATGCACTGCGAATGCTGGCGCGGCTCGGCATGACGGCGCGGCTCAACGGCGCGGGTGTGGTCGTCAAGCAACTCCCCGAGGCGGGCGCGCCGATCGACCTCGAGAGCGCTGCGACGCTGTGGCTGGAACGGCAACCGGATTGGGCGCCATGACCGTCCGCGAGTTGTTGTCAGCATTGACCGCCGACCTGAAGGGAGAGCAGGTCGCCCTGCCGGCCGATGCGGCGCTCGATGTGCAGTGCACCGGCGTCGAATACGACTCGCGCAAAGCAAAGCCAGGTTCTCTGTTTGTTGCCCTTCCCGGACAGAAGGCCGACGGTGCCGCATTCGCGCCTCAGGCTCTCGCATCGGGAGCAGTGGCGATTGTGTCCGAGCGCTCGCGGCCCGAAAACGTCGCCGCACCGTGGATCGCCGTCGGCAACGCGCGACTCGCACTCGCTCACCTGGCTTCGGAATTTTTCGGTCATCCGAGCCGGCGGATGACGGTGGTCGGCATTACCGGAACCAACGGCAAGACGACAACGAGCTACCTGCTGCAGGCGATTTTCGAAGCCGCGGGCACGCCGTGCGGGCTGATGGGCACCGTCACCTATCGCATCGGCGACCGCGAGATTGCAGCCACGCGTACGACGCCCGAAGCGCCGGACGTTCAGCTGTTCATGCGGCAAATGCTCGACGCGGGATGCAGGGCCTGCGTCATGGAAGTGTCGTCGCACGCGCTCGCGATGCACCGCGTCGATGGAATCCACTTTGCTGCCGGCGTCTTCACCAACCTGACGCGAGACCATCTCGATTTCCACCACGACATGGAGTCCTACTTCGCCGCCAAACGGAGGCTGTTCGAACTTCTTCCGGCCGAGGCACCAGGAGTGATCAATGTCGACGATCCACGCGGCGCGTCGCTGGTGGATGTGGCGCAGCGCCCCGTGACCTACGCCGTCAATCGGGACGCGGATGTGACGCCAGGCCCGCTCTCGTTCGGCCTGGATGGTTTGACGTTCGACGCACGAACGCCGCAAGGAGTTGCGCACGTCGAGTCGAAGCTGGTGGGAAAGCCGAACGTCTACAACATCCTCGCGGCGGTGGCGACGGCCGCCGCGCTTGGCGTCGGCATCGACGCCATCGAGAGAGGTCTTCAGCGCCTTGCCGGCGTTCCCGGGCGGTTCGAGCTCGTGTCTGCGGCGGGTGACGATATCACCGTGGTGGTTGATTACGCTCACACCGATGACGCGCTGCGGAACCTGCTCGAGACGGCTCGGCCGCTGGCGTCACGGCGCCTCATTACCGTGTTCGGCGCCGGCGGCGACCGCGATCGGACCAAGCGTCCTTTGATGGGCATGGTGGCGGCGCGATTGAGCGACGTCGTCGTGATTACGTCCGACAACCCGCGAACCGAGGATCCGCTGCGGATCATTGAAGAGGTCAAGCTCGGGGCGGAGCCAGAAATGCGTCAGGGGAACGCGGAGGTTGTCGCGATGCCGGATCGGCGCGAAGCCATTCTGCACTCGATTGATCGCGCATCGACCGGCGACGTCGTCCTCATTGCGGGAAAGGGACACGAGAAGTACCAAGAGATCGGCGGCCGCGTGACGCTTTTTGACGACGTGGCGGTGGCTCATGAAGCGTTGGAGGC
>Ga0207650_10003832_pt1 | contig 10282 bp, 9 predicted proteins | sample KBSS63metaG_FD_184325 | JGI IMG/M metagenome (GOLD analysis project Ga0207650, IMG submission 184325) | Switchgrass rhizosphere microbial communities from Kellogg Biological Station, Michigan, USA - KBS S6-3 metaG (SPAdes) (version 2) | ecosystem: Host-associated > Plants > Roots > Rhizosphere >...
GCACCGTGCACGAATTGCTGCAGCGCTGCGACGGCTTCCGCAAGCCCGAACGCATCGCGCAACTGGCACTGGTGTGCGAGGCCGACAAGCGCGGCCGCCTCGGCAGCGAGGACGCCGACTACCCGCAGGGCCGCGAACTGCAGCGCCTGCACGCCGCCGCGCTGGCGGTGAACGCGCGCGACCTGGCCGCGCAAGGCCTGAGCGGCCCGCAGATCGGCGAGGCGCTGGCGAAGGCGCGGATCAAGGCGATCGCGCGCGCGCGGGAAAACACAGAAGCAACGCGCGCCTGATCGTTCAGTGTTTCCCGGCGGCGCAGCCGGCTTGCGTCTCCAGCCAGGCCTGTGCCTGACGCACCGTGGTATCGACGGCGCCGGGTGCGACAGCGATGCGCTGGTCCGGCTGCAATGCCTCCAGATACAACTGTCCACTGCGATCACGATAGTAGGCGCCGGCGATCGCCAGCATGCTTCCATCAGGCAGTGGCAGGCTGATGTTGGCTGATACGCGGCCATTGCTGGGCAGACCGAAGCTGCGCGTGGAGGCCCGTCCGCGGAACGCGACGGCGACCGCCTCGCCCGCGCTGGAGGTCCGCGGCCCTTGCAGTACCGCCACCGGCATCGTCTGCAAATCCGGCCAGCGTCGCGCCTCTGCCGTCATCACGGGCGGCGCGGTCCATGGCAGCAGACTCCCATCGCGGCGCTGCATGTTTCCCAGCACACCTTCGCCCAACAACGGACGCAGCGCGGCCAGCATCGGCCACATGTTGCCGCCGGTGTCGTCGCGAAGATCCACCACCCAACCACAACGGGCCTGGGTTGCCGCCTCGACGATGGCATTGCCGATGCCCGCTGCGAAAGCCTGTTGCGCGGCCGGATCGGTGGAAGTGAAGCCAGGCATGGCGACGAAGCCGGTCTCCCCGCGTAGCAGCAACACCAAGGTCGGCGGCGCAGCGATACCTCCCTTGCCCGCGCCGGAGGAACCACCGCGCGACGCGGCCGTGCCGGCCGGACTGAGGAAGCTGTGTCCATCGCCCAAAGCCTGCAGCAGCGCGTTTATCGCGGGATAGGCGTCGGCCGCCGGCGCGCCCGTGCGCACCATCGCGCGCAGGCGTGGCTCGAGCTGCGGCCAGTCGATCCGATCGACGTGATAGGCATGCTCACGCACCAACGCAATCGCCTTGTCGAGCATCTGCACCGCATCGGCCGCCGGCTCTGCGGCGGCCTGCGCCGGCGTCGCAACCGCGCGCTCGGCGGCTGGTGCGACACCGGCAAGGGCCGGAGAGGACGCCAGCGCCCACAGGCAGGCGCAGGTAACGAGAGAGGCGAGCTTCATTGGCGTCCTTGTCAATTGATGCGCCGCGCGCGGCGGATGCTCGATCCTAGCCGAAGCGGACCAGGTCTGCTGCACCCGCGCTCGGCGGCCGGCGCCGCGCTGACCCACGACCTGTGCAAGGCGCTGACCCCGGAGGCGGAAGGCCCAGGCACCTGATGCACGAACAGCGTGGCGTGGCGCCGCTACGCGCGCTGTGCGAGCGGCTGAAGCTGCCGCAGGAACACCGCCAACTGGCCGAGATCGCCTGCCGCGAGTGAACGTGCACCGCCTGGCCGAACTGCGCGACCGCACCGTGCACGAATTGCTGCAGCGCTGCGACGGCTTCCGCAAGCCCGAACGCATCGCGCAACTGGCACTGGTGTGCGAGGCCGACAAGCGCGGCCGCCTCGGCAGCGAGGACGCCGACTACCCGCAAGGCCGCGAACTGCAGCGCCTGCACGCCGCCGCGATGGCGGTGAACCCGCGCGACCTGGCCCCACAGGGCCGGAGCGGTCCGCAGATCGGCGAGGCACTGGCCAAGGCGCGGATCGCGGCGATCGCCGCGGCGAGGCAGTCGGGCGCAAGCTGAACGACTGCAGCACACCAAGCCAGACGCATTCCCTGCTATCGCTCAGGGTACCGGCAAACAACGTCATCGTGCGTTTCAGGCAACATGGCGAAGGGGTAGGAAAATCCCTACATCACGCCTAGCAGATCACAGGACGACAGGGCTCAAGGCATGCGCGAAGATTGCAAGCCGGACGGAGCTGCCACAGACCGCAAGTGCCTCAGGCATCTGAGCCACCGATACCGCACTACCATGCTCGCATCTTGGGCAGTAGGCTGTCCTTCCCTTTCCAAAGGTGGCTCCATGGCTGTGCGACTCTCTTTCATCCCGCAGCACCGTGCGGCGCTCACTCTCCTACTGAGCGCTGTCTTCGCCCACCCTCTGACTGGATGTTCGCGCATGAACACACCTGCCAATAACCCATCCGACATTCACCTGATCGGCAATATTCCCGTCGACGCCCATAACACCGTGCATATCGATACCCGCAAGCCGATTCCGTTCGCTGACCATGCGTTCGGTGCGTTCTGTTACGACACCTACGGCTGCAAGGTGCTTTACAACGGCAGGTACGAGGCTCACGATCCCGAGGACATCAAACAAATCTCGTCGGCATCGCTAGGGGATGGTTACCCCGGTAACCTTGGCTCCGGCACGATCGGCATCCGAAACTTTCCGCATTTCCCGCCTCCCGCTGAAGTGACCTGGCGCTCCAAGGATGGCCAGCCGCATAGTGCATTAGTCGATCTAGAAGCGATCTTCAAGGACAAGGTGATTCTGCACCATGTGCCGCAGGACCAACTGCCACCGATTCTGCAGGCGGATATATCTCCAGATATCATCCTGGAAGTGAACGACCGCACCATCAATGTATATATGAAAGCGATGGTGCAGACGACCGTGCTACAGAAGCCTGGCAACCCATACAGCGATTTTCGCAATGATCTAATCCTTGCATACACCAAAACCTACTGATGGCGCACTCGCCAAGGAGCATGTATGGGCAACGAGAATAATGGCGCGAAGACATGGGCCGATGGCGTGGAAACGTATCCGGCGACCGCGCAAGATTTGGCGGCCTACGAACACAGCCGCCATGCCTTGGCGCAGTTCCAGGCCCCTCTATTGGTCAGCCAACAAAACCCGCACACTCGTTTGTTCGTTGCCTGCTTCGATGGCACCGGCAACGACAAGCACAAAGACCCTGAGCACATCACTAACATCGGAGTTCTGTACGACCAGATACAAGCTGCTAAAAAAGCAAATGTTCGCAATATCGGCGGCCACTACGTGCCGGGTGTTGGCACACAAGAGGATGCATTCACTCGTAACTTCGACGGTGCACTGGGCTATAGCTATGGCCCTCGCATGGAAGAGATGTACTTAAAGTTCATCAACCAAGCAAAACAATGGCGCGAGCAAGATCCGAAAGCCGAGATCAGCATCGTCTCCACCGGCTTCAGCCGTGGCGCGGTCACCGCCGCCATGTTCACCCGCATGGTCGACGAGCGAGGCATCCAGGATCCCAAGGACATGAAGATCGACCGTGGCCCACACGGCGAAATCCTCAAACTCACCCCCACCCATCCACCGCTGGTGCCGCCCGGTCGCACCGCGCAGGCGGTTGGCTTGCTGGACCCGGTGGCCACCGGCGACATGAACTTGCGCGACACGCGCCTGCCGCCCTCGGTGGTGTCGGGCCTGCAACTCACGGCCCGCGACGAGCGCCGCGACACCTTCCCGGTCAAGGACATCATCGATCCGGGCCGCACCCCCGACGGGCGCCTGCTCAATCTGCTCAATCCTGGCGCGCACTCGGATATCGGCGGTTCCTACCGGCTCGATGGCCTGTCCGTGCGCAACGGCAACCTGCTCATCGATTACGTCAACACCCTCAGCGATACGCCCTTCCTGCAACCGCGCACGGTATCCACTGCGCCGGAAATGAACGTCATCCATCGCTCCGAGCAGCACCAGTCCTTCTACACCACCGGCATCGCAACCGTCGCGGGCCAGCGCTTGCATGTGAAGGACCTGGCGGGGAACACGATGACCCTTAACCGCACCGATGCCGAGCCGCTGGATACCGGGTTGCGCGCACATTTTCCCCTGCGCCCGGTGGCGGTATCGCCAGAACGCACCGATCCCTCGCTGCCGGCGTTCTTCCGCGAGAAACCAAACGCGCATGAGGTGGTGGCACCCTCGCTGCCGGCGTACTTGCAGCACGACGCTCCACCCCAGGCCATGCAACCCGTGCAGGCCGCTCCGGCCGCCGAGCGCCGCGCCGCGCTGTCGGCAACCGATCAGGCGATGTTCTCGCGCATCCGCCAGGACGTGCCGGCGCATATCGGCGACGACCATGTGGCGCAGGCAATGCTCGACGCCAAGCAGGCGGGCATTACCGATGCCGGCAAGATCGATCGGGTGCAGATGGCGGGCGAAAAGCTGTGGGTGTCCGGCACCACGCCGGGCTTTCGCGTTGCCACCGACGTGTCGCAGCCGGTGGCACCGATGCAGGAGACGGTGCAGCAGACGCAGGCGTTCAATCAACAGCGCGAGCAGCAACTGGCAATGGAGCAACGGCAGCAGGAAGGCCTGGCGGTAAAGGGGCTTGCAATGAGTTGAGACCGGCCTGGGCCGCGTCATCAATTCCTAGATGGGTCGCTCTGCATCTGTCAGGTCGCCAGCCGGTGTGAAGTGGATCACCACCGCGCTGCACAAAAACAGCGCGTGGCCGTACCGCCACCCCCGCTACTCCATCGCCCCGCCGATCCAGGTGCGCCGCACCTGCAGCGCCTCGTCCAGCAGCACCAGATCGGCCTGGTAACCCGCCGCGATGCGGCCGTAGCGGTCGTCCACGCCCACGCATTGCGCCGGGTACAGCGAGGCCATGCGCGCGGCTTCGTCCAGGCCCACGCCCAGCCATTGCACGGCGTTGCGCACCGCGCTGGCCATGTCCAGCGCCGAGCCGGCCAGGGTGCCGGCGGCGTTGCGCACCACCCCGTCCACGGCGGTGATGGTCTCGCCGTACAGGTCGAAGCTGGGGCTGTCGGCGCCGACCATCGGCATCGCGTCGGTGACCAGGAACAGCTTGCCGCGCGGCTTGGCCGCCAGTGCCACGCGCAGGCTGGCCGGATGCACGTGCACGCCGTCGACGATGATCCCGCACCAGGCGTCGCGATCCTCCAGCGCCGCCCCGACCACGCCGGGATCGCGCCCCTGCAGCGGCGACATCGCGTTGTACAGGTGGGTGAAGCCGCGGATGCCGGCGTCCAGGCCGATGCGCGCTTCTTCGTAGCTGGCGGCGGTGTGTCCGGCGAACACGTAGGCGCCGGCCGCGGCCAGGGCGCGGATGCTGTCGGCCGGCAGCCGTTCCGGCGCCAGGGTGATCAGGGTGACGCCATTGTCCAGCGAGGTGGCCAGCGCCAGTTCGGCGGCGTCGGGCACGCGGAACTTGTCCACGTTGTGGGTGCCCTTGCGCGCCGGCGCCAGGTACGGGCCTTCCAGATGGATGCCGAGCACGCCGGGTACGCCCTCGGCGAGCGCCTGGCGGGTGGCGGCGATCGCCGCGCGCATCACCTCCGCGTCGTCGCTGATCAGCGTCGGCAGATAGCCGGTGGTGCCGTAGCGGCGGTGCGCCTGTCCGATGCGGCGCAGCGCCTCGACGTCGGTGCGATTGTTGAACAGCACCCCGCCGCCGCCATTGACCTGCAGGTCGATGAAGCCGGGCAGCAGCGTGCCGCCGCCCAGGTCCAGCTGCGCCGGCGCCGCGGCCACGCGCGCGTCGCCGTCGTCGAGCACGGCGGCGATCCGGCCGCCTTCGAGCAGCACGCTCACGCCATCGAGGAAGCCGTCCTCGCCGAGCACGCGCGCGTTGCGCAGCGCCGTCGTCGTCATTACACCGTCTCCGTCACTTTGTTCAGATGCGGCGGCAGATCCGGGTTGTAGCCGCGGCGCAGCGCCAGCGCGTTGATCGCGCGGTAGAAACTCTGGATGGTCAGCAGCGGCGCGCAGGCCGGGTGCGGCGCGGCGACCAGCGGCAGGTCGCCGTCGGCGCCGGCCAGCCACACCTGCGCGCCACGGCCGCGGAACTCCTCGGCCAGGCTGCGGGTGCCGGGCCCGGTTTCGTCGGGCTGGGCGAAGGCCAGCACCGGAAAGCCGGGACCGACCAGCGCCATCGGCCCGTGCTTCACTTCCGCCGAGCTGTAGGCCTCGGCGTGCAGGCCGCAGGTTTCCTTGAACTTCAGCGCCGCCTCCTGCGCCGCCGCCAGGCCCAGGCCGCGGCCGAGCACGAACAGGTTGTGCGCCTCGACCAGGCCATCGGTGAGCGCGCGCCAATCGGCATCCCAGGCGGCGCGCAGCGCCTGCGGCAGCGCGTCCAGCGCGGCGAGCAGCGCCGCATCGTGCTTCCAGTGCGCGCCGAGTTGCAGGATCGCCGCCAGCGACGCCAGGTAGCTCTTGGTCGCGGCCACGCTCTTCTCGGGACCGGCGCCGAGCGCGATCACGGTGTCGGCCAGTTGCGCCAGCGGCGAATCCTCGACGTTGACCAGCGCCACCACGCGCGCGCCGGCGGCCTTGGCCGCCTCGGCATTGCGCAGCAGATCCGGGCTCTTGCCGGACTGCGAGATCACCAGGTACAGCGCGCCGCGCAACTGCAGCGGCGATTCGTACACGGAGCCCACCGACGGCGACGCCGAGGCGGTGACCACCCCGAGCTGGGTCTCGAACAGGTACTTGGCATAGGTCGCGGCATGGTCGGAACTGCCGCGCGCGCAGGTGACCACGAACGGCGGCGGATCGGCGCGCAGCGCGGCGGCCAGCGCGCTCACCACGGCGTGGTTGCGCGCGAACTGCGCGGCGACGACATCGGCGGTCTGCGCCGCTTCGCGGAACATCAGGGTCTCGGTTTCGGTGGGCAATGCCATGGGCGGGGTCATGTGGGATCGGGGGAAGGGGAACGGCGCGACTGCGGCTGCATCGGCGCGGTGGAGCCGCGCACCACCAGTTGCGGCACGAAGCCCTGGTTGCGCATCGGCGCCGGATGCTCTTCGTAGGCATCGCTGCGCAACTGGCTGATCAGCAGCCGCGCGGCGTGGCGCGCGATGTCCTCGGTGGCCTGCTTGGCGGTGGTCAGCGCCGGCCACGACTGGCGCGAGAACGGGCTGTCCTCGAAGCCGGCGATGGACAGGTCGTAGGGCACGTTCATGCCCGCCGATTTGGCCGCGGCCAGCACGCCGGCGGCGATCTCGTCGTTGGAGCCGAAGATCGCGGTCGGCGGCTCGCGCAGCGCCAGCAGCCGGCGCGCGCCGCGGAAGCCGTCGTCGAAGGTGTAGTCGCCGGGCACCACCAGGTGCTTGTCCAGGGTGATGCCGTAGTCCTTCAGCGCCGCCTCGTAGCCGGCGTAGCGCTCGCCGCTGGAACGGTGCGAGGTGCCGCCCCACAGGAAACCGATGCGCTGATGGCCGAGCTGGATCAGGTGTTCGGTGATCTCGTAGGCGGCGTCGCGGTCGTCGACGTACACGCAGGGGCCGTCGGCGGGATCTTCGGTGGCGGCGATGATGCGCACCGTCTTGATCCCGCGCGCGGCCAGCGCCGCGACCAGGTCCGGGCGCTCGGACATCGGCGCGGTCAGCACCAGCCCGGCCAGGCGCGAGCGCTGGGTCCACTCGGCCAGTTCCTCGGCCAGCATCGGCGAGGTCGAATCGCAGGGATGGATCTGCAGGCCGAAGCCGGTTTCGCGGCAGGCCGCGAGCACGCCGTTCTGCACGCCGATGATGTGGTACGGGTTGGGGTTGTCGTACACCAACCCGATCACGAACGGGGTGCCGCTGCGCAGGTTGCGCGCCGAGGGATCCGGCTCGTAGTCCAGTTCGGCGATGGCGTGCAGCACGCGCGCGCGCGTGGCCTGCATCACCGACGGCTCGTTGTTGATGACCCGCGACACGGTCTTCAGCGACACCCGTGCGCGTTCGGCGACGTCTTTGATGGTGGGTCTACGCATTGGATAGGTTTGCCGAGTTGGAGAAAGGGCGTCAGCTCACCGCGCGCCCTGGCCGACGCGGTGACCGCGCAGCGCGAAGAACAAGATGTACAGATAGCAGGCGATCATCAAGCCGGCGAAGACCACCTGGAAATCGAAAGACTCCTTCAGATGGGCGAACAGCTGCGGAACCGCGGCGCCGCCGACGATGCCCATGATCAACAGCGCCGCTCCCTTCTCGGTGAACTTGCCCAGCCCCTTGATGGCCAGGGGGAAGATTGCCGGCCACATGATGGCGTTGGCGAATCCGAGCGCTGCCACGAACGCCACGGAGACGTAGCCACCGGTCAACATCGCACACAGCGAAAAGACGATGCCCAGGCAGGCCGAGAGGGAGAGGTACTTTTCCTGGGAAATGTACTTCGGAATGAGCACCAGGCCGAGCAGGTAGCCCGCCAGCATGCAGGCGAGCGTGCCGATGGTGAAATATTTCGCGTAGTCGAGCGAGAGTCCGAGGCTATTGCCATAGATGCCGATCGCATCGCCCGCCATGACCTCGGCGCCGACGTACACGAAGATGCACAATGCGCCCAGCCACACGTGCGGAAACGCGAAGATGCTGTCGCGGTTGCGTTCGTCAGAGGCCGACGCGTTCGCCTTTTCGGCGCTGATCTCGGGCAAGGGCGAAAACAGGATGGCGACGGAAAGCACGGCCAGGACGCCGGCGATCGCCATGTAGGGGCCGTGGATCCGGCCAGCAAACTCCTGCAACAGGATCTCTTTCTGCGCAGGCAGCACCTGTTCGATCTGGGTCGAAAAATCCTCCATCCCGTGCAGGACCACCTTCGCCAGTCCATAGGTGGCCAGCGCTCCGGCCACCTTGTTGCAGATGCCCATGAGCGCGATACGACGCGCAGCGCCGTCGATCGGCCCGAGAATGCTGATGTACGGATTGACCGCGGTCTGTAGCAAAGCCAAGCCGCCGCCGATGATGAAGATACCGCTCACCGCGCCCACGTAGGAACGGGCATTGGTGAACTGGCCGAAGATGGCGGCACCGATCGCCATGATCAGCAGGCTCAGTGCCAGGCCCTTTTTCATGCCGGTCAGCTTCAGGATGAGCGAAGAAGGCAATGCCAGGCAGAAGTAGGAAATGTAGAACGCGCTCGGGATCAGAAACGCGAACGTGTCGCTGACGTTGAAGGCGACTTTGGCGAACAGGATCAACGGCCCGTTGATCCAGGTAAAGAACCCCATGATGAAGAACAGCAGGCCGACGATGGCGATCGAGGCGTAGGGACTGGCGGGCCGTGCGGTGGTCATGGGCGGGCGTGCTCCGGGAGGCGCGTGGATCGGCGATCAGCGTCGCAGTTCGGCGACGAAGTCGTAGTAGTCGTTGTGGCAATAGGTGTCGGTCAACTCGATCGCGCTGCCGTCGCGGGTGTAGCCGACCCGCACCACGTGCAGGATCGCCTCGCCTTCCTTCATGCCCAGGTGCCCGGCCAGCCGCGCCGGCAGGTTGATCGCGCGGAAGTACTGCAGCGCGCGCACCACCGGGTGGCCATGCGCGTCCAGGTGGGCGTACAGCGAATCGCCGATCGCCTGCGGATCGGGCACGACGCGTTGCGGCAGCACCGCCTTCTCGTAGGCCATGACCCGGCCGTCGGCGCTGCGCAGGCGGGTCAGCGCCGCCACCACCGTGTCCGGCGACAGGCCCAGGCGCAGGATTTCCTCGCCGTGCGCCGGGCGGATGCGCCGCTCCAGCCAGCGCGTGCCCGGCTCCAGGCCCTTCATCCGCAGGGTTTCACTGAAACTGGCCAGGCCGCTGAGCTGGTGCTGGATGTGCGAGGTGACGAAGGTCCCCGCGCCCTGCCGGCGCGAAACCAGGCCCTGTTCGACCAGCGCATCCACCGCCTGGCGCAGGGTCACCCGCGACACCTGCAGTTGCTCGCACAACTGGCGCTCGGCCGGCAGCGCCTCGCCCGGCTTCCACTGGCCGCCCTTGATCGCGTCCACCAGCTTGCTCGCCAGTTGCAGGTACAGCGGGGTCGGCGCGCTCGGGTCCACGGCCAGGCCCGCCAGTCTGGGATCGGTCTGCGGCTTGGGCTTGGTCATCGTGCTTGCTCCGGACCGCATGAAGTCGTTAGGTCCAATATAGTACCAATCTGCCGACCGTGCACGCCGGGTCAGAGCCGCAGGTAGAGCCGCCGCCGGTCCATCCACCAGCCCACCGCCCAGCACACCAGGGTGTAGGCGAGCGCGCAGGCCAGGCTGCCCCAGGGACCGGGCAGCAGCCGTTGGAACACCGCGATGCCCACCCATTGGTACAGGTCCATGCCGCTGTCCCCGGCGGGAACCAGGCGCAGGCTGATCACGAACAGTTCGGAGAACAGGTAAATCGCCAGCGGGTTGCGTCCGAGCAC
>Ga0207650_10003834_pt1 | contig 10278 bp, 10 predicted proteins | sample KBSS63metaG_FD_184325 | JGI IMG/M metagenome (GOLD analysis project Ga0207650, IMG submission 184325) | Switchgrass rhizosphere microbial communities from Kellogg Biological Station, Michigan, USA - KBS S6-3 metaG (SPAdes) (version 2) | ecosystem: Host-associated > Plants > Roots > Rhizosphere...
CGTCGACATGCCGACGACCTTGACGAAGTACTCGAGGTCCTTCGCATTGGTGCCGTGCGGCGTCCACGCGAAGCCGTAGTCGCCGCCGGGCAGGATGCGCACGTCGCGCCGGCGCAGCGCCTTCATCGACTCGACCGCCGCCTCGAGCTCTCGGTGGTAGCCCATCTTGCGCGTGACCTCGGGCGTCAGGCCCCACTCGCTCGCGTGGTGGCTGGTGTTGATCAGCCAGGCGAGGCCGGGAGCGATGAAGTGCTCTTTCTTGTGCGCCTCGAGCAGGTCGAGCGTCTCGCTGTCGGTGAAGCTCGCGTGGTAGATCACCTCGATGCCGAGGTTCACGCACTGCTTGATCGACCAGGTCGAGCGCGCATGCGCGGCGACCCGCTTGCCCCAGGCCTTGGCCTCCTCGACGCAGGTCACGATCTCGGCCTGCGTGAACTGGCTCATCTCGCTCGCCATGCCGGTGATCGATTCGCCCGACAGGTTGATCTTCAGCGTATCGACGCCGTACTTGACGAACATGCGCACGCAGCGGCGCATCTCTTCCGAGCCGCTGACGACCGCGCCGAACGCGAACTCGGGCTGTGGCAGATGCGGCTGGGTCGTGTCGCCGAGGCCGCCCGGCACCGTGATTTCCTGGCTCGCGGCGAGGTAGCGCGGGCCGACGATCGTGCCGTCGTTGATCGCGTTGCGGATCACGACGTCGAGGCGCGGCTTCGCGGCCGCGGCGCCGACGCACGAGGTCCAGCCCATGTCGAGGTAGCGCTTCGCAACCTCGGCGCACCACAGGATGTGCTCTTCGGGCGGCATGCGCTGGATCGCATCGAGGCTCGGCTGGTCGTTCCACGAGAAGTGCGTATGGGCCTCGACCATGCCGGGCATCAGGAACGCGCCGGCCGCATCGACCGTGGTCGCGCCCTGCACCGGGAGGCTGCGCGCGCCGTGCCCGGTGCGGGTGACGCGCGCGATCCGGTTGCCTTGGACCAGCACGTCGCCAGTGAACGGCAGGTCGCCGCTGCCGTCGAAGATGCGGGCGTTGGTGAACTGCACGTCGGCCATCTGTGTGTCTCCGTCTCTCAGCGCTGCGTCGACATGAAGTCGCGCAGAGCCCGCATGCAATCGTCCGGACGCTCGATCGGCGTCCAGTGTCCGCAGCGATTCAGCACCGTGACGCGGGCCCGCTGCATCCGCTCGGCCATCGCGCGCACTGCCTGCGGTGGCGCAACGCCGTCCTCGTCGCCGGTGACGAGGAGGGTCGGAACCTCGATGCGATCGACCGCGGCCGGCTGCGCATCGGCGAGCGCCTCGCACGAGCGCGCGTAGCCGAGCGGGTCCTGCCGCATCAGGCTCTCGCGCACGAACGCGGTCGCAAGCGGCGCGCGCTGGCGCGTCTCGGCCGAGACCGCCGACTGCAGGATCGCAAGTGCGATCTCTTGCATGCCGGCCGCGCCTTCGTCGCGCGCCTTCACGCCGCGCGCGCGGATCGCCGTCCGCGCCGGCTCCGGTGGCGCCATCAGCGGCCCGAACAGCACGAGGCTGCGAACCAGCTTCGGCTGCGCGACCGCGAGGTGCTGGCAGACGATCGTGCCCATCGAATGGCCGAGCCAGTGCGCGCGCGTAATGCCCAGCCGGGAACAGACCGCCTGCATCGCATCGACCATGCGCGCGATCGAGAGCGGCCCGGACATCGCCGCATGCGAACGGCCGCTGCCGGGCAGGTCCATGCGGACGACGCGGTGGCGGCTCAACGCCGCCATCAGCGGGGTCCAGGTGTTCGAGGTGCCGCCGAGCCCATGCACGCAGACGACGGCGTCGCCCTCGCCTTCGTCTTCGACGGCGATCTTGTCGACGAGCTGGAAACCCATCGCCTCGCTGCGCTCAGCGCGCCTCGAACCGGTTCTCGATCGCGCCGATGCCGTCGATCTCGATCCGCACGACATCGCCCGCGGCGAGCCACTTCGGCGGCTCGAAACCCATGCCGACGCCGGACGGCGTGCCGGTCGCGATGACGTCGCCCGGGTACAAGGTGATGCCGCGCGAGCAGGTCTCGATCAGCGTCTCGATGCCGAAGATCATGTCGGGCGTGCGCGCGTCCTGGCGCAGCTCGCCGTTGACCCAGCCGCGCACGCGCGTGTCGCGCGCATCGAGCTCGTCGGCGCTGACGATCCACGGCCCCATCGGGCAGAAGGTGTCGAAGTTCTTGCCGAGATCCCACTGCTTGTGGCGCAGCTGCACATCGCGCGCGGTGACGTCGTTGACGATCGTGTAGCCGTAGACATGGTCCATCGCACGCGCCGCCGGAATGTCGCGGCCACCGCGGCCGATCACGACCGCGAGCTCGGACTCGTAGTCGATCTGCGCCGAGATCGCGGCGCCCGGCAGCCGCACGACGTCCTGCGGTCCGATCACGCATTGCGCGAACTTCGTGAAGACCATCGGCCAGCTGTCTTCCTTCGCGGCGACGTCCTTGAACACCGAGGTCGCGAGCTCGGCGGCGTGCGCACGGTAGTTGCGGCCGACACAGAGCAGGCTGCGCAAGGGGCGCGGCAACGGCGCCGTCAGGGTGACCGCATCGATCGCGAGGCGCGGGCCAGCCGGCGCCGGCAGGCTCTCGCCGCGCGCCTGCGCCTGGATCAGCGCGAGCGCGCCGGTGCTTGCGTCGGCCACCGCCAACGGGGTCACCTCGCGGCCGTCGACGGATACGGTGCCGACCTGGGGACGGCCGCCCCAGCTCCAGCTGGCGATGCGCATGGGCTTGTCTCCGTTGCTGCGGATGGCGCGAAGTCGAGTCCTTCGCGCCCGAAACACTCTTCGGTGTTTTTGAGACTTGTGTCTCAAATTGGGATCGGTGCATCATACGAGCCGGTTCCGACCTGCGGCAAGACTTGAGAAGAACCGACGACCCCGGAATTACCCGCATGGCCCGCCGCAAACTGCGCGTCACTGAAGCCCCGAAGCCGCCGACGCGCGGCGTTCGCGCCTCGACGTTCCAGTTGCTGCTCGACACCGGCATGCGGCTGATCCAGCAGGACGGCCACGTGCCGTCGATCGCGGAGATCGCCGTCCGTTCGAAGGTCTCGCGCGCCACCGCATACCGCTACTTCCCGAGCCGCAGCGCGCTGATCACCGCGGTGATCGACACCTCGTTGAAGCCGGTGCGCAGCTTCGTCGCCGACTCGCCCGAAGGACGCGAGCGCGTCCACCAGCTCTTCGTCGAGACCTTTCCGCTGTTCAAGGAATTCGAGCCGCAGATGCGCGCGGCAGCGCAGCTGACCCTGGAGCAATGGGCGCTCAATCGCGCCGGCCTGCTCGAGGAAGAGCCGTACCGGCGCGGCCACCGCGTGCGCATCCTCGAGAACGCGCTCGAACCGCTCGCGAAGACCTTGCCGCCGCGCCTGCACGCGCGCCTGCACCGCGCGCTCTCGATCATCTACGGCATCGAGCCGTACGTGCTGCTGAAGGACATCTGGGGCCTGCCGGATCGCGAGGTCGAACGGATCGCGCTGTGGATGGCCGATGCGCTCGTCGAGGCGACACAGCGCGATGCCGAGCGTCTGACGGCGCGCCGGACGACAGACGTACCGCGCGCGCGTCGCGCGAAACCGGCCTGACTTCGGCGAGTCGCCGACGCGTACGGTCGCACGCGCCGCAATGGGATCAACGCGCGTGCCTCAGGCCGCGTAGCGCGTCACCGCCTTTTCATCCCATTCGATCCCCTGGCCCGGCCGATCCGGGATAAGCAGGTGACCGTCCTTCAGCGCGAACGGCTCGCGCAGGATCGGGTCGGCCCAGTCCTGCCACTCGAGCCAGTGCGCGGTCTCGGTGACGCGCATCAGGTGCGCCGCGATCTCAGGGTACAGATGGGTCGACATCGGGATGCCGGCTGCGCCTGCGATCGCCGCGGCGCGCAGCCATCCGGTCACGCCGCCGATCCGCATCAGGTCGGCATCACATAGTCGCCGGCGCCGGCCCGGATTGCGTGAAAGAGCTGGCGCGGCCCATAGAAGTTTTCGCCAAGCGAGACCGGCGTCTTCAGTTCGCGCGCCAGCTGCGCATGGCCGGGGATGTTGTCGTAGGTGGTCGGCTCCTCGAACCAGTCGAGCCCCTGGTCGTCAAGCGCGTGGCAGCGCACGAGCGCATCGCCGAGGCTCAGGCCCTGGTTGAAGTCGCACATCAGGCGCACGTCCGCACCGGCGCCTTCGCGCACCGCGGCGATCGCTGCGAGGTCGTCGGCCAGGCGGTCGCGGCCGAGGCGCATCTTCAGCGCGGTGAAGCCGCCCTCGGCGACCAGCGCGGCGGCCTCGGCGGCCAGGCCGTCGAGCGGCGTGAGCCAGAGGCCGTTGCTGTTGTACGCAGGAACCGGCGCGATCGTGCCGCCGAGGTACGTCGCAAGCGGCAGTCCGGCGGCCTGCGCGCGCGCATCCCACGCCGCCATGTCGAGCCCCGAGATCGCGATCAGCGAGAGGCCCTCGCGGCCGACGAGGTGGAGCGAGCCAATGCCCTGCCGGTACAGGTCGAACGGCGCGACCGGCTTGCCGACGGCTGCGGCGCCGAGATCCTCGAGCGCGGCGACGAGGTAGCGCAGAGAGTGCTTCAGGTACGGCTCGAGGTAGCTGCGGCCGACCACGCCCTCGTTCGTCTCGAGGTCGATCAGGATCATCGGCCACTCGCGGAACACACCGACCTTCGAGACGATGGGCCGCTTCAGCGGGACGATGACCGGACGCGCCCGCAGGCTCTTGACGGTCAGCTCGACTCGTTGCATCGGCGCTCCCTCGTCGCGACGATGGCGCCGCCCGCCGACTGTAAGCCCACGCCTGCGGCAGTCGAACCGTCCCGGCTACAGCTTGCAGTATCGACCGAGGATCGCGCCGGCATCGAGGCAGCCCGGCCGGGTTGCCGGAGATGCCGCGATCGGGCCGGCGTGGCGCCAGCCAGTGTTCACTCGCCGAGGTAGGCCGCGCGAACCCGCGGGTCGTTGAGCAGCGCCTTCGCCTCGCCGCTCATCGTGACCTCGCCGGAATCCATCACGTAGCCGCGCGACGCCAGCTGCAGCGCGCGGCTCGCGTTCTGCTCGACCAGCAGCACGGTCGTGCCCTGCTGGTGGATGTCGTTGACGACCTCGAAAATCTTGTCGACCATGATCGGCGAGAGCCCCATCGACGGCTCGTCCATCAGCAGGACCTTGGGCTTGGCCATCAGCGCACGCCCCATCGCAAGCATCTGCTGCTCGCCGCCGCTCATCGTCCCAGCGAGCTGGTTGCGGCGCTCCTTCAGGCGCGGGAAGATCGCGAACACCTTGTCGATTTCGACCGCGATCTCCTTGTCGTCGTCGCGCACGAACGCGCCCATCTGCAGGTTCTCCGTGATCGTCATCCGCGCGAACACGCCGCGCCCTTCGGGAACCATCACAAGGCCCTGGCGCACCAGGTCCCACGGCCCCTGCCCCTTGATGTTGTGGCCGATGAACTCGATCTCGCCGGCGGCCGGCGGCTGGGTCCCGGTGATCGCCTTCAGAGTCGTCGTCTTGCCGGCGCCGTTCGCGCCGATCAGGCTCACCAGCTCGCCCTCGCGCACCTCGAACGAGATGCCCTTGACGGCCTGGATGCCGCCGTACGCAACCCGCAAGCCGCTGACCTTCAGCATGACCTTGCCGGCCGAGGCCGAAGAAGTTGACGCCGCCGTTGCCGTTGCCGTGGATGCCATCGCGTCGTCCTCAGTGGGCCTTGTGACCGGCGCCGAGGTAGGCCTCGATCACCTTCTCGTTCGCCTGCACCTCGGCCGGCGTGCCTTCGGCGATCTGCTTGCCGTAGTCGAGCACGGTGACACGGTCGCACAGGCCCATCACGAGCTTCACGTCGTGCTCGATCAGCAGGATCGTGCGGCCGTCCTTGCGGATCGTGTCGATCAGCTGGCGCAGCACGACCTTCTCGGTCGCGTTCATGCCGGCCGCCGGCTCGTCGAGCGCGATCAGCTTCGGGTCGGTGGCGAGCGCGCGGGCGATCTCGAGCCGGCGCTGGTCGCCATAACTGAGGGTGCGCGCCTTGAAGTCGGAGTAACGGCCGATGCCGACGTAGTCGAGCAGTTCCTGGGCCCGCTTCGCGATCTCGGCCTCCTCGGCGTTGAACTTCTTTGTGCGGAAGATCGCGCCGACCAGTCCCGAGTGGGTGCGCACATGGCGGCCGACCATCACGTTCTCGAGCGCCGTCATCTCGGCGAACAGGCGGATGTTCTGGAACGTGCGCGCAATGCCGGCCTTCGCGACCTCGTGCACTGCGCTCGGCTGGTACGGCTGGCCGCCGAGCTCGAAGGTCCCGGCGTCCGGGCTGTACAGCCCCGTCAGCACGTTGAAAAAGGTCGTCTTGCCGGCGCCGTTCGGGCCGATCAGGCCGTAGACCTGGCCCTTCGTGATCTTGATGCCGACGTCGGAAAGCGCCTGCAGGCCGCCGAACCGCTTCGACACGCCGCCGACATTAAGGATGGTCTCGCTCATGGTGCGCGCCCTTCGGTCACTTGACGGTCGGCACGATCGACGTGACGGTCGGCGGAATCTGCTCGGCCGGCGTCAGGTGGGCATGCGGATCGACCGGCAAGGAGTCGGGCGTGATGTCCTTGCCGTGCTCGGGCGACGGCCAGAGACCGCGCGGCCGCGCCAGCATGATGCCGATCATCGCGACCGCGATCAGCAGCTGGCGCAGGATCGACGCATCGAGCCGCCCGTCGGTCATCTGCTGGAGCGGCCCCGCCACATAGCGCAACACCTCCGGAAGCGCCGACAGCAGCAGCGCGCCGACGATCACGCCGGGCAGGTGGCCGAGGCCGCCGAGCACGACCATCGCGACGATCATCGTCGACTCCTGCAGGCTGAACGACTCCGGCGAGATGAAGCCCTGGAAGGTCGCGAACATCGCGCCGGAGATGCCGCCGAACGTTGCGCCCATGCCGAACGCCAGCAGCTTCAGGTTGCGGGTGTTGATGCCCATCGCCTTCGCCGCGACCTCGTCCTCGCGGATCGCCATCCAGGCGCGGCCGATCCGGCTGCGCTCGAGCCGATAGCAGATGATGACCGCGAAGATCACCAGGAACAGGAACAGGAAGTAGTAGTTGGTGACCTTCGGGATGTCGAAGCCGAACAGCGAATGCGTTTTGCCGAGATCGAGCCCGAAGATGTTCATGTCGTCGATCGACGCGATGCCCTTCGGACCGTTCGTGATATTGACCGGCGCATCGAGGTTGTTCATGAAGACGCGCACGATCTCGCCGAAGCCGAGCGTCACGATCGCCAGATAGTCGCCGCGCAGCTTCAAGGTCGGCGCGCCGAGCAGCACGCCGGCGCCGGCCGCGAGCAGCGCGCCGAGCGGGATCACGATCCACCACGGCGTGTGCAGACCGTTCGGGAACATGTCCTTGAAGGTCTGGAAGGTGTCGGTCAGCTGCGACGAGCCGAGCAGGCCGAACATGTAGGCGCCGACTGCATAGAACGCGACATAGCCCAGATCGAGCAAGCCGGCGTAGCCGACCACGATGTTCAAGCCGAGCGCAAGCAGCACATAGAGCAGCGCGATGTCGATGATGCGCACCCACGCGTTGCCGAAGTACTGTGCGACCAGCGGCAGCAGCACCAGGCCGATGCCGGCGGCGATGAAGACGGCGACCTTGTTGTCCTTGACGTTCATGGCGGTGCTCCGTCAGGCTCGATCGGCGACGCGTTCGCCGAGCAGGCCCTGCGGTCGCAGGGTCAGCACCAGGATCAGCACGATGAACGCGAAGATGTCCTGGTAGTGGCTGCCGAGCACGCCGCCGGTCAGCATGCCGATGTAGCCGGCGCCGAGCGATTCGATCAGGCCGAGCAGCACGCCGCCGACCATCGCGCCGGCCAGGTTGCCGATGCCGCCGAAGACCGCCGCAGTAAACGCCTTCAGGCCGGGCAGAAAGCCCATCGTGTGCTGGACCGAGCCGTAGTTGGCGGCGTACATGACACCGGCCAGAGCGGCGAGCGCCGCACCGATCACGAAGGTCGCCGAGATCACGGTGTCGGGCCGCACGCCCATCAGGCCGGCGACGCGGGGGTTCTCGGCGGTGGCCCGCATCGCGCGGCCCAGCTTGGTGCGGTTGACGAGGTACATCAGCCCGGCCAGCGTGATCGCGGTCGTCACCAGGATCATGATCTGCACGGTGTTGATGACCGCGCCGCCGATGTGGAACGGCTCGCTCGGCAAGAGGATGGGGTAGGACTTGTAGTTCGGCTTCCAGATGATCATCGCCAGCGTCTGCAGCAGGAGGCTCATGCCGATCGCGGTGATCAGCGGCGCGAGGCGCGGCGCGTTTCGAAGCGGCCGGTAGGCGATCTTCTCGATCGCGAAGTTGAGGATCGAGCAGACGACGATCGCGGCGACCAGCGAGATCAGCAGCAGCAGCCAGCCCGGCAGGCCGAGGCCGGCCATCGCGACGACCACGGTCCAGCTCGTCAACGCCCCCACCATCAACACGTCGCCGTGCGCGAAATTGATCAGGTTGATGATGCCGTAGACCATCGTGTAGCCGAGCGCCACGAGGGCGTACACGCTGCCGAGCACCAGCCCGTTGATGATCTGCTGGATGAACGTTTCCATGCGTCGAACTCCCCGGTTGTGGTCTTCTGCCGCGTGCCCGGAAGCTCGATCCGGCGGTCACGGCGCAGCGCTCCTCGCCAGCCGCCCCGACTCTAGTAGCAAAAAGCCGGCCAACGCCTAGGGACGAGCCCGATGGAAAAGACGGACGCGAGCCGCTCGGCCCGCGGCCTGCTCAGCGGCTCAACCGGCCGATGCGTTGAGGCGGCGCAGTTCGGCGAGGCGCTCGCCGATGCGGATCTCGAGGCCGCGGTCGACCGGCTCGTAGAAGCGCGGTGCCACGTCGATGTCGTCGGGCCAGTAGCGCTCGCCGGCCGCGAAGCCGCCGGCCTCGTCGTGCGCGTAGCGATAGCCCTTGCCGTAGTCGAGGCCCTTCATCAGCGCGGTCGGCGCGTTGCGCAGGCGCAGCGGCACCGGCCGCGTGCCGTTGTCGCGGACGTACGCGCGCGCAGCCTTGTAGGCGTTGTAGAGCGCGTTGCTCTTCGGTGCGACCGCTAGGTAGACCACCGCCTCGGCCAAGGCGAGTTCGCCCTCGGGCGAGCCGAGCCGCTCGTAGACCTCGGCCGCGTCGAGCGCGATGCGCAGCCCACGCGGGTCGGCCAGGCCGATATCCTCGCTCGCCATCCGCACGATCCGGCGCGCCGCGTAGCGCGGGTCGACGCCGCCGTCGAGCATCCGCACGAACCAATACAGCGAGGCGTCCGGATCGCTGCCGCGCACCGCCTTGTGCAGCGCCGAGATGGTGTCGTAGAACTGCTCGCCGCCCTTGTCGTAGCGACGCAGCTGCTCGCCGAGCGCATGCTCCAGGGTCGCCTCGTCGATCGGTTGCTGTGGCGCGGGCTCCGCCGCGCCCGCGCGATCACTGACCATCGCGATCAGGTTCTCGTAGGCATTCAGCAGGCGGCGCGCATCGCCGTCGGCATAGCCGATCAGGCGTTTGCGCGCCGCGTCGGTCAGTGCCGGGGCGGCCAGCAGTTCGGCCGCTCGGTCGAGCAGGATGCCGAGATCGGCGTCGTCGAGCGGCTTCAGCACGTGCACCGTCGCGCGCGACAGCAGCGCCGAGTTGACCTCGAACGACGGGTTCTCGGTGGTCGCCCCGATGAACGTGAAAAGCCCCGACTCGACGTGCGGCAGGAAGGCGTCCTGCTGGGCCTTGTTGAAGCGGTGCACCTCGTCGACGAAGACCACCGTGCGACGGCCCTGCGATTGCGTGGCCTGCGCCCGCTCGACCGCCTCGCGGATGTCCTTGACGCCGCCAAGCACCGCCGACATCGCGATGAACTGGGCGTCGAAGCCCTGCGCAACAAGGCGCGCCACGGTCGTCTTGCCGACGCCGGGCGGACCCCACAGGATCATCGAGTGCAACCGACCGGATTCGAACGCGACCCGCAGCGGCTTGCCGGCGCCGAGCAGGTGCTGCTGGCCGATCATCTCGTCGAGCGTGCGCGGCCGCAGCCGCTCGGCGAGCGGGGGCGCAGGCGGCTCCTGGAACGGCAGCTCCATCGAGGCAGCGGGCATGCGAACGATTGTCGCAGCGGGATCGCCCGCATCGGGGCGGCGGGGCTTGTCGGCCAGCGTGTGCGTCGGCGCCTTCACCCGCGAGACCTGAACCCGCACGGCGCGCAACCACCGGCGTCCCACGCGACGTGAGAGCCGCGGGCCGCGGGCCTAC
>Ga0207650_10003835_pt1 | contig 10277 bp, 8 predicted proteins | sample KBSS63metaG_FD_184325 | JGI IMG/M metagenome (GOLD analysis project Ga0207650, IMG submission 184325) | Switchgrass rhizosphere microbial communities from Kellogg Biological Station, Michigan, USA - KBS S6-3 metaG (SPAdes) (version 2) | ecosystem: Host-associated > Plants > Roots > Rhizosphere >...
TTTTCTCATGGTGTTGCGTTTTAATAGTAAATAGTAATGGGCGATGAATTAGTAAGTCGGATCATAGCTTTTAACATGCCTTCATAATAAATAACAGTATCAACAAATGCAGTAACATAACTTTTGATTTTAGATGAATAAATAGCGATGACGATACAAGAGTATTTATAAAAAGACAGTGCCCGAAGTCACTGTCAACGAACAGCAGGCTTTGGTATATAGAAAGCTCAATCGGTTAAGTTTTCACTGGACCAGCTGGTTGATTTCATAGAGCTGTGTAATTTCTGAAGAGGCATTTCAGGTAGCAAATACTTTTTATCAAAATCAAAAGCCTGATGTTTCATTGACTCTATCATGTTACTGGTTTACTATAAATGCTATTTCGTTGACCGGATACGAAATAGCTTCTGCGATATCTATCTTTATAATAGATGAACAAATTTGATAAGCAAAAAATCAGGCTCTATTTATGGATGGCACTTGGTTATTTTTTCATTGGTTTTTTCAACACCATTGCAAAATATCCTGATACTCTATTTGCCGATGTAGTTAATAATATTTGGGGAGGCATTTATCTCACTGTCATCAACTTTATGCTTTTGGAATTTACTATTCCGTTCATACTTAGAAAAAGGGATTCGATTATATACAATATCCTGTTAGCTATTCCAATAATGTTTGGCTATATGTTGTTGTATTCGTACGGGTCTTATATATGGCGGAAGCTGGGAGTTGCCATTCACATTTTCACTTCCTTAAATCCGGAAGCCACATTGAGTGAGAGACTCCAAAACCAAATGGCGTACAGCATGGGTGGACTTTTTCTTTTTGGCATTACAAGGCATATTTACAATTATGTAAGATTAAAAAATGTGACCCAACAGTTACGTATCGAAAAGCAGGAAGCTGAGCTAAACTACCTGCGGTCTCAAACCAATCCTCATTTTTTATTCAACACACTAAATAATATTTATTCATTGTCGAGGGATAAATCGGACCTGGCACCCGAATCTATTTTACGTCTTTCCAAAATTTTGCGTTTTATGTTGTATGAAACGGGAGGGGCCTACGTGGCAATTGAACAGGAACTAAAAATAATTGCCGATTATATTGAGTTGGAAAAACTGCGTTATGACGAATCGCTGCAGGTAAATTTCAATTATGATGTAGAAGATATGAAGCAGTCGTTACCACCGTTGATCCTTATTCCTTTGGTGGAAAACGCGTTCAAACATGGAGTGTCTGAAACAAGAAGTCGCCCTTTTGTTGATATTCATCTTTCGGTGGTCAGCCGTCAGTTAAAGTTTGTTGTAAAAAATTCAACGGAGGATCTCACTGAACAAAACAAAATCAAAGAAAACATAGGCCTGTCGAACCTCAGGCGACAGTTACAACTGCTTTATACAGACTATGATTTGTCCATTCAACAGGCTACTTCCTTTTTTACGGCCACCCTAAAAATCAATTTGTCAAGCCATGTCTAATATTAAATGTATTATAGTGGAGGATGAGCCGCTGGCCACAAAAGTGCTGGTTGATTATGTTTCACAAGTTCCATTTCTCGACCTCCAGGGAAGTTTCAAAGACGCCATCCTTGCCACCGAATATTTGCACAATCATTCCGTGGACCTGATTTTTTTAGACATTCATTTGCCCAGGCTAAAAGGCATGGCTTTTCTAAAAACACTCACACATCCTCCCGCAATCATTATTACCACGGCCTATCATCAGTATGCCCTGGAAGGATTTGAATTAAATGTAACAGATTACTTGTTGAAGCCTTTTGAATTTGAACGTTTCCTGGTTGCAGTAAACAAAGTAAAGAGCACACAAAAGGAAAAAACTGAGCGTATGGATGTGGAAGATAAAAAAGACTACCTGTTCCTGAATATTCAAAAGAAGAAGGTGAAAATTCTTTTCGCCGATATTGTATACATCGAAAGCCAGAAAGAATACATAAAAATTGTTACCATTAAAAAAGAGTTTGTGTCAAAAATGGGTACCCATGAAATAGAAGCACTGTTACCTACAAATTTGTTCAGACGCATTCACAGGTCATTTATAGTTTCGGTAAGCAAAATCGAATCTTATACAGCGGACGAGGTGGAAGTAGGAGGGAAATCTATTCCAGTAGGAAGAGGGTATAGGGATGGTTTGGAAAATTTATAGGATCAAAACAAATAGTATAAACGTTGAGAATGACCGTTGGTGTCATCTAGTCGGGTTTATTGTTATGCAGATTATTAGGTTCATTACGTAAGGATTCTATTGATGATCGAACCCAGTCCTTATATTCTTCAAATTTTATAAACGGAGCTTCATCCATTTCAGCCTTTGCAATCACTTCATCCGGCTCGGATCCAAGCTTCAAACCTGAATACATATAAGCTACAGCGGACGCACGTGGACCTGTGCGACAGGAAATAAGTGTTGGTCTTGGAAGAGTGTCAAGAGCTTCAACATGTTGTTTGGCCAATTCCAGGTCCAAAACTTTTGGAGGATCACTGACGACATTAACAGAATGATCAGTTGCAGCCTTAACCTGCGAGTATGACATACCGCCTTCCATTCTTTCAAATTCTTCGCCTGTTAAACTAAGCCATGAGTTACATCCAACTTCTTTTATGTAATCAGCCGGATTTTGGACGAAACCTTTATTGTAGTGTAGTCCATCGAGCAATTTAAAATTTTTCATTGTTGCTGCATTGATCATCTTAAAGTTAACTTATTTGCGTGTATTAGAACAGGTGATAAGTTGAAAAACAAATTAGCAAACACATTCGCACATTTTTGCAGTGTCTGTCAGACAGAACTATTTCGGAAAATTGTTGCAGTCGCTTCCAATTCCTGACATGCTTTGTGCCATTGACTTTGTTGCCGGATTTTAAGCGAAAGTTCCTGGGCCTTTCTTTGATAATCCGGATTTTCAATCACTCGACGAATGGCTTCAGCAATTTTCTTTGCTCCTGCTTTTTTGTTTAACCGCACACCTACACCCCGATATACCACTCTGGCTGCATTTGCTGTCTGGTCCCGTCCCATAGGAATGCATATGAGTGGAACACCAAATGCAAGAGAACGGATGACTGTACCGTGACCGGCATGTGTTACAACTGCGACACATTGCGGTAAAACTTGTGAATGAGGCAGAAATGAATGGATCATCACATTGGGTGGAATGTTTTTCAAACCCACCACAGCAGGACCTAAAGTAACCAGAGCCCTGTAAGGAAGTTGTCCAATAGCCTCAATAATATTTTGAAGAATACCCACCTGGTTCTGAAAAGTGGTACTGAGACTTACCAGGATCAAATTTTTTGCATCAGCGGCAGCCAGGAAATTTTCGTCGGTTTCGCCGACAAAAGGATCATCAAGTATAGGCCCTGTAATGCGCACATTTGCCGGAAAATTGACAGGAAATTCAAAATCAGGGCTTGTCATTACCAACAAGCGACGGGGAAAACCATACGTATACGCAATAATATCTGACAAGGGTGCTAACCCAAGTTTTGTCCTTGCTGAATTGAAAGAAGGAAGACCGGATGAAATCAACTTTTTAAAAATAAATGAACTCATTACATCAAGGAGCCTGGCTGCCAACCCTTTTTGTGGCATCATACCCGGAGGAGGCATTCCTGGCGCAGGAAAGCTGCATGTACCTGGTATCACCATCACACAAGGTAGTTTCATCACTTCAGCAGCAAAGCAACCCCCAAATAATGCTTCGTTAACCACCACGACGTCGATTTTACGATTTCGCAGTACGTTTAGTACATCCTGTGCATACTGCAAAGCAGGTCCGCAAGCGATGTGATCTAAAAACAATTTGAACCCTTTAATAGTATTAGTAGCCTCATAATCTTTCAGAACAGTACTATCAGCAGATTTATCATACCGGTGAGGGGCAGTAGTATATGGGAAAAAATCACATCCTGCTGCATGTGCCTCCTGTCTATTACAGGGATCACTGATAACTATTACTGCATGCCGGCGGCTAATCATTCGCTTTGCCAATCCGAGCATAGGTGGAACATTTCCGCCACCTTCCCAAAGAACAAATAAAAAAGTCTTCGCTTGCATACTAATGGATCACAAAAGAAATTTACTAAATGTATTCGACAATTGTTGCAATTGTTAGCGAAGTGTGACAGCGATGATGTTGGAACTGTTTCTGAAGCTCTTCAGATTGTCCATGACAGAATTTGTTATCGGTTTTGGAGGTGTTATTTTAATAGCAGCTAATGTACGTATGTTCCAAAGCCCGGTTATGTTCGGCCAGATAGGACTGGCTGATTAACAACATGTCAATGACGATATGTACTCTAACCATGATAGCAGAAATCCTTTTTCTGCCCGTTATTAAGATGCACTTTCTTTTTCTTTCATAATAACTTCTCACATTTAATTAGAGGACACAAGGATATGGATATGTTTGAATTGTAGATCAGTATTTAGAAAATCAAATAAGGGAATGCCGCTTTCTACAAGCAGTGGTTAAGGTCAAGAAGGGAAAGTCAGAACTTTTTCAAATGTGCCCTTTCCAATTTTATTTTATGGTAACCGCTTTTTGATTTTTTAAAAACAATAGGGCTTCCTCAATTTCAGGTCTGCCTGCTTCTGTTAAGTTTACATTAGCTACTAATTGCTGGTAATAATATACCGCTTTCACAACATCATCCGTTTTTTGAGCAGCTAATGCAGCTCCATACAGCGCGTTAAACCGGTTAGGCTGCTTTTTCAAATCTGCTTCGTATGCTGATAATGCTTCTTTTGGTTTATTCGTTTGAAGAAACATATCTCCTAACAACTCTCTCGCAGGTATTATTTCACCTGGGGTGACAGGATGTTTTTCGGTTTTATCTTCCATATCGGCGGCCACGGTCATCAGTTTTATCGCGTTGTTCGTTTGTCCTTCCATAAACTGTATCCAGGCTTCACCCGCCCTTATCTGTATCATTACCTGGTTGGCTTTGTACGGATCTTTTCGTTTCATGAGGGTGTCATAGATGGTTTTTAAATTGTTTAACTCAGCCTTTGTTTGATCAAGGTTACCATTATGAGCCGAGCCAAGAAGCCGTGTGAAATGAAAAATCGCTTTTTGCCAGGGAAAATTTTTCCAGGGAAAATTTACCGGATGTATTTCCAACGCCATTGCTTCTTTCCACATTTTATTTTCCAGTAAATAACGTGATGGAATGGCTGCAAACGCATAAGCATCTTTAAAATTGACCGGGTAAACTTCATGAATACTCTTAAGATAATCATATTGCTGCTTTGCAAGTCTGTTTTCGGCTTTTTGGAGATAGGCGTAAACCAGATAATCCATGCCATGCAATTCCTCATCCCAATGACCCTTAATACCAGCGGTTTCAGCATAGCATTTTGCAGCAGAAGTAGAAGCCAGGTCAGAATGAATACTTTCATCCCAAAGCCCCATCCGCATAAAAATATGCGAAGGCATGTGTTGGGCATGTGCTGAAGAGGGTGCAATCGAAGCATATTTTCTTGCTGCGGGTAAGGCTTTTACTGCAAGCCCGGGATAATCATACGCATGTATAATGTAGTGAATGATGCCGGGATGATTTGGTTCTCCCGGATATAACGAAGTGAGAATATTACCTGCTTTTATTTGGTTAGTATAAGATTTATCTGAGAGGTCTGCTGTAGCCACCAGGGTTAATGCATAAAATATACCGGCTTCTTTATTGGCCGGCTGGTTTTGGTAAAGTTTTTCCATAGCATTTTTAAGGCGTATACTACGTGTACGATGGTCTGCTGTTTCCCAGTCCTTATAGAACAATGCCATAGCATCGATAAAGTCTGCTTCTATTTCTGATTTTTGATTAATGGACTGGGCAACAGCAATTGCTTTAGCGCCTTTTTCCAATTCGGGTTGTGTAGGCATTTCCCAAAGCGGATGATAATTACTCATGGATACTCCCCAGTAAGCCATAGCACATTCCGGCTCTTCATCAATAATTTTAGCAAAAAGTTTTTCCGCTTCATCATATTCAAATGAATGCAACAATGCCATGGCAAGGTTAAAATCTTTTTTTACTTTTTGAGAGCAGGACGTTTCGAACCTCACCAGGCCAAATTCCTTGGCCGGAGGTCCGCATGAAATAAGATCACCTCTTTTGAGGTTGATTGAATTTACTATTTCCCTTGTTTTGGTTTTGTTTTTTCGGTTGCATGATATCGTCATCAATAATAGGCTGAAACAAAGTATTTGTGCTGCACACAATTTTATTTTCATACTTACTGGTTATAAAAAAATCTTAACCAAGTTTTAAAACCCATTCCTGGGATTAAAACTTTGAACTCATTGAAATTACAATGCAAGTATGAGAAAAAATGGGGACTGAAAACGGTATCAAAAGATACATAGGGAAAAATTATGGCATAACCTGTATTGAACCTCTTTTTAAGGAGATTCTATTTTGTAATTGAAATTGTTTTAAAATTCGTGAAATGACTACCCTTGTCGTTCCCAGTTCATTCGCAAGTTCCTGATGTGAAATTTCTACTTTATTTGTTTTTTGTTTTGAAGTTCTGTTTTTAAGATATTCCAAAACGCGGGTGCTGGTATGATCAAAAGCCACGCTTTTGAAGTTGTTTAGTAATTCATCATACCTGTTTCTGAAAGCCCTGATCACAAAGTCATTCCAGCAAGCAAATTTCCGTTGCCATTGAGTAATATATTTTACAGGAATTGCCAACACTACAATCTTTGTTACAGCAACTGCCTGAGCGGGGCTCTTGTTATCGTAAAAACAGGCCGACAAGGACATTATACAGGTTTGTGACTGTTCTACGTAGTAAAGTAAAATTTCTCTGTCTTCCCTCGTCTGAAACACTCTAATCGTACCCGAAATGACTATTGGGACTACCTTGACATATTGTCCTTCTTTTACAATCAGCTGCCCTTTGTCAAATGTCAATAACTGGCAATTTTCAATCACTTCTTCCTGAAGCTTTGGTTCAGAAAAAAAATTTAAAATTTTGAATATGTCCGGTGTAGGCGTCATTTCAATATTGCCTCTAACCTGGACGGCCAGGCCTCGTGGCTGTATCGCATGTTTCAAAAACAATTCTGCCTGTGAGTTGTAATACTAAAGTACAATAGAAATACAAAAGCTTAAATAATCGATGTTGAAAATTTGTTACAACACGTACCCAATGGTTCAACCCTCGGAGTTGGTTTGGAAAAATATTTTCCGATCAACGACTATCCTGTTTATCCTCCTGGATTTTGAAAATTATTTTAATTAATGACACAATCGTAGTTGCAATAATTGCCCCGCAAAAAGCCAGGAAGATATCCTTTTGTGCGTCCCAAATATCTCCTTGCGTTCCTAAATAAGAAGCTCCGTGTGATTTGAAAAATAAATCAGCTACCGCCCATTCTATCAATTCGTACAAAGCGCTTACGGAGAGTGTTATTTCAATTGGTAATAACCAGGCTACCCATCTGGGATACTTCAACCATTTTAGAAACATCTCCCGCATAGGGTAGGCCAGTAAAAAGCCAAAGCTAAAATGTACAATACGATCATAATGATTCCTGGACAAGTGAAGAGCATCCTGTAGCCAGTATCCAAATGGATTTTCGGCATAAGTGTATTTCGATCCATAAACATGCAAGCATAAGTAAACACAAATGAGCAGGTAACTGAGGTCGCTAAATTGGTGTTTTCTGTAGGTTATAATCAAAAAGAATATAAAAATAAATGACAACGTGTTTTCGAGAAACCAGTTTGTAGTATCAGTAGTGCCAACCAGTGAGTTGGACCAGGCAAATGCAAATATTAATAAGTATGCTAACAGCCACCAATTTTTTGCCACCGGTATTCTGTTTTTTGAGATAGCAATTGTAAACGCCATGATTAGTTGTTTTAGTAAGTGAGAACTATGGATAGTGAAGAAATTTAACCGCGTAAATAATTTTAAATTGTTTTATTTAAACCTGCAATGCAAAGCCTTGATTTTGATTTACGATAAGGATTGAACCGCCAGCATTATACCATTCTTCATAAAATTTATTATATCGCTTTTCGATTTCATTTCTCTTAATCTTAAGAGAGGGAGTAAGCAAATTGTTTTCTACCTGCCACTGTTCGTTCAACACAATAAACCTGGCAACTTTTTCATGCGCATCCAGCGAACTATTAATTTCTTTAAGCATGTTTTTTAATTCAGTAGTAAGTTCTTCAGTACCTGTTTTTTTTCCTGTTTCCGATAAGGTAAGTAAGGCCATAGGTTGTGGTAATCCGGATCCTACAACACAAACCTGGTCCACGATAGAACTCGAAGAAAACTTCATTTCGATAGGTGATGGCGCAACATATTTTCCCTTCGCTGTTTTAAATAAATCTTTTATTCTTCCTGTAATTTTCAAAAAACCTTCTCCATCAATAAAACCTTCGTCTCCGGTTTTTAAAAAACCATCCACTGTAAATGCTTCCCTTGTTTTTTCGGGGTCATCATGATATCCTTTCATCAGGGCATCATGTTTAACCTGTATTTCGCTGCTGTCTCCTAATCTCACTTCACAATACGGCAGTGCCTGGCCTACATAACCTATCTTGTTTTTTCCCTTTAGTGTTACATGGGAATAACAACAATTCTCAGTCATGGCATAGGCTTCCTGGATTTTTATACCAATTCGATGAAACCATTTAATCAGTGCTGGTGGTGTTGGCGAAGCACCCGTCAAAACAATATTGGTATTATTCAGCCCCAGACCTTTCCTGATCTTATTTTTTGCAATGGTCGAAAGAACAGGCACACTAAGCAAAAAGTCTAATTTTTTTTGTGGGACATTAGCCAGTATATTTTCCTGGAACTTTGCCCATATCCGGTGTACACCCAGGAAGACAGTTGGCTTCGTTTCTGCAAGATTTTGAGCAAAAGTTTGTAACGTCTCCGCAAATGAAACCTGGCCACCTGCGTAAAGACTTACCATCTCTACCAACATTCTTTCGGCTATATGTGACAGGGGCAGGTAAGAAAAGAATCGGTCATTATTTTTGAAGCCAAGGCTATTGATAGCATTTTGTGCTACAAATGCAAAGGCATCAAATGTAAACACAGCACCCTTTGGCGTGCCGGCAGTACCTGATGTATAAACTATGCTACATACATCAGTTGCAGTCCTTTCAATTACCTGTTTTATTGGCGCGTGAGATTTGGTGAAATCGGACCAGCTTTCGCAACGATCATGGCTGCAAAAGGGGAATGCTATACATTTTATATTTTCAGGCACCCCATTTTTTATTGCGTCCCAGTTATCAAGCTTGCCCGCAAATAAAACAACAGATGAACTATGTTTCATAACCTCTAGAACAGTGTCCTGCTGGAGATTCGGATATAAAGGAATAGATACATGACCCGCCATCATTATTGCCAAATCACAAATTATCCAGTGTGCACAGTTCTTTGATATCAATGCAATATGACTGTTCGGAGGCAATTCAAGAGCCTGAAGCGCTGCTGCTAATTGTCGCGCTTCTTGTCCCACCTGGTTCCATGTCCAGGTTTGCCACACCCCATCTACAGGTTGTTTCAGGTACACCTTATCAGGAGTTGCGTTTTCACGGTATTGCAGCATAGATAATGGCAATTGGTATTTCATGTTGATTTATTTGTGGCCAGTCAAAGAAATAAAAACCCTTTGGTAACGGCTTTGACAAAAGTCAAAAAATGAAAAGGCAAAGAAGTATTTGATAAACCTCCAATTTGCAACGTTCTATAGTTTTGGCTGTAACGCGATTTAAAATTCTGTTTTACATCACTTAGTCATAAACAGTGGAATAAGGTAACGCCATTTTATAACTATGCTTGAAATAATTCTCAATAGAAATAATCAACTTTTATTCGTACGTATATCGATTTCTTTTTAAACTGTTTGCAAGAAGATAAATTCTCTTATTGAAAATAATACTGCTACAGATTACTCTAAACGATTCGCACATTTAGTTGTGCAATTATTCAACCCTCATGCGGGTTCGAAATAAATAATTCAAGTATTTATATTTCCCCTGATCATCTTTATAAAAAGCAATTGCCGAAGGAAAAAGGAAAGATGAATCCTTAAAACTAAATTCAGCATTGCCAATTTGTTTCAGCTCAACGGTTTTGTTATCCTCGGTCTTCATGAAAAGATTGCCGTCCCTTTCAAAAATCTCCGACCATTGTTTTCCTTCCCTGTTTAGATCAGGAACAATGTATTTCCCGACAAATGGTTGATAGTTTTTGTTTTTTGCTAAAAAGGGTAT
>Ga0207650_10003836_pt1 | contig 10275 bp, 10 predicted proteins | sample KBSS63metaG_FD_184325 | JGI IMG/M metagenome (GOLD analysis project Ga0207650, IMG submission 184325) | Switchgrass rhizosphere microbial communities from Kellogg Biological Station, Michigan, USA - KBS S6-3 metaG (SPAdes) (version 2) | ecosystem: Host-associated > Plants > Roots > Rhizosphere...
GTGTGACCGCGCGGCGTGGCGTCGAACGCCTGCGCGACGATCATCATCCCGATCCACAGCACGATCGCCATTCCGGCATCGATCGGGATAGCCCATGCGATCCAGGCGAGCGTGCCGGTCAGGCAGACGATCGTCATGAAGGCGCCGTTCAGCACGGAATAACCTGCCCGCGCTCCAAGCGCCTTCCAACCGGGATGGCCGATGTAGATGGTGGTCGGAAACGCGGACCCGAAGAGTGCGGCCGCGATGCTGCCGAACCCATTGATGGTCAGCGAACGCCGCGTCGGGTAGCTGTCGCCCGCGGCCTCCGCGGATTCGATGTTCTGCAGCGAGCCGAGCACGTTGAACAGCCCCATGGCAACGATCACCGAGAAGTACGGCCACAGATGTCCACCGGCGAGCGCAGCAGCCAGGTCGCCGATCACCGGCATCGGCACGTGCAGCGCGGCGCCGAACGGACGGGCGCCGACTGGCGCGATCCCGGTCAGCCACGCGATCACGGTTCCGAGCGCGACGGCGAGCACACCGCCGGGCACCCGTCCCTTGAACCGCACACGCCCGAAGTACGTCAGCATCACAATCGCCAGCGTCGTCAAACCGACGAGCGGCCGGGCGAACGTGCGGTAGAGAAAGCCAAGCGAGATGAAGCTGAGCGCGATGCCGGCGAGCGTCGAGAGCAGCGCGGCCCGCGGCGTGGCCTTGCGCACGCGTTCAGCAACAGGCGCGGCGGCAAGCTCGATGATGCCGGATGCGAGGGTGGCAAAGAGTCCAGCCTGCCACGCCACGCGCGCGGGATCGGCTACTCCCGCAGCCGTGGCCAGTGCTTTCGCGGGCAGCATCACCAGAAACACGTGCGCGAACAGCGACACCGTGTTGATCCCGTACGGCAGCGCGCACACATCAGTGCGTCCGCTGCGCTGAGCGAGCTGCTTCGCTTGCATCGCGTAGGCGATGTTGCCGACGAGAACGGATATCGCGGCGCCTGGCAGAATGCGGCCGTAGACGAGGTCCGGGGGAAATCCCAGCACGCCGCGGCACAGCGTGTCGATCAGCAGCAACTGAACGAGGTTGTCGATGGCAAGGCCGAAGAACCCGTCGAGGTCACCGCGGACAATCCAGCGCACCGGCCGGGACTATACCTTAGAATCGCGGAATGCTTGCCCTCGCGCTCGCGCTGCTGCTCCTGCCACAGTCCCCGCCGAAACCCAGTCAGCACGGATCAGTATCGCAGGACGTCGCGGCCACCAGGATGACGATCGAATACAACCGGCCGGTGGCCCGCGGACGAGATCTGTTCGGCGCGCTGGTGCCCTACGACCGCGTCTGGTGTCCCGGCGCGGACGAGTGCACGACGTTCACCACTACGACTGACATCACCGTTGAAGGCAAGCCACTGCCCGCCGGCACCTACACGCTGTGGACGAAGCCGGGGCACGACAAGTGGTCGGTCATATTCAACAAGGCCCACCCCACCTTCCACACGCAGTACAACCGCGTGACCGACCAGGACTTTCTCACCGTCGAGGTCACGCCGCGGACGGCGGCGCACATGGAAACGCTCGCCTTCTACTTCGCCGTCGTGAACGGCCATCACGCAGAGCTCGTGCTGCACTGGGGCACGGTCGCGGTGCCTGTGTCGATCGACGTACCGTAGCCGAGCCTCTCACCGAGGTTCGCGCGAGGTTCGAGAGGAGAGGTTCGCCGCGGCGGTGCTCAATGCGACGGCCGCGGAGTGCACTGCATTCTTCACGGCTTCGTCCAACATCGCGTCACGCGCGGCGGGCAGCTTGGCGCCGACGAGAGCGCCGACGGGCAGGCCGTGCGCAATGATGCCGCCGGCACCGACGTTAGTCGCACGCCTGATGCCAACGCCTTCACCGTTCGCGGTCGCCACAACTTCACCCGTTCGCACGTCCACGATGCGGAACGTCAGCGCAACGCGCAGCAGCGCCTGCTGCTTCGAGACGCCGCCCAGCAGGAATGGCAGCGGCACGATGCCTCCCGCACGCTTGTTCTTGTGCTCGGCTGAGAACGCGGTCACGCTGCCGAGGACCAGGTAGTCCACGTGCCGGTCGGTCGCGGCGCCACGCAATTGCTCAATAGTCGCGGCGCCGATCGCGGCTTCAGGTACCAGCCATTGACCGTCGTATACCCGGAAGCGCTCCGCCGAGACCAGCTCGCTCATCATCATCTCGATGATCGTGGAGCTCAATTGCGCAGGGGGCAGCGTCCATCCGCCCGACGCGATGGCGACATCGGCGATCGCTACCGCGGGACGGGCGGCCGCATCCTGGGCCGTCGCCGCGGTCGCAATGGTGATCCGTACGAGCCCGACGAGCACAAGTCCGATCAGCTTCCTTCGACGCATCGCAGACCTCCCAGTCGCCCGGGAAGGCGCAAACGCGCGCCGGGAGGGCTCACCAGTCCATGAGCTGATCCAGCGCTTCGCCGACGTTGCGGACGGTGACGATCTCGCAGCCGGCGGGGGCCTCGTCGCGGGACACATTGCCCTCGGGAACGACGATGCGCGTAAAGCCCATCTGCGCCGCTTCGCGCAGGCGCAGCGACGCCTGCGTCGTTCCGCGGATCTCTCCGGCGAGTCCGACTTCGCCAAACACGGCCGTGCCGGGACGAATCGGCCGGTTGCGTAAGCTCGACGCCACGGCGCCGACAACGGCGAGATCGGCGGCCGGCTCATCGACCGTCATGCCGCCGGCGACGTTGATGAAGACGTCCTCGCCGAGCAGGTTGAGACCGGCGCGCTTCTCCAGCACCGCAAGGAGAAGTGAGAGGCGGTTCTGATCGATGCCGCTCGCCATCCGGCGGGCATTGCCGTAAGACGTGCTGCTGACGAGCGCCTGCACCTCGACGAGCAGCGGGCGCGACCCCTCCATGCAGCACAAGACCGCCGAGCCTGGCACGTTGGCGGGACGTTCGGCCAGGAACAGCGCCGACGGATTCGGCACGGCCTTCAGGCCTTTGCCAGTCATCTCGAACACGCCCATCTCGCTCACCGCGCCGAACCGGTTCTTCACGGCGCGGACAATGCGGTGCGAATGGTGCTTTTCGCCTTCGAAGTAGAGGACTGTGTCCACGATGTGCTCGAGGACCTTGGGTCCCGCGAGATTTCCGTCCTTCGTCACATGGCCGACCAGGAACGTCGGGATGTTCTGCCCCTTCGCTGCGAACAGCAACTGCGTCGCTGACTCGCGCACCTGCCCGACGCTGCCTGGCGCCGACTGGAACTTCAGCGAGAACACCGTCTGAATCGAATCCACGACGATCAGCGCGGGCCGCAAGCGGCCGATCTCCTCGATGATGCGCTCGAGACAGGTCTCGGCCAGCAGGTAGAGCGGCGCGCGTTCGACGCCGAGCCGCTCGCCTCTCGATTTGATCTGATGTTCGGATTCCTCGCCCGAGCTATAGAGCACGGGGCCGGTAGTGTGCGCGAAGTGCGCCGCCGCCTGCAGCAGCAGCGTCGATTTTCCGATCCCGGGCTCGCCGCCGATCAGGACCAGCGATCCCGGCACGACGCCGCCACCCAGCACTCGATCGAACTCGTCAATCCCCGTGGTCAGCCGCGTGGACACCACTGTGTCGATGTCCTCGTAGAGCCGCGGACCGCCGCTCGCCGCGAGCGAGTAGCGTGCCCCCGCGCTCGCCGCCGCCGCGCCGGCTCCGGCTCCCGCCGGTACGGACGACTCCTCGACCAACGAGTTCCAGGCCTGACACTCGGGACAGCGTCCGAGCCACTTCTGGCTTTGCGCGCCGCATTCCTGGCACGCGTAGATGGTCTTGGCTTTCATGGTGGCGTTCGATCGGTTATCGATCGTACTGCCTTTCAATACGCGTACCCACGCGGCAGAGCAACTCGTACGGGATGGTACCAATCGAAGCGGCGATCTCCCGCATCCCGATATCTGCGCCCTGCTGCTCCCCGACAATCACGACTTCATCGCCCGTGTGCACATCCAGCCCGGTCACATCAATGGTCGTCATATCCATGCACACCGATCCGACGACGGGTACGCGGTTTCCGCGTACGAGCATGAACGTGCGTCCGGCCATGCGGCGATCGAGGCCATCGGCGTACCCGGCGGGGACGATCGCGAGCGTCCGCGGTGTATCCGACACGGATCGCAGGCCGTAGCCCGTGCCCTCGCCGGGACGGGTGCCCTTCACGTGCACGATACGACTGTGGAGTGACAGGGCAGGTCGCAGCGAAAGCGTCGCCGCGAGCGGCGGAGGAACGATGCCATAGAGAAGCAGCCCCGGACGAACGAAGTCGTACCACACGCGTTCGTCGCGCAGGAGTCCGGCGCTGTTCGCGGCGTGTCGGTACTGCGGCTGGATCCCGAGCCGCGGAAGGGCGGCAATGGCTGTTTCGAACCGCTCGCGCTGTTCGTTGAATGCGGGATGCTCGGGTTCGTCCGCGGTCGCGAAGTGTGTGTAGACCGCCTGGACGGCCAGGTGCTCACTTTTTGCGATCGCCGGCAGCGTCCGTTCGAGGTTGTCGTGGCGGAAACCGAGACGGTTCATCCCGGTGTCGATCTTCAGGTGACAGACGAGGGGTCTGACCCCGGTCTGACCCCGGTCTGACCCCGGTCTGACCCCGGTTTGACCCCGGTCTGACCCCGGTTTGACCCCGGTCTGACCCCGGCGCGCGGCGGCAGCCGCGAGATTCGCGGCGGCGGCCGGCGTGGAGATCGTCGGGGTCAGGTCAAATTCGAAAACGCCGTCCAGATCGCTGATGCCAAGGGCGCCGAACACGAGAATCGGGATGCGCACGCCGGCGCGGCGGAGGACGATGCCTTCCTCGATGTCGGCACACGCGAGCATCGCGGCGCCGGCGCGTTCAAGGGCGAGGCCGACCTCGGCGGCCCCGTGGCCGTACGCGTTCGCTTTGACGACAGCAATTACCCGAGGTCCGAGGTTCGAGGTTCGATGTGCGGAGAGAAAACCGGAGATCGCTCGGAGATTACTCTCGATCGCCGCAAGATCAACACGAGCAACAGTCGGCCTGATCATGCGGACCTCGCACCTCGGACCTCAGATCTCGACGTCAGGCTACTCCCTGCGCGAGATTCTCGAAGCGGGTGTGTTCCTTGATGAACGCGAGCTTCACCGTGCCGACCGGGCCATTGCGCTGCTTGCCGATGATGATCTCGGCGGTACCTTCCGCTTCCGTGTTGGCATTGCCGTCCGCGTCGCGGTACTGCTCTTCGCGGAAGATGAACATGACCACATCAGCGTCCTGCTCGAGCGCACCCGACTCGCGCAAGTCGGACAACTGCGGCCGATGATCCGACCGCGTTTCGGACGCCCGCGACAGCTGTGACAACGCGACGATCGGGACCTTCAGCTCTTTCGCGAGCCCCTTCAGCGATCGCGAGATCGAGGCGATTTCGGCCTGGCGGCTTTCGAAGCGGCCGCGGCCCTGCATCAGCTGGATGTAATCGATGATCAACAGGTGCAGGCCGTGCTCGGCCTGAAGCCGGCGCGCCTTGGCGCGCATTTCGAGCACGCCGATCGAGGCGGTATCGTCGATGAACACGCGCGCCTCGGCCAGCGTACCGAGCGCGTGCGACAGGCGGCCGTAATCCTTCTCGTTGAGGTAGCCGCTGCGGAAACGGTGTGCGTCAATGCGCGCCTCGCCCGTCAGCATGCGCATGAACAGCTGCTCCTTCGACATTTCCAGCGAGAAGAAGCCGACCGTCATGTCGGTGTTGATGCCGACGTGCTGGGCGATATTGAGGACGAAGCTGGTCTTGCCCATCGATGGTCGCGCCGCGACCAGGACCAGATCGGACGGCTGCAGCCCCGACGTCATCTCGTCGAGATCGACGAACCCGGTCGGCACGCCGGTCACCAGCCCCTTGTGCTGCTGCAGCTTCTCGATCGTCGCGAAGCTGCTCTGGACGAGATCGCGCAGCGGCGTGAATCCCTCGCGGATGCGGTCCTCGGCGATTTCGAAAATCGCCTTCTCCGCATCGTCCAGGATCAGGTCCGCGTCTTCCTCCGCCTGGTAGGCGTCGGCGAGGATGCGGTTGGCCGAGTGGATCAGGTTCCGCAGCGTCGCCTTTTCCTTGACGATGCGGGCGTAGTGCTCGACGTTGGCGCTGCGCGGCACGCCGTCGGCGAGCGAGGCGATGTACGCGGGGCCGCCGACCTCTTCCAGCTCGCCGGCGCGCGCGAGCTCGTCCTTCAGCGTGACGAGGTCGATGGCGTTGTTGCGCTCGCTGAGGCCGACCATCTTGTCGAAAATCCGGCGGTGCGCATCGCGGAAGAAATCGCGCGAATCGATCAGCTCCGCCGCATGGTTGAACGCCTCGTTGTGAATGAGAATCGCGCCGAGCACGGATTTTTCGGCTTCGAGATTGTGCGGGAGCGTACGTTCGGGTGCCGCGGTCGCGATGTCAGCCATGGAGAGAGACACAGGATACAACAGGGTCCTGGCTCGCAGGCCGACGAAAAACAATGGCGGCGTTCAGGCGAAGAACCTAAACGCCGCCACTGCTAACTGCGAACCGCGAACTGCTAACTGCGAGCGGGCAACTACTTGGCGCCCTCCGCAACCACCTTCACGCGCACCTGGGCGGTGACGTCGCGATGGATCTTCACGGGAACCGTCGTCTCGCCCAACGCCTTGAGCGGCTCGGCGAGGACGATCTTACGCTTGTCGACGTCGAACCCCTTGTCCTTCAGCGACTGCGCGATGTCCTGCGACGTCACCGAACCATACAGGGTGTCGTGTTCACCAACGCGGCGCGCGATCTCGATTTCGGTCGCCGTCATGCGCGACGCGAGGGCTTCGGCGGCGGACTTCTCTTCCAGGTCGCGCGCGTCGGCCAGCTTCTTCTCGCGCTCGATCTGGCGCTTGTTGTTGTCGGTGACCGCGAGGGCGAGCTTGCGCGGCAGCAGGAAGTTGCGCGCGTAGCCCGGCGTCACCTTGACGATGTCTCCCCGGCGGCCGAGGTTGTCGACGTGCTCTTTGAGAATGACTTCCATGGTCGGGTCCTAGTCCGTGACGTACGGAATCAGCGCGAGCTGGCGCGCGCGCGAGATGGCCGTCTGCAGCGCGCGCTGGTGCTTCGCGCACGTTCCCGAAATCCGCCGCGGCTGGATCTTGCCGCGCTCGGGAATGAACGGCGACAGCAGCCGCACGTCCTTATAGTTGATGTAGTCGATCTTGTCCGCGCAGAACTTGCAGACGCGGCGCCGGCGGAAGAACCCGCCGCCGCGCGGCCGGTCGCCCTTGCCCTTTTCCTTGTCGTCTTTCTTGCCGCGGCCGCGGCCGCCACCACGTTCGCCACTCATCGCACACCTTCCACTTCAAGCCCGAGGTCGTCGGAATCCATGTCGTCGCGGTCGCCTCGGCGCTCGCTGGGCAGCGGCTCGGGCGGCAGTCCGCGTGCCGTGCGGCGGCGCGCCTGCGTCGACTTGCGCTCGCTGCGCAGGCGCTCGGTCACGCGCAGATCGTCGTCAATGCGCACGGTGAGATGGCGGATGACGGTGTCGATGACGCGGAGGCGCCGGTCGATCTCCTTCATCAGCTCGCCCGAGCCGGTGATGGTCTCGACTACGTAGGTACCCTCGCGGTGATGGCCGATCTCGTAGGCCAGCTTGCGACGGCCCCAGTTCTCGGTTTTATCGAATGTGCCGTTGAAACGCTGCACGATCTGCTCGATCTGCGTGTGCAGATCGGCGACCGCCTGCTCGCTCGCGTCTGGCGACACGATGTAAACGAGCTCGTACTGTCGGTTCGTACTCATGACTCTCCTTCTGGACTAAGCGGGAAGCTCCGAATCTCTGATCTCGCGATCGGGTGATCGTGCGATCTGATTCCCTGCTTCCAAGGAGAGAACGGACTAAGTGTCCTTCTCTTCGCCGTCGTTCTTCTGATCGTCCTTTCGGTTGTACTGGTTCATCGCGGCGACGATCCCCTCCGCGACGAACGCTTCCACTGCCTCCACGGCCCTTCCGATGGCGGCCTCGATCACCGCCTCTTCCTCCGGACCGAACTTGCCGAGCACGTGTGACGACAGGCTCCTCTTCTCGCCGCCGCCAATCCCCACCCTGAGGCGGGGAAACTGATCCGATCCGAGCGCCTGGATGATCGATTTCATCCCGTTGTGACCGCCAGCCGATCCCGACTGACGGATGCGCAGGCGCCCCGCCTCGAGGTTCACGTCGTCATAGACGACCAGCATGTCCTCGATCGCGACCCTGTAGAAGTGCCCCCAGTGCTGTACCGCCGGCCCGCTCAGGTTCATGAACGTCTGCGGCCGTACCAGCACGGCTTCGGCTCCCCATCGGGCGATCTCGGCGTTCGCCTTCTTCGACCAGGACGCGCGGTGCCGGTCCGCCAGGCTCGCCAGCACCTCGAACCCGACGTTATGCCGCGTGCGTTCGTACTCGCGGCCCGGGTTCCCCAACCCGACAACCAGCTTCATCGATTCGCCAATCGCCAATCGACAACCTGTCTATCGCCAATCGCCAATCGACAACCTGTCTATCGCCAATCAGCAATCGACAATCCGTCGATCCGCAATCGCCAACCGACAATCGCCAGTTTATTTCTTCTCTTTCTTGTCGGCCGCGGGCTCTTCCTCGTCCTTCTTGCCCTTCTTGATGACTTCGGGCTCGGCCGCCGCCGCCGGGACCGCCGCGGCATCCGCCACGGGCGCTTCCTCGACCTTCAGCGTGACGACGTGCACGAGCATCATGTCGGCCTCGCTGATCGGCTCCCACTTGTCGTTCTTGGGCAGGTCGCGGACGCGGACACCCTGGTGCAGCATCAGCTCGCTGATGTCGATGTCGATGTGCTCCGGAATATCAGCCGGGAGGCACTCGACTTCGATCTCGCGGTTGACGAAGTCGACAATGCCGCCCTGCTGTTTCACGCCCTTCGGCTCGCCCTTGAGGACGATCGGAATCGTGACGGTCAACTTCTTGTCCATCGCGACGGCGTAGAAGTCCGCGTGCAGCAGGCGATGGTCGATCGGATCGAGCTGGTACTCCTTGACCAGCACCTTGCCGCCGGTCGCCAGCCCCGCGCCCTCCAGGCCGATCAGCGTGTTGACGCCCGACTCGGAGTGGAGGATGCGCAGCAGGACCTTCGGATCCACGCTGATCTCGGACGCCTTGTTCTTTTCGGTGCCGTAGACCACCGCGGGAATGCGTCCCGACGCGCGCAGCCGGCGCGCCTCGTTCTTGCCTCGGCCGTCTCTCTTTTCTGCCTGAAGTGTCGCTTCCATGCCTTTTGCCTCTTACAACACCCGACCTGAAGGTCGGGCTTACTGGTCGCTATACAAACAGCGAAGAGACCGACGTCTCTTCGTGAATACTCCGAATCGCCTGGCCGAGCAGCCGCGCCACCGACAACTGCTTGATCTTCTTGCACGCCCGCGAGCGGTCCGTCGCCAGCGGGATCGTGTTGGTGATGATGACCTGGTCGATCGGGGCGGCTTCGAGCCGCTCGATCGCCGGGCCCGACAACACGCCGTGCACGGCGCAGGCGAACACGCGCTCGGCGCCGTTCGCCTTGAGCGCGTTCGCCGCCTTCACGATGGTCCCGGCGGTGTCGATGATGTCGTCCTGCAGGATGCAGGCGCGGCCGGCGACGTCGCCGATCACGTTCATCACTTCCGCCGTGCCGTCTTCGCTGCGGCGCTTGTCGATGATCGCCAGTTCGGCGTTGAGCCGCTTCGCATACGCGCGTGCGCGCTCGGCGCCGCCGGCGTCCGGCGACACGATGGTCAGGTCCAGATCCTCGTAGGCGCGCAGGTGATCGATGATCACCGGCGCCGCGAACAAGTGGTCGACCGGAATGTCAAAGAACCCCTGGATCTGCGCCTTGTGCAGATCCATCGTCAGTACCCGGTTGGCGCCGGCGGCCGTGATCAGATTGGCCATCAGCTTCGCCGAGATCGGCACGCGCGGCTTGTCCTTCCGATCCTGGCGCGCGTAGCCGTAATACGGAATGACCGCCGTAATCCGCGACGCCGAGGACCGCCGGAACGCGTCGATCATCACGCACATCTCGACGAGATGGCGGTCGACGTCGGCGCAGGTCGGCTGGACTATGAACACGTCCGTGCCGCGGATGTTCTCGTCGATCTGGAACGAGACTTCCGTGTCGGGAAACCGTTGCAGCCGCGCGTGGCCGACCGGAACCCCAAGGAACTGCGCAATCTCCTCGGTCAGGGCGCGATGCGCGCTGCCCGAAAAGATCTTGAGCTGGCCGCTGGCCGTCGTCGCCGGTAGCGCTCCCGT
>Ga0207650_10003838_pt1 | contig 10272 bp, 10 predicted proteins | sample KBSS63metaG_FD_184325 | JGI IMG/M metagenome (GOLD analysis project Ga0207650, IMG submission 184325) | Switchgrass rhizosphere microbial communities from Kellogg Biological Station, Michigan, USA - KBS S6-3 metaG (SPAdes) (version 2) | ecosystem: Host-associated > Plants > Roots > Rhizosphere...
AAGTCGCCTCAGCCACCGTCGGCGGACGGTTCGCCTTCGGTCTCACCGACGGCGCAGCGGTCTTTTCACCAATCGGTGCGGTGAGCCTCTCTCTCGAAAGCGGGCGGATCGTCGCCGCTACGCGGCTCCAAAGCTCGGATTCTTCAGGGCTGAGCGAGCGCACGCGAGGCTGTGCCCTTGGGAATCAGGATCAGCGCCTCGCCGCTAGCCGACATGCCGCCGGCGGTCGCCACCGCCTCGGCGCCCGCGCCCCAGAAGGTGTCGAAGCGGTTCGGCCCCTTGATCGCGCCGCCGGTATCCTGCGCGACCCACAAGCCGACGATCTCCGGCCTGTCAGCATCGGCTATGTAGATCGGCGCGCCAAGAGGCACATAACTGGGGTCGGCGGCCACGCTGGCGCGAGGCGTCACGGGCACGCTCAATGCGCCGAGCGGCCCTGGGCCGGTCAACTCTTTGAAGAAAACGTAGGAAAGATTCTCCCGCATCAGCGCACGGCCCTCATCGGGATTCGCACGGATCCAGTCCTTGATCGTCTGCATGTTCGCTCCGCCCGGCGGCAGGATGCCTCGATCGCGGAGCAGCCGGCCGATCGCGACATATTCGCGGCCGTTCTGTCCCGCATAGCCGACACGCATGACGGTCCCGTCGTCGACGCGGATGCGCCCGGAACCCTGTATCTCCAGGAAGAAGAGCTCGACCGGATCTTTGGCCCACGCGAGTTCGAGCCCCCTGCCCGCCAGGACGCCGTCCTCGATCTCGCCACGCGTGTAATAGAGGACGCAGGCCCCGGTCTGGTCGACGCGGCCGCGGCCCGTCGTGCCGTCAGCCTTGGTGCAACGGACGAGGTCAGCGGGAAGCCGATAGATCGGGATGTAGCCCGGCTGCGCAGTCCTGGAACCCTCGATCTCGGGCTCGTAATAGCCTGTCGCAAAGGCGCGGCCGTCCCCCACCTTCACCCAGTCGAAGCCATAATAGAAGAAGCCTGGAGCGAAATTCGGATCGAGCGATGCCGCCTGCGAGCAAAGGGGCCTCCAGTCGCTGCCCTGGGTGAGGCCGGACGCATCCTTGCGATTCATGACCGCCGCGCAGCTGGTCCTGAATGCGCTCAGCGCTTTCGCAGCCTCTTCCTGCTTGAGCACGCGCGGCTGTTCGACCTTGACCCCCGTCTCGACGGCGTTGCGGCCGACTGGCGCAGGCGGCGGAGCCGCAATCGGCGCTGGCGGAACTGGAGGGACGGGCTGTGGGAGTGGCGCCGGAGGCTGGGGAGCGGGCGTGGGCTTACTGGCGCAGGCGGCGAGTAAAGTGAGAGAGGCGAGCGTCAGCGCCCGGGAGAGCCGCCTCACTCTTCCTCGTCGGTCTCGATCAGCAGCCAGTTAGGATCGGACGAGCCCGTGTCGCGGCGGAAAGCCCACAGGTCGCGCGTCTGTACCGCGTCGCTCAGCGAGCCGGCGACCACCTGTCCGTCCGCGTTTCGCGTGACGGCGGCGATGTCCGCCTCGAACCGCACGGTGACTACCGCAACTCCGCGCTCGAGCGTCGCTTCGGAGATGACGGCCTGGTCGATGGTAACAAGGCGATTGTCGAGCGTCAGGCCATCCGCCTTCCGCTGCTCAACGGCACCTGCGAAGGCATCATAGATATGTCCGTCGACGTGGCTCCGTAGCGCGTCGAGATCACCCTTCCAGTAAGCCTCGAGGATCATTCGATAGGCGCTCTTCGCACCCTCGAGGAATCGCGCGACGTCGAAGTTCGAGTCCGCAGCGAGGATCGCGCGGACACCAGGCCCCGCTGTCGGCACGAAAGCCATATCCGCGCTGTCGGCGGGCACGGGTTGGGTAACTGCGGGCTGCGCCACCGGCGGAGTCGCGCGCGCAGGGTCGGCCGGCTTCAGAATCGGTTGCTGCTCATGCCCGGTCCGCTCGCCGAGCACGCTGTAAAGGCGCAACCCGATGAACAAGGCGACAAGAGCGAGGATGACGATGACGGTCAAATTCTGATCCTATGTGTCTCTGGCCGCCAACATAGTGCGCTTATCGTAAATATTCCAACACTACCCGGCGCACGAGGGCGGCATTGCGCCTCATAAAGCCGACTGCTAGTCGCGCAGTCCTGTAACGCCGCTCCATCCAGGCGGCTCCAGCAACAGCACAACATTTTGTAAGGACAGCAGTTCAATGGCGGACCAGGAACCCAGCGCGAGCGGCAACGGCGCGGACGACAACAGCCAGCCGCAGGTCTCGATTCTCGCGCAATATGTGAAGGATCTCTCGGTCGAAAACCCGAGTGCCCCGCAGGTTTTTTCCTGGCAGGTCCAGCCCAGTCTCGACGTCCAGTTCAACCTGAATGTCGAAGGCGGCGCCGAAGGCACGCATGAGGTTACGCTCAAGTTCGACATTTCCGCGCGTTCGGACAACGGCGTCCATTTCGTCGTCGACCTCAGCTACGCCGGCCTCTTCGCGCTCCGCAACGTGCCGCAGGAAGCATTGCCGGTATTCCTCATGGTCGAGGCCCCGCGCCTGCTGTTCCCCTTCGCGCGCCAGGTGATCTCCGACGCAGTTTCCAGCACCGGCTTCCCGCCGCTAATGCTCGATCCGATCGATTTCGCGTCGGCCTATATGGCGCAGATGGAAGCGGCGCAGCAGCAGGCTGGAAACCTCAGCGGAACCGAGCAGGCGCCAACCGAAGCCTGACGCGGTCCAGGCCGGATCGGGCGATGAATCTCCTCAAGTCCACGGGTACGATCGGCGGGCTGACGATGGTCAGCCGCATCGCCGGCTTCGCGCGCGAGATGCTGATGTCGCGCATTCTTGGCGCTGGCATCTACACGGACGCTTTCTATGTGGCATTCCGTTTGCCGAACACCTTCCGTCGCCTGTTCGGCGAGGGTGCCTTCTCGGCGGGATTCGTGCCGCTCTACAGCCAGCGGCTGCAATCCGGAGGCGAGGACGAAGCCAGGACCTTCTCCGAAGAAGTACTGGCGGTATTCCTGCCTACGCTCATCGTCTTCACATTGCTGTTCGAAATCGCGATGCCGCTCTTCATCTGGGCAATCACCGGCTGGCAAGGCGACAAGCTCGCGTTCGGAACCTTTCTCACGCGGATCACCTTCCCCTATCTGCTGCTGATCAGCCTGGTTTCTCTCTTTTCGGGCATTCTCAACAGCATTGCGAAGTTCACCGCGGCGGCATTCGCGCCGGCATTGCTGAACGTCGCGATGCTATGTGCCTTGGTGTTCTTTCCGCAGGGCGGATCGATCAGCGCCACGGCGGTGGCGGCGGCAGTCACGGTCGGTGGTGTGCTGCAGCTCGCGCTGCTCCTCGCCGCCTGCAAGCGCGCCGGCATCGTCCTGAAGGTGCGCCGTCCGCGTGTCACGCCGGGCGTGCGCCAGTTCATCCGCGTCGTCATACCGGCAACCCTGGGAGCCGGCGTCTACCAGGTCAGCGTCTTCATCGACACATTCTTCCTGACCCGGATCGGCACGGGCGCCGTGAGCTGGTTCAACTATGCTGACCGTCTCAACCAATTGCCTCTCGGCGTGATCGGCGCCGCAATCGGAACAGCCATCCTTCCCCAGGTGAGCCGCCACGTCGACATCGGCGAGGCTGACAAGGCAGCGAAGGTCCAGGGTCAGGCCGCCGAGCTCGCAATGCTTCTCTGCCTTCCTGCCGCGCTCGCCTTGGCGGTGAGCGCCCTGCCGCTGGTCTCGGCCATATTCGAAGCGGGCAAGTTCAATGCCCGAGATGCGCATTATACGGCGCTCACTTTGTCGATCGTCGCGCTCGGCCTGCCCGCCTACGTCCTCGTCAAGGTGCTCACTCCGGGCTTCTATGCCCGCCGTGACACTGCAACTCCGGTCAAGGTCGCGATTGGCGTACTGATCGCAAATGTCATTCTCAACTTCGCGCTCATTCCTCCTTTCGGTATCGGCGGGCTTGCTGCCGCCGTCGCAATCAGCTCGTGGCTCAATTGCATCGTGCTTTACGTGTTGCTCCACCGCCGCGGACATTTCCGGATCGAAGCCTGGCTCGCATCGCGACTTGTCCGTCAGCTGATTGCCGCGGGCGGAATGGTGGTGGCGCTGATCGCTGTCCGGACGGCCCTGAATGGCTGGTTCGTCGGCTCCGCGGGCCACCGAATCGCCGGCGTGGTTGCCATCGTCGGCGCCGGCATGATCGTTTATTTCCCGCTGGTCTGGGTCCTTGGCGGTACGGACCGCGAGGAGCTGAAATCGCTGCTCCGCCGCAGGAGGCCCTACACCGATGCCGGCTAAGATGCGCGTCGTTTCCGGAATCCAGCCGACGGGCGGGCTGCACCTCGGCAACTTGCTCGGCGCGATCCTGCGCTGGGTGCGGATGCAGGACGAGGCGGAGTGCCTCTTCTTCCTCGCCGACCTGCACGCGCTGACGGTCGAGGTCGATCCGGCCGAGCTCCACGCGAATGTCCGCGAGATGGCGGCGGCCCTGATCGCGAGCGGAATTGATCCGGCAAAGTCAATTCTCTTCCGGCAAAGCGCCATTCCCGCCCATGCCGAACTCGCCTGGATCCTCCAGGGCACGGCGCGCTTTGGCTGGCTCAATCGCATGACGCAGTGGAAGGACAAGGCGGGCAAGAACCGTGAAGGGTCGTCCGCAGGGCTCTTCACCTATCCCGTGCTGCAGGCGGCGGACATCCTGCTCTACCAGGCCACGCACGTCCCAGTCGGCGAGGACCAGAAGCAGCACGTGGAGCTGACGCGCGACATTGCGATCAAGTTCAACAACGATTTCGACGTCGAGCTGTTCATCCCGCCCGAGCCCTTCATCGGCGGCGGCACCGCGGCGCGGGTCATGAGCCTTCGCGACGGCAAGTCGAAAATGTCAAAGAGCGATCCGTCGGACATGAGCCGGGTCCATCTCACCGACAGCAACGACGAGATCGCCCAGAAAATCCGCAAGGCCAAGACGGATCCGGAACCGCTTCCGGAAGATCCGTCCGAGCTCGAAGGCCGGCCTGAGGCGAAGAATCTCGTCGGGATTTATGGCGCTGTCACTGGCGAGACGGTCGAACAGGTGCTCGGCCGCTTCGCCGGTCAGGGCTTCGGGCTATTCAAGCCTGCACTCGCGGAGGCGCTGGTCTCCTTACTGGAGCCTTTGCGGACGCGTCTCGATCAGTTCCGCGCCGATCCGGCGGAACTGGACAGGTTGCTCGCGGATGGTTCGGCTCGCGCGGCCGAACTGGGCGCCCCGACGCTCGCAGCGGCCTACACTGCAGTCGGGCTGGCGCGCTAGGCGCTCGCTTCATCGCGGGTTCACGCCCTGATGTGCTATAACCGGGCCACTCATTAGCGTTTTCACCAATCCCGATCGAAGGGTTGTACTTATGCGTATCCGCAAATTCTCCGCCGCCCTCGCCCTTGGCGTCGCGGCACTCGCGCTGTCTGCCTGCGCCGAGTCCATCAACACGACCGTGTCGCGCTATCAGGCGATGCCGGCTCCGCAGGGGCAGACTTTCTTCGTTATGCCCGCCGGCGGGATGGCCACGAACGGAGGCCTGGAGTTCCAGCGTTATGCCGGGATCGTCGCTCAACAGCTGCAGGCGCACGGCTATCAGCCGGCGAGCAGCCCGCAGAGCGCCAACATGATCGTGCAGTTCGCTTACGGCATGGATCAGGGCCAGGTTCGCCACAGTTCTTATGGTGGTTACGGAGGCGGCTATTACGGTCCGGGCTGGGGACTGGGCGGATACTACGGTCACGGCCTCTATCGGCCCCGCTACGGTTGGGGTTGGGGCGGCGGTTATGCCTGGGGCTGGGACGATCCCTTCTGGTACGGCGGCGGAATCGACAGCTATATCGAATATCATAGCCAGATCGACCTCCACATCCGCCAGGCCGGGACCAGCGCGCCGCTGTTCGACGGCCGCGCACAGGCCCGTTCCTATACCAACCGGCTCGACGTCGTGATCCCGAGCCTGGTCGATGCCATGTTCACCGGCTTCCCGGGCCATAGCGGCGAGACGGTCAAGATCACGATCCCGCCGAAGCAGCAGCCCAAGGCGTAATCGCAATCTCAGCCAATAAGGGGGCCCGTCGGAGCGATCCGGCGGGCCTTTCCTTGTCCGATTAGTTCAGGGTGGGGTGGACTGAAGCTGGGCGTCCGCGCAATCGCACCGCCTACAGGCTCAGCCTTCGAGCTGGCGCGTCAGCAACCGAATGTCGGCGTCGAGCTCGGCATCGCTGGCGCGGAGCTTTTCGATCTGCCGGACGGCATGGATCACGGTGGTGTGATCACGCCCGCCGAAGCGGCGGCCGATGTCCGGCAAGGACTTCGGCGTCAGCTGCTTTGACAGGTACATGGCGACCTGGCGCGGACGGGCAACCTCGCGCGCGCGGCGCGCGGAGGTCATCTCCGCCTTGCGAATGCGATAATGTTCGGCGACCTGAGTCTGGATCTCGTCGATCGAGATACGGCGCTGGTTCGCTCGCAGGACATTGGCGAGCACTTCCTCGACGAACGCAACGTCGATCTCGCGGCCCGTCATCATCGCATAAGCGCCGATGCGGTTGAGCGCGCCTTCCAGCTCGCGGATGGAGCTGGTCACTCGGCGGGCGAGGAAATCGATCACCGGCCGCGGCATGTCGACACCCGGGAGCGATTCCAGCTTCGACACAATGATGTTGAAGCGGAGCTCGTAATCGGCCGAGTTGATGTCTGCGACCAGGCCCCAGGACAGACGCGAAAGGATGCGCGGCGCGATTCCGTCTAGGTCCTGCGGCGCACGGTCCGACGTGATCACCAGCCGCCGACCGGCGGTGATGATCTCGTTCATCGTATGGAAGAATTCTTCCTGCGTGGAATCCTTGCCGGCGATGAACTGAACGTCATCGATCAGTAGCAGGTCGGCGTTGCGGAGCCGCTGCTTGAAACCGATCGTGTCATTGTCCTTCAGCGCCCGGATGAACTCGACCATGAATTTCTCGGCCGACATCGAGACGACGCGGGCGCCGCGATTGCGGGCGAGGAAGGCGTGGCCGATCGCATGCAGAAGGTGCGTCTTGCCGCGACCGGTGCCGCCATGGATGAAGAGCGGGTTGAAGCCAACGGTCGGCGATGTTGCGAGCGTGCGGGCCGCCGTTGCAGCCACTTCATTGGCTTTGCCGACGACGAAGGTTTCGAAGCGGTAACGCGGATCGAAGTTCGGTGCGTTCGGGTCCCGCTCTGCCGGAGGCGGGCTCTCCTCGAGAATCAGAAGCGGCGCAGGCCGCGGCGCATCGGCGGCGGCGATGACCCGCACGTCCCGAACGACCGGCAGGACGGTCTTCCACGCGAGCGTGAGACGCTCACCGAAATGGGAGCGCACCCAATCGGCCATGAACTGGCTGGGCATGACGATGTCGAGCGAGCCGCCGTCCGGCTCGAAGGAGCCGAGCTCGGCCGGCTTCAGCCAGCCGTCAAAGGTCCGTGCGCCAAGATCGCGGCGAAGTCCGCTCCGGATTGAGTCCCAAGCCGCTTCCAACGGTGCCGCAACCGGCGCCGTCGATAATTCAGCAGACGAATTCGCCCCTCCTGCGTGCACTGGTCCGCGCCTCCCTCGTCAAGCCCCCGCAAGAGACAAAGCTTCCCCGCTGCCGGCGATGCGAGTCGCGGCCGTGAGCCCTGTTTCTCTCTTGCCCCCGGCGCGGATTCGCGCCCGGAAAGACCTTTCTGTGACTGTTGGAGGCTGCGTGCAAGTGCCGATTTTTCACAGAAGTGAAATAATCAGCCTTGACATAGGATTACAGCCGAAAACTGCGAGAAATGGCTAAAAACTGCCATTTTCTCGGTTAGCGCCCCGTTAACACCCGCGCGAATCGCGGGAATTACTGCATTTTTTTGACGGTCCAGAAATGGGACGAGCCGCCGGTTGCCCGACGGCTCGAAAACCTCGCCTTCTCGGACGTCTTTTTAGCCGAGCGACGCAACCCGTTTGGACAGGCGGGAAAATTTCCGCGCGGCCGTGTTCTTGTGGATAACTCCACGGGAAACGCCGCGCGCCATTTCCGGCTGAACCTTCTTCAGCGCTTCGGCGGCGTCAGCCTTCTTTCCCGACTCGATCGCCGACTCGACGGCCTTGATGAAGGTCCGGATTCGGCTCACGCGCGAATGATTGATCGTCTGGCGCGTCGCGTTGCGGCGAATGCGCTTCTTGGCCTGCGGCGTGTTCGCCATTCTATTCCTCGTGCTCAATGAAAAACGGCGCGGCCCACAGGCTCGCACCGAAGCGGCGCGTCACCTAGCTCGAAGAGTACCAAAGGTCAACGCTGACACTTCGGGCAAAAGAAGGTCGACCGGCCGCCCTGGACAATGCGCTTCACGGTGCCGCCGCAGCCGCAAGGGCGCCCTTCGCGGTCATAGACGGCAAAGCTTTTCGAAAAATAGCCGAGCTCTCCGTCGGGCGAGGCGAAGTCGCGGAGAGTCGATCCACCGGCAGCGATCGCTTCCTCGAGGACTTCATGAATCCCCGGAACCAGGCGCTTCAGGCGTTCCAGCGAGATGGAACCCCCTGCCCGCTTCGGATGAATGCCGGCGCGGTAGAGCGCTTCGCAAACGTAGATGTTGCCGAGCCCGGCGATAATGCCCTGGTCGAGCAAGAGCAGCTTGATCGGAGCGCTGCGTCCGGCGAGCCGCCGCTTCAACTCGGCAGCGGTGATGTCGAGCGGTTCCGGGCCCAGGGCCTTGAACGGCGGCCATTCGCCGAGCTCGTCAGTGCGAACGAGATCAAGCGATCCGAAGCGCCGCGCGTCGTTGAGCACGAGGCGCCGGTCATCATCCGTTTCGATCAGGAGATGGTCGTGCTTGCCGATCTCGCTCGGGTCGATCCGCCAATGACCGGACATTCCGAGGTGGAACACGAGCGTGTCTCCACGATCCGTATCGATGAGCCCATATTTGGCGCGACGCCCCAGACCGACCACCTTGGCGCCGGTGAGCGTCTGACCGAGGTCGACCGGCAAAGCTCGCCTGAGGTCAGGCCGCCGCGCTTCTATGCGGGTGATGCGGCGGCCCTTCAGGACGTGCGAAAGGCCGCGGACGGTCGTCTCGACTTCGGGAAGCTCGGGCATTTGCGAGTGATATGGCGGAGGGCGATCAACCCCGCTAGAGGCGCTCACCCATGGCTGAGCAGGTGAATTTCGGCGACGAGATCGTCAGTCCCGAGGAGAAGACGCGGCGCGTGGGCGCGGTCTTCAGCTCGGTCGCGCGCCGTTACGACATGATGAATGACTTCATGTCAGGCGGCATGCACCGTCTCTGGAAGGATCGCTTCGTTGCGCGGTTAAAGCCGCGCGCGGGCGAGGATATCCTCGACATGGCCGGCGGCACGGGGGATGTCGCCTTCCGCATGGCGCGTCGCGGAGCCCGGGTGACCGTCGCGGACATAAACGCCGACATGCTCGACGTCGGCAAGGTCCGGGCCCAGCAGCGCGAGCTCACCGGCCTCGAATGGAAGGTCGAGAACGCTGAAAAGCTGAGCTTCGATAAGGGGTCGTTCGATGCCTACACCATCGTCTTCGGCATACGGAACGTCACCGACATCCCCGCCGCCTTGCGCGAGGCGCATCGCGTCCTGAAACGCGGCGGCCGGTTCTTCTGCATGGAATTTTCGTCGAGCGAGTGGCCGGGCTTTTCGAATCTCTACGATGTCTATGCGTCGAACGTGATCCCCAAGGTCGGCAAGATCGTCGCCAATGACGAGGAGAGCTATCGCTATCTTGTCGAAAGCATTCGGCGCTTCCCCAAACCGCACGCGTTCAAGGCAATGGTGGCTGAAGCCGGATTCGTCCGGGCCGCGGCCGAACCAATGCTGGGAGGCCTTGTGACGATCCATTCGGGCTGGAAGATTTGACCGCTTCAGTCACCCACCTGTGGCGTCTGTTGAAGTGGGGCCGGACCCTGGCCCGTTACGGGGCTCTTCGCGGTATCGAGGAGGATCCAACCACTCCGCCGCAGGTTCGCCGCCTCGCCCGCATTGCGCGTTTCGGCGCGCCTACTCCAAAGACTCCTGAATATGCGACGGCACTGGTTGCCATTGGTCCAGCAGCCGTAAAGCTCGGCCAGGCACTATCGACGCGGCCGGACCTGGTCGGCGACAAGGCCGCGGCCAACCTATCGCAGCTCCAGGACGACCTGCCCCCGGCTCCTTTTGCCAAGATCAAGCGGACGATCGAAAGCTCGTTCGGCGCGCCCCTCGAAAGCCTGTTTTCCGAATTCGACGAAGTGCCGGTCGGCGCCGCCTCGATCGCCCAGGTGCATCGCG
>Ga0207650_10003842_pt1 | contig 10263 bp, 15 predicted proteins | sample KBSS63metaG_FD_184325 | JGI IMG/M metagenome (GOLD analysis project Ga0207650, IMG submission 184325) | Switchgrass rhizosphere microbial communities from Kellogg Biological Station, Michigan, USA - KBS S6-3 metaG (SPAdes) (version 2) | ecosystem: Host-associated > Plants > Roots > Rhizosphere...
ACGCCGGGCTGTTCGTCGTCGACGTGTTCAGCAATCCAGAGGGAGCCCCGTTTGAGCCAGCGACGTCGCCCGCGATGTGGGTCGTCGCTCAGCGGCCTGACGCCGTCTAGCATCGGATTGCAGCCGCCCGCCGCTTGAACAAGAGGCACGAGAGGCACAGCATGGAACAGACACGCATTCGCTTCTGGCAAGGGTTCAGTCTCGCCCTGGCTCTCGCGCTGACCGCCATGGCCGCCGGCCCGGTGCATTCGGTGTTTGCGCAGTCAGATCGGAAACAACGGTTCACGGAGATCGATGTTGAGCGAATCAACATCCTCGAAGCCGATGGCACCGTGAAACTGGTGATCGCCAATCGTGAGCGCGCACCAGATCAGGTGAGCGAGGGCCAGTCGCGTCCACGCGCTACCAGCGGATCCAGAGCGTGCCGGCCGGAGCCGAGCGTTCGAAGCTCGAGGCCGAGTTTGAGGCCTGCTGCGCCGGTTTTGGCGCGACGCGCGTTTTTCTCGGCAAGCGCCGCGGCCGGGATGCAGTTCTCGGACTTGCCGATGCCCGGGGGCGGGAACGTCTTCGGCTGATCGTCACTGCGAATGGCGATGCGAGAATCGAGTTCGTCGACGAGAGCGGGAAGCCCACGACGGTCTTACCTGCGCAGCGATAGAATTGTGACGCGCTGAGGCTCCGCGGTCTCATGACGATCATGATGGGTCTCTTCGCGGCGTGCGGTGCGGCACTCGCGGCGATGGGTGGTAACGCGGCACCTCTTGAGCGGTCCGTCTTCTGCCAGCACCCTGCAAGCCAGTTACGCAGCGACGATTGCCTCTGGTCCGTTGGCGGACGCGCCGGCATCGCCGCAACCGCACGTTCTTCAAGGACTGTGGCAGTCGCAGCCGCGGTGACTGTCTGGAAATGCGCTGCGAAGGAGTCCGCTGATCGTGGATCATAGGGGGCACAATATCGTTGACCATGCGAGCTTGTGGCTGCGGACCGCGGCGATTGCGGTGGGCGCTCTGCTGAGCGCCTGCGGCGGCACGGCGCCATCAGCCACGGGAATTGATGGCTCGTGGAGTGGGACGACGTCTCAGGGGACGACGATTTCCTTTACGATTTCGCCGGATCAGAAAGTGACCGCCATCACTGTTGGATACAGTTTCAACGGTTGTTCCGGGTCGCAGACCTTCGCCAACCTGAACCTCGACACCGCTCCAAACGTGATCTGCATCCCAGGGCCATGTTCGACTACGATCTCGTCGTACCGTGCGTTCAGCTACTTGGCTGGTACGCCGATTGATGGCCCGTCGACCGCCGTCAACGGCCTATTTACCTTGCCGACCCGAGCCCAAGGTCAGGTCAACTTTAAAGATTATCCCGGCTGCGGGACTGCGGTCGGAATCGGATGGACAGCTGCCAAACGTTGAAGATGAGGCCGAAGAGGCCGCGGCCCGCCCGTCTAATCTGAGGTCGTCAGCCAGACTTGCACATCGAAAATGGAACGCCAGCTTTCAGACCTGCTGCGCGCGGTATGTAGCGGCGAGACACACGCCGTATCACGCATGCTGGCGACGAAACCCGATCTCGCCACCACGCACTTCGCCGAGGGTGCGACCCGACAACACGCATCGGAGTTTTTTCTCGCCGACATCGCTCATTACGTCTACGCCGGAGACACCGCTCTCCATGTGGCGGCCGCGGCATTTCGGCGACCGATTGCCGAACTTCTGATTGCGCAGGGCGCCGACTGCCGGGCGAAGAATCGACGCGGAGCCGAACCGCTGCACTATGCCGCCGACGCCAATCACTGGAACCCGGACGCGCAGGCTGAAGTGATCGAGTACCTGGTGTCGGTCGGTGCCGATCCCAACGCCCTGGATGACTCCGGTGTGGCGCCCCTGCATCGCGCGGTGCGAACGCGATCGTTGTCAGCAGTACGAGCCCTGGTTCAGGCGGGCGCCACTCCCACGCAGCCAAACAAGGCGGGCTCGACCCCTCTGCACCTGGCGGTTCAGAACACCGGACGAGGAGGCAGCGGTTCTCAGCGCGCACGTGAGCAACAGGCAGGCATCATCGCCCTGCTGCTGGCGTCTGGCGCACGGCCGAGCGATCGAGATCGCCGAGGCAAGCCGGTTTCTCAGGCAGCCACGAGCGAGTGGGTTCGAACGTTACTGACGGAACCCGGCTAACATTGGCGAGCCACATGACGTCTCACCGGTATCGCGGATCCCGCTTGTGGATTCCCGTCGCACTGGCGGTGCTGCCTGTCGCGGCACAGGTTCGAGAATCCGCCACGCCTTCATCTCTGGAGTCGGGTGCGGAACAGGAAGCGTTCTTGTCGCGGGCCTCCGTCGTGACCGCCGCACCAATCGACGGGAAACGAACATGGCGGGTCACGCTCGAGAGCGGGGGATCCGGAGAGCCTGACCCGGTGTCCTCGCCCTGTACTACGTAAGCTGCGGGAGCTGAACCAAGACCTACTGCAGCGGACCTTGAGCAAATATTTATCTTCGCAGCAACTGGACGCGTTGGAGGTTCGCCGGACACTCCTCCTGAGGCACTTCGACGACGCCATCGTCCGCAACGGTGAACCCGCCGTGTTGTACGACTTCGCACCGAGGTTTTAGCAATGCCTGCACTTCCATCTTCTACTCCTGCGCAGTTTGTCCAGGGTGCCCCCGTGCTTCATGTCCAGGACGTCAAACTGACGGCCGCGTTCTATCGGGACATCCTCGGTTTTACCTGGGACTTCGGTGACGACGCATACGCGGTTGTGTGGCGCGACAACTCTGCGATTCACTTTGTACGCGACGATCGAAGCCCGAGCGGCGTCCATCTCTTCCAGTGGATCAAGGACGTGGACGCGTATCACCAGGAACTGGTTGCTCGTGGCGCTGAAATCGCCTCAGGTCCTCTCAACCAGTCGTACGGAATTCGTGAACTTGCGATCCGCGATGTCAACGGTGTCCGGATCGTATTCGGCCAGGATATCGAACACCCCTGACCGGAGCGATCGATGTCCAAGCCACTAAGCGGACGCGTCGCCGTAGTCGCCGGCGCAACACGCGGCGCCGGACGCGGGATCGCACGGATGCTCGGAGAGGCGGGGGCCACGGTCTACTGCACCGGGCGCAGCAGCCGTGGACAGCCGAACACGTCGAGCCATGTGCACGCCGGCCGGCCTGAGACCATCGAAGAAACCGCGGAAATGGTCACCCGGGCCGGCGGCACAGGCATCCCGGTGCGTGTTGACCACACGGTGGAGGATCAAGTCGCCGCGCTGTTCGCGCAGGTGGCTCGCGAGCACAACCGGCTGGACATACTCGCCCTCGTCATGACCGGGCAAGCGGCTTCCTGGAAGAACTTCCTCGAAGAGACACCCTCGCAAGGGAAGACGTTCGTCGACGGCTGGATCTGGCCGCATGTCGTGACCGCATGGCACGGCGCACAGCTGATGGCGAGGCGGCGAGCCGGACTGATCGTGGAGCTGGTGGAAGGGGACAACGTCGGTTATCACGGCGGGTTCTACTTCGACCTGATGGAGATGCTGTTGAAGCGGCTCGTGTTGGGTCTGGCGATCGATCTGGGCAAGTCCGGCATCACGGCCGTGGCCGTCGCCCCGGGCTTCATGCGGACAGAGGCGATTCTCGAAGGGTTCGGCGTCACCGAGGCGACCTGGCGCGAGGCGCTCGGCCAGCCGCAGGCCGCCGCCATGGGCTGGGGCGGATCCGAAACACCATGCTTCGTCGGCCGGGCGGTGGCCGCACTGGCGGCCGACCCCGATGTCGCGCGGAAGAATGGCGCCATCCACACAACGCGGGTGCTCTCGGAAGAGTACGGGTTCCACGACGTCAATGGCGTCCGCCCGGACTACGGGGTACTCGACGCGGCAGTCGAGCAGGCGAAGAAGACGTTTCTCAAGCCATCGATCGATGCCGCCCGCTTCACGAGGGTGGACTGGAAGGTGACCCCCAAACTGGAACCGGCGCCATGAACATCCCGCGTGTTCACATGCCTAGATACGCCGCGCCGATCCTCAGGCGGCCGGTGATCGCTTCGTCGAACGCATAGCGCAGCGCCAGTGTTCCGAGCCCGTGAGAAAGCGCAAGCGGAATGATGTTCGGGTGCCGATCGTAGAGCCGGCACCAGATGAGCGCGGCGGTGCCCGTCACCACCACAAGCAAGGGATTGGGGAGGTGGATCGCGCTGAACAGTAGCGCGGCGACGACGATACCTTTGGCGCGGGACGTCGCGCGTTGAGCCTCCCGGAGCACGACGGTTTGCAGCACCCATTGCTGCGCCCCTCCCCAGAGCACGAGCGGTGCGAGACTGCCGAGGAAGTCCCGGCGATCGTGCAGCGTGCCGACCGCAGCGCCTGCGCCGATGATCACGACTGCGGCGGCGAATGTCACCGCCATCGCACGCCACAGTCCCGTCGCGAGCGCAGGCCATGAGAATCCCCAGTCTTCATGGCGGAGATCGTGCCAGGCGGTGAAGATGACAACGACGGCCGCGGGAATGAAAACCGCGCTGCGCGGTACGTACGGCTCGACCAGCCAGACGTAAACGAGGACGCACGCCATGATGGCGGCCGTGAATGGCATGAGGCGATTCTACCGGCAGCCTGTTCAAAACTTGGACACCCGCCAGCGCCGGTGGACTTCTTGCTCCTGTTCCCGCTGCAACGCGACCTGCACTGATTTCGATGCGTTCCGCGGATTCGCGTCAATCAAAACCGTCACTGGCGAACGAGATTCGTATCCTCCGGTCCAGTGACGCGGTGTGATGTCGGGATTAGCGGGCTATTGCTGGAGGATTCATATGACTCGATGCGTCGCGCTCGTCATACTCGCGCTCGCGCTGAATGCGGCGCCGCTCCACGCGCAGACCAGCGTACTGACGGTCACCGTGCCGTCGGCTGACGTGCACAAGGGACCGACGACAGGTAGTCCCGTGATTGGTCAGGCGCCGCGGAACACTGCGCTGACCGTCGCGCGGAACCTGGGAAGCTGGGCTGAGGTCCTGTGGCCGCAGTCACCGGACGGCGTTGGTTACGTTCACCTGACGATGGGACGGATAGGTGCGCCGGGTGCAAACCCGCCGGCCGCCAGCCCTTCGCCGCGGGCGTCTTCGTCGCGTCCGGCGGCGCGCCAGGGAGCGGGCACGTCTGCACGCACCCCCGAGCCAGTGCCGCTCACCACGACGCAACGGATGCCACCGGGAGATCGCGTCGCCTCCAGCGCTTCGCAGGGAGGACCTTCAATCAGCCACATCGTCGGCGTCGGTGGAATGGTTGGATCGATGAGTAGCTGGGGTGGCACCGCGCGCTGGTGGCGCAACAAACACGTGGGCATCCAGGCGGCGCTCACGCGCGATGCGATGACCAGCGACGTCGCCCCCGGTCGCGTGACCTCGATGCAGATCGAGCCGGGCGTCGTGTACGCGCTGTTTGATCGCGTTCCGGGTTACGTCTGGTTCCGCCCGTACGTCGGGTCGGGTCTGAGCTTCCGCCGCCAGACGTTGAAGGACGCCGTGGCGCAGCCGATCACCGACAGCGGCGTCGGATACCGTGTCTTCGGCGGTACGGAACTGACGTTCGCGGGCATGACTCAGTTCGGCCTCAGCGCGGAAGTTGGCTATCGCCGGCAGCCGACGCCGTTTGCCGGGTTCGAACCCGATCGTTTCGCCGTGGCCATCGCCGGTCACTGGTACATCAAATAAACACGGCGCTCGATATCCAGCGCCGCTCTTGCGTGACCTGGCGGCCTGTACGCTCGTGCGATATGAACAACGTTGACCAGGAGATACAGGCCGCTCTCACCACTGACGGAACGATCGACGGCGATCTCGTGACGCGCTGGGTCGATGACGCGCGGTCGTGGTCGACGTTGCGCCTGCTCTACGAGCTGACGCGCGAGAGGTCGGCTGATATCGCGCCGAAACTGGACGACGAGAAAGTCTGTTTCGTTATCCGGACCTTCCTGCTCGAGTCCATCCGGCTGGATCCGAAAGACTGTGAGGGCGAGTGGAGCCGCTACGAGTCCGCTCGCGTGATGGTCGGTTGGTTCTACCACCTGCACGAGTTGCCAGTCGAGTCGGACTGGGCGTCGAAGTGGCTGGCGTCCGCCGCGGAAGCGGTGACCGGCGCGTATCTGGCCGGCGACGTTGAGGTCCGCGAATGCATCGAGACGGGCTTCCTCGAGCACGTGCTGGAGGTCGACGCGCTTCATCCATATTTTGCACACTGGGCGCATAATCCAGTCCTCGCCCCCGCGCACGAGCGAGCGCTCGCGTACGGAAACGCGAATCCGTACCATATGAGGAGCATGTTCGGACTGCTGCGCGACGCGGAGAGGCGCTACTCGAAGTAGATGACCTGGAACGGAATTTTTCGTGCGGTCACATTCGCTGCCCTCATCGGGATGGTGATGGGTGGTCTTTTCGGGCTTGGCGCCGGCAACCTCGCGCCTGAGTTCTTCCGCCATCTGATCCCGTGGCAGGACGTCGAGCCGGTTGGAATGGCGACCCTGCTGGGCGCGACCGCGGGAGTCCTGCTCGGCGGAGCATTAGGGTGCTTCGGGGTTCTGGTTCAGACCGTGCTGCAATGGAAGGTCCGCGCCGCGCCCGAGAAATGAGTCCCGCAATGCCCGCCGGAAGCAGCCTCGAAACCGTTCGCGCCATCGCGACACGACGCGGTGATCGGGCGAGTCGCGTCAAAGACGCCGCGGAGTGCATCCGCGGCGCGCGCGACTATCACTGGCTGTCGTCGAGGTCGTCGTGACGGCAGAGAGTGATCGGACGTGGTAGCAACCCCGGCAACGCCCGCATTCGAGTAGGCTCGACGTTGATGCCGGCCGAACTCACGATTCGGATGCTCCGCGGCGATGTCATTGCCGTGGTCGCGGCTACCTTCATCGCGTCGCTCGGTATCGCCGCCCTCGCTCTCTACGCGTTGCGAAAACGGTCGGCGGACCTGACGCCACTCGCATTTGCCGCGTTCGCGCTGCTATATGCCACCAGGCTGGCGATCGCGACGCTAACGATTCAATCAGTCCTCTCTGAATCCGGCGGCCCGTGGGGATACATCGGCGCCGGCCTCACCTATGCGATTCTTCCGGCCGGCGCGTGGATGGGCGAAAGCCTTCTCGGAGCCGGCTGGCGCGGGTCGCTGAGAATGGTCCGTGCGATTTCCGTGATTGTCGCGCCCGTGGCAATCGCCGGGATGTTCGCGACCGGCCGCCCCGAATGGTTGATGCTCCTGAACAACCTCCTGGTGCTGGCCATGATCGGGGCGATTGGCGCGACGGTCGTTCAGCACGCGCCCGACGCGTCCACTGTTATCCTTCGCGCCGGCGTGATCGTGGCGGCGGCGTTCATCCTTGCGGAGAACCTTCGCGGCATGGGCGTACTGCGATGGCCTGCGGGGATCGAATTCGTCGGGATTGTGGTGTTTGTGTCCTCGATCGCCTTTGCGGTCGCCGATCGTTTCCTTCGCACCGAGGGCCGGCTCGCCGCCGTGCAGCGCGAGCTCGCGACCGCGCGGCGCATTCAACAGGCGATCCTGCCCGACCGCGTGCCTGACCTCCAGCGATTCAGGCTGGATGTCCGATACCTGCCGATGACCGAAGTCGCTGGAGATTTCTACGACTTCCTGAACGTCACCGGATCACATGGGACTGTGCTCGTCGCGGACGTCTCCGGACACGGGGTCCCGGCGGCGTTGATCGCCTCGATGGTGAAGGTGGCGGCGGCATCACATGACGGCAGCGCGACGGATCCAGGTGCGCTGCTGTCGGCCGTGAGCCGCACGCTCGACGGACAGCTCGGCGGACAGTTCCTGACGGCCATGTGCGTTCACCTGGATGGAGAGCGCGGCGAAATCGCGTACGCCGGCGCGGGACACCCGCCGTTGCTGCACTGGCGCGCCGCAGAACAGACGCTCGAGATTCTGAACAGCGACGGCCTGCTCATCGGGCTCGTACCGTCCCAGTACGAATCACGAACCGCGCGCATTCAGCGCGGCGATCACCTGCTCGTCTACACCGACGGCGTGCTCGAAGCGACAAACCGGGACGGCGCGTTCTTCGGGGACGAACGTTTTCACGCCGTCATCGCGCAGAACGCGACGAACTCGGCCGCGGAACTCGGCCGCTCCATCGTCGAGGAAATGATCCGCTGGTCCGGAAACCCCGCGGGATTCACCGACGACGTGACGCTCGTCGTCGTCGAGGTGCAGTGAAATCCTCAGCAGCACACGCTGTAGTACCATGAGATCGCCGATAGAGATCCCGTATTGCGTCTGCAATTTGACGATCTGACGTTCGATGCGGAGACGCGCCAGGTGTGGGCCCGCGGCAAGGAAGCCCGGCTGTCGCCGAAGGCATTCGATCTGCTGGCGCTGCTCGTCGAGCGGCGCCCAGGAGCGGTGTCGAAGGCGGATATCCGCGAGCATCTCTGGCCCGGCACGTTCGTGTCCGAGAGCAGCCTGCCCTCGCTCGTCTCCGAGATCCGTGACGCGATCGCCGATCATCGACGAAAGCCCGGCCTGTTAAGGACGCTGCATGGCTTCGGGTACGCGTTCCAGGCTGAACGTGCGGATGCACAAGGCGCGCCTGCCACAGCCGACCCGCACGCGTGGCTCGTCGGCGCGACGACGAAAATCGCATTGGACGTCGGCGAGAACATCGTCGGAAGGGAAGGCGAGGGAATCGTCGCGGTGAAATCCACCACCGTCTCGCGCCGGCACGCCCGCATCGAGATCGACGCGACTCGCGCCACGGTGGAGGATCTGGGAAGTAAGAACGGGACCTACGTCAACGACCAGCTGGTGAGTGGCGCCACGCCAGTCGCCGACGGCGATCAGGTTCGGCTTGGATCGCTGCTCTTCACGTTCCGCCTGTCGCAGCCGTCTCAATCAACCGAAACACAGTCTTCCCGCCGCGGCACGCGATTACGTCCCTGATTTCTGACAGACGCACCGGGCGAGCGACCCCTCTCGCCTGGCGACCGTGCGCGCGTACTCCGACGCCGGTGCGCCGGTGCCGGCCGCGGTGGTATGTCGCGCCGACTGGCGGCTGAAGTTCCAGCTCGCGCCCATCGTGATCCCTCGGTTCAAGGCGTGGCCGTTCCGGCCCGCGACGAGGCGCGAGAACGACCCGAACACGTCCACGGAATCACTGATCGAATACGCGAACCCCCCGCCGGCATGCAGGTAATTCACTTGCTGCACGATGTCGTGGACCGGCTGATATCGCGGCTCCACGGCCGCGAGGCCCCCGAGCGGAAAGTCGATGCCGCCGTGCGTGTAGGCGCCGTTCACCATACCGAATGCGCGGAACGACCGGCTCACGAAATACCCGAGCTCGAGATCCCCCATGCTCTTGTTGTGCGAGATGTCCTGCACCTTCTCGACGAAACCGTAGGCCACCCGGCTCGACACGAACATTCCCGGCACGCCGCTGGTGAACAGCTTGGCGATGAACGCACCGACCTGCAACTCCCGCAAGCGTTCGCCCGCCGCCGCGTGACCGTAGTACGGATAGGCATGGCTCGGGACGATGGAGCCGACGTAGGGCGTGATCACCGCTCCCTTCCGGGTGACGTTGTACCTGACCGAGAAGCGAAGATCCGTGAGAGAGGTGTGGAAATGGCTGTTGTCGATGTCGGTTCCGGGATGCGGCTTGAGTCCCGAGTACGCCGACGAGACGACGGGGACCGCCAGATCGACGGCGACTTTGTCGGTCAGGCCGTAGGTCACGTCCGTCAGCACGACGATCGTATTGATATGCCCCGAGTCGCGCATCGTCCCGGCCGCGAGGTGCTTCTTGACGTTGATGTCCTGGACCGAAAGCGAGACCGCCCCTTCACCTCGATCCGGGACCCACGCCTGCGCGAAGGCCGCGGGCGCGGAAATGAGAAGTCCTGACAGCGCCAGCGCGGCAGAGACGACGTGCATGCGAACCACGGACATGATGCCCTCGCTACTGCTCGTCAGGAACTCTTCCCGTGCTTCGATCGCGCCTTCATGGCGTTTTCGATTTCGTCCAGGTATTTGAGGGGTCGATCGGACGACTTGAGGTGGGAGACGAACTGAGCATTCGCAGGGTCCTTCGCCTTCGACGCAAACGCGACATAGAGCGCGTCGGGGTGCGCCGGGGACGCCGCGACGAGATCGCGCACCCTGGTCGCCTCCGCGGCGTCGACCAGGATGACGTCGACCGGCACCGTTCTGAGCGCCTGCTCGAGAAGGGCCCAGTCTTCGATGACCGACACGGC
>Ga0207650_10003845_pt1 | contig 10260 bp, 11 predicted proteins | sample KBSS63metaG_FD_184325 | JGI IMG/M metagenome (GOLD analysis project Ga0207650, IMG submission 184325) | Switchgrass rhizosphere microbial communities from Kellogg Biological Station, Michigan, USA - KBS S6-3 metaG (SPAdes) (version 2) | ecosystem: Host-associated > Plants > Roots > Rhizosphere...
GGCCCAGCTCGGCGAGCGGGACGCGGCCTTCGCTCGCCAGGATGCGCTCGACGCAGGCTTCGATCGCGACGTCGCGGCGGCCGTCGCGCAAGGCGATCTGCGCCGCGACATGGCGGCTCAGCGCGGTGATCCGTTCGCTCGCGTCGGCGCTGTCGCGCAGCTGCGCGCGCAAGGAAGCTGTCGCGCCGTCGCCGTGCAGCGTGGCGAGGTCGAGGCGAAGGTCGGTGCACGACGACATCGGCGCGCCGACGAACGCCCACGCGCCGGCGGGCTTGAAACGAACGCCGATCACGTCCACCGGGCCGCGCGAGCGCAGCACGAGCGGCCGGGTCAGCTGGCCGGCGAAGAGGAGCGGTGCCTGCGTGTGCCACGCACCGCCGGCGCCGCGCTCGTCGTAAGGCCGGCCGCCGTGGGCGATCAGCTCGCAGCGTCCGTCGGGCGGGACGGCCTGCTCGGCACCGTCCTCGTCGCCTTCGAAGCGCCAGATGCAGTGAACGTGCGCCGCGAGGGCCCGATCGGGGTCGTCCTCCTCGTAGTGCGGCGTCATCGCAGGGCCGCGTTCAGTGCGCGAGCGCGTCGTCGAGCGCCTCGATCCAGTGCCGCACCGGCGTCGTCGTGCCGCTCTGGAGATGCTGGATGCAGCCGATGTTGGCCGAGATGATGGTCGATGGCGCCAGCTCGGCGAGGTTCGTCAGCTTGCGGTCGCGCAGCGCGTTGGCGAGCTCGGGCTGAAGCACCGAGTACGTTCCGGCCGAGCCGCAGCAGAGGTGAGCTTCGTTGGTCGCGATCCGCACATCGAAGCCGAGCGCATTCATCGCAGTTTCGACGCCGCCGCGCAAGCGCTGGCCATGCTGCAACGTGCATGGAGGGTGAAACGCGAGACGAGCGCCCTTCGGGTTGACTTTCACCTTCAGCGCCGGAACGAGATCGGGCAGCATCTCGGACACGTCGCGGGTCAGGTCGGCGATGCGGCTCGCCTTCTTCGCGTACTCGGGGTCGTGGGCGAGCGAGTGGGCGTACTCCTTCACCGTCACGCCGCAGCCCGACGCGTTCATCACGATCGCCTCGACCGCGCCGCTCTGCACCATCGGCCACCAGGCGTCGATGTTCCTGCGCATGTGGTCGAACGCGCCGTCGCGGTCGCCGAGGTGCAGGCGGATGGCGCCGCAGCAGCCGGCGCTGTCGGCGACCAGCGTCTGGATGCCGGCGGCGTCGAGCACGCGCGCGGTCGCGCTGTTGACGTTGGGCATCATCACCGGCTGGACGCAGCCGAGCAGGAGCAGCACCTTGCGCGGAAGCTCGCGCGTCGGCCAGCGCTGCGCGCGCGCGCCCGCGGCCTCGGGCACCTTGGCCTTCAGCGCCGCAGGCAGGACGGCGCGCACGGCCTGGCCGAGCTTCATCGCGGGGCCGAACGCCGGCGAGGTCAGGCCTTCCTTCAGCGTCCAGCGCAACGCGCGTTCGCCGGCCGGCCGCGGCACCTTCTCGTCGACGATGCGCCTGCCGATCTCGACCAGGTTGCCGTACTGCACGCCCGACGGGCACGTCGTCTCGCAGTTGCGGCAGGTCAGGCAGCGGTCGAGGTGGAGCTGCGTCGCCCGCGTCGGCGCGTGGCCCTCTAGCACCTGCTTGATGAGATAGATCCGGCCGCGCGGCCCGTCGAGCTCGTCGCCGAGCAGCTGGTAGGTCGGGCAGGTCGCGGTGCAGAAGCCGCAGTGAACGCACTTGCGCAGGATCGCCTCGGCCTCGGTGCCGTCGGCAGTGCCGGCGAATTCGGGAGCGATGTCGGTCTGCATGCGAGAAACGGATTGTCGTCACAGGCCCGGGTAGAGCCGGCCCGGGTTGAGGATGCCCTTGGGATCGAACGAGCGCTTCAATCGCTCGTGGATTGCGCGCAACGGCGGCGTCAGCGGCGCGAACACGCCGGCCGACTTGTCACGGGTGCGAAACGCGGTCGCATGGCCGCCGACCGCGGCGGCCGCGTCGCGCACCTGCGCCGCCGGCAGCGCGGTCGCGAGCCAGCGCTGCGCGCCGTGCCACTCGATCAGCTCATCGCCGGCGAGGCCCAGCAGCGGCGCGGTCTGCGGCAGCGACAGGCGCCAAAGAGTCGCGTCCTGGTGCGCAATCGCGTCGTCGGCGGCGACGAAGAACGGATCGGTGTGGTCGCGCAGGCTCTCCCAGAACGGCGCTGCCGCGGCGGGCGGGATCGTTTCGCCGCCGAGGGTGCGCGTGGCTTCCGCCACGGCCGCGCTCGCACCTCGCAGGCGAACGATCAGGTTGCCGTTCCACCAGGCGCTGGCATCGAGCGGCAGCGGCCGTGCGCCCCAGCCGTGCAGCAGCGCGAGCGCTTCGGTCGGCTTGCAGTCGAAGCGCAGCGTCGCTTCCGCCTGGGCGCGCGCCAGAACCTTGATCGAGACCTCGACGATGACACCGAGGATGCCGAGCGATCCGGCGACGAGGCGCGAGACGTCGTAGCCGGCGACGTTCTTGATGACGCGGCCGCCGAAGTGCATCAGCTCACCGGTGCCGCTGATCAGCGTGACACCGAGCAGGTGGTCGCGCACCGAGCCCGCGGCGGCGCGCGACGGCCCCGAAAGACCGGCGGCGACCATGCCGCCGACGGTCGATCCCGGCCCGAAGCGCGGCGGCTCGAAGGCGAGGCACTGACCCTTCTCGGCGAGCAGCGCTTCCAGGTCGACGAGCGCCATGCCGGCGGGAGCGGTGACGACGAGCTCGGTCGGCTCGTGATCGGCCGCGCCGACGAGCGTGCCCGCGTCGAGCACGTCGCCGGTCGGCGTTTCGCCGTAGAAGTCCTTCGTGCCGCCGCCGCGGATGCGGAGCGGCCGGCCCGACGCGTGCGCGTCGCGCACGCGCTCGACGATCGCCGCGACGGCGGGATTCACGGCTCGGGTCTCAGAAGCGAGGCAGCTCGGGAAACGCGAGCAGGCCGCGCTTGACGTGCATGCGACCGTACTCGGCGCAGCGCGAGAGGGACGGGATCACCTTGCCGGGATTGAGCTTGCCCGCGGGATCGAAGGCGCGCTTGAGGCCTTCCATCTGCGCCCGCTCGGCGGGCGAGAACTGGACGCACATCGACGACAGCTTCTCGACGCCGACGCCGTGCTCGCCGGTCACCGTGCCGCCCATCGCCACGCTCAGCTCGAGGATCTCGGCGCCGAACGCTTCGGCGCGATGCAGCTGCGCCGCGTCGTTGGCGTCGAACAGGATCAGCGGGTGCAGGTTGCCGTCGCCTGCGTGGAAGACGTTGACGCAGCGCAGCGCGTGCTTGGTCTCCATCTCGGCGATCGCGATCAGCATGTCGGCGAGGCGCTTCCTCGGGATCGTCGAGTCCATGCACATGTAGTCGGGGCTGATGCGGCCGCTCGCCGGGAAGGCGTTCTTGCGGCCGCTCCAGAAGCGCAGCCGCTGCGCCTCGCTCTCGCTCGCCTCGATCCGCGTCGCGCCGCAGGCCCGCAGCACGTCGGCCATGCGGCCGATCTCTTCCTCGACCGCGCTGGCGCTGCCGTCGCTTTCGCAGAGCAGGATCGCGGCGGCGTCGAGGTCGTAACCCGCGTGGACGAAGCCCTCGACGGCAGCGGTCATGGGCTTGTCCATCATCTCGAGCCCGGCCGGAACGATGCCGGCGGCGATGATCGCCGCGACCGCGTTGCCGGCATGGCGGACGTCGGCGAAGCTGGCCATGATGCAGCGCGCCGTCTCGGCGACCGGCAGCAGCCTGACCGTCACCTCGAAGATCACGGCGAGCATGCCTTCGCTGCCGATCACCGCGGCGAGCAGGTCGAGGCCGGGAGCATCGAGCGAGTCGCCGCCGAACTCGACCGCCTCTCCGGCGGCGGTGAAGCCGCGTACCTTGAGGACGTTGTGCAGCGTCAAGCCGTACTTCAGGCAGTGCACGCCGCCCGAGTTCTCGGCGACGTTGCCGCCGATCGTGCAGGCGATCTGGCTGCTCGGGTCGGGTGCGTAGAACAGGCCCAGCGGCTTCGCCGCCTCGCTGATCGCGAGGTTGCGCACGCCGCTCTGCACCGTCGCGGTCCGCGCCGTGCGGTCGATGGCGAGGATGCGGTTGAACTTGGCGAGGCTCAGCGTGACGCCGAGCGGATCGGGCAGCGCGCCACCCGAAAGCCCCGTGCCGGCGCCACGTGCGACCACCGGCACCTCGAGTCGATGACAGATCGCGAGCACCTCGGCGACCTGCCGCTCGGTCTCGGGCAGGACGACGACGAGCGGCTGCTCGCGGTAGGCGGTGAGGCCGTCGCATTCGTACGGGACGGTGTCCTCGCGCCGCCAGAGCAGCGCGTGCGCCGGCACCGCGCCGGCGAGCGCGCCGACGACTTCGGCCTGGCGCCGGCTGCGCTCGGCAAGCGAGCGCGTGGCGGTCTCGGGCAGCGGTGCGTTCACGGGTGCCCGATCGCCATCAGGTCGCGGCGGGAGCGGCGCGACGGCGCTTGGTCGAAGCCGGCCGCTTCGTCGCCTTCTTCACGGGCGCTTCGCCGGCCGCTTTCGGCACCATGCTCTTGGCGGCGCCGGCGACCACCCGGCCGGGCGCGCCGGCGACCTTCTTCATCGTGTCCGCGGCAGCATCGAACGATTGCTTCATTAGGTTGCCGGCGAGCGCCTTGGCGGCATCGGCGGCGCTGTCCTTCATCGCGCTGGTGGCGAGCTCGGCGAACTGGTTGGTGAGCGCGCCCCACCATTGCATCGGGTCGACCGCGGCAGCCGGCGTCTTCGTCGTCGGCGGCTTCGTGGCGGTGGACGACGACGGCGTCAGCGATGGCGCGGCGGCGTCGGCCTTGCGCGTCGCCGGCTTGATCTTCAACGACTCGCCGAGCTCGCCCATCTGCACGTTCATCGACTTCAGCGTCGACAGCGTCATGCGCTGCACTTCGAGCGCCTGGATCGTCGCGGCGAGCATGCGCGCGTTCTGCTCGAGCCAGTACTGGACCGTGCGCAGCTCGCCGATGCGCTTGTCGAGCTCGGCCGGATCGAGTGTCGGGGCGACCCACTGGCCGATGCCGGGCAGCGCCTGGCCGGCGTTCTTGACCAGGCTCTGCAGGAAATCGAAGCCGGGAACCAGCTTGCCGAAGGCGTTGTCGTCGCTCATGGTGTCTCCTTGGTGTTTCGTTCGATTGTCGCTGGCGCGCTGCGCTGGGGGCAAGGCCGACGCAGGGCTGAGTCGGCAGGCCATGTTCGGCGGTCAAGCGCAATCGATCGGGTTCCAGCTATTGCGCCCGGCACGATGAAAGCTACATTCGAACTGCCAACCAAGAGAGCAAGGGGCAAGTCATGATCCTGCGTGGTTCTGTTCTCGCGGGCGCCGCTGCGTTGACTGCATTCTGCGGCTCGCATTCCGCCTTTGCCCAAGGCGTGTTCACTCTGTCGTCGCCCGATTTCCAGGACGGCGCGCGGCTGGCAATGAGGAACGCCGGCAACAACAAGTCCAATCCGAACTGCGTCGGCGAGAACATTTCGCCGGCGCTGGCGTGGTCGAACCCGCCCGAGGGCACCAAGAGCTACGCTCTGCTGATGTTCGATCCCGAGGGCCGTCCGCCTGCCGGCGTCGCCCACTGGGTGGCCTATGGCATTCCGGTCACGGTCACGGGCTTTGCCGAGGGCGAGGTTTCGAAGCAGACCGACAAGTACGTCGGCGGCAAGAGCACCCTCAACCTGCCGCATTACTTCGGGCCCTGCACGCCTCCCGGGCCACTGCATCACTACACCTTCACGCTGATCGCGACCGACCTTGAACCGACCGCGCTGGCGCCCGGCCTGACGCGCGACGAACTGATCAAGGCGCTGGATGGTCGTGCCAAGGGCGCGACGGGTCTGATCGGCACCTTCTCCAAGCAGTGAAGCAAGAGCCGGCGCGTAACTAGAAAAGCTTGAAGCTGTCGACCGGATGCTTCAGCGGCCGAAGCGGACTTGCTCGACGACGTAGCCGCGCTCGCGCATCAGCGCCGGCAGCCCGCGCGCGCCGATCATGTGCAGGCTGCCGACGGCGGCAAACACCGAGCGGCCGCCCGAGTGAATCTTGTCGATCGCCGCGGCGAGAAGCGGGTTGCGGTCGTCGAGCAGGCGCTTCATCGAAGCGCGCTCGGCAGCGGTGTTGAGGCAGGCGCACCAGCGCTCGTAGGCTTCGAGGTCGGCGAGGTTGCCGTCGACCCAGGCGCTCGCCATGTGCGCGAGCAGCGGCCCCGACTTGCCGGCATCGAGCTCGTCCAGGCCGCTGGTGACGAACTCGATCGTCGCTTCGCGCGTCGGCATGCGCAGCGCCGCGATCTGCGCCTCGGGCGTTTCGAGCGAGGTCGTCGCCTTGCCGAAGTCGCGCGCGATCAGGCCGAGGACGAGATCGATCGCGTAGGACGGATCGAGCCCGTCGCGGCGCGCCGCCAGCACCGCCAGCGATGCGATCTGGAACTCCGGCACGAAGGCGCGCAGGGCCGCGGCGTCGACGCACTCGGTGGCCATGCGCCGCTCCAGTCGCGCGACCAGGGCGGTGGGCAGCCGATCTTCCGGGCTGGCGCTGGCCGCCTTGATCAGGCGGTCGCGAACGTCGGCGTTGAGCAAGTCGAGCTCGAGCGCGAGCAGGTCGCTCGCTTCGAACGCCGCCGTCGTGCGCGGGCCGGGAAACATCCACGCAGGCTGCGCTGCGTGCAGCGTCCCGTAGAGATAGGAAGTTCGCCCGTCCTTGACGATGCGCCACAGGAAGCCATGGTCCTGGGCCTGGCGCATGCCCGCCTGGAAGCTTTCCGGGTTCAGCGGAACGGCGGCCGGCGGGCAGTCGCCGGCCTTCGCCGGCTGCGCCTGGCCGGGCAGCGGCGCGAGCAGCGAGAGACCGGCCGCGAGCGCGGCGGCGAAAAGCGAGCGAGTCGCGAACATCATGAAGCGGGACCTTTCGAGTTGGCGACGCCGAGATCGATCCGCAACGCGCCGTCGCGTTGCTGCCAGTGCAATCGGCCGAGTACGTCCATGCCGAGCAGCGGTCCGGCGAGGTGGGGCAGGGCAACCATGCGCAGCCGCTCGGCGCGAACGCCGCCCTGCAGCGCGAGGTCGGCGCGCACGACGCGGCCGGTGACCCAGCCGCCGGCCGTGCTCGAGCGCACCGTCTCCTCGCCGGGAAGGCGCAAGCGATCGGCGAGCGAGGCGGGGATCGCGACGCCGCTCGCGCCGGTGTCGACGAGGAAATCGACGCTCTCGCCGTTCAGCGTTCCCGGCCAGTGATAGTGGCCGTCGCCACTGCGCCGGATCTCGACGATGCCGCCGGAGGTCGTGAACGTCGCCTTCTGCGCCTCGTGCTGGCGCCACTGGTAGGCGACGAAGACGATGGCACCGAGGACCAGCCAGATCGTCGCGAACTTGAGCGTTCGCGGCAAGTCGTCACTCATCGGCAGGCCTTCGCGCGACGCGCTGCGCAATCTGTAGCGGCAGCGCCGCCATGGCTCATCCGCGCGCCACCTTCTGGTCGATGGCGCCGAAGATCGACGTGCCCGCCGCATCCTTCATCTCGATCCGGATCGTGTCGCCGAAGCGCATGAACGGCGTCTTCGGCTCGCCGCCCTCGATCGTCTCGATCGCCCGCTTCTCGGCGATGCACGAATAGCCGCGCGTCCAGTCCTTATTGCTGACCGTGCCGCTGCCGACGATCGAGCCCGCGCGCGCGTTGCGCGTCTTGCACAGGTGGGCGATGAGCTGGCCGAAATGGAAGGTCATCTCCTCGCCGGCGTTGCAGAGGCCCGCGCGTTCGCCGTTCCAGGTGCTCTCGAGATCGAGGTGGAGGCGGCCGCCGTTCCAGGCGGCGCCGAGCTCGTCGGGCGTCACCGCGACCGGGCTGAACGCCGTCGCCGGCTTGCTCTGGAAGAAGCCGAAGCCCTTGGCGAGCTCGGCCGGAATCAGGTTGCGCAGGCTCACGTCGTTGGCGAGCATGACGAGCCGGATCGACTCGATCGCCGCCTCGGCGGACGTCCCCATCGCGACGTCGCCGGTGACGACCGCAACCTCGGCCTCGAAGTCGATGCCCCAGTCCTCGCTCTTGGCGAGGATGTCGTCGTTGGGGCCGATGAAATCGTCGCTGCCGCCCTGGTACATCAGCGGGTCGGTCCAGAAGGTCGCCGGCATCTCGGCGTTGCGCGCTCGCCGCACCAGCTCGACGTGGTTGACGAAGGCGGAGCCGTCGGCCCACTGGTAGGCGCGCGGCAGCGGTGCCATGCAGCGCGCCGGCTCGAAGGGGAAGGCGTGCCGTGCCTTGCCGTGGTCGAGCGAGGTGGCCAGGTCCTCGAGCTGCGGCGACAGGAAGTTCCAGTCGTCGAGAACCTGCTGGAGGCGCGTCGCGATCCCGCTGGCATAGTGGCCGGTCGCGAGGTCGCGCGAGACGACGACGAGCTGGCCGTCGCGCGAGCCGTCCTTGTAGGTGGCGAGCTTCATCGTGCGTGTTCCGGGACGAGGGTTCTGTGCCTGACGAGGACCGATTGTCGATGCTGGATCGCAGTGCCGCCGAAAGCCCCGACCGGGCTGGCGCGGCCCGCTCGCCCGGGCCGAGTCGCGACCGTCGTCGCGCGCTCGTCGCCTGCGCGGTGCTGGTGCTGGTGCTTCACGCCGCCTTCATCGGCCGCATCGGCGGGCTCGTCCCGGGTTCAGCGGAGACCTCGGTCGCGCCGATGTCGTTGCGGACGCCCGACGCGGCGCTCGTCGAGGGGCCGGGGGAAGCGACGCCTGAGGCGATGGCGGAGTCGTCGGTGACGGTCGCGCCTGCCGTCGCACCGCCCCCGCCAGCGCCGAGAACGACGCGCCCGCCACGCCAGGCGCGCGAGCCAGCGGTCATTGCAAGTCAGCCTGCTGTCTACGATCAGGCGAAAGCCGGCGCTAACTTAGCAGGCCTTTCAAGTGCGGCCGAAGGGGCGCTCGAGGCGACGCATCACCCCGTCCGGCGATCGATGCGCCGATCGTTGCGACGCCGCAAGCGCCGGCAAGCGCGGCCACCGAGGCCGGTCAGGCGCCGCCCCCGGCCGGCACCGCCGGCGCTGCCGCGTCGCGACCGCCCCTGCTCGCCCCCGGCGGCGAGCCGCCGCCCCTCTACCGCACCCAGCTGTCTCCGTCGCTGACCCTGCACTATCAAGTGCAGCGCGGCGCCTTGCGCGGCAGCGGGCAGATCCGCTGGGCGGCCGCGGGCGACCGCTATCGCCTCGCCTTCGTCGCGCAGGTCGCCGGGCTCACGGTTCTGATGCAGACCAGCGAAGGCGACATCGGCGCCCATGGTCTGGCTCCTGTGCGTTTCCTCGACCAGCGGGCGTGCCGATCGGCGCAGGCGGCGAACTTTCGCCGCGACGACGGCCGCATCACGTTATCCGGAACGGGCGTCGAGTGGCCGCTGCTCGCCGGCAGCCAGGACCACCTCAGCTGGATGATCCAGCTCGCGGGGATCGCCGCCGCGGAGCCCGAACGACTCGTCGATGGCGGCGCGATCACGATGGTCGTCGTCGGCGCGCGGGGCGACGCCGGCGTCTGGACGTTCCGCTACATCGGCCGCGAAACGATCGAGACCCCGAGCGGTCGTACTTGCCGGCGCACGCCACGCTGCGCAACAGCACCGGCGCCTCGGAGTACGACCTCCTGCTCGATCGCGTCGACGCCGACTGAGCCGCCCGCCAGCGGGGTCAGCCTTGCATTCCGCGCCGCGGGCCGCACGTGGAGCGAAGGAGAAATTCGCCATGCAAATGCTCTACAACTCGGACAGCTTCACGGTCGTCGCCTTCGACCTTCCGGGCGCACCCGCGGCGGCCGGGGCCGAGGCGCCCGAAGCGTCGCGCGGCGGCTTCGAGATCGTCGACAAGTTCGCACAAAAGGACATCTTCATCCAGGGCGCGATGGCGGCCAGCTTCCAGGCCGGCGTCGAGGCGCTGATGGAAACCAAGCCAAGCGAGGAAGACATCGACGAGTTCATCGGTCGCTTCGCCTCGCTGATGCCGCAACCGCTCGTCCTGCACTGACCGCTGCAGCGCCGCCGCTGAGTCGAAACCGCCGCCGCTCGCGTCGCGGCGCACGCGACTTAGTGCCGGATTGAGGGCGTCACCCGCGCCGTCGTAGCGGCGGTGCGCCGCCTCAAGTTCGACCTTGCGCCGTCGATATGAGAAGGCGCCGACGGACCGCGATCTCGTTGCCGTGCGCGCAGCGTTTTCACGGTCAAGAGGTCCATGACAGCCGAGCTGGCGATCAATTCGGGAGCGGAGTCGGTGATGCCGACGCTGCTCA
>Ga0207650_10003846_pt1 | contig 10260 bp, 7 predicted proteins | sample KBSS63metaG_FD_184325 | JGI IMG/M metagenome (GOLD analysis project Ga0207650, IMG submission 184325) | Switchgrass rhizosphere microbial communities from Kellogg Biological Station, Michigan, USA - KBS S6-3 metaG (SPAdes) (version 2) | ecosystem: Host-associated > Plants > Roots > Rhizosphere >...
CGCGCCGCGCCGGCAGGGGCTTGCCGTCGAGCTGCAAGGTGACGCTCGCGCCCGGAATGATTTTGCCGTCACTATTCAACATAGTCTCCGTATGAAGTAGGCGGTCACGCTGCCGCCGCCAATTTGAGTTCTTCCAGAAAGCCCGGCAAATCGCAGTTGCCGCCGCGCGCGATGGTCTCGGCAAGGTATAGCCCGGTGATCGGCGCCAGCGCCATGCCGTCGCCGCCGTGCCCGGTCGCCACCAGGTAACCGTCTGCGCCGCCCGCGCGCCCCAGAATCGGGCCGGTGGGTGAATGCGGCCGCAAACCTGCCCAGCTGCGCACGGCGTTCAGTTTGCGCAGGCGCGGCATCGCGCGCGTAACGCATAGACAGATGCCGGCGACGCCTTCCTGCGAGGTGCGCAGATCGTAGCCGGCGAATTCATAGGTGCTGCCGAGCAATACCGTGCCGTTGAACGGGCGGCGGCAATAATACAGCGCGGCTTTCAGCGGGCCGCGCGCGCCATCCGCGGCGGCCGGCGCGTGCTTGGACAGCATCTGGCTTGCGCCCGACACCCCGACCACCGGCAGGCTCTCGGTCGCCTCGAGCACCACGAGCTGGCCGCGCCACGGCCGCACGTCGTGCACGGCGCCTGCCATTTTGCCGATCTCTGCCGCATAGGCGCCTGCCGCGTTGACGACCCAGTCGGCGCGCAGCCTGCCTTGCGACGTCGCCACCGCGATGACGCGACCGTCTGCCGTTTCGATCGCGTGGACTGCGGTGTGCGTCATGATGCGCGCGCCGCGATTGCGCGCCGCGTCCGCGTACGCCTGCGTCACCAGGAAGGGGTTCGACTGCGCATCGGTCGGGCAGTACAGACCTCCCAGCACGCGTCCTTCGAGCAGACTGTTGAGTTCGCGGCAACGCGCTGCCGATACGATCTCGACCGGCGCCCCGGCGGTGCGCTGGCCGGCGCACATCTCCTCGATGTAGGCGAGCTCGGTTTCAGTCTCCGCGACGATAAGCTTGCCGGTCACCGTGTATTCGAGATCGCAGCCGAGTTCCTGCGCGAGCCCGCCGTACAGGCGCTGGCTCGCCATGCCGAGGGACAGCGCAATGCCGGGTTTCTTGGTTGCCATGTTGATCGAGCCCGTGTTGGCGGCGGACGAGCCGTTGCCGATGCCGAAACGCTCGACCACCGTCACGCGTGCGCCGCGCTTGACGAGGTAATAAGCGACAGCACAGCCGATCACGCCGCCGCCGATCACCACCACGTCTGTGTCCTTATTGAAGCTCATGCTATGTCAATTGACCTTGATCCCCGCGGCATCGATGACTTTGCGCCATTGCTCCATCTCCCGTCGGATCATGTCTAGTAACTGCTCGGGAGTGCCGCCGCCTGCTGCGAGCCCGTCCTGCTGCAAGCGGGTTTCGAAATCTATTTGCGCCAGCACCTTGCGCACTTCGCTGTTGATGCGATCGACCACCGGGCGCGGGGTGCCCTTCGGGACGATGAGCGAACTCCAGTCGAGCACTTCATAATTGGGCAGGCCCGACTCGGCAACGGTCGGGATCGACGGTTCTGCGGTGATGCGTTGTGCGCTCGTCACCGCAAGGCCGCGCAGGCGTTTCGATTTCACATGCGGCAAGGTCGCCGCGACACTGCCGAAAATCAGCGTGATCTGCCCGGCCATCGTGTCGGTCAACGCCGGGCCGGTGCCTTTGTACGGGACGTGATTCATTTTGATGCCGGCCTGGTACATGAAAAGCTCGGTCGCCAGGTGCACGCCGCTGCCGGTGCCGGCGGAAGCAAAGTTGATTTCGCCCGGCCGTGCCTTCGCGAACGCGATCAGCTCTTTGACCGTCTTGACCGGCAGCGAAGGATGCACGGTGACTATGAACGGTGTCTTCGCGACCAGGATGATCGGCGCGATGTCGTTGATGGGATCGAACGAGAGCTTGTAGAGACTCGGCAGCACGGGATAGCTCGAAGAAATCATCGTGAGCGTATAGCCGTCGGGGGGCGACTTCACGCCAAGTTCGGTGCCGACCGTGCCGCCCGCGCCGGGGCGATTTTCGATCACGATCTGCTGCCCCAGCGGCTCGGTGAGGCGCTGCCCCATCAGCCGCGAAATGTAATCCGCGCCGCCGCCCGCCGCGAATGGAACGATGATGCGCACCGGCTTGGCGGGATACGCCTGGGCGCCTGCGACCAAGGGCGCGCCTGCGAGTAATGCGCTAACGAACGCGGTAATTTTTTTCATCTCCACTCCTGCGCGCATCGCTATTGCACTTTCAGCTTGCCGAGAAAAGCCGGCAGGTCGTTCTGCTTGCCGTCGCTCGCAATATATTCGGCCATGTACAGCCCGCTGATCGGCGCCAACGCAACGCCATCGCCGCCGTGTCCCGTTGCCACTGCATAGCCCGCCACTCCTCCGCCATGCCCTAACAGCGGGCCTTTCGAAGAATACGGGCGCAGCCCGGCCCACGCGCGCACTGCGTTGAAACGGCTCAACTGCGGCATCAGGTTGACCGCGCTGCGGCAAATGCCGGCGACGCCTTCGCGCGTCGTGCGCGTGTCGTAACCGACGAATTCGTTGGTGCTGCCGAGCATGACGGTGCCGCTGACCGGGCGGCTCGTATAGCCGAGCGGCACATGCAGGCCCCCGCCCGCCGGCGCGCCGCCATGCTTGGCCAGGAGCTGGCCTGCCGATGAAACCCGCACCCCCGGGACGTCCTCACTCGCTTCGAGTATCACGCACTGGCCGCGCCGCGGCTTGACCTCATGCGTAACGCCGACCATCGTGCCGATCGCGGCCGCATGCGCGCCAGCGGCGTTAATGACCCAGTTTGCATTGACCGCGCCGCGTGCGGTCACGACGCGGCTCACGCGGCCGTGGGCGGTTTCAATACTATTCACCTCAGTCGAGCTCACGATCTGCGCGCCCAGCTTCTCTGCGGCGCACGCATATGCCTGCGTGACCTTGAACGGATCGACCTGCGCGTCCGTCGGGCAGTACATGCCGGACAGGATGCGCCCTTCGAGGAGATGGTTGAGCTCGCGGCACCTCTGCGCGGACACGATGTCGACCGGCACGCCGGCCGCCGCCTGTTCCTTAGCGAGTTCCTCGATGAAGCCCGCCTCGGTCTCGTTTTCCGCGACGATCAGGTTGCCGAGCACCAGATATTCCACATCCATGTCGAGTTCGGCGCGAAGACCCGGATACAAACGCTGGCTCGCCATCGCGAGATCGAGCGAGAGGCCCGGTTTTTTCGTCGCCATCGAGATCACGCCGGAGTTGACGCTCGACGCCCCGCTGCCGACCGCCGCGCGCTCGATGATCGTTACCTTCGCGCCCTGCTTCGACAGGTAATAGGCGACCGCGCAGCCGATTACGCCGCCGCCGATAATCGCCACGTCCGCGTCAGGTAATTGCATGTGTGATGGTTTCATCGTTGCGCGGCGAGCAGTTCGACGTTGCCGCCGGCCGCCGCGGTATTGATGGTAACCGTTTGTTCCGCGCAGAAGCGCGCGAGGTAATGCGGGCCGCCCGCCTTGGGTCCGGTGCCGCTTAGGCCCTCGCCGCCGAACGGCTGCACGCCGACGACCGCGCCGGTCATGCTGCGGTTCACGTAGACATTGCCTGCGCGCGCGTGCGCCGCCACGCGCTGCGCGCGCCCGTCGACGCGCGTGTGCACGCCGAGCGTGAGGCCGAAGCCGAGCGCGTTGATGCGGCCCACCACCTTCTCCACGTCGCCGGTCCAGCGCACGACTTGTAGTACTGGCCCGAATATCTCCTCATTGGCCGCCTCGACGGTTTCGATTTCATATAGGCAGGGCGCAACGTAATTGCCTGCGGGCGCCGCGGGAAGCGCAGCGCGCGCAAGCAGCCGCGCGCGATTCTCGAGCGCGGCGATTTGCGCATCGAGTTGTTGCCTGGCCGCACTGTCGATAACCGGGCCCACGTCAGTAGCCGGGTCCGCGGGATCACCCACTACGAGTTCGGCGACTGCGCCGCGCAGCATGGCGAGCATCGCGTCGGCCGTCGATGCGTGCAGACACAATAGTCGCAGCGCCGAACAACGCTGCCCCGCCGAACGAAATGCGCTCGTGACGACCGCATCGGTGACCTGTTCGGGCAGCGCGCTCGAATCGACGATCATTGCATTGACGCCGCCCGTCTCGGCGATGAACGGCACGAGGGGACGCGTGCGTTCCTCGGCCAGCGCATGCGCGATGGCGCGCGCGACGGCCGTCGAGCCCGTAAACGCGATTCCCGCGACGTGCGGATCGGCGACCAGCGCGGCACCGACGATTTCGCCGGCGCCGGCGTACAGCACCAGCGCATCGCGCGGCACGCCCGTCGCATGCAGAAGATCGACCATCGCCGCCGCAATCGCCGGCGTCTGCTCCGCGGGCTTGGCGGCGACCGCGTTCCCTGTCACCAGCGCCGCCGCCACCTGGCCCGTGAAAATCGACAGCGGGAAATTCCACGGCGAGATGCAAACCCACGCGCCGCGTCCGCGCAGCCGCAGCTCATTGGATTCTCCCGTTGGGCCCGGCAGCGTGAGCGGCGCCATTACGCGTTCAGCATCAACCGCGTAGTAACGCAGGAAATCGATGGCCTCGCGCACTTCGGCAACCGCATCGTCCCAGGTCTTGCGCGCCTCTTTCACCAGCAGCGCGCAGAATTCCGGCATGCGCGATTCCAGGTTGTCCGCGGCACCACGCAAAATCCCGCTGCGCTCGACGACCGTCCGTTCCGACCACGCACTGAATCCCGCGGCGAGCGTGCGCATCACTTCGGGAATCTCGCCCGTCGCACGGTCGACCACGCGCATGGGCACGGCCGACTGATAAGCATCCAGCAGCAGCGCGCGGTCGCTGCGCAGCATCACGTCGATGCCTTTGCTGTTGCGGCGGACTGCGCCGAAGATATCCGGCGGCAACGGAAGCGCCGGTTGCGCTGCGACTCGCAGCGGCAAACTCAGCAATTCGGACAACGGCACCGTCGCATCGGCAAGCTGATGTACGAACGACGAGTTCGCGCCGTTCTCGAGCAGCCGGCGCACGAGGTATGCAAGCAGATCGCGATATTGGCCGACCGGCGCATACACGCGGCACGGCACGCTAACTGTACCCAGCACTTCGCGATAGACGCTCTCGCCCATGCCGTGCAGGCGCTGCAGCTCGAACGGCACGGCCGCGTCGCGCGCGAGCAGCATGATCGCCGCGATCGTGCCTGCATTGTGGCTCGCAAACTGCGGAAAGACGCTCGCGGGCGCCTGCAGCAACGCGCGCGCACACGCCAGATAACTCAAGTCCGTGTGGTGTTTGTGCGTGAAAACCGGATAAGCCGGCAACCCCAGCACTTGCGCGCGCTTGATCTCGCTGTCCCAGTACGCGCCTTTCACCAGCCGCACCATGAGCCGCAAGCCGCAGTGTTTCGCGATTTCGATGACCTGACCGACCGTGTCCAGCGCGCGCGTCTGATAGGCCTGAATGGCCAGCCCGAACCCGCGCCACTGAGGTTGTTCGGCGGCGGCGCGCTGCGCCAGCGCCTCGAACACGTCGAGCGAGAGCTCGAGGCGCTCGCTTTCTTCCGCATCTATCGTGAGGTTGATACCGGCGTGCGCGGCGCGCTCGCACAACGACCACGCACGCGGCACCAGCTCGCGCAGCACCCGCTCGCGCTGCAGGTCTTCGTAGCGCGGGAACAACGCGGAGAGCTTGATCGAAATGCCGTCGCGCTCTTCCGGCTGCTGCGCCGAATCCCCGCGGCCAGCCAGCGCCTGCACCGCCTCCAGGTAATGTTCCAGATAACGCTGTGCGTCCTCATCGGTGCGCGCGCCTTCGCCGAGCATGTCGTAGCTGAAGCGGGCCGCCGGATAGTGCTCGCGCCATTCGTCTGCGCGCGCCATCGCGGCATCTATCCTTTCGCCGAGCACGAACTGCCGGCCCAGCAGTTGCACGGCGCGCAGCGCAATCGCCACCACCGCTTCGCCGCCGAGCCGGCCCATCAGTCCGGTGGTCTCGCCGCTGCCCGGCAGCATCGCCTTGGACAAAGCGAGCGCGCGGGCGGAAAGCGCGGCGAGCCAATTGTCCGAATGCGCGTCGAACGCGGCACGCCCGAGCTGATCGGCGGTCAGCGCGATCGCGGTTTCGCGATCGGGCACGCGCAACAGCGCTTCGGCCAGCCGCATTAGCGCGTTGCCCTCGGCGCTCGAAATCGGATATTCGCGCAGCAGCGTCTCGACCGCCCAGAACGGCGCCGGCTCCCGGCGCGCGGCTTCCAGCCATGGCGTTGCCATCGCCGCAACCGCAGGCCAATCGATTGCGCTGTCGATACCGCGCAAACAATCGGCAGCTGCTTCCGCCTCGGGACGGTAGGGCGACGACAAACGCAGCACTGCCGGGTTCGTCATGGGCTAGAACCGCAATACGGCCTGCCGGTTGCGCACCGCCTGCACGATACTCATCGCGGTCTGCAGCGATGCCTTGCCGTCAGCCGCAACATTGTTGGCGAGTTCGATGACCTGTGTTCCGCACGGCCCTTCTGCCTCGATATGGTGGACGCTCTGGGTCACTGCGGGATCGACCCAGAACTGCACGCGGGTGGCCTGAAAGCCGATGCCCGCGAGTGCGAGAGTGGCCGTGACATTGGCTTTCTCAGTGAACAGCGTCGCCGCGTGTTCGGCCGATTCATCGTAAAACAATTTTGGCGCAGTCACGGTTGCAAGGTCGATCATCGTTTCGGCCGGCGTGCCTTTCCACGCACGGGGACTCTTGCGCGTCACGTAGACAACGCGCGTCAAGCCGGCATGGCGTGCCGCAGAGATCGCGTCGATCGCGCCGATTGCGCCGGCGGGAATTTGGAGCGTGGCGCCGCTCTTGTGCGCCGTCGCCAGTACGCGTTCGCGATACTCGGCATCGGCGAGCACGCCAACCGACACGGCGATCAGATCGATGCCTGCTTCCAGCACGGGCTCCGCGTATTCCCGGAACGCCTTGTGACTCGCGCATTCGACGACGAGCTCGGGCTTAAGCTTGAGCAGCGCCTGCGGCGTTTCGACGACCGGCACCGCGCCGAGCGTCGTGCGTATGCGCTCGCCTTGCGACGGACGCGCGGCGATGCCGACGAACTCGATCGCGGCGTCCGTCGCCAGTTGTCCGGCGACGATGCTGCCGATGCCGCCAAAGCCGATGAGACCGAGCTTCACCGCGATGCAGCCCCGCGCGCGTACTGCGCCGCGTGCGTACCCGCGCGCCTTCCGAACACAGCACCCGCCACGAGCCCGCTGCCGCTCGGATAATTGAAGTAGAAAAGGCCGCCTATCATCTCGCCGGCGGCGTAGAGCCCCGGGATGTTGCGGCCGCCGACATTCTGCACGTTGGTGTCGGGCGCGATCTTGACGCCGCCAAACGTGAACGTGACACCGCAGGCGACCGCGTAGGCTTGGAATGGCGGCTTGTCGATGGTGTTAGCCCAATTCGTCTTCGGGATCCTGAGGCCGGGCGTGCCGCGGCCGTCTTTGACCACCGGTGAGAACGGCACGTCCTGCTGCACCGCCTTGTTGTATTCGGCGACGGTTGCGAGAAAGCGTTTGGGATCGACGCCGTCCAGTTTGCCGGCGAGCTCTTCGAGCGTGTTCGCGACAACCTTCGTCACCTGCTTGATCCGGTATTCGTCGCGCAGCAGGTACTCGACTTTCTGGTCGAACACCTGCCATGCGAACATGCCGGGCTGCGCCTGCACGACGTGGCCGTATTTCGCATAGGTGAAGTTGCGGAAGTCGGCGCCCTCGTCGACGAAGCGCTCGCCGTTTGCGTTCACCATGATCGAGAAAATATAGCTGTGCTTCTGAAAACCGTCGCCGACCACGCGATCGCCGAACTGCGGCGCGTTGCGGTCCCAGCCCACTGCGTGCGAACCCGACCAGTGGCCCGCCGACATCGCGCCGATATCGAGCGCCATGCGAATGCCTGCGCCGTTGTTGTATTGAGTGCCGCGCACTTTCGCCAGCTCGTAGCCGGGCCCAAGGTAGCGTGCGCGCATTTCGGCATTCGATTCGAAACCACCGCAAGCCAGCACCACGGACTTCGAGCGTATTTCGTTTTTTTCGCCTTCCGATTCAGCGACAACGCCCACGACTTTGCCGTGCTCGTAAATCAGCGACGTTGCAGTTGTCTCGTACAGTACCGGAATGCCAGCCTTCTCGACCGCGCGGAACAGCGACGCCGTCAATTCCGGGCCGCCACCCCAGAAATTACAGACCTGGCCGCCGAAGAATTTCACCCGGCCGTCGATTTTCTGCGACTGTCCTTTGTACATTGGCTCGAACTTGACGCCCTTGGTGCGCATCCACACCAGCGTCGGCCGCGCATTGTCGACGAGTATTTCGGTGAGGTCGGGATCGCAGCGATACTGCGTGACGCGCCCCATATCCTCGAAAAAATCTTCGCGCGAGTAGGTGCCGAAATCGACCGTGCGCATTTCCTCGTCTGTGAGATCGAGGACTTCGCGGATGTCGTCCATGTTGTTGAACACCCAGCGCGTCGAGCCCGCGACGAAAAACGTGTTGCCGCCGCGCTCGGCTTTGGGCGCGGTTTCGAGCACTACGGGATTGGCGCCGGCGTCCTTCGCCGCGAGCGCCGCGCACAGCGCCGCATTGCCCGCGCCGACGACGATGACTTCTGCCTGCTTGATGTCCTGCAATTTCAAGATCATCCTCCGGTTGCGGTTGCCGTTGACTATTGCTGAAGCTGGATGCCGGTCTGGCGCACGACTTTTTCCCAGCGCGCAAATTCGTCGCGCATGAAAGTACCGAACGCCGCCGACGACGGCGCGGTGAACGGGTCGACGCCGATGGTTGCATAACGCTCGCGCGTGTCGGACGCATCGACGGCGGCGACCAGGGCGGCGCGCAACCGTTCGACCGTGGCCGCCGGCGTGCGCGCGGGCACGACGACGCCGATCCAGTTCGTTACCTGTAGCGCGGGAAAGCCCTGCTCGCGCGCGGTCGGCACGCCGGGCAAGAGCGGCGTACGCGCTTCGCCGGTGACGGCCAGCGCACGCAATTTGCCGGACTTCACATAGGGCAACGGCGCCGGCAGGTCGGCGATGAGCAGCGGCACGTAGCCGCCGATGACATCGGTCAGCGCGGGCGCCGTGCCCTTATAGGCCACGTGCTCGATATCGAACTTGCCAATGCCTTTGAAAATTTCGAGCGTCAGATGCGAGATGCCGCCGATGCCCGGCGACGCGGACGTCAGCTTGCCGGGCGACTTCTTCGCCAGGTCCGCCAGCTCTTTCAGCGATTTTACCGGCAGGCCCGGATGCGCGACGAAAATCTGCTGCACGGCGGCGACGCCCGTAACGGGCGCGAAGTCCTTCAATGTATCGTACGGAACTTTCGTGTAGACGAGCGGATTCAGGACCAGCGTGCTCATCCCCGTCAGCATCAGCGTGTAACCGTCGGGCGCTGACTTCGCCACGAAATCCGCCGCAATGATTCCGTTCGCGCCCGTGCGGTTGTCGACGATAGGCTGCTGAGTGAGGCTCGCGCCCATGCGCGCACCCAGTACGCGCGCGATGATGTCGTGCGATCCGCCGGGGGCAAACCCGACGACGAGACGCAGCGGCTTCGCACCCAGATCCTGCGCGAGCGATGGAGCCGTCATCGCCAGGCCCACCACGCACGCGATGGCGCTGGAAAAGTTCTTCATGTTGCTCCCATGCTGTACTGGCTCATTCGGCCTTGATGCCCGCATCTTTCACGACTTTACCCCAGCGGTTGAACTCGTCGCGTACGAACGCTGCGAACACGGCGGGACTGGCGTCGGTTTTCGGATCGACGCCGGCGGCAGCGAGCTTGCTGGCCACGGCGGACACGCCAACGGTCTTGACGATGGCCGCATTGAAGGCGTTGGCCATGACGGTCGGCATGTTCGCCGGCCCCGCGATTGCATACCAGTTTACGACCAGCAACGACGGCAGTCCCTGCTCGCGCACGGTCGCCACGTCGGGCAGCGCCGGGGAACGTTCGGCACCCGTGACCGCGAGCGCCCGCAGTTTGCCGGCCTGGGCCGAAGTAATGAGTCCCGAGACGGCCGTCACCATGCCGTCGATTTGTCCGCCGAGGACATCCGTCATCGCCGGTCCGGTGCCCTTGTAAGGAATGTGCTGGAGCTTGATGTTTCCAGCCGAGTTGAGCAACTCGATCGTCAGGTGCTGCAGCCCGCCGATGCCGGGCGTGCCGAACGACAGCCGCGACGGCTTC
>Ga0207650_10003849_pt1 | contig 10258 bp, 5 predicted proteins | sample KBSS63metaG_FD_184325 | JGI IMG/M metagenome (GOLD analysis project Ga0207650, IMG submission 184325) | Switchgrass rhizosphere microbial communities from Kellogg Biological Station, Michigan, USA - KBS S6-3 metaG (SPAdes) (version 2) | ecosystem: Host-associated > Plants > Roots > Rhizosphere >...
ACCAGCCGCGCCGTCGGCAGCAACCGCTACCGTGTCACGTATCAGGGGCCTGGCGGACACAGCTACGGCGCCTTCGGCATGCCGAGCCCCATCCACGCGTTAGGCCGAGCGATCGCGGCGATCGCGGACATCCAGGTACCGACAACTCCGAAGGCGACATTCAACGTCGGGATCATCGAGGGCGGCACGTCGGTGAACACGATCTCGCCCAGCGGCTCGATGGATGTAGACTTGCGTTCAGAGTCGGCGCAGGCGCTGGCCGACCTCGATAAAAAGTTCCAGGCCGCGGTGCGAAATGCACTCGCGGCCGAGAATGCGCGGTGGCCTTCGTCGAAAGTGCGCATCTCCGTCAAGGTGGACACGATTGGAATTCGACCAGCCGGCGCGCAGCCGGACAGTGCGTTCATCGTTCGGACCGCGGTCGACGCAGGGAAGGCACTCGGCTTCACGGCGCGAACCTCGGCGTCCAGCACTGACGCGAACTTCCCGATGAGCCTCGGCATTCCAGCGATCACCATTGACGGTGGCGGTGACGGCCAGGGCGCGCACGCAACGTCCGAATCGTACGACGATGGCGATCGCGGGTGGCTTGGTCCGCAATGGGCTGCCTTGATCATCGCGATCCTTGCACAAGCGCGCTGACCAGCTCAGCCCCGGAGTTACAAGTGCGGTTTCACGTGCGTTCTCACGTGCGTTCTCGTGTGTGCTCCGCATCAGGCGTGAGCGCATCGGTTGTCACTGCGCTCGCGATTTGTGCCACTCCGCTGTCCGCGCAGGACACCACCGCTACTACGTCGGCACGCGCTGCCCTGGGTCCGCGGTGCAATGGCGAGACGATCTCGATGGTGATCGTCACGCGGCAGGAGCCGGTGATCGTCGAACGATCGACCTGGTGGTCGCGTCCGGTGCTGCGCTTCCTCCTCTCCGGTGCGCCGACGCGCGTGTCGGCCGTGGAGCCGTTCCTTCTCGTTAGGCAGGGGGCGGCGTGCACCGAAACCCTGCTGGCCGAGTCCGAGCGCGTGCTTCGCGCACAGCCGTATCTGGCGGACGCACGGGCGGTCGTCACGCCGGATTCCGGTGGAACCGTGGTCGTGTCGTTCTCGACCGTCGACGACATCCGGACCATCGTCGGCCTCGGCGTGAAGGACAACAAGCCGACGCGCCTGAAGCTCGGCAGCGGCAACGTTGCCGGCTACGGGATGTTGGCGACGCTGCAGTGGCAACAGGGCTTCGCGTTTCGCGACGGCTGGGCGGCGCGATTCTCCGACTACCACGTATTGGGCAAACCGTACCTGTTCGACGGCCAGCTCGAACGCTCCCCGTTGGGTCAGGTGATCGCCGGGTCCCTGTCGGCACCGCTCTACTCGCAGATCCAGAGGTTCGCCTGGTCGGCTACGTACGCCGACGTCGACGGCTACCAGACGTTCGTTCGCGGTGAGGACATCGATCCGCTTTCGCTGGAAGTCTCGCGTCGAAGCTGGGCGCTCAACGCCGTGTATCGCTTCGCCGGCAACTCCACGCGCACCTCCTACGGTCTGTTCGCCGGCGCGCAAATCGGCGCCGATCGCATCGCGACAGCGGACGAGGGTGTCGTGATTACCGAGCAAGGTTTCGTGGCGGATCCCGACACGACGCTCGGGCCTCGCTACAGTACCCAGGACAGACCGCTCATCGCGGCGATCCTCGGCGCGCGTGCGCTCTCGTTCTTCAAGGCAACGAGCTTCGACGCGCTCGAGGGCGCGCAGGACGTCGGGCGTGGAATGCAGTTCGGCTCGTTGATTGGCCGCGGTTTCGGATCGGACAACAACGGGTGGTTCGTCGGGAGTCAGATCTACGCCGGTGCGGGAACGCCACGGTCGTTCGTCGGACTGCAGTCGAACGTGGAGACATCGCGTTCCGACGGCGAGTGGGCCGACCTGATCACGGAAGGGCGACTTGCCTGGTACTACCGGCCGACGAGGCGCCGCACGCAGATCGCGAGCGTGGAGTTTGCCGGTGGGTGGAATACGTCGATCCCGATGCAGCTCCAGTTAGGCACGAATCGCGTGGGCATTCGTGGCTACGAGGGGTCGAAAACCGCTGGTGGTCGCCGCGCGGTAGCGCGCCTCGAGGAGCGTCTGATCTTCCCGGGGTTCAAGAAATACATGGGCTTCGGTGGCGCGGCGTTTGTCGACGCGGGGAAGATGTGGGCGGGTGACGTCCCGTTCGGTAACACGGTGAATCCGCGCGTGGGCGCTGGCGTGGGGCTCATCTTCGCGGTGCCGCGTTCGAGCCGAGTGAACCTGCGAGTCGACGTCGCCGGGCCGCTGGTCCCGGACCCGGGCGCACATTGGGGAGTGAATTTCACGATCACGTCGGGTCGCCTGCGCTTCTGGCGCCCCGCGTCGGATCTGACTCGCGCACGCCTGGCGGCGCAGGCACCGGTCGTCTTCGGATGGCCATAACAAGCAGCTATCAGCCAGTAGCCATCAGCCATCAGCCATCAGCCATCAGCCATCAGCCATCAGCTCAAACGGCGACCCAGCGTCACCCAGCATGACCACCCAGCAACCAGCGGCTGGTAGTCTCCGTTCCCGGTTTCCCGTTCCCGGTTCCCAGTCATGCGTCGCCTGATCCGACTCGCCACTCTAGCGCTTCTCGTCGGCTGTGCTTCGGCCGCGCCTAACGGTGCTTCGTCTCGCGCCGATTCCCGATTCCCGATTCCCGATTCCCGACAAGAAGGTCACCTCGTTGTCGTCGGCGGCGGGCCGATTCCGGAGGTCGTCAATCGCCGATTCCTCGACCTCGCCGGTGGAGCAGGGAAGGCGCGCATCGTCGTGTTCCCGATGGCGAGCGAATCCGGCACGGAGTCGGGAGCCGAGAAGGCGGCTGATTTTCGGAAGCTTGGCGCGGCGGAGGCCGTGTCGCTCAACCTTGCTCGAAACGACACTGGCGCCGACTCCATCGCGCGACTGCTCGGCCAGGCGACTGGGATCTGGTTCCCCGGCGGCGACCAGAGCCGCCTGACCGCCGCGATCCTCGGAACAGCCGTTCTCGATTCGATTCGCTCGCGCTTCCGGCACGGCGCCGTTGTCGGCGGTACGTCGGCTGGCGCGGCGGTGATGTCGGATCCGATGATCAGCGGTGACGAGCGGCGTCCCGGTGGTGCGCGCCCGCCGAGTGACTCGAGCGACGGCTGGATGACGATCGATCGCGAGGACGTCGTGCTCGTCCCCGGCTTCGGCTTCCTGCCGCCTAACGTGACGGTGGATCAGCACTTCCTGCGTCGCCGCCGACACAATCGGCTCATCAGCGTCGTGCTGGAGCGCCCGAATTTCGTCGGCGTCGGCATCGACGAATCGACGGCGATCGTGGTGTCGCCCGGCGGTGCGTGGGACGTCATTGGCGCGTCGCAGGCGGTGATCTACGACGCGAGACACGCGGCGGTCACACCGGACAAATCGACGTTAGGCGCGACCGACGTCCGCCTGCACGTTCTCCCGTCCGGTAGCCACTTCGAGTTCGCGACCGGGAAGGCGAGTCTACCCGCCAGGCCTTAGGAAGGAGGACGACGCCGGCGGGCGGAAGGTGGGGGCGGATGGCGGACGGCGGGGGGGGAGGGCGGAGAAACAGCGTGTCATCCCGAGCGCAGCGAGGGATCTTCTGTACGGTTCTCGTGGCCAATTCGGCTACGATGCCGTTCGAGAAGATCCCTCGCTGCCGCTCGGGATGACAACGCCGTCTGAGCTGATGGCCGATGGCTGATGGCTGATGGCTTATTCTTTCGCGCCGTTCGCGCGCTCGAGCTTCCCGAGCTCATCACGCACGTACTCCACCTCTGACCTGAGCGGCGGCTCCGGCGCCGCGCGCAGTGTCAGGTAATGGCGGTAGGCCTCGATCGCCGCGTCGTTCTCCCCCGCCAGCGCCGCCAGACGGCCCTCCTCGCGCAGGAACGTCGACAGATAGAGTGGACGCGTGAGGAACGTTTCGCGACGACGCACCGCCGCCAACGCGCCACGCACGTCGCCGCGGCGCTCCTTGAGTCGCGCGAGCATCAGGTTCCCAGCGTCTTGCACGAACCCGCCAGGTCCCGTACGAAGCATCGAGTCGAGCTTCGCGACCGCGACTGGCGCATCGGCGCGACCACTGCTCGTCGCCGCCACCGCGTCCAGCAGCGTCGCGCACGCGTGCGCGAATGCCGTGATCCCCGCGTCCTCCGACGATGCCGACACACGCCGCAGTCGCGCGATGCTGCCTGCTACCGTGCGCGCATCGCCGTGCCCCGCGCGCCACAGCTCCACGTTACAGAGGTCCACGAGCTGCGCATAACGATCCGCCGCCTTCTCCGGCGCCGCGGCGAACGCGGTCCGCTCCAGCTCGCCCGCCGCGGCGACCGCGGCTGTGCTGTCGCCGTCCCAGTACAGCGCGTCCCGGATGCGCTCGCGCAGGTACACGCGCGCACTCGTCACGGCCACATCGCGGCTCCGCGCCGTCGCCACCACCGCCGCCGACGGCCGCCCGCGATTGAGGGCGAGGTCATGCGCGCTCACCAGCGCGGCGTACTTGTCACCCGCCGCGCGCGCGTTCTCGACCGCCGCCTCAGCAACGCGCTGCGCACGATCGAGATCGACGGCGTCGAGCTGGCTCATGTACGCCATCGTATGCGCGCTGATCGGCGTCAGCGTGTCACGCCGGCGTGTGATCGCCGCCAGGGATGCCGAGTCACCTAACGCGACGGCCATGCGCCAGCGAACGCCGTCGGCGTTCTCACTCGCCGGGTCGATCGCCAGGAAATGCTGGCCCAACTGGCGCACCGAGCCCGTGTCCCCTTGATGCGCCTCGATCAACAACAGATGCTCGGCCGCGGGTGCATACGTCGAGTCGAGCGCCAACGCTCGCTTGAACGCGTCGGCGGCGCGTGTGTCGGAATCCGCGTACCCCACGACGGCGCCGAAGTGAAACAGCCCGTCGCCAAGCTCGAACCACGCGTCAGCGCGGTCGGGCGCGAGCGTGACGTACCGTTCTTTCGCCTTCATGATGTCGAGATAGCTCGACGCCGACGGATAGTTTGGTCCCGCCGTTGCGTCGAGCAGCGCGCGATCTCGCGGATCCAGTCGCTCGCGCCCAGCCCACGCGAGTCGCAGGCCCTTTTCGCGGAGGCCGGCGACACCAAACCAGTTGCTGGCGCTCGCCAGGCGTAGCGCGGCGAGCGCGAACGTCGTGTCGAGATCGACGGCAGCAGAGTAGGCCTGTGCGGCATCGCGATACCGGCCGCGCCGGTAGAGCCACTGCCCGTTGAGGAACGAGCGAAGCGCCGGCAGTGACGTACTCGTGAGCGTCGCCAGACGATCGTCCTCGCCGGCATCCGTCGTCAGCAGCTGCGCGGTCAGCATGTCGACGAGCTTCGGCAGGCTGTCCGGATCGCCTTCCACTTTCGCCGGTGCCAACGCCCGTCCGTCACGCACACGCACGAGCACGGCCTGGAGCGTGATATGCGACGAGTCCCCCGTCACATCACCGATGAGCAGCTGGCCGGCGCCTAACGCTTCGGCCACCTCGAGCGCCTTCGCGCGTGACAGGTCGACCGAGTCGGCGCCGGCCTCGCGACGCCATGCCGTGAGCAGCGATCGCGGGTCGGCCGATCGAGGCCCCGTGGTTCCCGTGAGTTTGGCCGAGAGCAGGTCGAGCATGCCCTCACGCAGGTAGCGCAGCGACGCGTCTCGACTCGCGACGCGGAACGGCGCCACAGCGACGAGGCCCTCGTCCACCGGTGGTCGTTCGGCCTGACGCCGTGAGTACGCGACCGCCGTCGCTACCAGTGTCAACGCCACGGCGACCGTGATGCCGACAGCTCGCCTGGCCGCGCGCCGGCGCCGGACGGTTGGGCTGACCACGGTGCCGGCACCTGGAGTCGCCAACGACTCGAGCGTCGCGCGGACATCCACTGCGGAGCGCGGCCGATCGATCGGCCGCTTCGCCAGACAGCTCATCACCAACGCCGACAACGCGGGCGGCAGATCGGCGCGGAGCGTCTCGATCGGTTGCGGCAATTCGGCGATGTGCGCCGCGAGAATCTCGCTCGGCCGCCGACCCGTGAACGGCGGGCGGCCAGCGAGGAGCTCGTAGGCGAGCACTCCGAAGGCGTAGATATCAGCGCGATGATCGGTCGACGGGTCGCCCGCCGCCTGTTCGGGCGCCATGTACGCGGGCGTTCCGATCGCGAGCCCGCTACCGGTGGTCGTGGAGATCGACGGCTCGTTGCTGGGGTCATCGCCGGCCCCGTGCGCCGCTACGGTCAGCGCCTTCGCGACACCGAAGTCCGTGACCATCGCATGCCGACGGCTGACAAGCACGTTGTCCGGCTTGATGTCGCGGTGTACGACGCCGCGCTCGTGCGCGTACGCGAGCGCATCGGCGACGTCGTGGAGGATCCGGACGACGTCATCGACCGGCAGTCGTGACTCCCGCACCAGCCACGCCCGGAGCGACTCGCCGTCGATGTACGGCATCGTGAAGTACAGGATGCCGAGCGTATCGCCGGCCGCGAGCACCGGAACGATGTGCGGGTGCTGCAGTTGGGCGACGACTTGGATCTCGCGACGGAACCGGTCCACGTTCACGCCGGCGAGCTCAGGGTGCAGGACCTTGACGACGACCTGACGGTCCAGCGCGAGCTCGCGGGCGAGGAATACGCGGCTCATTCCCCCGCCGCCGAGCTCACGCTCGATGGCGAATACGTCGCCCAGGGAACTCTGCAATTGCTCGCGCAACTCGCCCGCCAGTGTCACGAACTCGTGCTCCGAGACCAAGGTCACGCCGCAGACTACCCGCCGGCCCACTCCTTCCCCGCCGACGCGGGAAACTGGCTCAGGTTGCTCGAAGATTAGATCATCTTCGAGCCAGAAGCGTTTCCCTCGTCGTCATGAATGCCGGGAATAATCCGCGAGTACCTACACCATACCCATTAGCTGGTGCATTGGTGCCACGTCTGGGTGTGGGAACGGTAATGAATGCGTTACGAAAACTTCAGCGACGAACCGATGGGACGGCCCGATGTGTCCGAGGGATGTGCGGTCGCCCGTGGCGTTACGCGCGACGCCGACACCGGATAACTTCCACTTTCTTCGCGCTACGCCCGGAGCCCCGCCGTCCGACGTGACCGACTACTTCCGCGACCGCCTCGCCGCAGCGCTCGCTGCCACCTACCGGATAGACGACGAGCTGGTTGGAGCCGGCATGAGTCGCGTCTTTGCCGCGACCGAACACGCGCTCGGCCGGAAGGTCGTCATCAAAGTGCTGCCGCCCGAGCTCTCGGCGGGTGTGAACCGCGAGCGCTTCCAGCGTGAGATCCAGGTCGCGGCGCAGCTCCAGCATCCGCACATCGTCCCGTTGCTCTCAGCCGGCAGAATCCCGTCGTCTGACGCACCTCCCGCCGCCGACGACGTGACCGCACAGTCGCGCGCGACCAGCATCACGTCGGGCGCGGCGACTGAAGGCGAGCTGCTGTACTACACGATGCCGTTCATCGAGGGCGAGTCGTTGCGCGCGGCGATCGTGCGCCGTGGCCGGCTTCCGGTGCGTGAGGTGCTGCGGATCCTGCACGACGTGGTCGGCGCGCTCGCGTATGCGCATGGTCGAGGCGTCGTACACCGCGACATCAAACCGGGCAACATCCTGCTCGCCGGGTACACAGGCGATGCGCGCGGTGCTCACGCGCTCGTCACCGACTTCGGTGTCGCCAAGGCGCTCAGCGCGGCGATGCCAGTGTCGGGGATGACGTCGGCGGGGATGGCCATCGGCACCCCGGCGTACATGGCACCCGAGCAACTCGCGGCCGATCCGGCGGCGGACCATCGCATCGACATCTACGCGGTCGGGTTGCTCGCGTACGAGCTGCTGTCGGGGCAATCGCCGTTCGTCGGGACCTCACCGCAGGCGACGATGGCGGCGCAGCTCACGCGCGTTCCCGACCGGCTCGACACGATCCGCGACGATGTACCGCCGGCACTGTCGGCGGTGATCATGCGGTGCCTGGAGAAGCTGCCCGAGCATCGTCCGCAGACGGCGAACGCGCTGCTGGACGAGCTGGATGGGGTGTCTACGCCGCCCGGAGGTACGGTGGGGTCCGGCGCGGTGACCGCGAAGGGGCCGGCGGCACGCGCGGCTGGACAACGACGCGCGCTCGTTGCCGGCGCGCTGCTGGTGGTCGTTGGCGGCGTCGCTGTGGCGTTAGGCACGTGGCGCCGCAGCGGGACCGGCGCGGCGGCGTCGGTGACCGCCACGGCGACCGCTCCCGCCACCGCCACGTTGCCAGTGCCGAGCGGTGGCTCGACCCGTCCGTTCGCCGACTCGGCCGCACGGGCGCCGATCGTGCTCACGCGTGCGGAGTCGCTGGCGATCGCCGACGCGATCCGCAAGCGCGTGACGGCGCGGCGTGATTCGCAGGTGGCGAAAGGCGAGCGCGCGCTCGCGGATTCGTTGTCGCTGCGCTTCGAAAAGGCGCTGAGCGATTCGCTGATGCGAATCGTCGGAGCGCTGCGGCGCGGCGAACGGCGCGGCGAGATCCCACCCGGCTTCGATCCGAAGGAGATCGAGAAGTTCCGCGAGTTGGCGAGGATGTCGGCGACGATGCCTAACGTTCCAGGAGTCACGGGCGTGCCCGGTGCCCCTGGCGGTCCGCGCCCGGTGCCCGACCCTAACGCCCCCGGGGCGACGGTGTATCGCATCGCGCCGTCGGAAACGCCGCCCGTGCCACCGCCGCCGCCGGGCGTCCGGCGTGTGCTGATCGGTGCCGCGCGCAACTCGACGCTGCGACGCGACCTCGCGGGCGTGGCGTTGGCCATCTCCGACAGTCTCCGTCGCGCCATAGCGGCACGACCGGGCTATGACGCCGTCGACGCGGCGACGCTCACCGATCCGCGCTTCTATGCATCACGGACGCGCATGGCACTCGCGCGTGCCGTAGGAGCAGGCGCGGTCATGACAGGCCTGTACTACCCGCGCTCCGACTCTGCCATCGTGCTGCAGCTGCAGCTGTTCGACGTGCAGCGGAATCGCGTCTTGCGTGTAGTCGAGAGCAAGCCAATCGACATGCAAAACCCGATGGCTGGTCTCGCGGACCTCGTGTCGTCGACGGTCGCCGCGCTCGACCAGGTCGATTGGCGCCCCGTCTCGGTCGACTCGATGGCGATACGCAAGCCCGAATTCCCAATCAAGCCGAACTGAGACATCAGCGGCGTCGTGTCAGCGCCGGCGTCACGGTGGCGGTGCGATACGGCGAGATCAGCGTTTCGATGTCGGCTCGCACCCAATCGGCCACTGGGCCATCGCGGTGGATCGCCCAGTTGAGCAGGGAGCCGGCGGCAACCGCCTGCAACGCGCTCGCCAGCGCTCCGGCGTCGCACTCGATCAACTCGCCCACGGTGATCGCCTCCTGTAGAAGCGCCTGATAGCCCGCCCGCACGCGACGAGAGTGCTCCAGCGCGAGTCGATGGAATTCGGCATCGCTGAGGTCGACCTGGAAGAAGGCGAGGTTGTTCGCCAACTCCTTCGGCGTGCGGACGTGCTCTGCCATGGTCCCCGCCGCCGCGATTGCGGCGTCGAGCGCACTGTGCCGCGATGCACGCACGGAAGTGAACGAGTCATCAACGGATTCCAGCGTCTGCTGGACCACCGCGATGAGCAGCCCGCGTTTCGAGCCGAACCGCTGGAGCAGCGTTGCCGGCGCGAGGCCGACTTCATCGCCGACATCCGCCAGCGTTAGGCGTGCCGGCCCGACGCGAGAGATCATGCGGGCGGTCGCGACGAGGATCGTCGCGTCGGACACGGTGCGCGCTCGGGGCGACATACGAGCGATCAGCGGCGAGCGCCGACCGAGTCGGCGATCGCGCGCGCCGCCGCTGATGACGCGCCGTTAGGCCGCCACGTCGTGAGGCTGTCCGGCGCCGTGAGTCCGAACCGCAGGCCGTTGCACACCGTCCAGTCGCCCGATTCGGAGCGCAGCACGTCCCACTCGAGTGTGTCCGATCGCACGCGCAATCGCGCCACGAAGTACCCGGGATGCTGGCGATCCACATCCTGATCGGCGACGGTAGTTACGACGGCGCGTCCGACGACCGTGTCGGCGCGTGCGGTACTCGGCAACAACTCGAACGAGGCGAGCATAGGGCCGGGCGGCGAGTCATTGCCTTCCGCGCACGCTGTGAGACGCGCCAGCGATGCACGTGTGGATGAACCTTCCCGGGATGCGGCGAGGAATTGGCGCAACGCTTCGGTGGCC
>Ga0207650_10003852_pt1 | contig 10251 bp, 9 predicted proteins | sample KBSS63metaG_FD_184325 | JGI IMG/M metagenome (GOLD analysis project Ga0207650, IMG submission 184325) | Switchgrass rhizosphere microbial communities from Kellogg Biological Station, Michigan, USA - KBS S6-3 metaG (SPAdes) (version 2) | ecosystem: Host-associated > Plants > Roots > Rhizosphere >...
TGTACTTATATTCATCATTCTTTTTAAGTGCTTCTATCACACCTTTAAAAGTCGGATAACTGGCATTATTATCCCCCTTTATCATGTAAAATACCTGGTGACCCTGGAAAGCAACTTTAGCTGCGCCAATCCAGGTAGCCAACTCATTATTTGTAGAATCTACAGGTATTCCAGGCTGCTTTTTATCCCTTTGTTCCCTTGATAAACTAAGTAAAGATTTTATCTGGCTAAATGGAGAACCTACAGTAGGATAATTTTGAAAATTGATCATCTCGGCGTTTGTCAATCCTAAATTACGGTTAGCATTCACCTGCTTAATTAGTTCAAGCTTTAAGCCATTATCCTGAGTCTCATTTTTCACCGTCATGTTAAAATAGATACGACCTGATGAATCAAACTCAATCCGAACAGCATCTTGTTCTTTTAATTTATCCGATGAAACTGAATAGGGCGTTGTAATCTCCAAAGGCTCTGGCGGTTTAAACTTTGTCGCCAGCATAAAGAAAGATAGAATGAGAAAGGCCACATCCACGAAGGGAGTCATATCTGTAGCCGTGCTCTTTCTCGGTAATTTAACACTTGGCATGTTCTATAAAATTTTTGTATTGAGATTCAATTTGGTTCAAATTCCATACAACCAAAAGCTTCTATTTATATAAAGAAGCAAAAGATTGTGTTAAGGTGAAACCAGATTCGTCAATACCATACGTAATGCTATCGATTTTAGTAGTAAAAATGTTATACATGATCAGTGCCAAAGCCGAGGTACCGATACCAAGCGCTGTATTATACAAGGCTTCCGAGATACCAACAGCCAGCGCACCAGCATTACCACCACCTTCTTCACCTAATGCAGAGAATGACCGGATCATACCGATTACCGTACCTAACAGGGCAATCAAAGTACCGACAGACGTGATGGTTGACAAGAATACAAGGTTCTTCTGCAACATTGGTAATTCCAAAGCAGTTGCTTCCTCTACTTCTTTTTGAATGGCAATAACTTTTTGTTCAGTATCCATATCGGTAACGTTCATCATTTCTTTATACCGACGTAAACCGGCTTTCATAACATTGGCTACTGAACCCCTTTGCCTGTCGCATTCGGCAAGGGCAGCATCTACATTGCGGTTAGCTAGGTGGTATTGCACTTTGCGAATGAAATCAGCAATAGAACCTTTTCCTAACGCTTTACTGATGGTCAAAAAGCGTTCAATTGAAAACGTAATCACCATCAAAAACATTCCAATCAATAAAGGCACAATTATTCCACCTTCATAAATTCTATGGAAAGCGTCTTTAGGTCCTTTGTGCTCGGGCCAAAATCCACCTTTCCCCGGTTGAGCAAAGCCATTGGGATCACCCATTAAAAATCTCCAGATGCAATAGCCTGCAATTACGCAAATAACAGGAGCTAAGTATGAAATTGCGTTACCACCTTTTTTCGGTTGAACTGATGTTGCCTTAACTGATGATGAAGTTGCACCTGCAGTCGGTCTTGTCTCTGCCATGTTTGAAATTTTTAGTTGTTTAATTTAATGTCCTATTGAAGTTTGGGTTACAATTCTACTGAAAAAAAGCATTGAATGGATTGCGACCCCAGCATTTTTTTATTCTGATGACAAAATATTTTTATTAGCAACGGTTTTAAAGTTAGTAATATCTGTTCTGAACAAAATTTTTTATTGTTAGATGTTGATTTCTTGCCATTTATTCATAACGCAATGCATCAATTGGATTTAGTTTTCCGGCTTTTAATGCAGGATAAAGACCAGCTAATAAACCAACAGTGCCGCAAATGGCTATTCCATATCCCACCCATAACCATGGTACAACAAATCCGGTTTTCAATAACATCGAAAAAAGATTTCCAACCAGTACACCAGAGATTATTCCGAATAAAGCGCCTAACACACTAATTAATATTGCCTCGGATAAAAACTGTTGACGTACTGTCCGGCTTTTACCGCCAATGGCTTTGATTAATCCCACTTCCTTTGTTCTTTCTGTAACTGAAACCAACATAATGTTCATCAGCCCGATTGCTGAACCTATTAAAGTTATAAATCCAATTACAACAATGGCAGCAGTTAAATAACCCAATACATTAATTGCTTTCTCTGCTACACTATCACTTCTTTCGACTACAAAGTTGCTTTCCTCGGTTGTATTGAGTTTCCTTATAGCTCTAAAAACACCTTCAGCTTCCCCCATTGCATTCTCAACCTGGTTTATCTGATCAACTTTTGCACCAATTGTATAGGAATTGTTACTTGAAATCTTTTCCACGCTTTTATAACCGATGATAACAACGTTGTCCCGGCTAAACCCAAATGATGAACCACGGCTCCCTAATACACCAATTACCCTGTACGGAAGATCATTAATGCGGACAATATGATTAATGGCTAATGAGCGATCAAGTTTAAAAAGTTTGGAAGCCGCATCGTACCCCAGCAGGCAAATGTTTTGAGAGGACTGAACTTCCTGTCTTGAAAAATTTCTGCCGGCATATAAAGTAAAGCCGTTCAGGTAAAGATAGTTTTCATCAGCCCCGAACATAACAACATTAGGACTTGATTTTACAGATTGATAAGAGACAATATTATTTCTGCCTGAAAAGGTGGAGATGCCTGCTGTGGCTCCCGGAAATTGATAGCCCTGTATAAATAATTCCGCTTCTTCTTCGGTAATACGCTTATTGAGGCTGGATTGCTTCTGTTTTTTTGCTCCTTTTTTGGAGAGTTTTACATCGTTGCCACCATCGTTGCCAAAATGAAAATTTCGTTCTTTGAAGCGAATGGTAAATCCATTAGCCCCCATAGTAGAGAAGCTCTCGGTGAGCTTTTGATTCATAGCCTGGATAGCCGTAATAATTCCAATCAATGCCATGATACCAAATGCAATTATGGTAATGGTGATGCCTGTGCGAAGTTTATTACTACGCACACTGCGATAGGCCAGTGAAACGACATCAGAGAATTTCATTTAAAAAAGAGATACTAAAATTAGTAAACCTCTGATACAGTAATTCGTATTTTTTGGCAGTAATTAAAAATAAAGCCAGTTGATGAGAAGATTCGGGAATATGCCCAACACTATTGTAACAGCGGCCAATGCTACCATTGTATATTTAAATGAAGGAGATAATTGTATGCTAACATTGCCGCTTCCGTCTTTAAAATACATAGCCTGAATTAACCTGAAATAATAATACACGCTGACCGCGGCCATTAACACGGCGAATACCGCTAACCAAATACTTCCTCCATTAATAGTAGCCCGTAACATATAAAACTTTGAAAGAAAACCTGCAGTTAATGGAATGCCAGCCAATGAGAGAAGAAAAGTAACCATAGTAGCTGCAAGTACGGGTTGTTGCTTCGCAAAGCCGTTGAAACCTTCAAAAGTGTAATCTTTCATTTTGGTCAGTAATCCAAATATGCCTATTGTGGCAATAGAATATGCAGCTGTATATAAAATCAAACCTTCTCTCGCGTCGTCATTTAATGCATATACCGCCAGAACCATGAAGCCCGCCTGGGAAATACTTGAATAGGCAAGCATACGCTTTACACTTTGCTGGAACACAGCGGTAAGATTTCCAATAAACAAGGTAGCTGCAGCAATGATGGCAACCAACAACTTCCATTGTGGTTGAATTGCGCCAAAAAGATCATTGAATAAGCGCATAAATGCAATAAAGCCTGCTGCCTTTACAATGGTTGCCATGAAAGAAGTAAAAACAGTTGGCGCGCCGTCATAAACATCGGGCGTCCAAAAATGAAATGGTGCAGCCGAAACTTTAAAGGACATGGAAAATAAAAGAAGCATCATGCCTGCTGTTAATAATACCGGAACCTTATTCAGCTCAAAAGGAAATGGCACCCCGGTTTTAAAAGTGCCGGTGGCCCCATATACCAGCGCAATCCCCATCAACATCAAACCCGTGGAAAAGCTTCCCATCAAAAAATATTTTAACGAAGCTTCATTGCTTTTTAAATTTCTTTTATCGCTGCCAGTTAAAATGTATAATGGAATGGAAAGGATTTCTATACCCAGGAACAACATCAACAAAGATTTAAATGATGCGCTGATGATTACTCCGCTCAATACAAAAAACAGCAGCGCAAAATAATCAGGATAATTTGATCCTACCCGGACCATATCCTTTGAAGACACTAAGAAAAAAGCAAGTGTACAAATACTGGCAACCAAAGTAAATAATAACGCAAATCGATCAAATACTAACAACTCCTTTGTATCAATATTAAAAAAAGACACTCCTCTCAGTTCCACAATATTGACAATAATTACGGCCAGTAAAAGAACGTGGGCCAACATTCGCACAGTGGAATTATTTTTTAAAATCAGTCCACTGAACATCATGATAACACCGCTAAGAGCCGAAAATAATAATGCGTTCATATTATTTAACAATCAGGTTGGCAACATTTACATTATTCATAAGAACATCAACAAAGCTGTTCCCAAGATTGAGTAAAGGTTGCGGATAAACTCCAAGTACTACAATGATAATTACCAAAACACCCAAAATTATTCGTTCATTTAAGTAGGCATCATGTGCAGTTTCAGTAAGTGTATTGGTACTCCCAAAAAATATTTTTTTGATCATGTTCAATGTATACACCGCAGAAAGGATAATGCTAATCAAAGCCCCGGCGGTAAAAATAATCCGGTGTGTATTTGCTGTATTAGTACTCCAGATACCATTGAACATTAAAAACTCTCCGATGAAGCCATTTGTCAAAGGCAACGCAAGGTTACCCAGTGCCACTATTACTAACAAGGTTGCCAATGCCGGTGCCTTTTGAGCAAGGCCCCCAAGTTGTGAAAGTTTTCTTGTGCCAAATTGCCTTTCGATCAATTCAACAACAATCCACAATCCAATAATATTAATGCCGTGATTGAACATTTGCATCAGAACACCCTGCATACCAATAGCGCTTTCAGAAAAAGTTGCCATTACCATGATTCCCATGTGTGCAATGGATGAATATGCAATCAATCGTTTCAGATCATCTTGTTGGATGGCAATGAGCGAAGCATAGATCACTCCAATCAATGCCATACTCATGGTTACATCTCCCCAGGCGTGGAATGCACCAGGAAATATTGGCCATACCCAGCGTATCAATCCAAACAATCCCATTTTTACCATAATACCACTCAATACCATTGTTGCTGCAGTAGGCGATTGTTCGTAAGTATCGGGCTGCCAGGTATGAAAAGGAAATACAGGCATTTTTACTGCAAATGCTATAAAAAGTAACCAAAACAACCAGCTTTGAGTATTGGCTGGTATCTTCAATGCATAAAATGATTGCATTGAAAAAGAATGGTCTGGTGTTAGAAAATACAAATACAGAATACCCACTAACATTACCACCGACGCTGTAAATGTGTAAATAAAAAATTTGAACGTAACAGCAATTCTTCTTTCATGTCCCCAACCTGAGCATAAAAAGTAAACCGGTATCAACGCCAATTCCCAAAAGAAATAAAATAAAAGCGCATCCGTTGCAGTAAACACTCCCATTAGTCCGGCTTGTGTTAACAACATCAAAGCAAAAAAGTTATTTGGCCTTTTATATTCAGTTTTCCAGGTTGCAATTAATATAACCGGATAAGCAATAGCAGTAAGCAACGTTAGTATTTGGGAAAGTCCATCAAGTTTTAATGAAAAAGAACTTCCGAGGTTACCCATCCAGGGTGCAGAAAAGGTTAAATAAGTAGCCGATTTTAAAAATGTACTCGAAGCAATAGAAAGAAATAAAACAATCAATGAAACAAGTAATGACCATCCACGAACAGCCTTATCATTCTTAATAAAGAACGATAACAAACCGCCGATCAATGGAACCAAAAACAACAATAAAACGATCATATAAAGCCCCCTGTCCTCCGCCTGAGGCGGAAAGACTTAGATTTAATTTTTCCTTTAGTATTTTGAAGTTGCTTCAATTGAAATTATTTTTTTCGTTACCGGTCAATGCTACTACTATTTGGCTTTTGTTGCGTCGCATTTCGTTCTGCGTCCGTATCGCTTATCATTTTTTAACCGCAAAGGGCACAAAGGACACGCAGAGGATCGCGAAGACTTTGCGTCTCTTTGCGAACTTCTTAGCGTTCTTTGCGGTTCGTCCCTTTTTCAATTTAGTTCTGAATCCCGATAGCTATCGGGACAGTGAGTGACACAACCAACGATGATAGTAGTAATATGTTAGCTACCTACCTCGCAAGTTTATTTTAAAGAACTAATCGAATTAATATGGTTTTTCCCACCTTAGTTCCCCATCAGACGAAAGAGGACCCTTACTTTCTCAAAAAGAACTCCAGCACAAAAAATAGCACCATACTGATTACCATCAGTAATACATAACTTCCTACTTGTCCACTTTGTAACCATCGTAATTGCCTTCCACTATAATTCACTGCTTTTCCAACCCCGTTTACAAGGGCATCAATCCCACTTCTTTCAAAAACCGTATTGGCAAATGATCCTAAAACATTTAGTGGTCTTACAATTATGCTATCATATAATTCATCCACATACCATTTGTTGTACAATAGTTTGGCAAGTGGGCCTGGCTGCTCTTCCTTGTATATTTTATAGCGTCGCCATGCGATAAAAATGGCTACAATTGCGATTATGGTTGTTAATCCCATCAGCAACCATTCTGTAGAATGACTTACAGTTGATTCTACATTGGGGACCACGGGCGATAAAAATGTTGTTAGTCTTTCTCCGCTGTGTGCAAACACTTCGGGTATATTTACAAAACCACCGATTACTGAAAGTATTGCCAAAACAATTAAAGGGATGGTCATAGCCGCGGGACTTTCGTGTACATGATGTCGTTGCTCCTCGGTTCCTCTAAAACCACCAAAGAAAGTCATAAACAACAGGCGGAACATGTAGAAGGCAGTCAACCCTGCCGTCAATAATCCGATAAAATATAAAACCTTATTGTGTTCAAATGCTGCCAATAAAATGGAATCTTTTGAGAAGAAACCTGAAAAAGGAACGATACCCGCAATTGCCAGACAGCCAATTAAAAATGTCCAGTACGTTATCGGCAATTTATTTTTTAGGCCTCCCATGAAACGTATATCCTGTTGCCCGCTCATGGCATGAATTACAGAACCCGAACCCAGAAATAACAATGCTTTGAAAAAAGCATGAGTCATTACATGGAATACAGCAGCTACGTAAGCTCCGCTTCCCAATGCAAGAAACATATAACCAAGTTGGCTCACTGTTGAATAAGCCAGCACTTTCTTAATATCATTTTGTCGAAGGGCAATGGTAGCAGCAAATAATGCTGTTGCAGCGCCAATAATTGCCACAACATTCATTGTTAATGGTGCAGCTGAGTACAAAATATTGCTTCGTGCAATCATATAAATACCTGCAGTAACCATGGTTGCAGCGTGGATCAAGGCTGATACAGGCGTTGGACCTGCCATGGCATCAGGTAACCAGGTATAAAGGGGAATCTGCGCACTCTTACCCGTAGCACCAACAAATAACAGAAGTGTAATGGCAATTAAATCTGTCGACGAAAAGTTTTGGGTATAAGCAAATACATCGCCGAAATTGGTGGAGTGAACTTTTGAGATGATCCAAAAGATTGCCAGTAAAAAACCAGCATCGCCAATACGATTCATGATGAAAGCCTTGTTGGCAGCCTTCGTGTATTCCGTATTTTTAAACCAATAACCAATCAATAAATAAGAGCATAATCCCACACCCTCCCATCCTATAAACATAATCACATAGTTGGCGCCCATCACAAGCAACAACATAGAAAAAATGAAAAGATTCAGATAGGCAAAATATCTCCCAAAATGTTCTCTCCTCTCTTCGTGCATGTAGGCAGTTGAATATACATGAATCAAAAAGCCCACACCGGTAATAATCAAAAGAAATATTCCTGAAAGCTGATCAATCTGGAACGCAAAAGGAATTTTTAATGAAGGGATATTAATGAAATCAAAATAGCGCACTACCGGGTCCGAAACAATTCTTGCGTTTTTGGAGATTTGCTTTCCGGATAATTCATCCATCCTGAAGAAAACCATCAAACTCAATATGAAAGACGCCAACACGGTACCACTCCCAATAATTCCAACAACTGGTTTTGGAAAAAATTTTCTTCCCACTCCATTGATTAAAAAACCAATGAAAGGTAGCAGAGGTATGAATAGAATTAAGTTCTTCATATGAGTCAGTTAGTCTACAGACCACAGTCGACAGTGGACCGATGACTAATCAATGTTTTAGTCTGTTCAAAAAGTTTACATCCACTGAATGTGTATTGCGATACAACATCACTATAATGGCCAATCCTACGCTCACTTCAGCTGCAGCCACCACCATAATGAAGAACACAAATAATTGCCCATCACTACCCGCAGTTTTATCGGTTGCCGAGTTAGCAAGATGATGCATTTTCGAAAATGCCACCAACAACAGGTTCACTGCATTCAGCATAAGTTCAATGCACATAAATATGATGATGGCATTTCGGCGTGTAAGCACACCAATGATGCCGATAACAAACAAAGAAATTGCAAGAAATATGTAATAGTTAATTGGCATATACGTTCCACTATCTCCCGGTGACAGGAGCTAAGTTTGGTTTGTGTTCACTATTTTTTAAATCCTTTTTATTCATCGCTAATTGGTTGTGTAGAATAGCTTTCTATTCTGGCAGTGGTCTTTTCCACCTTGGTTCCACCTCCGGGTGACAAGGGGCTTTCCCTTTTTCCAATCACAACAGCACCAACCATAGCACTCAAAAATAAAATGGAGCTTATTTCAAAAGGAACCACATAGTCATTAAATAAAACCCTTCCGAGATTTTTAATCAAGCCAATGTCACCTGTTCCTACTTCAGCCATGTTTTTTTCTGTATTGCGAAGTGCTGCCACTAACACCAACAATAAACTTCCACCTGCAACAGCGCCGGCTAACTTGAGCCATTTACTTTTTTGGGGCTCAGTATCCCTGGACAAATTCATTAACATGATTACAAAAAGGAACAACACCATAATGGCTCCCGCATACACAATTATATTGACGATTGCAAGAAACTGTGCGTTTAATAAAATGTAATGACCGGAAATTGAAAAGAAGGTGATGATGAGCCACAGCACACTATATACGGGGTTTTTGCTGATCACTACCATTAGTGCACTAAACACCGCAACAACCGATAAAATCCAAAACAATACTTCTGTAATATTCATTCTGCAGTTGGAAAAATTATTTTATGTCTCTGCCAATTGCTCCTTTTGCTTTGGCATATTCATCTGGTTGTGTAACCGGGTTAGGGATTAACAGGTCATCTTTGCCATAAATAAAACCTTTGCGTGCGTAGTTCGACTTTGCAAAGGTTTGGGTTAAGTAAATGGCATCTTTAGGACAGGCCTCTTCGCACAATCCACAAAAAATACAGCGCAGCATATTGATTTCATATTTTGCTGCATATTTTTCTTCGCGGTACAAATGCTCTTCACCTGCCTGGCGTTCGGCAGCTTCCATTGTTATAGCTTCTGCAGGACAGGCAACTGCACATAAACCACAAGCAGTGCAACGCTCACGGCCCTGTTCATCACGATTTAAAATTTGTACCCCACGGAATACCGCCGAAAACTGGCGTGTTTGTTCCGGATATTTAATAGTTGGTTTCTTTTTGAAGAAATGGCTCATGGTGATGCCCATCCCTTTTGCAATAGCAGGCAGGTACATTTTTTCCCAAAATGTCATGGGTTTACGCTCTAACTGCTTCTTTCTATTCGTTAATGCTTCCATTTATTTGTATCGCCAGTATTGAACGGCGCAAATTTAGCCGTTTTCAATCACCTTAGCTTTTAAAAAACTTATTTATTTAACAGCAAAACCACTGCAGCTGTTACAACCATGTTTATCAAAGCCAATGGCAACAAGCCTTTCCATCCGAGGTTCATTAATTGGTCGTAGCGGAACCGTGGAATGGTCCAACGGATCCACATAAATAGAAAAATAAACATCGTTGCCTTCAGCATAAGAACTGCAAATCCAATAAACCCAACCCACCAATGAGTGCCCCAGGCCGCCTCATTGACAAAAGGAATATCATATCCGCCAAAGAATAATGTTGACATCACCACTCCACTAATAAACATGTTGATGTATTCTGCAAACAAGTAAAATCCAAGTTTCATCGAAGAATATTCCTGGTG
>Ga0207650_10003855_pt1 | contig 10244 bp, 6 predicted proteins | sample KBSS63metaG_FD_184325 | JGI IMG/M metagenome (GOLD analysis project Ga0207650, IMG submission 184325) | Switchgrass rhizosphere microbial communities from Kellogg Biological Station, Michigan, USA - KBS S6-3 metaG (SPAdes) (version 2) | ecosystem: Host-associated > Plants > Roots > Rhizosphere >...
ATTTTCCACTCGCCTATGATCCGTTGTATTGGGGAATGGTGTTCCCGCTCGGCATGTACACGGTCTGTACTCTTCAACTATCCAGGGCCATCAGGTTTGAGCCGTTAGCGATCATTCCACGTTATTTCGTCTTCGTGGCGATTGCAGCCTGGCTGGCAGTCTTCATCGGACTAATTCACAGTTTGCTGAGGCGCAAAGCAACAGCAGCACCCGCTGGAGTCAATGCTTAGGCAAGCCTCAACGCAACCCTCTTTTTCCGACAAGCAGCTCGAGACGTTGCAGCGGCTGACCTTTGATTACTTCCTGAAGGAGACGAATCCGCAGAATGGCTTGGTGCTGGACAGCACCCGGCAGAATGCGCCGTGCAGTATTGCGGCTACGGGTTTTGCGCTAGCTGCCTATCCAGTCGGTGTAGAGCGCGGCTTTATCAAACGCACTGATGCGGTCAAACGAACCCTGACGACTTTGCGCTTCTTCCTTAACAGCTGGCAGGGAACCGAACCCGACGCCACCGGTTACAAGGGGTTCTACTATCACTTCCTCGACATGAACACCGGCCGCCGCGTCTGGAATTGCGAACTCTCAACAATCGACTCAACCTTCCTGATCGCAGGCGCATTGATGGCTGCCGAGTATTTCAATCGCGACACCGATGATGAACGAGAGCTTCGTGAATTCGCTCACACGCTCTACGCACGGGCCGACTGGCAATGGGCGCAGAATGAAGGAGGGGGAGTAACGCATGGGTGGAGGCCTGAAAGCGGCTTCATAAAATACCGTTGGCAGGGCTACGACGAAGCGTTGATTCTTTATGTCCTCGGCCTCGCCTCGCCAACCTTCCCATTGCCCGAGAGTAGCTATAGCGCGTGGAGCGAAACCTATAAATGGAAGAAGCTCTACGGTCATGAGTTTCTCTATGGCGGTCCACTCTTCGTCCATCAGCTGTCGCACATGTGGATCGATTTTCGCGGAATTCAGGATGAATATATGCGCGGCAAGGGAATCGATTACTTCGAGAACAGCCGCCGCGCTACCCTAATTCAACAGCAGTACGCCATTCGCAATCCGCGAGGCTTCAAGGGTTATGGCGAAAACATTTGGGGGCTTACCGCGAGTGACGGTCCTGGCCCGGCGAAGAAAAAGATTGGCGGCAGAATGAGGCGCTTCTACGACTACAGGAATCGAGGCGTTCCCTATGGGCCGGATGACGGGACGTTGGCTCCCTGGGCCGTCATAGCTTCACTGCCGTTTGCGCCGGAGACTGTGCTGCCGTCGCTCCGCCACTTCGATGAAACCTTCCCGGAGATGACCAGCAAGTACGGATTCAAATGCAGTTTCAATCCCACATTCTCAGGGACTTCTGGTAAGGGCTGGATCTCAAAAGGCTACTACGGGCTGGACCAGGGACCGATAGTCCTGATGATCGAAAACTATCGCTCTGAATTCTTGTGGCGACTGATGAAGAATTGCCGATACATTCCTGCGGGCTTGCGTCGCGCTGGTTTCAAAGGCGGTTGGCTTGCTGAATAGCGGTGCTGGGCTTCTCGCGATTTAATGACGCAGCCACGGCGCCTCGGTCTATTTGCCTCCGCGGGTAGTCGCCGCCGGTGTGCAAGAGGTCGGCACCGACGTCGGCGTGATCTTTAGCGGCATCAGGTTGTTCTTGGTTAGCAAGCTGTTGAATCCGACCAGGTCCACGTCCAGCATCGTTTTCCACGCGCTCATCGTCGCGGTAAATTCCTTGCAGCCGGATTCCCACGTGTCCACCTCCGCCTTAGTAGGCGGCATGTCGATACCGTTTTGCGAGAGCGGCGCGAGGACCGTGTAGAAGATGCCGCTGATCGAGTAGAACGGCAACACGCTGCCGGGTACGCGCACGGGGCCCCCACCGAATCCGCCCCCAAAACCGCCGCCGCGGGGTCCGCGGCCACCGGCAGCTCCCAAGGTCGCAAGCTTCGCATCGAGCGCCGTCGCGGCCGTCGCAACTTCGGGCGGCATCGAACCTTTCATGATAGTGGCTAGCTGTGCACGCACCGCAGCGACTTCCTCGTTAGCGGCGTAGCTGTCCTTCATACCCTGCGACGCGGCCAACGCCAGTTTGTTTTGTGCCCGCAACGCCGACATCACCATCGCGCTTTCGCCGACGCGCGGATCGTTGTGAACGACGAGAGCCTGCGTGTAGGTAACGCCATCCACCAACAGCTTGACTGTGTATTTGCCCGGCAACGCCAGCGGTCCGTGCGGCGCCGGCGTGACCTGGCCCGGCGCGGAATTCATCTGGTTGTTAATGTCGGGATTGTAGCCAGGGGGATCGTCATAACGCAGGTCCCAATTGATGCGGCTCGTCCCGATCGTCGTCGCGAGCGAGCGCTCAGACGAGGGCATCAGCCAATAATCGGGAAACGGCGGCCGCTCTGACATCGGCGGCGGCGTGCTCGTGATCGTTCGCACCAAATTATTCGCAGGGTCAAAGATCTGCAGCTTGATCTCGCCGGCGGGCTTCTGGCTCAGATGGTAATAGATGAGCGCACCGAAAGGCGGGTTTGGCGCGTGCGGCAGCTCGGGATTCATCGGTTGATCCCAATTCGAGTTCATCCGCGAGCGTATAGCGTCGCCCGGTTTGAACAAATATGCCGGCGCCGCCGCTATCTGCTGCGCCTGCGCCGCGATGTCGCGCAGCGGGCTCATGTCGTCGAGCACCCAGAAGCCACGGCCGTACGTGCCGATGACCAGATCGTTCATGTGATCGTCGGTATGAAACACCATGTCCCGGATCGACGTGCTCGGCAGATTCAGACGCAGCGACTGCCAGTGATCGCCGTCGTCAAACGAAACGTAGACAGTTGTCTCGGTGCCGGCGAAGAGCAAGCCCTTTTGTTTGGGGTCTTCACGAATGACATGCACCTGACTGCCGGTGCGTTCACCGGTCGGGAGGCCATTTGTGATGCGAGTCCAGGTCTTGCCGCCGTCGTGCGTGCGGTAGATGTAATGTTGCTCGGGAGGCTGTGGAGTTCCTGGACGAAAGAGGAGATTTGCGAGCACGTAGGCAGTGTTGACATCGCTGTGTCCGGCCTCGACTGTTACAAAAGCTGCCAGGGTGTTGGCGTTCGTCGGGAGATCGGGAAAGTTGCTGACGTTGTTCCAAGTCTTGCCGCCGTCCATCGTGTTGTAGATCTGTCCGGTGCTGCTGCCTGACCAGACGACGCCTTGCTTCACTGTGGAGAGGGAGAAGTCGGCAATGAAACCGCGCGGCGTAGGCAGTGCCGCCGGTGTTGGCGTTGGTGACGGAGATGGTGGCGCCTTCGTCGGCGCCGGGGCGGGAGTCGGTGACGCCGCCGCTGCGGGCGCGACGCCGCACGGCACCATCGGCTGACCTTTCGGTGTAGTGAGGTCGGGACTGATCGCCTTCCACGTGTGTGCGCCGTCACGCGTTACAAGAATGCAGTTGTAGCCGACGTACATCGCCCTCGGATCGAACGCAGTGTCGAACCGCTTCCAGAAATCGCGGCCTGCTGGGTAAAGATTCGAATCCGTCCCGAAATTTGGCGCGACGTTGCCCCACTGTCCGGTTGCGAGATCGATCTTGATCATCCCGTTGCCTTGTCCGGCGCCATAACCGACTCCGTACACAGTCGTGGGCTTGAGCGGGTCGGGCACGACAGTGCCGAATTCTGACGATGGCAGCGGCAGCCAATCGACCGTCGTGATCTGGCCCTGATCGCTGCGGCTGCGACTCATGATTGCCCCCGTGTCCTGCTGCGACCCGAGTACCCAGTATGGATACCGCGTGTCAGTAGTGATGTGGTAGATCTGCGCGACGGGAATCTGGTAATAGCCGCTCCAGGTGTGACCGCCATCGAGCGTGACCGCCGGTCCCTGATCAAAGCCGAATATCATGCGCTGGCCGTTCGTTGGATCGATCCACGCGTTGTGTGGGTCCTCGCCGCCGGGTGCTCCCTTGAAGGCGTTGAACGTAGTGCCCCCGTCGGTTGATCGATACACGGTGGTGGCGATCGTGTAGAGAAGGTCGGGATTTTGCGAGTCGACCCACACGCCCGAACTGAAGTTGCCTTGGCCGTTAGTTATGCGCGTGTCACCTGCGGCCATGTGCTGCCATGTCGCGCCCTGATCGTCCGAGCGGAAGAGTCCGGATCCCCCTTGTACAGAAGTGCCAATAACGTAGATACGCTTTCCGTCCGTGTGCATCGCCACAGCCACGCTAATGCGGCCCGTGTATGGCGGCAGCGTGTCGACCTTCTTCCACGTCTTGCCTGAGTCCGTCGACTTATAGAGCGCAGTGCCGTTCGGTCCTTGCGGGGGTGCGCCGCCTGGGCCGGGGCCGAACCCGCCGCCGAATCCGCCGCCAGCGCCCTGCGACGTCGCGAAGATCACGTTCGGCTTATCGAATGCGTACTCGACGTCGCGCGTGCCGTTCGCGTTTTCCGGACGCAGAGTATTCTGCCAGGTCTTGCCGCCGTCAGTCGTCCGGTAGATACCCCGGCCCGCGTGCTGCGCGTCGCCCTGAGTTGACACGACGACGAGATCCGGATCTTTTGGATCGACGACCATCTTGTTAATCTTCGTCGTCTCCTCCAGGCCAACGTGCGTCCATGTCTTGCCGGCATCGACCGACTTGTACATGCCGTCGCCGAGTGAACCCTGCACCGAGTCACCGGTGCCGACATACACAATATTGGGATCGGACGGTGCCACCTGTATCGCGCCGATGCTGTCGACGTTAGTAAACTGATCGAAGATCGGAATCCACTTCACGCCGGCGCTAGTTGTTTTCCAAACGCCGCCGGCCGGCGTCCCAAGGTAGAAGACACCCGGCTGACTGATCGCGCCGGTCACTGCCGAGATGCGCCCACCGTGAAACGGCCCGATGTTGCGCCAGCGCAAGCCCGCAAATAGGCCGTCGGCGGCTGGGCCATCGGCGTTCAGCCGACCGCCTCCAGCATGGATTGAACCGTAAGGGTTAACCGCTGCCGTTAAGAGTGTGATTCCGAGCACAGCAACGATCAAGCAAACGCGGTAATTTGTTTTCATATAGTAGTTGAGACGTTGATGGTGCCGAGGGCGGGAGTCGAACCCGCACGACCTTACGGTCAACGGATTTTAAGTCCGTAGCGTCTGCCATTCCGCCACCCCGGCTGTCGCGTCAGAATAGCACAAGGCTCAAAGCAAAAGGCAGAACGCAGAAGGCAGAACGCGGAAGGCAGAACGCAGAAGGCAGGGTGACCGCTGCCGTGTTAAGATCATGCTGTCATGACTGAAGAGCAGGAAGTTTTCCTCAAACATATTCAGAAGAAGGGACTCAAGCGCACCAGTCAGCGCGATCTGATTCTCGACACGTTCCTGCGCACGGAAGCACATCTTTCCAGCGAGGACCTTTACCGGCTGGTGAAGCAAGGCGACCCAAGCATCGGCCAAACAACCGTCTATCGCACGCTCAAATTATTGACTGAAGCCGGACTGGCTCGTGAAGTTCGCTTCGGTGATGGCGTCACTCACTACGAGCATCACTACAAGCACCAACATCACGATCACATGATCTGTTCGGAGTGTGGCCGGATCATCGAGTTCTATTCCGCTGAGCTCGAAGCTCTCCAGGACGCAATGGCGGCGAAGCATCGCTTCCAAATAAATGAGCACCTGCTGCGAATCATCGGCATTTGCGCTGAGTGTCGCCGCACAGCGAAGGATACAGAGAAAGTTGACACCCCACGCCGAACTCCCCGTCGAGCAATTGCCAGATAGTTCACACCGCGAAGCGGTTATGTAACTTAGCCCAGGGTTGCCGTGCCTCGCGGCTACCCTGGGATCGAGTTGTGAAAAAGATGCCCAACCCCAGCGGGGTTGCGTCTCCGGTAACCGAACCATCATGCTGAAACCGAGCACTCTTCGCAGGAAGTGACCCAACCCCGTTGGGGTTGCAATCGTCTCTTCGGTTTACCCAGGGTAGCCGCGAGGCGCGGCAACCCTGGGCTAGGTTACATAACCGCTTCGCGGTACGTTTTTGCGTTTTGGCGCGTCAACGGTGTAACTTCCGTTAAGTGCTCAAATCTAAACACCAACGCAGCAGGCTTCGTCTTCGGGTGAGTCACTATTCCACGGCTTTTGGTCTGCTCACGCTCGCGCTTCTGTTCACCGCTTGTCCGAAAGATGCGCCGCAGCCCAACTCCCGAATCGCAAACTCTGAACGTCCGAAAGAAGCGAGCCCGATCGTGCCGGGCGCGGTCGCGTTCAACGGCGAACGCGCGTTGGACCACGTAAAGAAGCAACTCGAAATTGGACCGCGCATTTCCGGATCGGCTGAGCTGGCCCGGACACGCGAGTACATTCTGAGTTCTTTGAAGACGTTTGGCGTCAGCGCGAAGTTGGACGAGTTCAACGCCGTCACGCCGCTGGGCGAAAAGAAGATGGTGAACATCACTGCCGAAATTCCCGGCGAGTCGACGGAGGTGGTGATGATCGCCAGTCATTACGACACGAAGTATTTCAAGGACATGCGTTTTGTTGGCGCCAACGATCCGGGAACGTCGGTGGGAACGCTGCTCGAGCTCGCCAGGGTGTTGAGCGCAAACCAGCAGAAGCCACAGCTAACTTACTGGCTGGTCTTCTTCGATGGTGAGGAAGCTTTTTGCGAAGAATGGGAGGAGTGTCACAATCCCAACCCTGCCGACGTTAAAAAGCCTCTGCCCGACAATACCTATGGCAGCCGGCATTACGTTGCGAAGCTGCAGGAGAAAAAGGAAGTCGGCCGCGTTCGCGCGTTGATACTGCTTGATTTGATGGGCGCCAAAAATCTTGAATTGGGACGCGACACGATGAGCACGCGCTGGTTGCAGGACATTGTATGGCGAACTGCGAAGGACGTGGGTTACGAGAAATATTTTGTGGAACGTCCCGAGGGCGTGGGTGGCGATGACCATGAGCCGTTTCTGCGCGCGGGCATCGACTCCCTGGACTTAATCCAACTCAGCAGCTATCCCTACTGGCATCGAGCGGACGACACGCTCGACAAGGTTTCGGCGCAAAGTATGAAGGTCGTCGGCGATGTGGTGCTGGCGAGTTTGCCGAAGATCGCGGAGCAGGTTCTGGCGCGACAACTGTAGCAACACCATCGCCCCAAGGTATCAATCATCGGCTCGAACGGCTCTCGCATTTGACTAGCATCTAGCTTCCAGTATCTCAGATCTACTTAGAGAGCTTATCAACAACCGCTTTACCTACTTCACTGCACCGGGACGCTTTCTCCTCGCCAATCAAATCGTAGGTAAGCGTTTTGCCTTCGCTCAGAAGAGCAGCGACGGCCGCCTCGACTTGTTGCGCCGCCCGCTGCAGTCGTTGGTCTTCGTGACGCGTGCCAAGCCACTCCAGCATCATCTGCATAGCCAGAATCGCCGCGAGGGGATTTGCTTTGTCTTTGCCGGCATGTTTGGGGGCGCTTCCATGAATTGGCTCAAACATCGCATGTTCATCACCAATGTTCCCGCCGACCGCCAGCCCTAATCCACCGGCCGTAGTGGCGCCGTTGTCGCTGACGATGTCCCCTACCAAATTCGGACCTACAACGACGTCATACCATTCAGGGTTGCGAATTTGCCATTGGCAGAACGCGTCGACGTAAGCATAGTCGAGTTTGATATCAGGGAACTCACTGGTGCCGACTTCGCGAAAGACGTCACGAAAGAAGCGGTGGGCCCCGATGATGTTTGACTTATCCACACACGTGACCTTCTGCATTTTGTTGCGTCGTCGCGCCAGGTTGAAGGCGTAACGCGCAACGCGCTCAGTCGCCGCTCGTGTGATACGAATCGGCGTCACCCTACCGTCATCAATTGAGGTGGTCTCACCCGTGTAAGCGTCTTCGGTGTTCTCGCGGATCACTACGTAGTCGACTTTTCCCGCTTCCCAAACCTGTTTCAACTCACCGTGAATTTTGTGCTTCACGCCGGGATATAGTTTGACGGGACGAACATTCGCGTACAGACCAAGCTTTTGGCGGTTTAGAATTACTTGAGCGAAACCTGCTAATTGTGGTTCCGGATACGGCTTGCCGGGTTTTGTGAAAACCGTCTTGCCGTCAACCTCGTGTCCCACAGCACCGAGCAAAATAGCATCGGCGGCTTCGCACTTTTCAAAAGAGCCTTCGGGCCATTCGACTTCGTGTTCGGCGTAATAGTGCCCGCCGCACGGAATTTCTTCGACCTTAAAATCGATTTGAAATAATTCCCCCGCGGTATTTAGAACGTTTAGGGCGCAAGCCAGGACCTCGGGTCCGATTCCATCACCAGGCAGCGCTACGATGTTATAGGATTCTTTTTGTGGCATGTTCTTGTCCGGAAAAAAGATTGACTATAAGCCACGCTCTGACGAATCGCCAAGAACGCCTTTAAGGGCTACGGCATGGTTGCGCTATTCTGACCTCAGCGATGATGCTAGAATATTTGGGAAATAAGAAAGCAAGTCAGGCCATCGAGAGCGCAGGGCGCGAGTCGGTTTTGAACAACGAAACGACGCGCAATCTGGGTGGAAGTCTTTCAACTGAACAAGCGGGCAATGCGATTTGTGAGGGAATCGTTCGAGAGTGATCAGTTCGCTTAAGCTGCCGCGGCAGCGGGCAGCGAGAAGGTAGCCAGACGTGAAACGTCTGGATCGGTGAGTGAATTTAGAAAGCGCGTTGGAGACGCGCAAAGAATATCTGGCGCACCTTCAGTGCGCAATTTTGTAAATAACTTGATCCAGACGTTTCACGTCTGGCTACCTTCTTGTTGCCGCTACCGCGGCGAAGCAATGGGTCGCCGAAATCTTGCGAACTTGAGTTATGACGACAAGACAAAAGAAGCGGGCAATTAGGATCGGTGCCGCGATTGTGGTGATCGCGATAATCGTCGGCGTGTGGGAGTTGGTACGCGCGCCGATAATCATCGTCTGGGTCGCTGCACTCGGTTTGCTGGTTCTAATTGCGCTGAAGATTCGCGCGAGCCGCAAGACCAAAGTGATCTTTCGTTTTTATGTTGACGCGAATGAGATTCTCATGGACGGAGATCGTGGCCGTTATCATTTTGAAATCGCGCGCGTGATCAAGACTGGCCAAAAGGTCATCAGGTCAATGCCTGACGCCCCGCCGCTGAGCCGTTTCGCGCTTGGCGCTTTGTACTATTCGATCGACGATTACAACGCGGCAGCGGAACAATTAGGGTTCGCTGCGGAAGAAGAGATTTTGAAAGAGAGCCGGCACCTGGCTCCATCGCGTCAGTTGCGGCGTTATGTCGGCAAATTGCGACGAATCGAGCGGCGACCGAAACGTTACGCGAAAATAAACGCGGCGATCGCGAGTTTGGAAAGAATGCAGCATGAGCGCGCGGCCCGGCTGCTGGCCGAGAGCCAGCAACGACTGAAAAGGTTGGTTGAGGCTTATGAGAGCGAGCTGTCGGAACAGGCGCGCGCGCCTCGCCGCGATTTGCCTATCTCGAGCAGCCGCTCGCTGAAGTCGATTACTGCGCCGCCAACAATTTCCGAAGTTTTAAGCGACGTCTATCAGGAAGAACCGAAGGCTTCCTGAGACTCAAGCAGTTCAGAGTTCAACCTTTAGGTTGCGTGGTTTCAAAATAAGTAAACTAAAGTTTGAACTCTCAACTGCTTGAGTTTTCCCAAGGTCTGAGTTTGCGTTATCACTTCCAACAGAGTGTCGTGACCGATTGCTGGAAACACTTACAGCCGAAATCATCGCGATAGGCTCGGAGTTACTCGCTCCGGACCGCACTGACACCAACAGTCTCTGGCTCACCGAAAAACTCAACAGCATCGGCATTGAAGTAAAACTGAAAACCATCGTCGGTGACGACGACGCGCGGCTCGAAGAGGCCATCAAGGATGCGACCCGGCGTTCGAAAGTCGTGATAACAACCGGCGGCCTTGGCCCAACCGAAGACGACGTGACACGCAAAGTCGCAGCGCGTGCCCTCGGACGTCGTCTGATTCTTGACGAAACAATTCTGGCGGAGCTGCGCGAGAAGTTTCGTAGCTTTGGTCACGTGATGCCCGAGCGAAACGCGCGGCAGGCGATGGTGATTGAGCGATCTGAAGTGTTGCCGAACCCGAACGGCAGCGCGCCAGGTTTGTTTATCGAAGATGAAGGCGTGGCCATCGTGCTGCTGCCCGGGCCGCCGCGCGAGATGAAGCCGATGTTTGCCAACCACGTGATGCCGAAGCTCATCGACCGAGCGGGTTCTGTG
>Ga0207650_10003862_pt1 | contig 10239 bp, 7 predicted proteins | sample KBSS63metaG_FD_184325 | JGI IMG/M metagenome (GOLD analysis project Ga0207650, IMG submission 184325) | Switchgrass rhizosphere microbial communities from Kellogg Biological Station, Michigan, USA - KBS S6-3 metaG (SPAdes) (version 2) | ecosystem: Host-associated > Plants > Roots > Rhizosphere >...
TTTAGTGGGTTGAAATGCAAGTGTGGTAACACGGGCTGTCTCGAGTTGTTTGCTTCGGCGACCGCGATCGTGCGGATGACGCGCGGGAAGTTATCGTCATTTCCGCAATCGAGATTGAAGAGTGATGAGTTGACGGCTGAGAAGGTCTACGAGGCCGGGCGAGACGGTGACGAGCTCGCGCTCGAAGTCTTCAATCGTTTTGGGATGTATCTCGGGATCGGGCTGGCGAACCTGATCAATCTGATCGATCCGCAGATCATTGTCATTGCCGGTGGTGCGGTGAATGGTTGGGATCTGTTTGCGGAGGAGATGTACCGGCAGGTCGAGGAGCGCGCGTTTCGCACGATCGCGCAGCAGGTGAAGATCGCGCGGGCCGAGTGTGGTGATAATGCGGGACTGCTGGGAGCGGCGCGCCTGGCGATGGATAGCTTGTAATCCTAAAACTATGCCGACCGCGTTAATAATCCATGGCCACTTTTATCAACCGCCACGCGAAAACCCCTGGACCGGCGAAGTCGATCCAGAGCCGGGCGCTGCGCCGTTTCACGATTGGAATGAGCGCATTCACGCGGAGTGTTACGCGCCAAACATCGTCAACTATCCGCTCATCAGTTTCAACTTCGGTCCCACGTTGCTCTCGTGGCTCGAGAGTCATCACGCTGACACTTACCGGCAAATCCTGAGTGCCGATCGAGAGAGCGCCGCTGCGCGCGGTGGACACGGCAACGCGATCGCACAGGCTTACGGACACGCGATCCTGCCACTGTGTAACGAACGCGATCGTCTGACGCAGGTCGTCTGGGGACTCGCTGACTTTCGCTTTCGCTTCGGACGTGAAGCCGAGGCGCTCTGGTTACCGGAGACTGCCGCGAACGATCCGGTCCTCGCACTACTTATCGAGCAGGGCATGCGCTACGTCATTCTTGCGCCGAACCAGGCGAAAGGTACGGTCGATAGTTCAAAGCCTTATCTCTTCCGTCATCCTGATCGATCGGGCCGGTCGTTGGCAGTTTTCTTCTACAATGGTCCACTCGCGCGCGCGATCGCGTTCGAGCGTGCACTGGCGTCGAGCCGTGGGCTTGTCGAAAAGTTCGTCAGCGTTGCCTCGTCCGGAGGAGATCTGGTTAACGTTGCAACCGATGGTGAGACTTACGGGCATCACTTCAAGTTTGGTGATTTGTGTTTGACTCATGCGCTGACTCATGAAGCGAAGTCGGCCGGGTTTTGGATCACAAACTACGCGCAGTACCTCGATCATCATCCGCCAGAGACGGAGATCGAGATTGATCATGGTCTTGATGGTGAGGGGAGTTCGTGGAGTTGCGTGCATGGAGTTGGTCGTTGGTCGCGCGATTGCGGGTGTCACACGGGTGGTGAGGAGGGTTGGAACCAAGCCTGGCGCGGACCCTTGCGTGAGGCGTTGAACTTTTTGCGTGACGATGCAGCGGAGAAGTTTGAGAGTGTTGGAGGTGAGTTGTTACGTGATCCGTGGGCTGCGCGTAATGACTACATCAGCGTCATTTTGGATCCTGAACACACACGCGCGGAGTTTCTCAGCCGTCATGCAAGAGGGACCTCCGACGAATCTCGCATTTGGGACTTGCTCGAGATGCAACACAGCGCGCTGCTGATGTTCACGAGTTGCGGCTGGTTCTTCTCCGATCTCGTAGGTATCGAAACGATTCAGGTGCTTCGCTACGCCGCCCGTGTTATCGATTTACAAAACCGATTAGGCCTCGACGCTCCTAAAAAACAATTCCTCGAGCTGCTGTCCGAGGCCAAAAGCAACCGCCCCGAAAAAGGCACCGGCGCCGAGATCTTTATGCGTTACATAGATATGCGCTACATAGAATAGAACAAGTCAGGAAGGGGGCTTGCCCCCGCCGATCGATGGACTCAATCAGCGGGGGCATGCCCCCTTCCTGACTTGTTCTATTCATCCTGCTAACTTCCATGGACCATCTGGGCGACATCGACCTGCATCTCTTCGGCGAAGGCCGCCACGAAGAGATCTATAAAAAACTCGGCGCACACGTCACGAAAGTCGGCCGGACCAAAGGCGTCGCATTCGCCGTCTGGGCGCCGCACGCGCGCGCCGTCAGCGTTGTCGGTGACTTCAACAATTGGAACGGCAACGACCACCAGATGCACAAGCTTGATAACTCAGGCGTGTGGGAACTATTCATTCCAAAACTCACTGCGGGCAGTCTGTACAAGTTCGAAATCCGCCCACCAAACGGCCGGACATTCTTCAAAGCCGATCCTTACGCGCAGCACACTGAAGCCCCGCCTGACACCTCATCCATCGTCTACGATTCGAAATACAAGTTTCGCGATACAAAATGGATGAAGAACCGCGCTGCGCAACAGCACTTTCGCGAACCACTCTCGATCTACGAAGTGCACTTCGGCTCCTGGCGCCGCAAAGTCGAAGCTGACAATCGCCCACTTACATATCGTGAGATGGCCGAGCCGCTCGCCAACTACGTCACGGAGATGGGCTTCACGCACGTCGAGTTTCTGCCGCTGAAGGAACACCCGTATGGACCATCGTGGGGTTACCAGGTCACTTACTACTACGCGCCGTCCGCGCGTTACGGTGAACCTGACGATCTGCGTTACCTCGTCGATTACCTGCACCAGCGTGGCATCGGCGTGATCATGGACTGGGTTCCGGCGCATTTTCCGAAAGACGCGTGGGCGCTCGGCCGTTTCGATGGCTCGGCTTTGTACGAACACCTCGATCCGCGTAAAGGCGAACATCCCGATTGGGGCACGTACATCTTCAACTACGGTCGCAACGAAGTGCGCAATTTTCTCGTCGCGAATGCGCTTTACTGGTTCAACGAGTTTCACATGGATGGGCTGCGTGTCGATGCCGTAGCGTCGATGTTGTATCTCGACTACAGCCGCAAGGAAGGCGAGTGGATCCCGAACCAGTTTGGCGGGCGCGAGAACCTGGAAGCGCTTGCGTTTTTGAAGGAGTTGAATGAAGTCACTCATCGAGCGTGTCCGGGAATCATGATGATTGCCGAAGAATCGACTGCATGGCCCATGGTCAGCAGTCCGATTTACGCCGGAGGACTCGGCTTTGACTTCAAGTGGAACATGGGCTGGATGCACGACACGCTCAAATACTTCCAGACCGATCCGCTCTTCCGTGCAGGTAATCACAACAAGCTGACGTTTGGCCTCGTCTACGCGTGGAGTGAGAACTTCATCCTGCCGTTTTCACACGATGAAGTGGTCCACATGAAAGGCTCGCTGCTGAACAAGATGCCGGGCACGACAGAGCAGAAGTTCGCGACTTTGCGAGCGCTGTACGCATACATGTGGGCGCATCCGGGGAAGAAACTGCTGTTCATGGGCGGCGAGTTTGGTCAGTGGCGCGAGTGGACCGAGACGGAGAGTCTTGATTGGCACCTCCTCGAGGATTCGCTGCATGGCGGTGTACAGAGACTCGTCCGGGATCTGAACCGCGTCTATGGACCAGAGAACGCGCTTTGGGAAGCTGACAGTGACACCGCAGGTTTTGAGTGGATCGACGTTGACAACGCCTTCGAGAACATCGTCGCGTTCGTTCGTCGTTCACCAGACACCGGCGGCGAACTCATCTGCGTCTGCAACTTCTCGGCCGTCCCAAAGAAAGGTTATCGCGTCGAGCTGCTCAGCAAAGGCAACTACGATCTCATCATCAACACGGACGCGAAGATCTACGGCGGCAACGACGCTGTCTCGATCAATAACTCCGAACTCGATCTCCCTCCTCTATCCACTCTTTGGTTTAAGCCGCAAAAAGGCACAAAAAGCACAAAAAAGAAAACCACGACTAGACGCTCGCCTAAATAATTTTTTGTGCTTTTTGTGCCTTTTTGCGGCTAAAATATCCCCGTCTTGTATGAGAAGTTCAAGGAGATAGACGGAAGACATCCCTGGCGCAACGTTAGCCCTGACGGGTACGTCGACTATCAGGCTCGTTATCGCCCAAACGGACGTGTCCTCTATTTCAACTTTCCGCTCGCCAAAGAAATGGGTCTCATTCCGTTGGACCACCGCGCGAGCCTCACGAAAGATCTCGAACAGGTAATCCTCGACGCCTTCTCACTCCAGATCATCAACGAATACGATCTCGAGCGCGGCAAGAAATATCCGCCTGAGACGATCAAGCCACATCCTTACATGGCGACGCGTTATCTCCAGATTCAACATCGCAGCCGCCAGGGAAGAACTTCAGGCGACGGCCGCAGTATCTGGAACGGCTGCATCAAGAGCGACAACCTGACCTTCGACATCTCGAGTCGCGGCACCGGCGCGACGATCCTGAGTCCCGGCGCAGTACAAGCAGATCGTCACGTCGCCACCGGCGACTACACTTACGGCTACGCCTCAGGTCTCGCAGATCTCGACGAGATGCTCGGCAGCGCTGTCATGTCTGAGATCTTTTACCGGCAGGGAATCCCGACGGAACGCTGCCTCGTCGTGATCGGATTTCCTGACGCCAGCGCTATCGGTGTCCGAACCGCGCCGAATCTCATCCGTCCGGCGCACATGTTTCGTTATCTCAAACAGGGCCGTCACGAGGAGCTCAAAGCGTCAGTCGATTACTTCATCGATCGCGAAGTGGAGAATGGCTTCTGGAAAATTCCTCGCGATCCGAAGGAGCGTTACACGAAAGCACTCGACTACTTCGCACGCTCCTACGCAAAACTCGCAGCGTTGCTCGAAGAGGAATACATTTTCAACTGGCTCTCGTGGGACGGCGACAACATGCTCGCCAGCGGCGCGATCCTCGATTACGGATCGATTCGACAGTTCGCGGCGAAGCACGACAAGTATCGCTACAAAGACGTCGATCGTTACTCTGCGTCACTGGCAGAGCAGCGTGGCTGGGCGAGATCGCTGGTCCAGGTCTTCGCACAGGCAATGGCTTTCATCCAGTCGGGCGTGAAGGAGAACTTGAGCAACTTCAGGAACGCCGAGTGTCTGCGTGTCTTCGATGAGGCTTTCGATGATGAAAGAGATCGGCGCATGCTCTGGCGCATCGGGTTTACTCCGGAACAGATCGCGCACCTGATGAACAACGCGCGCAAAGAGATCCGAGACTTCGATCGAAGCCTGAGTTACTTCGAAGATCGCAAAGTGAAGAAGGGAGTCGAAAAGCTGCCGGACGGCTTCACACACAGTCCCGTCTTCCTGATCCGCAATCTGCTGCGACTTTTGCCGGCTTACTACGTCGCGCAAACGATTAGCCGCGCGCACGACACGAGCGCGTACATGCCTGACGACATTTTCTGCCGTATCATGGCAGCATCGTATGTCGGAAAGAAAGATTTGACTCCAACGCCCGCGATTGCTGCGCGCGTGAAAGACTTTCAGGAATGTTACCTGCGCCTGGTGGCGGCACTCGGTGGTTCATTCGATAGCGTATTGAAGACGTTGCAAGACCGATCGGCAGTCATAAATCACAGGCATCGCATCACGGGCGACGCGGTCACGTGGATCATCGAGGAAGTCATTGCGATGAAAAGTAAGATCAGGATTGACGGCTTGCAGGAAGCGATCGACGCCTTCATCGATTCACAGGTGCTGATTCCCGGAAAGTGGCAGCCTGTGCCTCCCGAACAACTCAATTCAAACACACTCAAGTCGCAACTGCTGCAAAAGATCCAGCAGAACCTCGAGGCTTACAAAGAGTCGATTTAACTGAAATGATCAACTGGGCTGAGGCGCGCGCGAAGTTTCCCGTCACCAGCAGCAGTGTGTATCTAAACACGGCCGCGGCTGGACCACTGGCACAGTCGACTGCAAAAGCGGGTGCGCAGTATTACGAGCAGATGATGAACGACGGCGACGTTCACTGGGACGACTGGCTGGCGCGTTGTGAGGATGTGCGCAGGCAGGTTGCCGATTTCATCAATGCCGAACCGGACGAGATTGGATTCACTACAAACACATCGAGTGGAATGAACTTGATTTGTGATGCGCTCGAGAAGCACGGCGAAGTGATTTCATGCGACCTGGAGTTTCCGGTGACGACCATTCCGTGGATGCATCGCCGGATGCCGGTGCATTTCGTGAAGTCGGTTGCGGGCGTAGTGCGAACTGAAGATATGCGTGCAGCGATGAATACGCGCACGGGAATCATCTCGATGAGTTACGTGCAGTTTTCAAATGGCTTCCGTAGTGACCTCGAAGAGCTCGGAAACAGCAAAGGCAATCACGCACTGGTTGTGAACGCGAGCCAGGCGGCAGGAGCGTTCGAGATCGACGTGAAGCGAATGAAGATCGATGCGTTGTGCACGACGGGTCACAAGTGGATGCGGTCGGGATACGGGTCAGGATTCGTTTACATCAGCAAGGAGCTGCAGGCGGCTTCGCGACAACGCACCATTGGCTGGCTCAGTGTTCAGGATCCTTATGGAATGAGAAACGACGAGATACACCTGCTTCATAATGTTGCCGCGCGAGCTGAGATCGGGTGCCCGCACTTCGCCGGAATTGTTGCGTTAGGCGCATCGCTCGAGTTGATGCAGTCGATCGGTATCGAGAACATCCAGTCACGTGCGCTCGACTTGAACCGTGTGTTGACGACGCGACTTGCTGAGAGCGGTTGGAAAGTCTTATCACCGCTTGAAGATGAGCGGTTCCGTTCTGCAGAAACACTCGTCGCCGCTGAAAACCCGACAAAGATTGTCGCTCATCTAGCTGAACGAAAGATCCTCGTCACCGAGAAACCCGAGGGCTTCCGAGTGTCCACTGACTTCTTCAACAACGACGACGACATCGAGCAACTCATCCGCAACTTATCTGTGTAATCTGTGCCCGGCTTTCTTTGCCTTTTTTGCAGTGCTTGGGGATACGGATTCGTTAAAATTCTTATGCGCGAGCGAGACGAACTTCTGCATGATCGGCGAGTCGTAGCCGTTACTCAACTGCGCGATCCCGAGCTCCCAGTTGATCTGTGCGCCCTCGATCCACCAGCGTATCAACTTGCCCTTTTCAACTTCTTCCTTCACTGACTGCAACGGCACGATACCGACACCCATGTCTTCTTCGACCATGCGTTTGATCGCTTGCTGGCGGCTGAGCTCCATGGCGACGTGCAATGTCACGCCGGCCTGCGCAAAGAATTGATCGATCAAACGGCGCGTGTTGCCGCCGCGCTCACCGAGAATCAGCCGCTCACCCGCGAGCGTGTAAGCACTAATCGTTCGTTGCTTCGCAAGCTTGTGTCGCGGCGACGCGATCGCCACCAATTGATCTTCACTCAACCGCTCAGTCTTAATGCCACGCACATCGACGGGCAGCGACACGAATGCGACATCCACTTCGCCTGCGAGGATCTGGTCCACCAGCACTTCACTCGTTCCCGAAGTGACCGAGATCTCTGCGGCCGGATGCTGTTTGCGAAGATCTTTGAGCATCGAAGGCAGTTGTTCCGTCAGGACCATCGCCGACGCACTACCGATTCTGAGTCGCCCGCGTTCAGCCCCGGCCAACTCCGCAATCTCGTCGAGTGCGGCATCGTGTTCGCGCAGGATGTGTCGCGCGCGTCGCAAAAGCTGCTCGCCCGCTTCGGTGAGGATCACATGGCGCGGCGCACGAACAAACACCTTCGCCCCAATCTCAGTTTCCAATTGCCTAATCTGCATGCTAATCGCCGCCTGGGTCACGTGTACCCGCAAAGCTCCGGCCGTAAACGTGCCCGATTCAGCGATCGCTACGAAGGCGCGTAATTGTCGAATTTCCACAGCAGCAGGCTCCCCGATATCAAGATGGATTATCGTAATAATAAAATCTTTTAGTTTCCATTATAAATCAGCGAACCCTAGAATAATCAATAATGTTAAGTGGATTGTTTTCGAGTCGGCCCAAGCCCCAACTGTGAGTACTGAAGGACGAACAGCAGATCTCTCTCCGGCTAGACGCTTGCTCCCGCAGAATTCGGTGGTCGGTGTGGACGGCGGCGGCACCAAGACCGAAGCCGTTGTCCTGGATGCCAACCAGCGAATAATCGGCGAGGGACGCGCCGGACCATCGAACCCTTTGCGAGTAGGAATTGCAGGTGCTGCTACCGCTGTGCGCGACGCGATTGACAGCGCGTGTGCATCGGCAAAGCTGCGGCGTGGAGATCTGATCGCGGCGCAAGTAGGTCTCGCAGGTGCACGCCGCCGTGAGTTGCGCGAACGCATGCGCGAAACACTGCTGCCGCTCGGAATCGGTGAGATCGAAGTCGTCACTGATGCCAATATCGCGTTACATGGAGCGACGGATGGTGCACCGGGTTTGGTCGTAATTGCGGGAACCGGATCGATCTGCTGCGGCATCAACGCGCGTGGCAAACGCTTTTGCGCGGGTGGTTGGGGCCCGATTGCGGGTGACGAAGGCGGCGGCGCGTGGCTCGCGCGTCGCGCACTGCGCGCGGTCGCACATGCGTTTGACGGTCGTGGTCCACAGACCGAGTTGACCGAACTGGCTTGCTCATATTTTCACGTCACGAGTCCGGACGATCTCACGACGGCGATCTACTCGCCGACGATCACTAACGAACGGCTGGCGGGATTCGGCAGAGACGTTGTTGACGCAGCGAAAGCAAACGACGAAGTGGCGCTCGAGATCGTCTCTAATGGCGGCACTGAGCTCGGGTTCGCGGCAGTCGCAGTCATTCGCAACTTGCAGATGGAGCGCGAGCGTTTTCAGATTGCGTATGTTGGTGGTGTGTTCCGTTCGGCGGGCGATTTAATGCTGGATCCGTTGCGCGTCGAGGTGCGGAAGGTCGCGCCGCGTGCTTATTTCGAGCCTCCTCACTTCGCTCCGGCGGTGGCCGCGGCTAGAATGGCTCGTGAACGCATCAACCATATCGCACTCGCAGTCTGATCCCAGCGGCACAAAATGACAACGGAAACCGCGCTTCCCATCACCGAACAAGAGAACCCACGTTCAAAAGATCTCAGTTCACAATCGACCGCGGAGATCGTTGCCCTCATGAACGACGAGGACGCGACCGTCGCAGCGGCAGTGAAGCGCGTGCTCGGCGACGTTGTGAAAGCAGTTGATGAAACCGTCGCGAGACTCGCAAAGGGTGGACGGCTTTTTTACACCGGCACGGGAACATCGGGACGGTTGGGCGTGCTCGACGCGTCTGAATGTCCGCCGACGTTTGGCGTGTCTCCGGAGTTGGTCCAGGGTGTGATCGCGGGCGGTTACGATGCTTGTCATCGCGCGGTTGAGGCATCGGAAGACGATGCGGACGCTGGAGCTACCGATTTGAAACAACGCGGCTTCGCGGCGGGTGATGTGCTGGTGGGAATCTCGGCCTCGGGTCGCACTCCTTATACTGTCGGCGCGGTGAAGTTTGCGCGCGAGATTGGTGCGTTTACGGTCGCGTTGACGTGTGTGCCGGGGTCGCCGATCACTGAAGCAGCGGAGTTGAGCATCGTTCCGGTTGTTGGACCAGAGGTGTTAACGGGATCGAGCCGGCTCAAGGCGGGAACAGCGCAGAAGATGGTACTGAACATGATCTCGACGGCGACTATGGTTCGACTCGGCTACGTGAGCGGCAATCGCATGTCGAACATGCAACCGAAGAATGTGAAGTTGCGGGAGCGTGCCGTACGGATCGTGATGGCTGAAACCGGTGTCGATGAACAGACCGCCCGCGCCGCGCTCGAGTCTTCAAACTGGATCGTTCAAGGCGCCTTAAAAGACTTGTCCGCTCGCAATTCGTAAAAAGTTCTTTTTTGAGTTTTTTGTGCCTTTTTGTGGCTAAATGAAAGCTCTCGATCTCATCATCATCTTTGGATACCTGATCGGGATTGTGCTGTTTGGCGCGTGGTTTGGCCGCAAGCAGAAGACGACCAGCGACTACTTTCTCGGCGATCGATCCGTGCCGTGGTGGGCCGTCGCGTTCTCGATCGTCGCGACCGAAACCTCGACGATAACTTTCATCTCCGTTCCGGGCATCGCTTTTGCTCGCGATGGAAATTTTCAATTCCTGCAACTCGTTTTCGGCTACCTGCTCGGCCGCATCGTCATTTCAATCCTCTTCATTCCGTCGTATTTTCGCGGCGAACTGCTGACTGTTTATCAACTACTGGACCAGCGCTTTGGCGGCAAGATCAAGATGGTAGCCGCGTCGCTTTTCGTCGTGATGCGGAATATTGCTGACGGTATTCGCCTACTGCTCACAGCAATTGTCCTCGCCGCCGTCTACGCTGCTTTCCAACCTGCTGCCAACGC
>Ga0207650_10003865_pt1 | contig 10238 bp, 5 predicted proteins | sample KBSS63metaG_FD_184325 | JGI IMG/M metagenome (GOLD analysis project Ga0207650, IMG submission 184325) | Switchgrass rhizosphere microbial communities from Kellogg Biological Station, Michigan, USA - KBS S6-3 metaG (SPAdes) (version 2) | ecosystem: Host-associated > Plants > Roots > Rhizosphere >...
GGAATGGAAAATGGCAAGACTTTGAGGCAAATTACGGACGAACTGGATGAGCGCTGGGAAGAAGAGGTCGGTGAGGGGCGATACAAAGCCGTTATTAGTATGAAGAATGTTGCAGAGGCTTATCTCAGATCTTCAAAGTACACATATTTTGGGTCCGTTGCGGTGGTGCTTGGCACTCTATGCTTGGGATTGGAGCAGTTCATTAGGATGTCCTAAGGAGATCCTTCAATTAAATATAATGTAATTGCGACCAATACGAATAATATTAGGGTTAGCGTGACTCTGTTCGTTGTCCTGAATTCGGCATCTAAAAAGCCGGGTTCGCTCTTAACTTTTATCTGCGGCTTCATCTTTTTCTCCTTTTAGTCCAAGCTAGTCGATCTCAGTGCCTTGTCAAGAGTCAATTGCCGTGCTTCTGTCAGAAAGGCGAGTCGCCTTCGGGCGCGCTGGGGCCATTCGGGCTGACGGCAGCGGCCGATTGAGTGGGAAACTCCTTTTCCGGACCCGGTCCGAGTGTCTCGCACCTAGGTCTACGGTTCAGATGGGGCCGTCTATGAACCAGTGCTCAGTACGTCGGTGTTAATACGCCCCGTTTCTCCACCGCTTTACGACCAGATCCTGATACCGTAGATTCTAAACATCGGCGCGCGCAGTGATTATCACCTACATGCGGGGAGTGGTTTTTTACCCATTCGACTATCAATCAATATTTTAAAAATTATCAGAAGGGCGGGTCGTGTCTCGCTGCTGACGTTCCAGATTGAATTCCTGGCGGTGCGGATAGAAATGTTCTCGTATCTCGCGTCAATATTCCGTCGGCATTGGGTTCACACTCGTGATTTGTTACGCTTGGAAGAAAGTTCGGGAGTTGTCTGGTCAATGTCGTCTGCAATAGAAAAAGGTTGGGAATGGATACAGTCAACGGCCGTAAAATTTTTGGCATTGCTGATCCGCGAACACATCCAGGATGTGACTGATTGCGCGTTTCAGGAGGGTCTTAAGAAGGGCCTTGCTGACGGGCGAGCGGAAGGCTTTTCCAAGGGCCTGGAGGAGGGGAAACTCGTATACAAAGTGGAGGACGCTCCAGCCAAACCTCCTAAGGAATTGGATGCTGGGATCTACGGACCTGCTCGATTTGCAGTAGCGGCAGTCGAGACTCAGATGCGTGGCCGAGTTGCCGCTGCAGTGGCTGCGGGTATCGTTCGAGAGCCCACGCGCGAGCAGTGGCGGATGATTCTTTCGGATCACCCGGCTACGTGCATTTCCGCTGGTGCAGGATCAGGAAAGTCCACAACCTTGGTGTTGCGTGTGGTCTTTATGCTGGAGCACCTGAGGGTGCGTGATGAGGAGATCACCGTTATCTCTTTCACCCGTGCGTCCTGTCAGGATCTGCGGCGTTCGCTAAGGAAGGTGCTCGGGTTCTGGCGCGGTTCCGAGATTTTGGAGGAGTGGGCCGATCGTCGTGTGAGGACGTTCCATTCCGTCCTTTGCGGTCTTGCCAAAACGTCGCTGCCAGGTCGAAAAATTTTCACGTTTCTTGGTGACGAGACGGACCCTACATTGGAGGCAGAGGAGGCGGATGTGGACAACCCAGTTGCCGGCTCGCGCCTCAATGACGCGCAAGCAGCCTTGCTGAAAGAGGCATACGGCTCATTGTTTAGTCAGAGCCCCGAATTTCGCTCCAGCATCTTGTCCATCCTGCGGTCGCAGCTTGCTGTTGCAACTCTTGATAGGTCTGGAGTGGATCTCAGGCCAGGGCGGTTCTACTACGCCGCGAAGCGTGATGACGTCGTTAGAGAGATGCTTGAGCGCCTTTGGGAAGGCCATGGCTGGCCCTTTGAGGGCATTGAGGCCGGACCGGTTGAAATCCCCGCTTCTCTCGGCACACACAAGCTGTATGCAAGCGGTGTCGAAAAGGCTACCAATATACCGGTGGTCCTGGGGTTGCCGCCGTTCGCCGATGGGCGCGAGGGAGAGCTGCCCGTGGTCGTAAACGGGATTCCGGAATTCACTTTGGGCCAAGCACTGCGGGAGAAGAATAAGATTCTGTCGAGGTATGCTGAACGGCCATATATCTTCATTCAGTCGGAATCTGGTTTAAAGAACTTCTTGTTGCGTCAAAAATTCATTGGAAAGACCGAGAAGCATTGGTTGCCCGTTGATGCCCCTGCCTTCCCAGTAAAGCTGGATGGCGAGATGAAGGAGGCATTGATCTACGAAGCGCTTTTCTCCCAGGGTGAGTTTATCGAAACCCTGGGCATGGAAGTGACTCAGATGATCGGCCGATTGCCCGCGCCACAGGTCATTGATGTCAACGCTCACTTCTTGACAGCACTCGGTTTGTTTTGGCCCCATTTGCGCAAGGAGATGGAGCGACAGGGGATACACACCTTCAATCAGGCGTTTCTGACCTTGACAGGCGTCGCAGACACCGTGCGATTTGATACGTCAAGGTTAGGTTGCCTGCGCCACCTCTTGGTAGACGAGTTCCAAGATATCTCTCCACAGATCGCGAGCTGGTTGAAAGCGATGCAAAAAAGGCTGCTGTTGGACAACCCAAGCAGGCCGGTCAGCATCATGGCCATCGGCGACGACTGGCAATCCATTTATGGGTGGCGGGGCAGTGCTCCGCAGCTCTTCATCAAGTTCGCAAGCTACTTCCCGACACACGCGGAGCTTGGACCAGCAGACGAAGCCTTTCTGACGGCCAACTACCGCTCTGTTCCTGTGGTTGTGATGGACGCGCAGCGTCTTGTTGATCGGATAAGCGTCAAGGTTGTGAAGGATTGCGATCCGCAGGTGAAGCAACTGCCTGGCGACCATGGCGTGCTGTTGAAGCAATACGGGAGCAAAGAGGGAACGATGTCCAAGGAAGAGGAAGTCAAGTTCCTGTCCTCTGAGATCAGCTCCGTCTACAAGTCGGCTTTAGCGATGAGGCTAAAGTCAACGGAAAAGGTGATAGTCATGACGCGCAGCGGCGACATGTGCGAGAAGCTCAAGAGTGTGTTTCCGCGTAGTCGTTTCCCAGGCATGACGATTTGTACCTACCACCAAGCCAAGGGTCTTGAGGCGGACGTCGCAGTCATGGTGGGCGACTGCGCTTCTGGGAACTCATACCCCATCCGAAACATGTTCTATGCTGCCAGTGGCATGTATTCTGGCTACACCTATGACGATGCCAGTGTCGACGAAGCCTTTCGACTGGCTTATGTCGGCGTCACCAGGGGGCGCCGGCGGGTGTTCTGGTATGTAAAGAAGGCCAGCGAGGGAGGCACTGCAACCGTATACGCTTCTGCGGCGTGAATTTTGCGGTTTCATAGGCCGTATCTTGGATCTGATGAGGCGGGAGCCTGTGTGTTTATTGTCAAATCAATTAAAATCCTGGCCTCCGAGAAAAACCCATGTTGCTAACAGGCGATCTGCTGAATGAGTAAGAAAACGTTGGAATCGATCAACTCTGCCAAGGCCAAGATCGAAGAGGAGCTCCGCAAGCTTGAAGAGCAGGAAGCAGCCCTTCGTCAAGAACAGGCTGCTTCTGCTGTAACCGAAATCATCGGCCTGCTGTCCCAATACGGCGAGCACTTCACCCCGAAGCAGAAGGCAGAGCTGGCCGTCGCCATTGGGGCCAGCAGCCCAGGCCGTGGCCGCAAGGCTGGTCCAGCCCAGGCCAAGAAGGAAGTGGCCCCCAAATACTGGCTTCCGCACACTCAGGAAACCTGGTCGGGTCGCGGACGCACTCCTCTGGCGTTCAAGGCCTGGGAGGGCACGGCGGCCTACAAGCAGTGGAAGGCCAGCCATCCGGACGAGAAGTTCCCGAAGTATCCGGGCTGAGCGACAACGTGGAAGCGTGGTGTCCGAGGGAGTGGATCCTCGGACCCTACCTGGGCTCGTCAGCGGCGGACAAGGCATCGCCCGGCAGTTTGACCGAGGGCGTCCAGTCTCCGATAGCTAGGGACGGGGCCCGCAGGGCGTGCAAAAAGCTCTGTGGGCGTCTCAGAATTTGCAACAAAGACCAGTAAGATTGGCGGCGCCAAGGAGCTGGATGCTGCGGCTGCCGGCACAACAACTCACTCTATGCTCAAGGACGAAGCTATGCCGAACCTCTATGTTCGTGCCTCTCGCCGTTTAGGCGTTTCATGCCTACTACTGCTCGCCGCCGCGCTGAGTATTTCGGCCAGCTTTGCAGCGACTCCGCGGCCTCAGTATGGCCCGCCGTATTCGGCCGGTTCGCACTCGTTTCAAAGCGTGGGCGCCGCGGTCCAATATCTCTACGACAGTGCCTACGCGCTATGCAGCTCAATGCCTGGTTGCGTGCAGCCAGTCATGTCGGCGACTTACAGCGACGGTTATGCTGCCGCAAAGGTCTATAAAAATGGTGTTTGGTGGGGCGACGTCTATGCCAACGACAACATCTCGGGCCAGGGACAACCTCTAAAGAACGCCGGCACCTGTAACACGCTGTGCACGGGTGGCTTGGGACAGGCTGGCGACAACACCGGTCCGCACGGAAGTAGCGGTGACGCCGCGCTGAAACGCGGTGGATCGCATCGGGGCACCTCATTCGAAGGCGATCCGATCAACACCGCCACCGGCAACATGTTCCGCCAGGACACCGACTACGATTCGCCGACCTGGCTGACCCTGCGCCGCTTCTACAACAGCAAGACCTTCGTCACCTCTGTGGCCCAAGGCAACCAGTGGCGTCATTCCTTCGAGCGCTCCCTGGACGTGCTGTTGTCCAGCAAGGCCGACAGCGGCAGCCGCATCGACGTGAGACGACCGGACGGCGGACTGGAGCGGTTCCGTCTGAGCAATGGCGTGTGGACCACCGATCCGGACATGCCCGATGCCTTGACTGAGCGCCGCGACAGCGCCGGCGTTTTGCTGGGCTACTCCTTGGCGGTCGCGGCGACCCAGCAGACCGAGATTTACGACACCGCCGGCTTGCTGCGCTCGGTCTTCGACCGCATGGGCCAGACGGTGCTGACCCTGGAGTACAGTGACTTGCCGACGGTGCCTGGCACCAAGCCGCCGCCGAACCTGCTGCAGCGGGTCACCGATTCCGGTGGCCGCTCGCTGAGCTTCGCCTACGACAGCAACAACCGCCTGAGCACCGTCACGCTGCCCGACGGCGGCGTGCTGACCTACGGCTATGACAGCACGGGCAACCTGGCCTCCGTGCAGTATCCGGACGGCAAGACACGCCAGTACCTCTACAACGAACAAACGCTAACCTCTGGCACCAACCTGCCGACGGCGCTGACCGGCGTCATCGACGAGAAGGGCGTGCGCTTCGAGAGCACGGGCTATGCCAGCAACGGCAAAGCGATTTCCTCCAGCTTCGCTGGCGATGTCGATACCACAAAGGTTGCGTATTCCAGCTCGAGTTCTAATTGGGGCATTCCGGCCACGGTCACGTCGCCGCTGGGAACCCAGGTCTACTTGAGTTTCACCGATAGCGGCTATGGCGCCTTGAAGCCGACCGGCGCCTACACGGCATGTGGCGAGCAATGCAATCAGCACTGGAAGGCGTTGACCTACGATGACAATGGGTATCCGGCGTCGAGGACCGACTTCAAGGGAACGGTCACCAAGACCACCTACGCACCTGGCGGGCTGTTGACCCAGCAGATTGATGCTTCGGGCACGGCGCAGCAGCGCACTACCAATACGACCTGGAATGCCAGCCTGCGCGTGCCGCTGACCCGCATTGTTCTTGATGCCACCGGCGTCACCGCTGCCAAGACGGCCTGGGCCTACAACGCCCGCGGCCAGCAGACGGCACGTTGCGAGGTCGATTCAGCCGTGTCCGCTGCCATGAGCTACAGTTGCGGCAGTGCCGCCAATGCGCCGCTGGGTGTGCGCCAATGGCTTACCAGCTACTGCGATACCGTTGATGGCACGCAGTGCCCGCAGATCGGCTTGGTGCTGAGTCAGGACGGCCCGCGCACCGATGTGGCCGACACTATCAGCTACCGCTACTACATGATCGCCGACGAATCCGGCTGCGCCAACGTCGGCGGCGCCTGCCATCGGGCTGGGGATCTGTATCAGGTGGTCGATGCGCTGGGCCGGCCGACGACCTATGTGGCCTACGACCGCAACGGCCGTCCGACGCGCACCCAGGACGCCAACGGCCTGATCCGCGACTTCACCTACACCCCGCGCGGCTGGGCGGCCTCAAGCACGCTGCGCGCGAATGCTGACGGCACGCCGTCCGACCAGGACCAGACCACAGTTATCGCCTACGATGAGGTGGGCAGCGTCAGCAAAGTGACCGATCCCGATGGCACCTTCGTCATCTACGGTTACGACACCGCGCACCGCCTGACCGATGTGACCGATGGCGCCGGCAACACGATCCACTACACGCTGGATGCGTCCGGTAATCGATACAAGGAAGACACCAAGGACGCGTCCGGCGCGCTGAAGCACACACTGTCGCGGATCTACAACAAGCTCGGCCAGCTGGCCACGCAGGCCACCGCCGAGGCCGACCCGACCGACTTCAGCTACGACCTCAACGGCAATGTGCAACTGGTCACCGACGCGCTCAAGCGCAAGACCCAGACCGATTACGATCCGCTGGACCGGGTCAAGCAGACCTTGCAGGACGTCGGCGGCATCGCCGCAAAGACGCAGTTCGACTACGACGCCCTGGACCGCACCACGAAGGTCACCGACCCCAAGGGCCTGGCGACGAGCTACCAGTACAACGGCCTGGGCGACCTGCTGAAGCTGACCAGCCCGGACACTGGCGTGACCAGCTACACCTACAACAGTGCCGGCAACCTGTCGACCCAGACTGACGCGCGCGGCACCAAGACCAGCTACGTCTTCGACGTGCTCGGCCGCATGGCCAAGGTGACCTATGCGGATAAGGCGCTGATCGCGACCTACACCTACGATGCGAGCCAGAACGTGTGCGCAGCCGGGGAAACCTTCGCGCTGGGCCGTTTGAGCAGGCTGCAGGACGGCAGTGGCACAACCCAGTATTGCTATGACCGGTTCGGTCGCGTGGTGCGCAAGGTGCAGACCACCAACGGCAAGGCGTTTGCGCTGCGCTACGCCTATACCAAGGGCGGCCGCCTGAGCCGGGTGATCTATCCGGACGGCGCTGTGGTCGACTACGTGCGCAACGCGCTGGGGCAGGCCACGGAAGTTGGCGTCACGGTCGCAGGCGGCACTCGGCAAAAGCTGCTGAGCGGCGCGACCTATTACCCGTTCGGCCCCAGCGCCGGCTGGTCTTACGGCAACGGCCGACCGTTGCAGCGCGTGTTCGACCAGGACTACCGGCCGCAGGCGATCCAGGACAGCCGCAGCGACGGCCTCAACGTCGGCTTCGGCTTCGACCCGGTCGGCAACCTCAATGCGCTGACCGCGCCGGGCAACACCGCGCCCGTGGTTACCTTGGGCTACGACAACCTGGATCGGTTGACCGCTTTCAAAGACGGCCCGACGGGCGCGGTGATCGACGGCTACAGCTACGACGCCACCGGCAACCGGCTCAGCGCCCAGGTCAATGGCAGCAGCCAGACCTACAGCTACCCGACCGACAGCCACCGCATGTCAAGCGTGGCCGGCGCCGCGCGCAGCTACGATGCGGCGGGCAATACCACGGCCATCGACGGCACCGCCCGCGAGTTCGCCTACGACGCGACCGGACGCATGAGCCAGGCCAAGCGTAGTGGCACGCTGGCGATGGAGTATCGCTACAACGACCGCGGCGAGCAGGTGCGCCGGTTCCTTGGCACCACCAACACCTACACCGTCTACGACGAAGCCGGCCATTGGTTGGGCGACTACGACAGCAACGGCAAGGCGCTCCAGCAGGCAATCTGGCTCGACGACCTACCGGTAGGTGTGCTGGCGGGGACCGCGCTGAACTACGTGCAGCCCGATCATCTGGGAGCACCACGGGCGGTGATCGACCCGGTGCGCGACGTGGCGATCTGGAAGTGGGACATCAAGGGCGAGGCGTTCGGCAACTCGCCTCCGAACCAGGATGCAGACCGCGATGGCACGGCGTTTGTGTTCAACCTGCGCTTCCCGGGCCAGCGTTACGACAGCGCGACGGGATTCAACCAGAACTATTTCCGGGACTACGACGCGAGCACTGGGCGATATGGCCAAAGCGATTTAATTGGCTTGGAAGGAGGGGGCGCTACTTATGCATATGTTGATGGCGGTCCTTTAGCTTTTATTGATCCTCTTGGTCTGAGGAAAGTGGTGTTGGTTGGCCCACAGAACAAAGATGATGCCCTTATCTATAAGGGTGCCTTGGCGGACGTGGATATGGTCGGCTACTGCGTTGTCTACGCTCACGGCGCTTGGACGCACGTGTCTGATACTCGGGCTGGAACGGCAAACAAGGTTAGATATTTGGCTAATGATGCAAGTTCAATGGCTAAGTTTAACGATCTCTTGAAGCAGCAGGGGTGCAAGGACTATGAGCCCGTCATTCTAAAGGCGTGCAATACTGGCGCTGACCCTGAAGTGCCGGGCTTGGTCAATGTGATGACTGGACTGTCCAGAGTTAGAGGAACAGAGGTTGATGCGCCAACGCGATCCGTTTGGTATACCCCCAGAGGTCCGATGGCGACTCCTTATGGGCACAAGGGTGATATTCACGGCCCCATGGATTTGAGTAACCCGGGTGAATATAGGAGTGCAAGGCCATGATGCTGAGATTAGGGTTTCTGGGGTGTTTGATGCTTCTGGTTTCATGTGGAGAAAACGATCATAAGGTCGATGCGGCTCCCGTGTCTGGGGACGGAAGTTGCAAGACATTTGATGTTGATTCCAGTCGAGTCAAGGCAGAAAGTGGAGATCTCTCAGCAATCAGAGGGATGCGCGACTATTATTTTGATTGTGTCTTGCATAACAACGGTCCGGAGGCCTTGCACTGGGGGAAGTTGGCTGCTGAGAAGGGCGACAGCAAAGACAGGGAGACCTATGAAGGCCTTAAGATGTCATTTATCCCTAAGAAATAGAGTGGTTGGGTTTCCCAGTAACGCCAAGAAGTGTGGCGCGATGCGGGTTTTTCTGACATCCCCGCGGGTTAGTGTCTGATTGCCTTTTAGTGCTTGCCGGAGTCAAACTCTCCCAATCGTCCAGGCCACTTCACCCGCCATGGCCGGGGGACGGAGCCCAGAACCTCCACTTAAGCGCCGACGATCAAAGGCCCCGCATGCGGGGCCTTTGCTTTTCGCTCGGCTGGGTTGCAGCTTGAGATCAGCCAAGCGGGGAGGTGGCCGCGGCTCGACTTTACGGATGCATTTGTCCAATCCTGTAGACGGTTTTTCCACGCCTCTGGGCGGCGCTTGCGGCTCCCTCAGCCCAGCAGTAGCGTCTACCAGGCCGCATACCTCAAGGATCGATCGATGAAAACCTTCTCCACAATAGTGATTGGGATGGCCATGATGGCCGCTGGGTTTTCCCCGCTCGCCAAGGCAGCGGAGCAGCCGGCATTGAACCCGGCCGACGTCATCGAGGGCATGGGAGAGCGCATTCCCCCGGGCAAACAAAACGTCAGCCTGTCGCCGCTGTTCAAGGCATACGTCTTCGAGAAAGCGGGGTTGAAATTTGTCCAGATCAACTCGTTGAAGGACGAAGTCATTACCGTCATCGTCGTCACGCCTGGCGCCGAATCCCGCTTGCCGATCGGCTCCGCCGCGGGCCAGCCGCTGCCCGTGCTCAAGGGCGACGCGACCAGTTGAGCGGATGCTCCCGATTGAGAGGGGCACTCCTCGTGGCTACCCTTGCCAGCAAAGAGAAAGCCCCAGGTCGTGACCCAGGGCTTTCGAGGGCGCGCGTTGTGACGCGGGCGCGTGATCAGCTCAGGTCGCAGTTGCTCGGCAGCTTCCAGGTCGTCGCCGGCAGCATGTTTTTCACCGCGGACGACGCCGTGATGCCAACGTTGTTGGCGCCGATGAGCTCTTCCAAGTCAGCGATCGACACGATGTAGTCGTCCAGGCTGCCCAGGCCGGTCTGATTCGGGATGATCCAGCTGATGGCCTTCTCGGCCCCGGTGCTCGGGTCGGTGGTGATGATGGTCTTCCAGAAGTATTCCGGTGTCCGGATGCCGTGGCTGGACAGGAAGTAGTCGTTCGACGTGTCGCCGAAGACCACACCGCCGTAGACCTTGACCGGACGGATATCGCGATAGCACTCAGCGACGTTTTCCGATTCCACCCAAATGCCTTGGTTGAAGCCTGACACCTGCGGCACGATGTTGG
>Ga0207650_10003867_pt1 | contig 10238 bp, 10 predicted proteins | sample KBSS63metaG_FD_184325 | JGI IMG/M metagenome (GOLD analysis project Ga0207650, IMG submission 184325) | Switchgrass rhizosphere microbial communities from Kellogg Biological Station, Michigan, USA - KBS S6-3 metaG (SPAdes) (version 2) | ecosystem: Host-associated > Plants > Roots > Rhizosphere...
CTCCTTATGTCGTTCACGGCCGCGTTCTGGCCCCAGCAGCTCTTCGAGCAATCCCGTGCCGCGGCGGCGTCGATCCCAGCCGAAGATCGAACCCTCGGCGCCGAACTCGCGCGCGGCATCGGGCTCAGCCATCGCGACTGGGTGGCGGCAGACAACGCACGCGCCATGCACCAGCAGCAGTTCAGGTCGCTCTTCGAGCAGGTTGACGTGGTGCTCTGCCCGGCGATGGCAGTCACCGCCTTTCGGCATGACCATAGCGAGCCTCAGCACCTGCGCCGCCTCGACGTCGACGGCCAGCCGGCGGCTTACAGCAGCACCGGCCTCGCCTGGGCCTCGGCGGCCACCAGCACCGGGCTGCCCGCTGCGGTGGTGCCGATCGACCGCGGCGATAGCCCGCTGCCGATCGGCGTGCAGGTCATCGGCCCGTACCTCGAGGACCGCACCGTACTCGCGTTCGCGGCACACCTCGAGCGCGAGTTCGGCGGCTTCGTGCCGCCACCCGGATACGCCTGAGGCGCCGCGTCGCCACGATTTTCTTGGCGCCGGGTTCGATGACTGTGGGACCGAATAGCCGCCTTTGGCCCGCGACGGCTCATGGCCGCACGCGGCGCTATCAGCGGTCCGCTTCAACGCCGCTCGGCTTGAGCGACAGCTTCAGTCCGCCGACATCATCCAGCCAACTGGCCTCAGTCGGCCCTGAGGAGTCGCTAGATGCCGCAAGGTTGGTCGGCCCGAAAGCCGACACTCATCTAACGCGGTAGCGCTCTCAGGGCTTGCTGCTGTAGTTCAGAGGCACCCAGGCGTAGCCGCTGCCTTCGTTGCGCAGATGGCCGAGACCAGGGAACGGCACGTGGGCGATGGCGACCCAGTAGCCGTTCTTGGCGGCGTCGGCAAAGGCTTTCTTGCGTTGCGGCGCGGCGGCCTTGGAATCGGTATCGAAGCCGATCGTCACCGACGGATCCGGGAACTGGACGGCGGCGACGTGCATCAGGTCGCCCCAGACCATCAGCTTCTTGCCCTGACTTTCTACGGCATAGATCGTATGGCCGGGCGTGTGGCCCGGCGCAGCAATCGCGCGCACGCCCGACACCAGCTCGGTATCGCCGGAGAACGGCTTGACGCGGCCCGCGTCTTGATAGGGCTTCACGGCGGCCTGCGCGCCTTGGAAGAAGCCTTTGCTGTCGGCCGGCGCCTTCGTGGCCTCATCGGCGCTGAGCCAGAAGTCGGCGTCGCGCTTGTCCATTCGCACTACAGCGTTGGGAAAGGCTGCCTTGCCATCGGCCAGGAGGCCGCCCACGTGGTCGGGGTGCAGGTGGGTGATGTAGATCTCGTCGATCTATTCGGGCTGGTAACCGGACGCCTTCAGGTTGGCCAGCAGCTTCCCCAGCGTCGGGCCGAAAAGGCCGGCGGCGCCAGTGTCGATCAACACGAGCTTGGCGCCGGTATTGACGAGGTAGCCGTTGACCGAAGTTTCCAGCGGCGCGCTCAAGTAGCTTCGCTGCAGGGCTTTCTGCACCTGGCCCGGCTTGGCGCCGGTCAGTAGCTTGTCGACCGGCAGTTCCACGGTGCCGTCCGACAGGGCCGTGATCTCGAAGTCGCCCAGCATCATGCGGTAGTAGCCGGGCGCCTGGGTCTTGATCTGCGGGCCGGCGGCCTTGGCACCGGGCGCGAAGCAAAGGACCATGGCGAGACCAAAGGTGGCGAATCCAGGCTTGAACATCATGATGGGCGATCTTTCAAAGTGGGCCGCGAGCATAGCAACGCAAGTCCGACTTGGCAGACCATGCCTGCCGCGCAGCCCTTTAGTCCATCACAGTGCGTCGCCGCTCCAGAAGGACCGCGGGTGCCCTACAACGCGAAGCTGAGCTGGCATTAGAGGCTCCTAAGGTCAGTTGTCGGCTAGCGCCCTACGGAACTCACCTGGGTATGCGCTCGCGCCCCTGACACCAATGTATCGCGCACCTGCGACATGACTAATCGGACATTCTGCGCAGTAACACGGCCGCTGCCCACTATCGACAGGCGCTTCTTCGGTACCGCGAAGTTTTCCGAGTGACCGTCCGCAAAGCACGCGGTCGCATCCGTCCGCTTGTGGCCGAGGCTGTGCGAAAACCCGCTCCGCGTCGAGTGCGACGAAATGTCGAGCCTCCAGATCGCGCTAGAAGCGATTTTTTCGACCTCGCCAAGGGTCAAGCGACCCCCAAGATTCCTCAGTGGCGGAGTTTTCACACAGGCTCGGCCGCTCGCGGCAATGTCGGCGGTCTGCTCCGACGCCGCAGAGCCTCATTCCGGCACGCGAGTGCGCTCGTTCCAAACCAGCAAGTGTTCAGATCCGAGGCGGTGACCGACTCCACGATTGCCCTGTGCTCAGCAACCCCGGAAAACCGGCTTGCGCTTTTCGAGGAAGGCTCTCACACCCTCTGCATAATCCTCGCTGTCGTACACCACGCGACGCAGGCCCTGCACCCGTTCGAAGCCTTGGGGTGACATCGGATGAGCACCTGCGAGGATGCGCAGCTGCTCCTTCATGACGGCGATACTGAGCGGCGCGTTGGCGGCGATCGTCTGGGCCAGGTCGTTCGTGAACGCCTCAATCTCGGCAGTCGGCACAAGGTGGTTGACCATCCCAAGCCGTTCAGCGCGCTCTGCCGAGACCGGGCGGGCGGTGAAGACCATCTCCTTGACGATCCGTGCGTCGGCGGCATTCAGGAACGTCAGCATGCCGCTCACGTTGTAGGGGACGCCGAGCTTCGCCGGCGTCGCCGCGAAGCTGGCCGTAGGCGCGGCGACGATGAGGTCGCACGCGAACACCGTCTCGCAGGCGCCGCCCCAAACGCTGCCTTCGACCATCGCGATCACCGGCGCCGGAAACTGCTCGATCTCCCGGATCAGGTGACGCAACGGGTCGTCCCAGCCGAGAGGATCGCGGCGGCCGGTCGGCAGCTCGCCGACGTCGTGGCCTGCCGACCAGACCCGAGCGCCCGGGGCGGCGCGCAGGATGGCGACACGTGTCTGCGCGGCCCTGAGCTCCTCGAGCGCAGCGACGATCTCGCGCACCATAGCTTCTGAGAAGGCGTTTCGCTTCTCGGGATGCTCGAGGCTGATGGTGCCCACCAGGTCGGTGGACCGGACAGAGATCAGGGACATGGGGTCTCTCGCAGTGTTTCTCGCAGACCCGGCGAGTGTCCCCGCGGTCTTGGTCGCCGAGCTTGACGTGGCGCAAGGCGCGGATCGGCTCGCGGGGCCAAACTTGGAGTCTGGGTGATCTCTTGAGGAATCAGATGAGCAAGCGTGATGTGGTGGTGCTGGGCGCAGCCCGTTCGGCGATCGGAACGTTCGGCGGGTCTCTCGCTGAGATCGAGCCGGCCGAGCTGGCCGGCACTGTGATGAAGGAGGCGGTCCGGCGCTCCGGCGTCGACCCGAAGGCCATCAACTACGTGACGGTCGGCAACACGATCCCGACCGAAGGTCGCTTCCCGTACGTGGCCCGCGTCGCCGCGATCCAGGCCGGCCTGCCGATGGAGTCTGTCGCGATGTCGGTGAACCGCCTGTGCTCGTCCGGGCTGCAGGGCATCGTCACCACCGCGCAGAACATCCTGCTCGGCGACTGCGATTACGGCGTCGGCGGCGGCGTCGAGGTGATGAGCCGCGGCGGATATCTGTCAACGGCGATGCGGACCGGCGCGCGCATGGGTGACAGCAAGATCCTAGACATGATGGTCGCCACGCTGACCGACCCGTTCGGCGTCGGCCACATGGGCATCACGGCCGAGAACCTTGTCACCAAGTGGGGGATCACGCGTGAGGAGCAGGACGCGCTCGCGGTCGAATCGCACCGGCGCGCCGCCGCGGCGATCGCCGAGGGTCGGTTCAAGTCGCAGATCGTCGCCATTACCAAGCAGACAAAGAAGGGCGACGTCGTGTTCGACACCGACGAGCACGTCAAGCCGGCGACGACATTGGAGGCGCTGGCCAAGATGAGGCCGGCCTTCAAGAAGGACGGAACGGTGACGGCCGGCAACTCCTCGGGCATCAACGACGGCGCCGCCTTCTTCGTGCTGGCCGATGCCGCCGTGGCCGCCGCGGCAGGGCACAAGCCGATGGCGCGGCTGGTGTCTTACGCGGTTGCCGGCGTGCCGAACGAGATCATGGGCGAAGGACCGATCCCGGCGACGAAGCTGGCCCTCAAGAAGGCCGGCCTGCGGCTCGACCAGATGGACGTGATCGAGAGCAACGAGGCCTTCGCGGCGCAGGCCATCGCCGTCTCGCGTGGCCTCGAGCTCGACATGAAAAAGACCAACCCGAACGGCGGCGCGATCGCGCTCGGCCATCCGATCGGCTGCTCGGGCGCGTTCCTCGCGACCAAAGCCGTCTACGAGTTGCACCGCGTGGCCGGGCGGTACGCGCTGGTGACGATGTGCATCGGCGGCGGTCAGGGTATCGCCGCGGTGTTCGAGCGCCTGTAAGCACCGATCGAGTGGAGGCGGCTTTTTTCAGCCGACGCTCGTCTTCTCGGTCAGCCAGCCAGTGAGCCGCTCGGAAGCAGTCTGTCGCCACAGGCCGGTTCTGGCCGTCCTTGACCGCCGAAGGGGCGACGACCAACGGCGGCCATGCGATCCATAGCGGTCGGCGCTGGCTCGAGCGACCGCTCTTCGACGCACCGCTGCCCTTGGTCGCCAACAACTGGCCGGCGCTGGACGACCCGTTGCCGTCGATCAGAGCTCGCGGGAACGGACGGTCGCGATCTCAGTGATCGCCAACACCAGTCATTCAGACCGCAAACGTACAGAGCGTTCAGCGACCGTTACTGGATCACCTCGTCCGCCCGCATCACGAGCGACGACGGCAGGTTGAGGCCAAGAGCTCCGGCGGCGCGCAGGTTGACGATCAGCCGGTACTGAGTTGGTTGCTCGACAGGGAGATCCGCGGCTTTCGCACCCTTGAGGATTCTGTCTACATAGACAGCTGCGCGGCGTACCTGAGCCCCGATGCTGGGACCGTAGGCGGCCAAGGCCCTCCCTTCGACGTACTCAGGGGTCGGAACGAACGTTGGCGTACGGTGAAGAGCCGCAAGTTCGTGGATTTGCATCCGATGGCGGAACGTCAGCGGGTCACCGACTACGAACACAGCATCGAGGCCCCGCAGGTTGATGGCGGTCATCGTGCGCTCGATGTCCTCTGCGCTCCGGATCTCCAAGTCACGAAGTTCAACGTTCAATGCCTGGGCGGCGGCTGCCAACTGCTTCGCACTCGCCATTCGATAGTTCAGCGGGTTCGATGCATTGAACAACAAACCCACGCGCGTAGCTCTTGGAAGAGCCTCCTTGATCAACTGAAGCTGCTTCGCCAGGAACCCTTCGGGAATGCCACTCGTTACGCCGGTGATGTTGCCCCCGGGGCGTGCCAGGCTCGCGACAAAGCCCATCCCGACCGGATCAGAGACCGCCGTCAGAACGATCGGGATTGAGGATGTAGCCCTCATCGCGGCTCGAACGTTGGGCGGAGAAGCCGCTACGATGACATCGACATTGAGGCCGACAAGTTCCGCTGCCAGTCTCGGAGCCCGTTCGATGTCGCCCTCTAGATACCGCCGCTCGATGACGAGGTTACGACCCTCGATCCAGCCCAGTGCGCGCAGCCCTTCGACAAGATGTTCGGGACTCGACCCCCGCTCGTCGCTGTTGCCGAGAACTCCGATACGGGCGACTCTAGCAACGGGTTGAGCTAAGACTGGAAGCACTGCGAGGCAGACGCCGAGCGTCACGACGAACGCAACGGCGAAACGTGATGGGACCATTGCGCATCTCCCGTTGGGATGCGTCAGGTTGATGCCCAAACTTGTCATGCTGCTCCGAGTAAGGCGACCCTCCGCTTCCACTGCCGACGCTGGATGGTGGAGCTCAGAATTGTCGGCGTCAAGAGCCGGCGATGTCCGCTTAGGCTCGATCGCGACGACGAGCGGCTGCTTTCGGCGGCTTCCCTGAACGTCTCTTGATGGCCGGCCAGTGCCAACCCGCGAACGGGTTCGACGGGCAGGTGAGCGCCAGGGAGCAGCCGCTCGAGCGACAAGGACGGCTGTCAGGCTACGAAGCTGCCGCCGGTGCGGGCGCACCACCGGTCGTGGACGACCCCTCAGCTGCCGGTCGATCTCGAGACAGCGGGTGTTCAGTGCGGCTCTACGCCATAGTTGCAAGACCGCTGCGCTCGTGCGATCACAGAATGTCTGGGACAGACATCACCGGCTTCGCCGGAGGGCAATAGCCGGATGATTTGTTGGATCAATGCCGCGCCGGCTCAGATGCTCGGCCCGCGACCTGCTGAAGAGCCTCAGCTGATCGCCTTCGGGCTGCGGGGCTTTGAGTAAGGCGAGGAGACCGCGACACCGAGCGAGGGCTTGCGAGGGCGAGCCTTGCACCTCGCTAACTCGGTAAACCCGTGTCCTCGATAATCGGGCCGAACAGCTCCCAGCGCTCTCCGTTAAAGCGCTGCATCTGCAACTGCCTGTTGACGCGATAGTCGGTAGGCGACGTGTTGTTACTCATGCCCGGAAGGGCTAGGTCGCCCGTGACGTTCTTTAGACTCGCGGCCTGCTTCATGACATTCTCGCGCGTCAGGTTGTCGCCGCACTGCTGGAGTACGTGCACCATGAGCTGCGCGGCCGAGTAGCCATAGGTATTGAAGTTCGATTCCTTGTCGCTATCGGCATAGTACTTGGTCATGAAGGCGAAATACTTTTTCATGCCGGCGTCGTCCTTCCAGGTCGGATCCAGCGGGTCTTTGCCGTAGAGTACCGAGGCTCACCACGTCACTGCTTGCCCCGTGTTGCAAAGACGGCAACGTGTGTCGATCAGTCGATGAGAATCGTCACGCGCGGGTTGTCTTTTTCCTCAGGCGCATAGACGGTTTTCACGATCGCTCGGCGCTCCTCGCCAGGGCCCATTTTCGTCAACATGGTTTCGGTCTTCGGATCGAGAAGCCCGATCTGCGCTTGGCGCGCCCCAAACAATCCGAAGAAGCGCGATACCTGCAGGAACACCGCAATTGAAGGGGCGCCAACCTGGTCGGAAGTCCTGCGTATCAAGACCTCGCCCCCGATCGAACAATGCCGACGGATGACGCTAGCGCGACTAGACCCATCAGTGTTGCGGAGGCCGGTATCGACGACTGCAGCGACAATTGCCATGAGATTTGCAGAGGTCAGGTTGACGAGAATGCAGCACGAGCGCCGCAGTTCAATTGTCCACGCTGAGCGACAGCACAATCAACTTCAGAGACGATCGTCCTTCGCTGTTCCCGCATCGCGTTGCGGATGCGCGCGACCTACCTGCGTACAGACTTTCGGTAGCGGGCCGCCCAATCATCGGGTGCTAGGCGCCTCGCTATTGACGCACTTTGGCAATGCCGGTCGGTGGTACACCACTCGGCTGTGGCTCGACTCAGACCTGGACTTCATGCCGCCAGAGGGCCAGAGGAAGCGGCCGTCGCATGGCTTTGCCGCGGAATTCGAACTTGTCGCTCCGACTGTCATGAAGGATCCCGCTGCGGCTCCATTGGCGGCGAGATGGCGCTGCATGGATCCTCCTACGAAGACCCGCGGTCTGTTCTCGCTGGCCGCAAGGCGGCGTAGCGCAAGTTGCGCTGTCTCATCCACTTAGGAAACATTTCAATAGCGATTCAATAGCCGGCCGTTGCTGCCATGCGCGGGGTGCGCGCGCCAAGGCCGTCTGACGTCTAACGTGAAGTGCAGGCCGACCAGGTCATTTCGCTTGAGCAACGTGCTTGAAGCAACGCGCGCAACGTTATGAGCATCTCCTGAAATCGACCCGCATTGGTCAGCGGAGAGCCAGCCGCCCTTTCCCCGGTCAGCCTTCATCCTCGTCGTCATTACTCACAGGACGCTGTTCTTCTTCGGTTTGCGCGGCGCCGATATTCGCCTGTCTATCCGACGAGGTGGATCCTGGGCTCTGAGATTGCTGTCCGAGGGTGCCCGAAGACCCCTGCTGCATCCCACGACCATAGTTGCCGCTAGAGCCTACGCTTGAGGTGCTGCTGCCGGTGGATGGCGGTTGCCCGCTCTCGGCAAGCGAGCCAGACTGCTGACCCTGGCCTTGCTGCTGACCTTGCGGACCTTGCTGCTGGCTTTGTTGCTGGCTTTGCTGATCTTGCTGCTGGCTTATCTGATCCTGCTGTCTTCCTGCCGCTGTTGAACTGCGATCACCGGACTGGCCGGTTGAAGACCCTGGGTTGCTGTTCCCTGATGTCGAATCCATGGCGTTCTCCTCGATGTGGATGGACCGCGCTCTGCAGCGCTCGAGGAATCGGCAACTTGCATGCCCGAGCAATGGCTCGGTGTAGGCGCGTTTGTCATCGATTCGACCGGCCGTCCGTGGGGGTGGGGGGTGGTGTGCGCTGGGTGGTGTGCGTACGCCTGTCGCAGTGGAACTGGCGGCCAATATCGAACGCTCACGAGTTCACGAGTGGCCGCTTCGGCGTACTCCTAACCAGCAGATCGCTATGTCCACTCTGCTTTCGACCGATCGAATCGGTTGCGCAAGGCGGCGTCAGCGCTCTCGACCTTGATCGCTTCTGCGAGGAACGGCGAATTCAAGGCCGTGCGGGACCATTCTTCCGCCAACTCCCGCACCACCTGCAAGCGCTCGAACAGCGATGAGGCGGCCTTGACCTGACCGGTTCGCATCTTGCCCGCCTCTAGGATGGCCGTCGCATCGTCGAGCGGCCCCGTGATGGCCTTCAGGCCTTCCCAGGCCTCTTTCAGGTCCTGCAAGTCTTCCTGACGAATCGGAGTCAGTTTAAGAGCCCACTTCGCAGCCGTGCTTACGGACTTGAGACCCAGGGTCTTGATCGCTTCGGCATCCCGAGCTCGCGAGACCTGTTCCGCCGCACGGTACAACTTGCTTGCTGTCAGCAACACGCCCGCCACTCTGACGTCCGACATGTCAGGTACGTCAACGCTGTGCTCGTAGGTTTGAGCCGTCGTCTTGAGGAATTCGGCGTGGACCTGATCCTCCTCGGTCTCCGCGTCGGCACGCAACTGACGTGCTCTCTCCTTGTCGCGCACCTTCTGCTCTTCGCGCAGCGATTGCATGCGTTGTTCATTGTCTATCGCATCCACCAGCAGACGAGACATTGCCGGCGCCATCTCGCCGAGGATTCCAGCCATCGCCCCCAGAGCAGCATGAGCATCACGTACTTGATCAATCACGAGCGGATGGGAGTCTTGCGTCACCCATGAGCGCAGTCGCTGACGCCGCCTTTCCAACTGGTTGATGATTTCCTTGACGGTACTCGTCATGACTTCGGTCCTCCTAAGTGACACGTAAATGCCGTCTGTGAACCCCACAAGTTGTACAGGGCCTGCAACGCGGGCATCTGTGATCGCTTCCAGATCAACGCCAACAGAGCCAATCGCTAATGTCCGGTGCCAACAGTCATCGGATTTCGAAGCGCGGGCAAGCGGACTCTCCCAGCCGACGACTTCTGCGGGGACGCTATCGAAGGCGGCTTCAAAGTTCGAAGGTGGTGCAGACATGCCGACCGCAGGAGCGTGCCTATCCCTGATCGCGGTGGCGCGGCTCGAGGGCTATCACGCAACGGCGGAGGCCGGAGGATTGCTGGAGGGGTCACTAAGGTACCAGGTTGGTCGAATCGAGCAAAAACTGCGCCAACGCTCTTGGGCAGCGTCTCCTTCAGACGGCACCGCCAGCGCGCCGGTTCCGAATCTCGTTGGCCCGAGTCGCCGTCGCTCTTTGGAGAATTGCCGCCGCACTCGGCAGCAGATGAAGGCTCTCGAGTTCGAAGAGGAACTCGGAGGTGGAGGTCACAAGAAATTCGGCGGGCATCCGAACGAGGAAGTTCTGCTCGCGGACATCGCTGTCTTCGAACAACAAGACAGCGCCTTGTTCCTTTTGGGCAAGCACTTTGCACAGCACTTCTGCCGCAGCTTGTGTGCCGCGGCCGGCCGTCTTGGTGCCCGGCCTCGCGGCCGAGAGAGCCAGATACTCCTCGCAGACCTCGGTGCTTGCCACTCGAAGGGCCTCGCCTTCGGTTTCTCGAATCCAGTCGGCCACCTCCTGGGCTCCTGACTTAGCTACGTCTCGAATGACCTCGAAGCGCACCATGTCCGGGATGATGATGGGGAGCTTGGGCGCTAGCAATGCGTCGAGAGCCTTCGCGACACCCAGCGTGATGAGTGGCGCAGAGTCCGTGACGACAAGGTA
>Ga0207650_10003869_pt1 | contig 10235 bp, 9 predicted proteins | sample KBSS63metaG_FD_184325 | JGI IMG/M metagenome (GOLD analysis project Ga0207650, IMG submission 184325) | Switchgrass rhizosphere microbial communities from Kellogg Biological Station, Michigan, USA - KBS S6-3 metaG (SPAdes) (version 2) | ecosystem: Host-associated > Plants > Roots > Rhizosphere >...
TGCCACGCGCTCGGCGATGTTCTCGTGCGGGGTAAAGTCCACGACATCCTCGGCCTTGATCACGTCGCGCGCCACCGAATCCACGCTGCCGAGCGCATCGGCAAGGCCGAGCTCTATGCTCTTTGGTCCTACCCACACCAGGCCGCTGAAAAGTTCGGGCGTTTCCTTCAGGCGTTTGCCGCGGCCCTGCCGCACGACCGTAATGAATTGTTCATGGATTTCGGCGAGCATTTTTTCAGCAAAAGCTTTGTGCGCGGGATTGACCGGCGAAAACGGATCCAGGAATTTCTTGTTTTCGCCCGCCGCGATAGCCCGGCGCTCGACACCCAGTTTTTCCATCGTGCCCGTGAAGCCGAAACCGTCCATCACGACGCCGATCGAGCCCACGATGCTCGCCTTGTCGACGTAAATCTTGTCGGCCGCGACCGCGACGTAATAACCGCCCGACGCGCAGATGTCTTCGACCACCGCATACAAGGGAATATTCGGATACAAGCCGCGCAGGCGCTTGATTTCGTCGTTGATGTAGCCAGCCTGCACCGGGCTGCCGCCGGGACTGTTGATCCGCAGCACGACGCCGACTGTATTGCTGTCCTTGAATGCCGCCTGCAACCCCGAGGTCACATTGTCGGCGCTCGCCTGGCCCTCCGATGCGATGACACCGCGCAGCTCGACCATTGCGGTGTGCTTGCCGGTCGATTTGTCCCCGGCTTTCTTGAGCCAGCCCATGCCGAGAAGCAGCACAAGAAAGAGATAGATCATCACGAGCATCTTGAACGCCATGCCCCAGCGGCGCGCCGTGCGCTGCTCGGCGATCGCCGCGAGCGCGACTTTCTCAATCACGTTGCGCTCCCAGCCGTCACCTGTGTTGCGCGGATCCAGATCAGCCATCGCGATTTTCGCCTTCTTTCAGAATAATTTCGCCGTTACACTCGTCAACCGGCACCGCGATCAGTCGCTGTCCTTTGCACGGGCCCATGATGCAATGACCGGTCGCAGGCTCGTAAGTTGCGCCATGCGTTGCGCACACCAAGTATAACCCAGCTTTATCGAAGAACTCGCCTTCCATCCAGTCGAGCTCGACGGGAATATGCGCGCAACTGTTGAGATACGCGTGCACCTTGCCGTCATACCGGATCACAAACGCGGCGGCGTCGCGGCCATCACGCTGCATGGTGAAACGAACGCCCGGCCCGCCGTCGACGAGTGCGCTGCTGGTACAGATTACGCGTTCTGTCTGAGCCATTGCCACAGATGCTGCGGTTCATCGAAGCACGTGAGCGGGTTCAATGCCGCCAATTGGTCGCGTGGATGAGCGCCATATGCCGCCGCAACCCCCGCGACGCCGGCGTTGGCCGCCATCTGCAAGTCATGCGTGGTGTCGCCTATCATCACGGTTCGTTCTGGAATGGTGCCGAGCATGGCCATCAGATCGAGCAGCATGCCGGGCGCCGGCTTGGTCGCTGACTCTTCGCCGCAGCGGGTGGCGTGAAACAGCGGCGCCAGCCCGGTTTTTTCGAGCGCGCGGTCGAGACCGCGCCGGCTCTTGCCGGTGGCAATAGCCAGCCGATGCCCCGCGCCATGCATGTCGCGCAGCAGCTCTTCGGCGCCGGCGAACAAAGGCGATTGCGGCTCACGCGTCCGAAAATGATGGCCATAACGCTCGACGACCTGTGGATAGACGGACGTGCTGACACCCGGCAGCACGTGCGCCATCGCGTCGTAGAGTCCGAGCCCGATAATGTGGTGCGAGCGCTCGTCGGAGGGCACGGGCAGACCGACGTCTGCGCACGCGGCCTGCAGCGAGGCCACGATGATCGCCGTCGAGTCCATCAGCGTGCCATCCCAATCGAATACCACGAGATCGAAACGTTTACCCACGCAGGCTTCAGTCCAGTTTGTCCACAAACTTTTGCAGGTCGGCTGGCAGCGGCGCTTCAATCACGAGCTTGGCGCCGCTCGCCGGGTGCTTGAGGCCGATGCTCGCGGCGTGCAGAAACATGCGCTTGAGACCATTGCGCGCGAGCTCTTTGTTGAGCTCGAAATTGCCATACTTATCGTCGCCGGCAATGGGAAAGCCGAGATGCGCGAGGTGCACGCGGATCTGGTGCGTGCGGCCGGTCTTCAACTCAGCCCGCAAAAGGCTGAAATCGCGCCACGCCTGCTTGAGCTCAAACACCGTATGTGATTCCTGGCCATCGGCATGGACGGCCACCCGCCGCTCGCCGGACGCGAGCAGGTATTTGTGCAAATTCAGGTGCACGGCCTGTTTCTTGTTGCGCCAGACGCCTTTGACCAGCGCGAGATAGTATTTTTTGAACTGGCCGTCGCGCAATTCCGCGTGCATGGCCGTCAACGCGCTGCGTTTCTTAGCTATTAAGAGCACGCCCGAGGTGTCGCGATCGAGCCGGTGCACCAGCTCGAAATAGCGCGCGTTTGGACGCTGGCTGCGCAACTGCTCGATAACGCCGAAGCTCACGCCGCTGCCGCCGTGCACCGCCAGCCCGGATGGCTTATTGAGCGCGATCAAGTGTTCGTCTTCGAACAGGACCGCGCGCTCGAGTTCCTCGCTGACCGGCGGCGTGGCGCGGGTCGGCCGTTCCGCCACCCGCACCGGGGGTATCCGCAGCTCGTCGCCGATCGCGACGCGGTAATCGGGCTTGGCGCGCCCGCCGTTAACTCGCACCTCGCCGCTGCGCAAAATGCGGTAAACGTGGCTTTTGGGCACGCCTTTGAGCAACTTCACCAGGTAGTTGTCGATGCGCTGCCCGCCGGCGTCCTCCCCGATTTGGTGCCGCGACACCGATTTTTTGCCCAAATCCTTCATTTTGCTTATACTATTCGCCGGTTAGCAGACTTGAGGACAGTGTTGTCCGGAGCCCCAGGCGGTCCACCGCGGCGGTTTCGCCGCAGGTAACGCCGGGCAGAATGGCCCAGCGCCAAGCAGTCGCTATCCAGGTACGCTGAAATCACAGCACGGGACGTGGTCCCGATGGTGCGGTTAAGCGGTTGCCGAAACCCAATGGTTAATGTCGCTCACCACTAAAAGTAGCGATGGTAGTCGAAATACGCGCTCACAGCACACGAAAACCTTTGTTGACGCAGCGGTTCGCGGCCACGGTGCAACGCACCCGATACCGGATCAGCCGCTGCTCACTAACGAATATAACGGCAAACAGCGAAAGTCATTTACAACTAGTCACCCACATACATGATCCATTTCGTGACTGAATGATTGAAGCATTAGCGCGCGGCGCGTTGTAATCCGCGCGTGAGTTTGCCCATCCCGTGACACTGAGCGCGGGAGAAGAATAAAATGAAACGCATGTTGTTTAACGCCACGCAGTCGGAAGAGCTGCGCGTTGCGATCGTAGATGGACAGAAACTGCTCGATCTGGACATCGAATCTGCCGGCAAAGAGCAGCGCAAGAGCAATATTTACAAAGGCGTCATCACTCGCGTCGAGCCCAGCCTCGAAGCGGCATTTGTCGATTACGGCAGTGAGCGCCACGGTTTTCTCCCCTTCAAGGAAGTCGCCCGCGCCTATTTCAAGGCCGGCGTAGACGTCGCGCGTGCGCGCATCCAGGATGCGCTGCGCGAAGGCCAGGAACTGATCGTCCAGGTCGACAAGGACGAGCGCGGCACCAAGGGCGCCGCCCTCACGACTTTCATCAGTCTGGCCGGCCGATATCTCGTGCTGATGCCGAACAATCCGCGCGGCGGCGGCGTCTCGCGCCGGGTCGAAGGCGAAGAGCGCGCCGAACTGCGCGAAACCATCGACCAGCTCGAAGTGCCCGCGGGCATGAGTGTCATCGCGCGCACCGCCGGCATCGGCCGCAATGCCGAAGAACTCGGCTGGGACCTGAATTACCTGCTGCAGTTGTGGCGCGAAATCGAAAACGCCTCGACCAGCCAGAACGGCGCTTTCCTGATTTATCAGGAATCGAGCCTCGTCATTCGCGCGATCCGCGATCACTTTTCGCAGGACATCGGCGAAATTCTGATCGACACCGAAGACATCTACGAGCAGGCGCGCGCGTTCATGGGCCACGTAATGCCCGCGAACGTGAATCGCGTCAAACTTTACAAAGACGATGTGCCGCTCTTTTCGCGCTTCCAGATCGAGCACCAGATCGAAACCGCGTTTTCACGCCAGGTCACGCTGCCCTCCGGCGGCGCGATCGTCATCGATCATACCGAGGCACTGGTGTCGATCGACGTCAACTCCGCGCGCTCTACGCGCGGTGCCGATATCGAAGAGACCGCGTTCCGCACCAATCTCGAAGCCGCCGATGAGCTCGCTCGACAATTGCGCCTGCGCGACCTGGGCGGCCTGATCGTGATCGACTTCATCGACATGGAAAGCGGGCGCAATCAGCGCGAAGTGGAAAACCGCCTGCGTGACGCGCTGCACGTCGACCGTGCGCGCGTGCAGACCGGCAAGATCTCGCGCTTCGGCCTGCTTGAACTGTCGCGCCAGCGCCTGCGTCCCGCGCTCGCCGAAAGCAGTCATATACCCTGCCCGCGCTGCCATGGCACCGGCCACATCCGCGGCATCGAATCGACAGCGCTGCACATCCTGCGCATCCTGCAGGAAGAAGCGATGAAGGAAAACACCGGCGCTGTGCACGCGCAAGTGCCCGTCGACGTGGCAACTTATTTGCTTAACGAGAAGCGCGCCGAATTCCATTCGATCGAGCAGCGCCTCAAAGTCAATGTCGTGCTGATTCCGAACATACACCTCGAGACGCCGAACTACACGGTCACGCGTTTGAAGCACGAGGAACTCAATCAGGCCGACCTGCCGCCGCCGAGCTACGAAATGGTGGCGATGCCGGAAAAGACCGACGGCGGCTTGCCGTCCGCGCAGACCGAGCCGGCCACGCCGCGCCAGGAAGCGGCCGTCAAAGGCATCACGCCGTCGCAACCGGCGCCTATCGTCGATCACACGCCGAAACCGGTCGTAGCGGCAGCACCGGCGCCGCAGGCCGAAGCGTCCATCATCAGCAAGATTTTTGGCTGGTTCAAGCGCCCCGCGACCGAAACCCCCGAAGCCAAACCCGCCGCGCTCACCCGCGAGCGTACTGACCGCGGAGAACGCGGCGACCGTGCCGATCGTGGTGAGCGCGGCCAGCGCCGCGGGCGCCCCAATGGCCCGCGCCGCGAGCACAAACGCGACGAACCGCGCGGTGAACGTACTGCGCATGGGCCTCGCAGTGAGGCCGGTGCCGAAGGCGGTCAGCGTCAGCAACAGCGCGGCCGTCCCGGAGAGCCGCGTCCGCCGCGTGAACCCCGCGAGCCGCGTCCGCCGCGCGACGGGCAGGAGCAGCAACCGCGTCGCGAGGGGCAGCAACCGCGCCCGCCGCGTCCCGAGCGTCCCGAACGTCAAGAGCGTCCCGAACGTCAAGACCAGGCGCCGGCGGAAGCTGGCGGCGCACCAGCCGCAGCCCGCGAGCAGGCGCCCCGCGCTGAAGGTGAAGCACGCGAGGGTCGAGAAGGCCGCGAAGGCGGGCGTCGTCGCCGTCGCGGCGGCCGCGGTGGCCGCGAGCGCGGCGAGCGGCACGAAGCTGCCCAGGGCAATGGCGAGAGCTCAGCGCAACCGGTGTCAGCGCCAGGCAATAACGGGGCCGAGCTGGACCACGCTCCCGCCGCCGCGATGACTTCAAATGTAGAAGCCGAACCGGTGCAGGCGCACGAGCCGCAGATTCCGCACATGCCGGCGCCGCCTGCGCCCTACGAGATGCCCCAGCCGATTATGGAAGAGCCGGCGGCGATCGAGCATCAAGCAGAGCCCGCGCCCGTGGTTGAGCGCGTCGTTGAACATGTTCCCGTCGAGCCGGCGGTTGTTGCGCCGGCGGTGCCCGTGGCGCGCGAACCCATCGTGCTGCCGTCGGACCTCGAGCAAGTTGAAACCGATGCGGAAAAACTGCGGATAGCAGCGAGCAAAGTCGAGCCGCCTGCGCCGCCGCGCCCGCCGCGCGTGCGCCCGCCTCTGCCGCCGCTCAGCAATGAGCCGCTGGAGCAGGTCGAAACCAGGAAGTAATCTAAAAAGTGCCGGGCATTCTCCCGGCACTTTTTTTATGTGCGGGAAGACTCGCGCAGGCGCGCGACCAGGCTGGTGCTTACAGCCTCTATCAAATCGAGCACCTGCTCGAATCCTTGCGCACCGCCGTAATAGGGATCGGGCACTTCGCAGCCGGCGAAGTTGTCATCGAAGTCGCAATAGAGTTTGAGCTTGCCGGCGTACTCGGGCGGGCACAGATTTTCGAGCAATGAATAATTACGCCGGTCCATCGCCACGACGTAGTCGAAGCTTTCGAAATCTTTTGGTCCGACCTTGCGCCCGCGCAGATTGCTCATGTCGTAACCGCGGCGGCTTGCCGCCAGTTGCGCGCGCTGATCGGGCGGCTCCCCGATGTGATAGTCGTGGGTGCCGGCGGAAGCGCATTCGATCACGTGGTTGAGCCCCGCCTTGTCGACTGTGCGCCTGAACACGGCTTCTGCAGTCGGCGAGCGGCAGATGTTGCCCATGCAGACGAACAAAACGCGGATTTTCGGCTCTTTCGGCATGACGATGGAGCGATACTGGAAATAGTGCGGCAAACCACATGATACGCGCTCACAATGTGGCGGATTGTCTTCCCCCGCGGACATCGCTCCGCATGAAAAGCGGGTGAACTTTGCTGGTTCCCAATCAATCCAACCGCTACTTATGATTCATCAGACACGCATACCGCCCGGCGTTATCCCCAGGACCTGGCTTGGCCGCGTGAGCGCAACGCTCATCGCGGCGGGCCTCGCCGTCGTCGGATTATTTTTTCTGGCCGTTGCCCTGGTTGCCGCCGCGCTGATCGCCGGCGTCGTGATCGTTCGGATCTGGTGGGCGTTGCGCAAAGTGCGCGCGCAACGCGAGGCGGACGTCATCGAAGGATCGTATTCCGTCGAAACGGACGCACCCTCGGCCGTCATTTCCGGCGACATCGACCCGGCCGTGCTGCCCGCCGACCGGAAATAATCAGCTTGGTGCGGGACGCAGCTTAAGACGGCTCGGGGCCCTGCTGTTGCCATGCCGCCCGCCGGACCTGGCGCCGCCGAGCGGGCACCGCGGAAGCCTTTTCCGCATACTCGCGTATTTTTGCCGTCACCGCGCCCCGGATATCGTCGGGCAATGCACGCGCCGCGAATTCGAAGCGCGATGTAATCGCTGCCGCGCTTGGCTCACGGGCCGCCGTCTCCGGCGCATCGAGTATGGCGCCGGGAACCGTATTGCCGGGCTTGGCGCCGTCGTGAAAAAAGCCGCGGTTCTTGCGCCATTCCAGCGCCCGCTCGCTTGAATCGATCCCATAGCAAAGCTGGAACGACTCGACTTCATTGGCCGTGTTTTGCCACACGAACAGGTCGAAATATTCGTCGTGAAACCAACGCCGGCGCGTTTCCGGTTCGCCTTGTACCACACCTTCGATCTCTCTCATCATGAGCTTTTTCGCTCGCTAAATGCCCGTAAAGCGCGGCATCTCGCGCAACGCCTCCTGCCGAAGTTTGAGATAAATACCCCCCTTCGACACCGCTATGGCGGTGTAGTTCGTGGATTTTGCAGGTTAAATCGCCCGCCGCCAAGTCCAGTCGGGATAACCGGGCCCGCGACGCACGCAAATGATGCGAAATGCATAGCTGGCGCATTGCGGTTCAGGTTTTGCGCTCGCGCACCACGTAATCGACCTTGTCAGCGCCGTATTTGCGTTCGAGCTGCTCGTCCGGCAGGAACTGGGCCTCGAGCTCGGCAATCTTCGAGTAGCCCATCAAGTCGGTTATCTCTTCCATTCCATACAGCAGGTCCGGTCGGTCGTGCAGCGTGCCCGTCTCGACGTGGTCGCGCATGAGCTCGAGCGCTTTGTGCATGCCCATTAGCGCCGCCGAAGGCAGCATGCGCGCCATGGTGACGCGGGCCACCCCGATCTCGGCGAGCCGCTTGACCGGTATCAGCGGCGTGGTTGGCCGCGAGCGGATACCGAAACCGATATTGATGCTCACCGGTGCGTCGACCGCATCGACAAAGCGCTTGATTTGCTCCTCGGAATCGACTGCATCGGGAAAAACCATGTCGGCGCCTGCCGCGATGTAGAGGCGTGCACGCTCGATCGCTTTATCGAGGCCTTCGATGGCAATCGCATCGGTGCGCGCGTTGATGATGAAGTCGGGATCTTTTTTCGCCTTGACTGCGGCTTCGACTTTTTTCGCCATTTCCTGCGCGCTGATCAGTTCCTTGCCCTGCATGTGGCCGCAGCGTTTGGGACTCACCTGGTCCTCGATGTTCATGCCAACGACGCCGGCTTCCTCGAAATACTCGACGGCATGAAAAACCGTGACCGGATTACCGTAGCCGGTTTCCGCATCGGCCATCAACGGGATCGACAGAGTGCGCGCGAGATGCCGGCACGCATCGACGTTCTCCATCAGCGTCAGCAGGCCGATGTCAGGCTGGCTCAGCCGCGCGTTGGAGAATCCGCTCCCACCAGTAGCGGCTGCTTTAAAGCCCATTTTCTCGACCATGCGCGCGCTCAACCCATCGTAAACGCCGGGCGACACGACGATGCCCTGCTTCAACAGTTCGCGCATGCGCGCGGCTTTCGTTTTCATCGTGGGCTCCTTCGACGATACTCAGGTATTCGGCTTGACCCTGGCCTGCCGGATCACGGTGGTCCAGACGTCAATCTCCGTGCGCAGAAACTGGCGCAGTTCTTCCGGGGTGCCGCCGATCGGATCCGCGCCTTGCGCGAGCAATGGCTCCGTCACCGCCGGCGAGCGCAGCGCCTGGATCGCGGCGCCATGCAATTGGCTGATGATCGACGGCGGCGTGCGCGCCGGTGCCAGCAACGCATACCACGAGCTTGCGCGAAATCCCGGCAGCGGCGCAGCTTCCGCGACGGTCGGCACGTCGGGCACGGCGTGCGACCGCGTTGCGCTCGTCACCGCCAGCCCGCGCAACTGTCCAGAGCGCACGTGCGGCAGCGCCGGCAGGGTGCTCGTGCACAGCACCTGAATTTGCGCGCCGAGCAGATCGATCAGCGCCTGGCTCGCGCCTTTGTACGGCACGTGCGTCATGCTCACGCCGGTCTTCAGGCTCAATAATTCCATCGCGAGGTGTCCGCTCGTGCCCTGTCCTGCCGAGCCGTAGATGATGCGTTGCGGCTTGGATTTGGCGAGCTCAATCAATTCACGCAAATTCGCGACCGGCAACGACGTTGGCACAACGACGATCAGCGGCGTGTCGACCGCGAGCGTAATCGGCGCGAAATCATTCATCGGATCGAACGGGAGTTTGGCGACCAGCCCAGGGTTCGTGGCGTGCGCGGTTGCTACCAGCACCAGCGTGTAGCCGTCGGGATTCGAGTGCGCGGCGAGATCGGTTCCCAGCACCGTGCCGGCGCCGGGCCGGTTATCGATAACAAATTGTGCATTCAATCCTTTCGCCATTCCGCTGCCGAGCAGACGCGCGATGATGTCGGCGCCGCCGCCGGCTGAGAACGGCACAATCAGGCGGATCGGACGCGACGGATAGGATTCCGCCGCGAAGGCCGCCGCGTTGGTGCAGAGCCAGGCAATGCATGCGATCTGCTTAAACATGCTGCAGCCCTCTTCCGGCCCGCGTTATTCGGACAGCACGATTTCCTGAGTCACCGAGCGTGTGTAAGCCGAGACCGGCAGGAACACCGAATGCGATCCCGGGCCGCCTGCCACGACGATAGTCAAATCTTCAGGCTTCTCCGATATCGGAAGTATGGTATCGGGGCCAATATCGCCAAGCTCGGCTTTGCGCGCGGTAACCATGCGTTCGAACTCACTGCCTTTATGGCGTCCAGCGCGCATCTTCGACGCTTCCCACAATCGCCGCTTGACCTCCGCTTTGTCCCAGCCTTCGCGGTGAAAAAGATTCGCGTGCTGTGGCGAGAGAATGATGAACGGCGCGCCAGCGTGGATGTAATCGCTGCTCGCCGGGTATTGCATGGTGTCGCCTATCATGGCGATCACCTCTTCGCCTTTGCGTGCGGTCATGTTCATGCTCCAGGTGCCAAGTACCCCGCCCACTGTCACGGTATTGGCGTCCTTGGCGAAACCGCGCTCTACATGCAGCGGCTCCCACGGGCTCGCTTCCTCGTTCTCGGCGCAGCAGAACGTATATTTACCGGGCTGCCCCTGCGTCGCCTTGTCCATCTCGCCCGGCAGCGCGCCGCCGA
>Ga0207650_10003874_pt1 | contig 10226 bp, 13 predicted proteins | sample KBSS63metaG_FD_184325 | JGI IMG/M metagenome (GOLD analysis project Ga0207650, IMG submission 184325) | Switchgrass rhizosphere microbial communities from Kellogg Biological Station, Michigan, USA - KBS S6-3 metaG (SPAdes) (version 2) | ecosystem: Host-associated > Plants > Roots > Rhizosphere...
AGGCATTGGGTCGTTGCTAGATTCTCGAGCATCGAATGGGGCCACGCGCTTGATCATGCAATGAAAATCACAATACTGGACGACTACTTCGATACGTTGCGCACGCTGGCGTGCTTTCGCGAGCTCGCCGGAAACGACGTCACGATCTGGACCGATCACGTCCAGGACCTCGACACGCTTGCGCAGCGGCTCGCCGACACCGAAGCGCTGGTGCTGATCAGGGAGCGCACGCAAATCCGAGCGCCGCTCATCGAGCGCCTGCCGAAGCTGAGGCTGATCAGTCAGCGGAGTGTTTATCCCCATATCGATATCGATGCCTGCACTCGACATGGAATCATCGTTTCGTCGAACCAGCACTCGGACACGCCGTCGTATGCGGCCGCGGAACTGACGTGGGGGCTCGTGCTCGCGGCGATGCGACAGATTCCGCAGCAGGCGGCCGCACTGAAATCCGGAGTGTGGCAGACGGGCGTCGGCCACACGCTCCGCGGCAAGACGCTGGGCATTTTCGGTTACGGCAGGATCGGTGCGGTCGTGGCGGGCTACGGCGCGGCGTTCGGGACGAACGTGCTCGTCTGGGCACGACAGGAGTCGCTCGAGCGTGCGCGCGCCGATGGTTATGCCGCCGCCTCGAGCAAGGCACAGCTCTTTGCGGAAAGCGACGTCCTGTCGCTGCACATGCGCCTCGTCGACGCGACGCGGGACATCGTGAGCGCCGCGGATCTCGCCCGCATGAAGCCGTCGGCGCTGCTCGTCAACACGAGCCGCGCTCCCTTGATCGAATCGGGCGCGCTCGTCGAGGCACTGCGCGCGGGACGCCCCGGAATGGCCGCGGTGGACGTCTTCGAGCAGGAGCCGTTGCGCGATACCGCCCATCCGTTGCTGGCGATGTCCAACGTCGTCTGCACGCCGCACGTCGGCTACGTTACGCGCGACGAGTTTGAAATTCAGTTTGCCGATATCTTCGCGCAGATCACGGCTTACGCCGCCGGCGCGCCGATCAACGTGGTGAACCCTGCCGTGCTTCCGCATGCTCGCGCCCGCCCTGAGCGGGCACCGTAATGGGCAGATTGGCCTTGGGGTGTCGACGATCTCCGCGTGTGCTTTATCGGGCAGACAGCGGCCGCTCCATGCGGGACACCCTACCCGGCCGGGTGGGATTTGGAAGCTACCCGACTGTCGCAGTCGCTCGTGTGCAGACACGACCGTGTAAGCCGTGCGACCCTAACGTCCGGGGCTCATTCGGCTTCGGAAGAACGGCCAGGTTGCCAAGGAAAGAATCGTGGCGCCAATCTCTGCATCTCAGCGCAAGCTGCTGGAACAGATCGCCGCTCATCCTGACCACTTCGTCGACATCGGCGACGCGCGCCAACCTCCCGGCATCTGCGCGGCCGAGCTTGCGAGCCGCGGCTTTGTTCAACTCGATGCTACGGCGTTTACACACCCGAGCGGGCTGCGCGCCAAGATTACGGCGAAAGGTCGGAGCTATCTCGAGGAGACGCCACTGTTGCCGTAAACGTCCCTGCTGCATCGGCAAATCACATTCGACATGACGACAAAACTCGAGGGCGAATTGAGACGGGAGATCGTCATCAACGGAGCCGCGTACACCCTCACGATAGCCCCCGACAAGCTCCTATTGGCGCTGAAGGGCAGGCGCAAAGGGTTGGAGATCCAGTGGGCCGATCTGGTAAGCGGTGACGCCGCCTTGGCCACGGCACTCAACGCGTCGCTCACGGCGAACATTGCGCCTGCCAGCGAAAAGGGCCCGGTGGACACGAAAGTCAGGAGCCACAAGGCGAAGCGGAATTAGAGCGCGGCCCTGCGCACATGGAGCACGCGACCCGCCGGTGCGGCGGTCAGTGGCGGCAACGAGTCGTCGCATCGCTCAATGGCGCAGGCGCTTCCATCCGCCTCTGAGACGTCGCCTGTTGACGATCAGCACAACGACTGCCGCAAGCACGACGATGTACAGAAACTCGGTCGATCCGTCGCCGCCGTCAGGCGAAAGACCAAACCAGCGTTCGATGAAGTCCATTGGGCACCCCCAATAACACGCGCTGACTTCGATGAAGTATAGCTGGGATGCGAGCGAGTCGGCGATCCCGCCGGTCGCTACGCCCGACTGCAGATCTCAGTTCTCAAGAGCCTGGGTCAGCTTTCGTGAGAGTCAGCAGGATGTCCGCATACCAGGCGCAATTGAGGCCCAGTGCTTCGTCGATGTGGTGCTCGCGATTTCCTATATCGATCACGGCCGAGTGCACGCCTAGCAGTTTCCAGGGCAGATCGCCGTGCACAACATCCTGCTCCTTGGCGCACATCACGACGGGCGCGCCGCTCGTGCCGCGGTGGGTGCGCGCATCGGTCAGGAAATAACCCTGACCCTGAAAGCGCAGGCCGAACGAAGACGCGACGACGGCATGCCGGACGACCGGCATGTGGTGCAGCGTGTCATGGAAACCCAGCGGAAATCCCACCATCAGCAGCGATGCGCCGACCGGCACCTCGTCGAACGAGTCGGTCAGGTGGAGAGGGGTGAAGGCGCGGTAGATTGCAGTTTCCGGCAAGGCAGTACGTTCGATCTCGATGACAGCGACATCGACCGCTCCGGCGCTGTCGAGACCTTCGCGCCAGACGCCCGTGCCATCGCGGTATAGCGGAATCGAGAACCCGGTGGACTTCGCCATGTTCGTCGCTTCGACGTGCAGCTCGATCTCAATGCGGTCGGGAAAGTGCTTGGTCGGTTCGTCGATCACCACATGCCGGCTGGTGACCAGGAACAGTCGGCCGTCGCGCTCGAAGAAAAATCCGCTCGCGTTGGTCAACGGTCGCTGCTGCTCGAACGTCAAGACGCGCGTCGCGGTGAGGAGGAGGGATTCAACCATAGGCGTGCAATGGGGTGAGGGGCATGCCCGGCAGCTGCCACAATTTCGACCGATGGTCAGCGTTTTCCGAGCCGTTTGGCGTTCGCCACCGCCTTCGCATGGATTGGCGTTAATCCGCGATGTGCCAGTCTCGTCACGCTTGTGGAAGCCTTCGCCATGCCGAGCGCAGATTGCGACAACGCTTGCGCAAGGGCGGCCTGCCGCGCGATCACCTGGCTGGCCGTCCGGCTGCTGGCGAACGATACGAGCGCGGCGTAGTTGCGGAAATAGTCGCCGTATGCCAGCGCGCGCCAAGGCTCGCCCATCGTCAACATGTGTGCGGCCATGGCCTGCGCGGACTTTGCGGCGGCTTCGAACTTTTCCTGTCCCATCAATGTGAATTCGCGTCGGTCGCGTGCGTTAGGCGAAGGTCCTGCCATCGCCATCCTGCTCGTGCGGTGTGCGATGACCTGGGTGGAGGCCAACATCATCTCGACCGTTTTGACGGCGAGGTCGCCCCACATCAGGAAGGGCGCGAAGTGACCATTGACGAAGTTGCGGCGTTTCAAGGGAGAGTTCCTTTTTGAAGGATGGGGCGAGCGAACGAGCGGTCGCAATCGACCGGCACCGCCAATGGTGCGTGCATTGCGGAACCGCGTCTGTTCGATCCCGAACTTAGGCGCAATCCAGCCGGACAATCTCGGCGAGGACTCGCCCGTACTGCCTGGCGTGCTGGGCAGAAGCCCTCAATTACCCTGGCTGTTTGGCACCGCGACCGTCGTCTGTGCGGCCGTCGAGTTTCCGGTGAAGTCTCTGCACACCATCTCGACGGAATAGATGCGACCGTTTCCGGTTCCGGATCGCTCCGCCCGCAGCATCGCAGCGAAGTCGCCAATCACTTGGGCATCGGGTGCAGTGTTCCCATCCCCGAGTCCGTTCGCTGGCTCGCTGCTCGACACGCTGCCGATGCGGCATGCAACCGCGGCATCGCAATTGTCGGTGGCGACGATTGCGAGCGAGACGCGACGCATCGTGTGATTGGGCGGCCAAAGCGTCGCCGGTGTGGCGGCCACGCTCGCGATGGCCGGCGGCGTCATGTCAGCGACTGTGATGTCGACGGTCGCCGAGTCGTGGCCCCCGTGGCCATCGTCGACCAGCAATGTGATGGCGGTCTTGCCGAGCGGCAATGTCACCGTCGGGCTCGATCCAGTCACGGTCCCGAACGGGCCCGACCACGTGTACGTCAAGGTGTCGCCGTCGGGATCGCTCGAGCGCGACGCGTCCAGCACGACCTGCGCCTGACAGCTCGCGTTCGCAGCCACCGTCCGGTCAGCGCCGGCGTCGGCGGTCGGCGGACGGTTCGAGGTTACGAGAAATACCACGCCGGAAGCTGCTTGCCCGGCGGTGGTTTCGCCCGGCTTGCCGATAAGAAGCTCGGACTTGCCGTCACCGTTCAGGTCGGCGACGCGCGCGAGGCGACTGGCGAAGCCCTGTTCCGAATTGGTCGGCGCCGCACCAGGATCCGACAGCGTGAGGAGCGGCGTGCCTTGGCCGTTCAGCAGGAAAGCGCGCTTCGATTCCGGAATGCCGGCCCAGAAGTCCTCCTTGCCGTCGCCATCTCGGTCGCCCGCGCGTGCGAAGGCGATCAATCCGCTTCCGGCAGGCGCGGGAGAGGCAATCGATCGCAACAGCGCGCCGGTGGCGCCGTTCACGAGCAGCATCTCGTTCGTGCCGCGGTGACCGATCAGATAATCCTCCACTCCATCGCCGTTCTGGTCGCCGAGACCGGTCAAAGCACCTCCGAAAAAGCCGTTGTCCATGGGTACGGCTGCCTGGTGCGAGCGGATCAACGCGCCGTTCGCACCGGACAGCACGAACACCCCGCCGCCCAGAGGCGTTCCTGCGCCGGTGTTGTCGTGGAACGGCGCCGCAGCAAGCAGGTCGCGACGTCCGTCGCCGTTGAGGTCGCCCACTGGCGCGATGAACTCGCCGAGAGACGCGATCGCCTGCTTGGTGGGGAAAGGCGGCTCCCGGAACACCCACAGTTGCGTGCCGGTCGCGCCCGAAAAGGCATAGATTTCGCCCCATCGGTTATTCAGAAACTCGGGCGCGCCAACCGCCACATCGGGCACGCCATCGCCATTCACATCCCCGAGAGCCGCGAGCGAGAAACCGAACGCGAAATACTCCGAGGTGGGCACGAGCTTGCGAATCATCGCGCCGGTGGCACCGCTGAATACGAATACGCGGCCCCACTCCGGCGGCGGTGTGCACGTTGGCCCGGTGGGGTCGCAGGGAAGCGGCACGAAGCCGGACGGGCCCGGCGCGCCGACCGCGATGTCGTCGACCCCATCGCCGTTGACGTCGCCGATCCCGACGACCGCGTACCCGAAACGGAGTCCGGCCCGCCCGTCGGGATCGTGCAGGGATCGAATCAGAGTCCGGTCCTTGCCAGAGAATACGTCCACACGGTCGGCTCCCGGCACTCCCACCGCGAAGTCGGGCACGCCGTCGCCATTCTGGTCCCCGAGACCGGCGATGGCCGTTCCAAATTCCGCATTCGCCGTCGGGCTGGGATTGTCGATACGGAATATTGCCGACGACGATGGAACCGCAACGACCGATGTGAAGGTGGCGAGCAGGGCCGCGGCGAGAGGGAGCGTGCGCGTACGCATCGGAGATCCTCCTGAGGAAAACGTCCCGGACGATCACGACACCGTGGCCGTGACGCCGTGACGGTCCGCAAGTTTACCCCTGCGGTATTGCGAAGGATCACGAACTGCCGTGGCGCGGCGGATTGAGTGAAAATGTCTTCACGTGATAACACCTACGCGCCTGTCATGATGCCGCCGCCCTCCGAGACGTGGGTCGCCGCCGATGGCGCGACCATCACCATCCGCCCGATCACCGCAGCAGACCTGGACCTCGAACATAGGTTCGTGGACGGTCTTTCCGCGGCGACGGGATATCAGCGGCTGATGTCGTCCAGGCGGCCGTCGTCGGAGGAGATCAAGCGTTTTACCGACGTCGATCCAAAAGTAGAGCTCGCGCTGATTGCCGTTACGCGGGTTCAGGGCGAAGACCGCCAGATTGGCGTCGCCCGCTACGTCAAGCAGCAATCGTCGGCAGGCGAGGCGGAGTTCGCGATTGTGCTGAGCGACGACTGGCAGGGCCGCGGACTCGGCAAGAGGCTCCTCGAGAGCCTGCTTCTCGCAGCGAAAAAAGATGGCGTGCGGCGGATAGCCGGAACGACGCTGTCCGAGAATCGAGCGATGCTCGCGCTTGCCCGAAAGCTCGGATTCGGCTTGTCCGCGGATCCTGGCGCGGCGACGATTACCAACATGACGCTTGACCTCGACAGGTGGGCAGGCAAACGTGTGTCACCCGTGGACAGCCACAGCAGCGACGACGATGTAGACGACGGCGCCTCGCGAAAACGCTTGTAACGCTCGCGCCGGCGGCTGCGGCTGCAACAATTCCGGTCCCGCATTGCTGTACGATCGAAGCGTTCAATCTACGGGGATCGCGTGATGGCTGTCGGCAAGAAAAAGGAGTTTGACCTCGGCAGGGACGGGACCATCATCTGCCACCTGTCGGAAGACGCAAGGAGACTGCTGATCGAGTTCGACGTCGACAAGGAGGGCTTGACGAAGGCGGGCGTCAACGGGTTGATCGATGCCCTGAAGAAGATTCGGGACAAGATGTCGCGCTGAGCGCCTCGATCTGAATCGATCGTCGCCAAGCTGCAGCACCGCGCGACGCCAATTGCGCCGCGGCGTGTCGGTGGTCGAACGACGTCGCACAGCGTTCATCCACAGGGAGCACACGTCAGACAATGGCGTCAGCGCCCGAAAAACTCCACGAGCTTTGGAATGACCTGTCCCGGTGCTTCGTCGATGAGCCAGTGCCCGGAGCCAACGACGATCACGCCCTCGACGTTGGTCGCGACCATCTTGCCCTGGGCGATGAGAAAGTCGCCTCCCGACTTTTCTCCACCCAGCACCAGCACGGGCATCGTCAATCGGGTCGCCGCGAAGCCCGCATTGTCCTTCGCGTCCTGGTCGAAATTGCGAAATACCTCCATGCCCGCTTTCATTGCTCCCGGCTGCGCGTATTTCAGCGTGTAAAACCGCCGATCCGCTTCGGAGACGGATTTCGTGCCGTCCGCCGCGAAGTCGTTCCAGAAATGCTCGAAGTAGATGCGCTCCCGACCCTTTACCAGCGCGAGCGGCGTCGGGCCATAGAAGTGGAAGTGCCAGAGATCCTTGAGCAGGAACAACCCCGTCGTGTCTCCGACGCCGGGGATGAACGCATCCATGAGCGCCAGGCGTTCGACCTCGGACGGAAACTGCGCCGCATACGCGTAAGCAACCATCAATCCGATATCGTGCCCGGCCACTCCGGCCTTTCGGATGCCGAGCGACTGCGCCAGCGCGTGCACGTCCTGCGCCATCGTTTTTTTGTCATAGCCCGATTCCGGCTTCTCCGAGTCGCCGAAGCCGCGAAGATCGGGAGCCACGACGAGATGCGTCTTCGCGAGCTCCTTGATGAGCGGCCGCCACATATGGCTGTTCTGTGCGTACCCATGCAACAGAATGACGGCGTCGCCCGTTCCGGCGGCGAGATAGTGCAGCTTCACACCGTTGACGGTCGCATAACGATCCACGATCGCCGCATCGACGTCGGCGTTCACCCCCGGGGCGATGGCGAGCAACGCGGCGAAAGCAAGTGCGGTCGAGTTTCGGCAAACGTGGGAAATGAACATGGCATCCTTTGCGGCAATCGACGTACGCACTGCGGCTCGGCACGACAGTCTAGCAAGTCTTGGCAGGCCGATTGCGAAGTGACGCGTCGATGTCGGGTGATGCCGGGCGCGGCAACGGCGGCGACTCGACTGGTCGAACGATCGAATCGTGACCGCAGGCACGGCGACTTTCCCATGACGGTGCGAGCGATCAAGGCCGGCGGCCTCGAATTTGCTCACTAAGCCGTTCGATGATCAGGTGCTGCTCGATGCGGTCGATGCCGAGAAAGAGCGCGAGCATCCGATCGCCGCCAACGAGGCGCGTCTGCCGCCGATACGTTACGATCGAGAGAAGGCTGGCGTCCGCACCGGCCTGATCGCGATCGGGAGTTGACTCGCCCGGGGTATCGAAGCGACATTGTTCCGGGCAAGCGCGTTGCCGCCCGCGATCAGGGAACAATGACGGTGTTCCCGTCGTCGATGTGCCACGACGTACGCCCGGTCAAGTCGGGCGCTCGATGTTCGTTGGTGAGTTAGCTCGCGGGGCTGCCACTCAAATAAGGCAGACATCGTCGGCGTCGACTTCCGGATCTGCCGGCATACCGCTGCCTGGCAAGCGCCTACGGCTTGCGCTTGGACGTCTTCCTGGCGGAGCCCAGGCGCTCCAGCCGTGATTTCGCGTCCCGCTTCCCGATGCCGCGCAGCGCAGCGACCTTGGCAAGGAGCTCGGCCCGCGGGCGTGCCTTCTCCTGTTCCCAGTTGTAGATGGATTGCGCACTCACTCCCAGCAGCTTGCCAAAGTCGCCGGCGGAAAGTCCAAGGCGTTCCCGGTGCGCGCGGAGTCTCTTCGCGCTGAAGCGCGCAGATTTACCACTGGTATCGGCCGCTGTGACGGCGGGTGCCGCGAGCACTTTCCGCGACAGCAAGGCGACTTGGCGCTCGAGTTGCAGCATGCCCCGCTTCAGCGCCGCGATCTCGCGCCGATGCCGGATCGTCGCCTTCCTTGTCGAGTCGAACTGGCTCCGGTTCTCTCGGCGCGAAAGCCTGACGATTTCTTCCTTGAGTACGTTTCCGATGTTCGGCATTTCGACCCTCCGTGACTGTGCGTTGCCCGCACTCTATCAAACTCGGCTCACGGTCCGTGTTGGTGATCGTTTGGCGACACCGCGTCGCACCGGTCGCTTACGAGTTGCGGCTTACGAATCGGAACGCACGATTGCCGACGACAGCAGCGCGCAAGCACTGAGCCGGAAGATGGAGAAACGGCGTCGCCGAGACGGGCGTCGCCTCAGTGCTTGCGCTTGGTATCGGTGCTGGGCTGCCTCGCCGCCCACATGTTGTCGACGAGATTGGGATACGGGCGCCCCGCCTGCCGCGCACGCTCGCGCGCGGCTTTCTTCTGCTCTTCTGTCAGCGGCCGCGACGTTTTCGTCTTCTGCCGGGGATTCGGCCGCTTCCAGGGAGCCTTCGCCACTTCGCGCGTCATGCGGACCTCGAGCCCATGATTCGATGGCGCGCGTTACAAACGCACCGCCCAGCACTCCTTTGCGGTGCATTTTAGCGTGGAGTCGTCCTCCCATCGCCGCACGGCGGGCGGCGGACCCGCCGTGCCGTCAATCGCTACGGTTGCTGCGAGAATGTCGACAGCGTATTGAGGCCGCCGAACCCGCCCGAGTATGTGCAGCCATTCGAGTTGGAGCCGCCGGAGACTTGTCCGCTGAATACGCCGTTGACGCTGCTCAGGTTCGAGAAGTTGATCGTTCCATGTTCGCCGGTGGTGCAGCTATAGGCCGCATTCGGCAGCGAAGCGAAACGTCCCGACTGTGTCGCGGCGCCGTTGTACGTGCAGGTCCCGCCGTTGGGGTTTTGCCAGGTGATCTGCCGATTGCTTCCGCCCATGTCGATCACCGTAAAGCGGCTCGTGCCATTGACTGTGCCGTTGTTGGATGCCGAGGCACAGTTCGTCGCGGTCAGGGTGCTCTGCACGGTAAACGTTCCGGTCAGGTCGGAATTTCTGAGTGTTTGCCGCACGAGCGTGCGCGTGACGTTCTGCCCGTTGATGGTATAACTCACCACGGCCGATCCATTCCCTTGCAAGGTGATCGTCATGGTCCCGGCTTGTTGACGTGCCACCGACGACGCAGCGAAATTTCCGGAGCCGAACCAGGGTCCCGTCATCGAGTAGATGGGTCCTGTGTACACGCCGTTGCCCTGGTACTGAAGCTCGGCGGGATACCACGTCGGATGGTTGCTTTCGTCGTAGACGAACAGGACGGCATAGATGAACGTCCCGCTCTGGTACAGCGCGAGTCCCCATCCCGATTGCGAAGGATCCCACCAGAGGTCGGTGACGTTCTGCGAGAGCACGCTGGTCTGCGCGGTGAAGGAAGGTTCGACTGTGCCGGGACCGGCGCAGCCGCCGGCGCTGGCTAGCGCGGCGACGACTGCAATAGCGATTCGGGTCTTCATGCTTGATCTCCGTGATGGGGTAACCGTTGCCGATGAGCTCGTTCTGACGAGCACGCCGAACGTTCGCTTTCGGGGCGCGTCAGGCTTTTGCGAAAACCGTGCCCGCGCGGACTTCCTGTCGTTGCGCGAATCCTCCGCATTATTTTGCC
>Ga0207650_10003878_pt1 | contig 10216 bp, 4 predicted proteins | sample KBSS63metaG_FD_184325 | JGI IMG/M metagenome (GOLD analysis project Ga0207650, IMG submission 184325) | Switchgrass rhizosphere microbial communities from Kellogg Biological Station, Michigan, USA - KBS S6-3 metaG (SPAdes) (version 2) | ecosystem: Host-associated > Plants > Roots > Rhizosphere >...
GACCTTGAAAGCCGCGGCCGTCGACTGGTACATCTGGACAAAGGCTGGCAGCACGAGTCGGGCCGAATCGGTGAGTTGCTGATCGCCTGTGTCGATGAAGGCGAGGTGGCGGCCGTAGTTCATCCACAGAAACAACATGGCGAAAACCTGCGGATGCGGCGCGTTCGGAAACTCGGCGCTCAGCATCGCCGTCGCGTTGTGAAGGCGATGCGTGTCAACCTGCATGACGAGCTGCCGGACACGCTCGTCGTTGACGGCGAGTTCGCGGATGGCGATCTCGAGCTTCATCCGTGCCATCACGCCGCCTTGGACCACCTGGGTTGCGAGGCTTTCGAGGCTGAAATCGCCCTCATGGAAAAGCTGCGAGTCAACGCGCATCATGCGCGCGACTTTGAAGTCGACCCAGGCCTTGAGCATCGCATCGATGAACTCATCGCGACTCTTGAAGTGGGCGTAGAAGCTTCCCGGGGTGCGCTCCGAGCGCCTGGCCAGGTGCTCGATGCGGATTCCGGCCGCTCCTTCCTTCTCCAGCATGTCCAAGCCGAATACCACCCAGTCATCGCGCGTCCAACGCCTCTTTGCCAGGACCTGATCGACGGGAATCTGGTGAAGGAACTCGGACAGGGGGCGAAGGTCGTCTGACATGGATCCGGGCCATTGCTGTGCGAAGGATAGTAGGTATGCCTATCAATAGTCAAACCTATTAATAGGGAAGTCTATGTAAAGACCGCAAGGCACAGCCTCAGACCGAATCAAAACCGGCGTGATCAACCGGGTAGCGCGCACCGTGACGGCCGCGCCGCTTGACGAGATCGAACATCCCCTTTGTTGCGACCAAATATCGAGTCCGGACGTCGGCTTCGGGTCGACCGCTGCCTCTCCCACTTCTAGTTGACTCGGCTGAAAGCTGCCCTTGACGTTGGACTGCCTGAGAGCAGACGATCACGTGCGCCCGGACCCGGGCCAGGAGCGGACGAACGGGGAGGACAGCTTCGGGGACGTCACCCTGTGGTGTGTTGCGCGACGCAGGGCGGCAGACAGGAGAGAGCATGGACCAATCCGTGGGCCACCAATTGATGCGCTGCTGCCCGATGCGCTGAAGAACAGCAACCCGCTGGGCATCGACCGCCTGGTCAACCGCGAGAAGACGCGCGACGGTGTGGCTTAGGACTTGGCACCGGGCGTCGCTATGGCGGCCGATGCCGTTTCGGTGTCGTGGTACGCCATATTGCGGATCACGTCCATGAAAGCCAGCGCGGCCGGACTAGGTGGCTCGCCTTGCAGCGTGATCAGGCCATAGTCGGGCATGCGGTCGGGGAGCTCGGCGACGATGCGCGTCAGAAGCCCGCGCCGCACATACTTATCCACGAGCGCGGCCGGCTGCAGCGACAGCATGCTGGTGCTCTGCATCAGTTCCAGCGCGAACAGAAACGACGGCGTCTCGACGATCCCCGAGGTGAGCGACAGGCCGGTGCTGCTGAAGATGTCATCCGACACCTTGCGTAGCGCCGTGGTCGTCGGATAAAGAATCCACGGCCAGTTCGACAGTTCCATCAGCCCAGGCGCACTAGGCCCGCGCAGCGGATGGTGCACGCCTGCGGTGATCTGCAACCCTTCACCGGCCAGCTTTTCGTACTGGAACTGGTCGCGCTGAGATTCGTCGGTGAAACGGCCGATCATCACGTCGATCTTGCGTTCGGCCAGCCACACGATCAGTTGGTCGCTGCTCTGTTCCAGCACCTTCACCACCAGCAGTGGCCGCAGGCGCTGGAGCTCGGCCACCGCGGCAATCAGCAGACGCGCCGCCGAACCAGAGATTGCGCCGATCGACAAATGGCCGTGGCCCCCCTGTTTCAGCGTACTGAACTCGTCCACGAACTTGCGATGTCCGTCCAGTGCGGAGTGGGCATAACGCAATGTGAAGAGTCCTAGCTCATTCGGCCGCATGCCGCGCGGCAGACGATCGAACAAGCGTGATTCCAGCATGTCCTCGATGTCCATCAGGACTTTTGTCGCCGCCGGCTGTGTCATGTGCATTTGCTCAGCAGTTAGACGCAAATTACGCGTCTTCCCCAAAATGTCGAGAAACTGCAAGTGCCGGAAGCGCAAACGCGAGACTTGGGCCAGCGCCAAGGGTTTACCAGCAGTTTTGTCTGGACTCATTACCATTTGGAATGGAGGCTATCGAAGAAGTCAGTGGACCGGCAGGCGGATGCTCACCTAGCCTTTCAGCGCCAGTCAAGAACGGCCTCCCAGAGGGCCGACGCGTCGTGGCAGGGTGGCCGCGCCACGGCGCATCATCATTCCGGAGACATCATGCAATTCGAATACTTGGCTTGGCTGCTGCACTGCTTGCCGCATTGGCGACTGCCAGGAAGTAATTCGCTTCGCATAGGGGCGGCGATGCCGCCTTACCGGCGCATCGCCGAACACACACCGCGCCACAACCACTGGCAACGCCCGGGGCAACCCGAATGACTGCAACGACGACGGGCAGCACGCCGGTGCGCACCAATGGCCTGCGCCAGGCGCTGCCGCAGGACGGCCTTGCCGGCACGCTGGTGGGTCGTGTCTGGCGGGCCGGCGCGCCGGCGGGCCCGTCCGTGGTGGCGCTGCGCCGCGACGGCGTGTTCGACCTGAGCACGCACTTTCCCACCATGAGCACGCTGCTAGAAACCGACCAGCCGGCGCCAGCCGTGCGCTCGGTGGCCGGCGAGCGCTTGTGCAGCGTCGATGCGCTGCTGGACAACAGCAAGGCCGAAGGCCGCGACGACGCCTTGCCCTGGCTGCTGGCGCCCTGCGACCTGCAGGTGGTGAAGGCCGCCGGCGTTACCTTTGCCGCCAGCATGATCGAACGGGTGATCGAGGAGCAGGCCGGCGGCGACGCCAGCCGTGCGCAAGGGTTGCGGAGCCAGGTCACCGCGTTGATCGGCGACAGCCTGTCCGACCTCCGCCCCGGCTCGGCACAGGCGATGGCGCTGAAGAACTTGCTGCAGCAGAAGAAGCTGTGGTCGCAATACCTGGAGGTGGGCATCGGGCCCGATGCCGAGGTCTTCACCAAGTCGCCGGTGCTGGCGTCGGTGGGGCATGGCCAGGACATCGGCATCCGCGCCGATTCGGACTGGAACAACCCCGAGCCCGAGGTGGTGCTGGCCGTCAACAGCCGCGGTGGCATCGTCGGCGCCGCGCTGGGCAACGACGTCAACCTGCGCGACATCGAAGGCCGCAGCGCGCTGCTGCTCGGCAAGGCCAAAGACAACAACGCGTCCTGCGCCATCGGCCCCTTCATCCGCTTGTTCGACGGCCACTTCGGCCTGGACCAGTTGCGCCGCGAGACCGTGCACCTGAATGTGGCCGGCGACGATGGCTACACGCTGCGCGGCATCAATACCATGGCCAGCATCAGCCGCGACCCGGCCGACCTGGTGTCGCAGACAATGGCCTGCCACCAGTACCCCGACGGCTTCATGCTGTTCCTGGGCACGCTCTTCGCGCCGACCGAAGACCGCGACCAGCCCGGCGGCGGTTTCACCCACAAGCTGGGCGACGTGGTCACCATCCACAGCCACTGGCTGGGCAGCCTGCAGAACCGCGTGACGCATTCCGAGACCGCGCCGCCCTGGCGTTTCGGCCTGCGCGCCTTCATCGGCAACCTTGCCGATCGCGGCTTGCTGCAAGGGGCGCGGCTGTGACGGCCGGCCAAGTTACACGCTCCCACGAGGACTCCCCGAGCGTCGGAATCATTGAAAGGATGGGAATGATGTTCAACAGACATGACCTCAAGAGCATTTTCATTGCTCTGCCAGCCGTATTGATGTTTGCGAACGGCGCTTTGGCAGCCGAGCGCCCTGCGAATCCCGCGGATTGGCCGGCGCTGAAGGACGTATACAAGGGCTATTTCCTCATCGGCAACACGAATCTCAACGCATCCAATTTCGACGCCAATGTGGTGCCGGGTGAAAACTCGGTCGCTGCCATGACTTTGAAACACTTCAACGCGGTGACGCCAGACAACGCGATGAAGCCGGCCTCCCTGTGGAGCGCGGGTATCGGCGACCCGAACCCCTCCTTCCTGACCAATACAACGACGGGCATCAACAATGATGTCCGCGCAGCCAATGCCCGCGGCTTCAAGGTCACCGGGCACACGCTGCTCTGGCACAACCAATCCAACCAGTGGCCCGCCGCCAATGTCGCGACGCCGGGCGGCGGATTCGAAACGCCCTGGGACTACGCGGCGGCGAAGACATACCTGGAGTACTACATCCGGACCGTGGCCGGCCACTTCGAACGCGAACCCTTCAACGTCTACTCCTGGGACGTCGTCAACGAAGCCTTCAAGGACAGTCCCGACAACCCTGCGGACTGGAGGAACTCCCTGCGCACCGGTTTCAATCCGGAGGAGCGCCCGTCGCGGTGGGCCCATGCCTACTCGAAGGGCGGCAAGAGCTGGGAGTACATGTATGACTCCTTCTTCTTGGCGCGCCAGAACACGACCGTGTTACTGAACTACAACGACTTCAACGACAACGAGCGGGCGTCGAAGGCCAACGCGATCGCGGCCATGGTCAAGGAGTTCAATGAACGGTACGCGGCCGAGTCGGCTGCGGGCAACGGCCGGATCCTGCTGGATGCCAGCGGAAAGCCCAGGCCGCTGGTCGACGTCATCGGCACGCAGGGGCACTGGTACATGGGGCTCAAACTCGACGCCGTCGAGAGGACCATCAAGACTTATCTGGAGACCGGTGCGGACGTCGATATCACCGAGTTGGATCTGGCGCCCTCCCTGGGTCTGGACAAGGGCCAGCGGATCCAGAACGGACCTGAAATGAATGCCTTGTTCCTGGAGCAGGGTGTCGAGTACGCGAAGCTGTTCAGCCTGTTCAAGGAGTACGCCGCCGGCCCGGCCGGTCGTCACCGCGAGTACAAGGGCGGCGTGCGCCGCGTCACCTGGTGGGGGATGCTGGATCCCGGCTATCACACCAACGGGTATCTGTGGTCGGGTGTCGGTCAACCCAAGGAAGCGTACTGGGCCACGGTGAACCCGGAGCAGTACCTGATCGATGCCGGCTTGCCGCCGCATGGGGTCCCGGCGACGTTCAGGTACGGCGACCAGATCCTCACGGCCAGGACGTGGGGCGGTAAGAGCGGCCAGGCGACGCTCGACATCAACGTGCCGGTCCGAACGAAGAACGTCGTCTTCACCGCGGACAACGTCTCGTTGCCCGCCGGGTTCGCCGTGGAAAGTATGAGGTACAACCCGACGGACTGCGCCGTGCTGCCCGGAAAGCCGTGCCACGTGACGGTGATCGCGAGAGGCCCCGCGCCGGCCGCGGCGTATGCGGCCGTGGGTGTGGAGAACACCGCAACTTTCGTCGTGTCCTTCGGGCACATGACCGTGTCGTGGATGGACGCCTCGAACGCCCTGGAAGCGCCTCTGTCCTATGCCGAAGTGCGCTTCAGTGATGGCATATCGCAGTTCAAGCAGTACAAGACCCATTACGCGGCCGACGGCGTGGCGCGAGCGTCCGGCGTCGCCGACATGAAGAAGGTGCCGAAGCACGGTCGCGAGACGCTCGTCCTTGCACCGGGGGATCTCATTTCCGGACCGCACTACGGACTGCGCCTGGCCAAGGAGCCGGCGACGGAGAAGGCCTGGAGGCTTGTCAAGCGATTCGAACCCGGCAGGACCTACATGGTCGCGTCGGCGGCGTCGTCCACGGTCCTGACCAACCGGACCAAACCCGCGACGGCGACCGCGCCTGAATCGCTGTCGCGTACGCCGGTCGTGTTGAGTGGCGACACGCTCGTGCCCTTGCGCAATTCGAACTCGCCCGCGACCGAACCGGCGCTGGCCCAAGACAACCACAAGTTCGTCATCGAGGGGTTCAAGAGCCCAGCCCCGGGACCGTATGCGGCGGAGGAGGGGCGCACGATGCAAAGCTTCATCCACGGCACCAACGTCTACCCGCAGACCGTATTCAGAGGCAATGGAGCAGGTGGCTCTGTCGTGGCGGGTCAGCATTCGCTGATCACGCGACAGACCAACGGCCAGGAGGGTTCGCCGATCGCTGACAGAGCGTTGGATCAAGCGGTGTGGTTCAACACGGCCATCGACCAGAAGACCGGCGAAGCGAAGATGTTCCTGTACACCGGCAAGGGCGCCACCAACCGACATTACGTTCTGAAAGAAGTGGCGGATGGCAATACGCCGAACCGGGACGCCGGTAACGCCATCAGTCAGCGGCAGGGGTCTGTCGGCGGGTTCGTCGCTATGCAGGCGGGCAGTCCAGAGGAGGGTACGGGTATCAAGCTGTACGCGCACGACATCGAGCCGTACCTGCCAGGCGATGTGGACGGCGACGCCCAGCTAACGTGCTCCGATGTGTCGGCTGCGACGGCTTCCATCGGCAAGCGCGCGGGCGAACCCGGCTACCTCCGCAATGCCGACCTCGATCAGGACGGCGTTGTCGAGATGCGCGACATTGTTGCCATCCGGCAGTTGCTTCCGGCGGGCATGCGTTGCCAATGACCCGTCCGGGGCCGCGTTGACACGCAGGACAGGTGGAAGCCGGTTTCAGCCGGCCATGGCCGCCCGGTGTGCTGCATCGGGCGTCTTCATTTTTTGCGGAAGGTGCGGCCACTCCGCGTTGTAGCCATTAGCTTCCTGTGGGACGTCAGTCGACCGGTTCAGCAGTAACTCGCTCTCGAGGATGTGGTCGCCTCCCTCTTAGCGAAGACCCGCGCGCAATGATCGCAACTTGCTCCGGGCCGGTTCGCACCGCATTGCGAACCGGTCGCGTTTGCCCCGGCATGTCTCGAGACAGGTGATGACGTGCCTCGGCAGGCCTCGTGTGGACCGCGTGCCAGCGCTCGACCATGACGAATGGGTCTACCAGGTGCCGCACGACGAGGCCATCCTCCTCGTGTTCGACGTCGGGCACGCTGCAGGCGCTCGACGGCTCGCGGCGAGCACGGCAGATGGTGCGATACGACCGCGCCTTGAACTGTCTCGCTTACCCAGAGGCGGCGTGGAGCTGCTGATGCTTTCGTTGTCGCCGTTGCCTAACCCCTAAGGCGGCGGCTGCGCTCATGACGAACGCTGAGCGTCCGCTATAGGGCGGCGTGCTGCGCCTCATCCAACGACCGCTACGGGTCGCGAGTGCCCCTTGGAAAGCGCGGTGTCACCGCTGTAAACCTGACATTCGTGGGAACAACCTGAGAGCTGACAGTGGTCACCGACGCTGAACGGCCATGAACGGCCGTTGGAGAACGTCCGCTGAGCATGCACGAAGAGCGCCAAGATTCGATCGCGGGAGGTCGCACGCGCTCGGGAAAACTAGGGGCCGTACGACTGGAACTTCGCCCGTCTTGCCGTTGGGCGTCTGACTGGATCTTGCCGAAGCGCTCCCAGGCGAAACCCATGCAAAGCGAAGCAATGATCATGAACTCGGGCGCGCCTCTCGTGGCTTGAGCCGGTACTCAAGCTGGTGCCGCTTGACCCCCAGCAGCCGTGCGGCGGCCGCTACGTTGCCGCCGCTACGCGCCAGCGCCGCGTCGGCGAGCGCACCGAACATGTCGTTCTCGAGCGAGGCGAGGCTGGTGGTACGCCCCTGAGCGCAGGCGTCGAGCACTTGACTGGCCCATGCCGCGAGCTGCGATTCGCTTGCCGAGGCTGCGACCGCCGCGGCCTGGTGCTCCCGGTCGCTCACGATCATTCCGTTCGCATCGAACCGGTAGAAGCTGGACTCGAGCGCATGGCCGTCGGACGTGAGATGCGTGAGGTCGATGCAGTCGCCGTCGGCGAGGATCAGCGCGCGCTCCATCAGGTTCTCGAGCTCGCGGATGTTGCCGGGGAAGCGGTAGTTGAGCAGCGCCTGCATGGCGCGGCTCGTGAGCCGTGACGCCGATTTGCCGTGCAGCGCTCGAAAGCGGCGCAGGAAGTGCGCAATCAGCGCGGGAATGTCGTCGCGCCGCTCCCGCAGCGGCGGCAGGTGGATGGGAAAGACGTTCAGGCGGTAGAACAGGTCCTCGCGGAACTCGCCGCGCCCGACCGCGTCGCGCAAGGCGACGTTGGTGGCTGCCACGATGCGGACGTCCACCTTCACCGTGGCGGTGCCCCCCACTCGCTCCACCTCCTGCTCCTGCAGCGCGCGCAGCAGCTTCACCTGCGCCGCCAGCGACAGCGTGCCGACTTCGTCGAGGAACAAGGTGCCGCCCTCGGCGCGTTCGAAGCGCCCCGGGCGGCTTTGGACGGCGCCCGTGAAACCGCCGCGGGCGACGCCGAACAGCTCCGACTCGATCAGATTCTCGGGAATCGCCGCACAGTTGATCGCCACGAATGGCTTGGCCGCGCGTGGGCTTTCCCGATGCACCACGCGCGCGATCAGCTCTTTGCCGGCGCCGCTCTCGCCGGTGATGAGGACGGTGGCGCGGGTCGGGGCCACCTTCTTCACCAACGTCAACGCCGACTTCAAGGCAGCGGATTCACCGACGACGTCCGTCGAGGTGTCGGGCGCCACCGCGACGGCCGCTGGTTCCGTTGCCGGCGAGCGGGTCGCCGCCGGCGCGGCCGCCGCCAACCCGAGGTAGAACAGATCCTCATTGACGTCGCCCCACTCGCTGGCCGGCTTGCCCGCCACGCGGCAGACCACGCTGCCCATCGAGCGGCACTCGAACTCGCGAAACACGATCAGCTGGTCGCAGATCGTGCTGAGGTAGCCCGTGGCGTAACCCAGCTCCATCCAGCACGCGGGCTCGGTGCCTAGCCCCTGCGTCTGGATATGCGCGTCGTCTTCGACGGTATGCCGCCAGATGAACTCGCCCGAGAAGTAGCCGTCCTTCGGGCGGAAGACGGTGGTTATCGGCTCCACCTTCGCGATGCCCGCGACGCTGTGGAAGCGCGTGCCGATGCGGGAGCGCTCTCGATAGTCGTCGGGGTAATCGGTCCTCAGCATCTGCGCGTCGCCCACACCCGACTGGTAGCCCACCTGTGTCAGCAACCTGCGCGCAGCCCGTGGCCCCAGATTGCGGATGAGGCTGTCGCGCAAGGTGGCGAATGACACCGTGTCGAGCATCATCACGCGGCGATGGTTGAACCAGATTCGGCCGTCTTCCGGACTGAACGTGAGCATGCCCAGTACTTCGGCTTCGGCACTCGCGGCGACGGGCATGGGGTTTCCTTGGTTTCAGAGATTTTGGGCATGAACGGAAGGCGGGATGACGAGATTTTCTGAAGACAAGTGGCCGTGACTCGCCAGGCAAACGCATCAGGCCTATGTGAATCAATAGCTTGGACCAGCTTGCTGGGTGCTTTCCCTAGGTAGCCCTCCGCAGGCCTGTTGCTTGCGGATTGGAGGGCAAAGCGCGCGCGCGACCGCGCCTGTTCCAAGGAGACAAGCAGATGGCAGTGCTGTTCCCGAACCATCCGGGATTCCGCGGCCCCATGGCGCCGCAACGCATCGAGTGGGACCTTTTCGAGCTGGAGTACGAGGGCACCCTTCCGCCCGCGCTTGAGGGCAGCTTCTACCGCTGCGGGCCCGACCCGCAGTTCCCGCCGAAGAGCACCGACGACTTCTTCATCAATGGCGATGGCGTCGTCAGCATGTTCCGCTTCCAGGGCGGCCACGTCGATTTCCGGATGCGCTTCGTGCGCACCGACAAGTTCAAGCTCGAACGCCAGGCGCGCCGGGCACTTTTCGGCGGCTACCGCAATCCTTTCACCGACGACCCGCAGGTGCAGGGCGCCGACCGCACCACCGCGAACACCGCGATGTTCTGGTACGACGGCAAGCTGTACGCGGTGAAGGAAGACGGCCTGCCGCACCGCATCGACCCCGAAACACTCGAAACCCTCGGCAAGCTGAAGTTCGAAGGCCAGCGCACGCCGCACTTCACGGCGCACCCCAAGTTCGATCCGGTCAGCGGCGAGCTCGTCTTCTACGGCACCGAAGCCGCGGGGCTCGCGACCACCGACATCGCGTACTGCGAGGCCGACGCGAACGGCCAGCTCGTCCACGAGGAGTGGTTCCCGGCCCCGTATGCGAGCATGGTCCATGACTTCGCGTTGACGCAGGACTACGTGGTCTTCCCGATCATGCCGACCGCCGCCGATCTGCCGCGCATGAAACAGGGCGGCGCGCATTTCGCATGGGACGACAGCCGCGACACCTGGCTGGCCGTCATTCCGCGCAAGGGCACGGCCGAGGACGTGCGC
>Ga0207650_10003879_pt1 | contig 10214 bp, 7 predicted proteins | sample KBSS63metaG_FD_184325 | JGI IMG/M metagenome (GOLD analysis project Ga0207650, IMG submission 184325) | Switchgrass rhizosphere microbial communities from Kellogg Biological Station, Michigan, USA - KBS S6-3 metaG (SPAdes) (version 2) | ecosystem: Host-associated > Plants > Roots > Rhizosphere >...
GAACCAGCGCCGGTTGACCTGCCCTGATCGAGGAGACGACATAGCTTCGCGTTTCAATTGGCGTGAACCGGCACTCGTTGCCGCGCTGCGCGCGCTGGCGCGTGCGCTCCCCGCGATGTTCGATGCGCGCATTCTGGCGGTGGTGTTCCTGCCGCTGGTCGGGGCCGCGCTGCTGTGGTCGGTCATCGCGTGGTTCGCGTGGGAGCCGCTGGCGCGGTGGCTCGCCAACACGTTCCTCGGGGGTGACTTCGGCTGGAGCCACTGGGCCGCGGGCGCGGGGTCGGCATTGCTGCTGATGCTGGCGGCAGTGATTACGGTGCTGGCTGCGGTGGCGACGCTGGCGATGCCGGTCATCGTCGCGGCGGTGTCAACGCGCGACTATCCGCTGCTCGCCCGTGGCAACGGCGGAACGTTTGCCGGGAGCCTCGGCAATGCGCTGACAGCGATCATCGTGTTCCTGCCGCTCGCGCTGCTGGCGTTGTTCCTGCTTTGGTTGCCGCCGCTCTTTGCCGGCGTTTCCATGTTGCTGAACGCGTGGCTCAATCAGCGCCTGTTCCGGTACGACGCGCTGGCGCTGCATGCCGACCGCCACGAGCTGCCGGCCGTGATCCGGGGTGCGCGCGGCCGTTTGCTGCTGCTGGGGTTGCTGCTGGCACCGCTGTCGTTGGTACCTTTCGTCAATCTTCTCGCGCCGATCTATGCGGGCGTTGCGTTCACCTACATGTGCCTGAGCGAACTCGCCGCGTACCGCTCGCGCCTCACTGGCTCCGTCGACTCCCGGTCCTGACCAGGCTACTCCGCGGGCGACAGTTGCCTGGAATCGCCCGGAAGGAACGCGACGGTAGCCAACGTGCACGCCGCGATGGCCGCGAGCGCGATCATCAGCACCGGAAACCCCGCGACCTTGACCACCGGGCCGAGGAGAGCGACGGCTACCGAGCTCACGCCCAGCGAAATGGCCAGCCGGACGCCCGCGACGCGCGAGCGCATCCGGTCGTCCACATAACGCGCGATCAGCACGTCGGTGAAAGGAATCGCGCCGAACACCGAGATCATGAACAGGATCTGCAGCGCGTAGAGATGCCAGCCTGCCGCGTGCGCGGCCAGCAGAAACAGCGGCGGCTGCAGCGCCAGGATCACGACGTAGATTCGCTTCAGCGAAAAGCGATCGAGCAGCCATCCGACCACGACCTGCGCCAGCGACGCCACCGCATACACGACCGCCATCAGCATTCCGAGTGCGGCTGGGTCCGTGACGATCCCGTCCATGCGCTCCTTGAGCAATTCGGGATTGCCGTTGGTCGTGAAATTGAACAGGAGGCCTCCGGTCGCGGCCGCGGTCGTCATGACCAGGAATACGCGCGCGACGACGGATGCCGGGATGGTCACATTGCGCGAGGCGCGCTTGGCCGGCGCGTGCGTTTCCGCCGGCGTGATGCGCGCGAAAAGGATGCCGCAGGCGATGGCGAACAGGCCGGGAATTGCAAACGCCGCGCGCCAGCCGAGGAACTTGACGGCGAGTCCGGTCGACAATGCGGCGAGCGCAATGCCCATATTCCCGGAAAGTCCGTTGACGCCGATCGTCCAGCCCGGGCGCTTCGTGGTTTGCAGCAGCATCGGGATTCCGACCGGGTGGTAGATCGATGCGAACGTACCGAGCAGCGTCAGCGCGATCGCCATTTGCCATGCGTTCTGCGTCGCGGCGGCGAGCAGGGCGGCCCCGCCCATGCCAAAGAAGAAGACCAGCATCATCGGACGGCGACCCCACAGGTCGCCCAGCCGGCCCGACGGGATGGCGCCCAGCCCGAACAGCAGGAACGCGGCCGCGCCGTAGGGCATCAGCTGCTCCCACGACGCAAAGCCGAAATCCGCGGCGATCACCGAAATTGCGGTGGCGAAGATCAGCAGGAACATGTGATCGATCGCATGCGCGACGTTGAGCAGCAGCGTGGTGCCGCGTGAATGCGCAGGCAATGCGAGCGACGGAGTCGAGGCGGCCGGCGTCATGGCGACTCCAGCGCGGCGATGCATTCCGCGATCAACGCCGGGCCGCGATAGATGAGTCCGGTGTAAATCTGCACGAGCGACGCACCGGCGGCGACCTTTTCCCGGGCGTCCTCCCCGGACAGAATGCCGCCGACGCCGATGATCGGCAATGCGCCGTCCAGCGCACGCGCGAGCTTGCGGATGATCATTGTCGACCGCTCGCGCAGTGGGGCGCCGGAGAGGCCTCCGGTCTCGCTGGCATGACGCAAGCCGGTCACTCCGTCGCGCGCGATCGTCGTGTTGGTCGCGATGACGCCGTCGCAGCGATGCCGCACCAGCAGCCGTGCGATGCCGCGCAACGCGTCGTCGGTCAAGTCGGGCGCGATCTTCACGACGAGCGGCACGCGCCGCCCGTGCTTTTGCGTCAATTCCTTCTGCTCCCGCTTCAGGATCTGCAGCAACGAGGCAAGCGCATCCTCGGACTGCAATTCGCGCAGGCCGGCCGTGTTCGGCGACGAGATGTTGACGGTGACGTAGTCGGACTTGGTGTAAACGGCACGCAGGCACGTGACGTAATCGTCTGCCGCGCGTTCGTTCGGGGTATCGAAATTACGGCCGATGTTGATGCCCAGGATTCCCCGATACGACGAATTCGCGAGATTGGCGAGAAAGCGGTCCGCGCCGTCGTTGTTGAATCCCAGCCGGTTGATCAGCGCCTGGGCCTGCGGCAATCGCCACATGCGCGGCTTGGGATTACCGGGTTGGGGGCGTGGCGTGACGGTGCCCGCTTCCAGAAAGCCGAATCCGAACGTCGCCAGCCCCGCAAGGTGTTGCGCGTTCTTGTCGAGGCCCGCCGCCAGGCCGACGCGATTGGGAAACGTGATTCCCATCACCTTCACCGGTGTTGCGGTCGCGCCCGCGGCGAACAGTTGCGCAAGTCCGAATTGCGCCGCGCGGTCCAGGCCGGCAAAGGCCAGTTCGTGCGCGGTTTCCGGATCGAGCGCAAACAGAAACGGGCGGGCGAACGGATAGGCCTTGTACATGGAATGGGGCGGTGCTGCGCGTAACGGAAATACGGGCGCGATTCGACAGCGATGATACCATCGCGTTTCGTTGCATCTCGTGCCCGCCCTGGGGAAATCAAGCTTGTCGTTGCGCGCTTTGGCCGTATTTGCTTTGCTCCTTGTTCCGCTGGCGGACGCCGCGGAGCCGCAGGCCCCGGGGCAGTCGCATCCACCTTATTCCGCGCGCGCCGACGTGCGCGCATTCGCCGCCGAAATCGCCGCGTCGACGAGCCTTTCGCAACGACAGGTAGAGCGCTGGCTCGCCCAGGCGAAATTCCAGCCGAAGATCGTCGCGGCGATGGACCGGCCGCTGATGGTGCCGCCCAAGTGGTACGAGTATTCACCGCGGCTTCTTGCGCCGGAACGCGTGGACGGCGGCGTGGCTTTCTGGCGCTCGAATGCGGCCGCGCTCGCGCGCGCGGAAACGAAATACGGCGTGCCCGCGGAAATCATCGTCGCCATCATCGGTGTGGAGACGGTATACGGCCGCAACACCGGGAAGTTTCGCGTGATCGATGCCCTCGCTACGCTGGCCTTCGACTACCCGCGCCGCGCGCCGTTTTTTCGCGGCGAGTTGCGCGAATACCTGCTGCTCGCGCACGAGCAAGGCTGGTCGCCGCTCGTGCCTACGGGATCGTTCGCGGGCGCGATGGGCATCCCGCAGTTCATGCCGGGCAGCCATCGCCAGTACGCCGTCGATTTCGACGGCGACGGCCACATCGACCTCTGGCATGACACGAGCGACGCGATCGGCAGCGTGGCGAATTACCTTGCCCGCCACGATTGGCTGAACGGTGAGCCGGTGCTGATGCCCGCGCGCATCGATCCGGAAACGCGCGACGCGGCGCTGCGGCGTCTCGACGGCGGCATCAGCGAGCGCCGGCCGCTGTCCGCCTGGAGCGACGACGGCGTCGCACCGGAGCCACTGCCTCTGGGCGCCATCGCCGATCCTGTCGGATTGCTGCTGCTGGAAGAGCCTCCCGAAAACGGTGAAGACCGGGCGAGCTACTGGATAGCGTATCCCAACTTCTACGTCATCACGCGCTACAACAAGAGTCGCCTGTACGCAGCGACCGTGTTCGCGCTGGCGCAATCGATCAAGGATGCGTACGCCGCAGCGCGTTGACGATCATGGCCGACGAAAACCGTTTACAGGTTGGCGAGGCGTTGCCGGATGCGGCGCTCAAGGATGCGCCATTGAAGGAAGACACGCGCCTTTTAGGCCGCCTGCTGGGCGACGTGTTACGCGCGCAGACCGGTGAGAACGGGTATGCACGCATCGAGGCCGTGCGCAAGACGGCGATCCGGTTCCGGCGCGCGGCGCCGGCGGAAGCCGCCGACGTTCGCGCCGAGCTCTCCACGCTGCTCAACGACCTGACGATTCCCGTCACGCTCGACGTCGTGCGCGCGTTTTCCTACTTCTCGCACCTGAGCAACATCGCCGAAGACGTACACCAGAACCGCCGGCGGCGCGCGCACGCGCTGGCGCAATCGCCGCCGCAAATCGGCAGCGTGGCGGCCGCGCTCGCCAATGTCGCCGGGAATGGCGTAACCGCCGCCGAACTGGATGCCTGGTTCGCGGAGGCGCTGATTTCGCCGGTGCTGACCGCGCATCCCACCGAGGTGCAGCGCAAGAGCATCCTCGACTGCGAGCGGGAAATTGCCCGCCTGCTGATGTGGCGCGACCGCGTTGCGTTGACGCCCGACGAATCGGGCGATTTTGCGACGGGACTCTACCGGCAAGTGCTCACGCTGTGGCAGACGGCGATGCTGCGGTTGTCCAAGCTGCGTGTCCACGACGAAATCGACAACGGGCTGGCGTACTACCGGTATACGTTCCTGGCCGAGTTCCCGCGGCTCTACGAAGAACTGGCGGCGGGCATCGCAACAACGTTCGCGACGCCCGGGTCGACGTCGCTTCCGCCGTTCCTGCGCATGGGTTCGTGGATCGGTGGCGACCGCGACGGCAATCCCTTTGTCGTGGCCGACACGCTCGACTATGCGATTCGCGCGCAGGCCGGCGTCGCGTTCGAGCACTACCTGGACGAAGTGCATCGCCTCGGGGGTGAGCTGTCGCTTTCGGCCCGCCTGGTGCAACCGACACCGGAACTGCTGGCGCTGGCCGACGCGGCGCATGACGGCAATCCGCACCGCCAGGACGAACCCTATCGCCAGGCGCTGATCGGCATCTATGCGCGCCTGGCGGCGAGCATGCAGGGCCTGGCGGGAAGAGGGCCGGCGCGCGCGCCGCACGCAGAACGCCCGCCGTACCTGTCGTCTTCCGAATTCGTAGCCGACCTGGACATCATCGACGCGTCGCTCGCGACGCACGGCGCGAGCCTGCTCGCGCGGCGGCGTCTTCTCCCGCTGCGGCGTGCGGTGGACGTGTTCGGTTTCCACCTGGCGTCGCTCGACCTGCGCCAGAACGCCGACGTGCACGAAGCCGTCGTCGCCGATCTCCTTGCGCGAGCGGGCGTCTCGGACGATTACGTCTCGCTGCCGGAGAGCGAGCGGGTCGCGCTCCTCGCGCGCGAACTCGCATCGCCGCGTCCGTTGCATTCGCCTCATCTCGACTATGCGGAGCGTACGACCGGAGAACTTGGCATCCTCGCGGCCGCCGCGGGCATCCATCGCCGGTTCGGCGCGCTGGCCGTGCCGAATTACGTCATCTCCAAATGCCAGTCGGTTTCCGACCTCCTCGAAGTGGGTGTGCTGCTGAAGGAGGTGGGATTGGTTCAGGGCACCGCGCTCGCGGTCAACATCGTGCCTCTGTTCGAGACGATCGACGACCTGACGCGGAGCGGCGCGATCATGCGCGACGCCTTTGCCATGCCGCTCTATCGCACGTGGCTCAAGCAAAGGAACGACTGGCAGGAGGTCATGCTCGGCTATTCGGACAGCAACAAGGACGGAGGCTACCTCGCCGCCAATTGGGCGCTTTATCGCGCAGAAATGCACCTGGTCGACGCGTTTCGCGATCACGGCGTGAAGCTGCGCCTGTTCCACGGCCGCGGCGGCACCGTCGGCCGCGGCGGCGGCCCATCGTACGAAGCCATTCTCGCGCAGCCCGCAGGCAGCGTCACCGGCGGCCTGCGCATTACCGAGCAAGGTGAAATCATCGCCAGCAAGTACGGGGACCCGGAACTCGGCCGGCGCCACCTGGAGGCGCTGGTCGCGGCAACCATGGAAGCGAGCCTCGTCGACGCGGAACAGATCGGCGCACGCGCGCCGGCGTACCACGCTGCGCTCGACGCGCTCGCCGGGAATGCCTACGCCGCGTATCGCGCACTGGTGTACGAAACCCCCGAATTCCTGCCGTACTTTCGTGCGGCGACGCCGATCGCCGAGATTGCGGAACTCAACATCGGCAGCCGTCCTGCGTCGCGCACCGGTTCCGCGCGGATCGAGGACCTGCGGGCCATTCCCTGGGTATTCAGCTGGGGCCAGTGCCGCCTCATGCTGCCGGGCTGGTACGGATTCGGGTCCGCGGTCACGACCTGGCTCGAAGCCCGGCCGGTCGCGGATGGACAAGCCGAAGGCATCGCGCTGCTGCGGGAAATGCACGCAAAATGGCCGTTCTTCCGCAGCGTGCTATCCAACATGGCAATGGTACTGGCCAAGACCGATCTTGCGGTCGCATCGCGGTACGCGGAACTCGTTCCCGACGCCGCGGTGCGCGAAACGGTGTTCGCGCGCATCGCGGCCGAACACGGCCGGACGGTCACGCTGCTGCTTGCGATCACCGGCGAGCGCATGCTGCTCGAGACGCATCCGGGCCTGTCGCGCAGCATCCGCAACCGCTTTCCGTACCTCGATCCGCTGAATCACCTGCAGGTCGAATTGCTGCGGCGGCATCGCGCGGGCGAGACGGACGACCGCACCAAGCGGGCGATCCACCTCACGATCAACGGGCTCGCGGCCGGCCTGCGCAACAGCGGTTGATGCGACGAAGTCAGCAGGCCGCCCTGCGGCGCGAACCGCCATGCAGGCGCAGGTATAATTGGACGGAGCGGCGCGCTGTCCTGCGCCTGCGGGAATCCTATTGCGCATCCTAATTTCCAACGACGACGGTTACTTCGCACCGGGCATCGAGAGTCTCGCATCCGCACTTTCGGCCAAGGCGGATATCACCGTCGTCGCGCCTGAACGCGACCGGAGCGGTGCCTCCAACTCGCTGACCCTCGACCGCCCCTTGAGCGTGCGCCGCGCGCCCAATGGGTTCTTCTTCGTCAACGGCACGCCGACCGACTGCGTGCACCTCGCGGTCACCGGTTTGCTCGACGAGCTGCCGGACATGGTCATCTCCGGCATCAATCTCGGCGCCAACATGGGCGACGACACGATCTATTCCGGCACGGTGGCTGCCGCCACGGAAGGCTTCCTGCTGGGCATCCCGTCGATCGCGATCTCGCTGGCGTCGAAGGCGGCGCGACATTTTGAGACCGCGGCGGACGTCGCGATGCAACTGGTCGATCGGCACGCGCGCGTGCCGGCGGGCGCGTGGCTGCTCAACGTCAACGTGCCGGATATTCCGCTTGGCGAATGCAAGGGCTTCGCAGTGACGCGCTTGGGACGCAGGCACAAGGCGGAAAACGTGATCCGCGCGCAGAATCCCCGCGGCGAAACCGTGTACTGGGTCGGCGCGGCGGGTCCGGCCGCGGATGCGGGCGAAGGCACGGATTTTCACGCGGTGGAAACGGGCCGCGTATCCGTGACACCGCTGCAGATCGATCTCACCAACCGCGAATTGATGCCCGGCGTTGCGGCGTGGATCGGCGCTTAGCCATCGTGCGCCGGCGACCGCACCGGGGCGCACCGACGTCGCCATGAACCAGACCGGCATCGGCATGACGTCGGCGCGGACCCGTGCCCGGATGATCGAGCGCCTGCGCGAGCAGGGCATCGGTGACGAGGTGGTGCTCGCGGCGCTGAACGCCGTGCCGAGGCACATCTTCATCGACGAGGCACTGGCGATGCGCGCCTACGACGACGCTCCGCTGCCGATCGGCCATGGGCAGACGATCTCCCAGCCCTGGATCGTCGCGCGCATGACCGAACTCGCGCGCAACGGCAGGGATCTCGGTGCGGTGCTGGAGATTGGTACCGGGTGCGGCTACCAGACCGCGGTGCTGGCGCACGTCGCGAAACATGTCTACAGCGTCGAGCGCATCGGCGCGCTCGTCACCAAGGCGCGGCGCAACCTGAAGTCACTGAAGCTCGCCAATGTGTCGCTCAAACATGGCGACGGCAGTCACGACCTGGGCGAAGCGCTCGAGGTCGACGCGATCGTCGTCACCGCAGGCGCCACCCACGTGCCCACCGCGCTGTTTCCGTATCTCAAGGCCGGCGGGCGCATGGTCCTGCCGCTGGCGCAAACCGGTGACGAACGCGGCGTGCAAAGGCTGACGGTCATCGACATGACGCCGATGGGTCTCAAGGAGCAAACGCTCGATGCGGTAAGATTTGTTCCGTTGCTTCCCGGTGTCGGCTAATCTCCCGGCCGCGCACCACGAGGAATTCGTCTCAATGCGCCATTCGCCGATTCCTAAGTCCTCTGTTGTACGAACGATGCCGTATCGGGCAATCCGCTATGGGGTCGTCGCACTGCTCGCGGTCGCGCTCGTAGGCTGCGCGTCGCGAACCCGTGCGCCTGTCGAGGATCGCACGGCATTGCCCGCGCCCACGATCGCGCCACCCGGAGCCACGCCCGCGCCGCAACCGCCGGCGGCCGAGCCGGAAACTCGTACGCAGACATACACGGTCAAGCGCGGCGATACGCTCTACCAGATCGCTCTCGACCATGGCTTGGACTACAAGGATCTCGCGGCGTGGAACAACCTCGAGAATCCGAACAAGATCCTGATTGGGCAGGTGCTGCGCGTCGCCGCGCCCGGCGAAGCGCCTGCAATGGTGAGCGGAGTGACCACCGCGCCGCTGAAAATCGGCCCGGCGGTGAGCGAAGCCCGTCCAGGCACGACCCCTGGCGCAGGCGCTGCGCCGATGGCAGCGCCCGCTTCCCGCAATGCGGACAATTACAAGTCTTCGCCGAAGGCCTTCAAGGAACCCTATTCGGAGCACGCGCTGCGTGAGGTCGCGCGTGCACCGCAGGCGCCGCCGGAAACCGTGGCGATGGCGGCGCCCTCGAGCGTGGCCAAGTCCGAACTGCCGCCGAAGCCGGCGGCCGCGGCGGCTCCGGACGTCGACGACGACGAAAAGATCGACTGGGTATGGCCGGCCAAAGGAAAAGTCGTCGTCGGATTTTCGGAAACCGCGAACCTGAAGGGCATCGACATCGCCGGCGCATCCGGCGAACCCGTCATCGCCAGCGCAGGTGGCAAGGTCGTCTATGTCGGCAACGGCCTGCGCGGCTACGGCAAGCTTGTCATCGTCAAGCACAACAAGACGTGGCTGTCGGCCTACGCGCACAACCGCGAGATTCTGGTCAAGGAGGGCCAGCAGGTCACCAAGGGCCAGAAGATTGCGGAAATGGGCAACACCGATGCCGATACCGTCAAGCTGCATTTCGAAATCCGCCGGCTGGGCAAGCCCGTGGATCCGGCGCGATATCTTCCGGCCGGATGACGCTTTAGCGGCGCAGTGGTCAGCTTGCCTGCCGCAAGGCGGCGGGCGCGGGCAGAACCTCGATAGCACGCTGCAGCGTCGCGACCAGCGCGTCGCGCTGCGGCGCCGCACCGACATCACCGTAGCGCAGTGTGGCGAACGACTGGCCAATGGCCGCGAACGCAATCGCAAATTGTGGCCAGCGTTGTGCGGCGCGCTGGGCGAAGGCGACCGGACCTTCGTGCCCCAGCCGGGGAAGCCCGGCGCGCGCAAGCCGCCGGCAAAGGTCCTCCCACAGCATCAGCGCGCGTTCCTGCCGCCGGCGGCGGAACAGCAGCCATCCGGCGAGCATGCCGGCCCACGCGAACAAGGCTGCGGCCGACATCGCCGCGATGTGCCATGGCGCGAGGCCGTCGAGCCGCCAATCGCGCCAGAGCGAACGCTGACGCTGGTAGTTGAAGCCGACGACGTTCCTGCGCCAGCCGTGGTTGATGGCATCCCAGGTGAGCCGCGCGTTTCTCGACCAGGAGTTATCCAGCCTGGCCAGGAACGGCACGCGTTCGCCGGCTGGCAACGCGGCGCCCAATCCGACCTCGATGCGCG
>Ga0207650_10003883_pt1 | contig 10213 bp, 4 predicted proteins | sample KBSS63metaG_FD_184325 | JGI IMG/M metagenome (GOLD analysis project Ga0207650, IMG submission 184325) | Switchgrass rhizosphere microbial communities from Kellogg Biological Station, Michigan, USA - KBS S6-3 metaG (SPAdes) (version 2) | ecosystem: Host-associated > Plants > Roots > Rhizosphere >...
CTTTGTTCTTCTCATCGAGGCGCTCTGCCGCTTCGGTGCGATCAACAGCCTGACTCTGCTGCCACCCTCGGAGATGGCGGCGCATTTGCTCGCACTCTTGGGGTCGGGCGAGATCAACGCGGCGATCGTCAGCACGTTCTCGAATGTTGCGATCGCGTTTGTGCTGTCGGTCACTGCCGGGTTTGCCGCCGGCGCCGTGATCCATGCCCTGCCGCGGCTGCGCCGCCTCTGCGATCCGTTGCTCGCCTCGTACTATTCGGTGCCGGTGTTCGTGTTCTATCCGCTGCTGGTTTCGCTGCTCGGCCTCAACCGCTGGCCGCTGGTGGCGATCGGTTTCATCTTCGGTGTCACCGCGATGGTGATCGCAACCCTCAACGGCCTCGACCGCGTGCCGCGCGTGCTGCTCAAGCTCGCGCGCGTCCACCGCATGAGCCGCAGCGCCGAAGCCCTGCGCATCGTGCTCCCTGCGGCCGCGCCCTATCTGTTCACCGGCGGCAAGCTCGCGCTCGCCTACGCCTTCATCGGCGTCATCGCCGGCGAGTTCATTCTGTCGGGCGGCGGCCTCGGCTACGCCATCGCCTACGCCTACGAAGCGTTCGACAATCGGACGATGTATGCCCTGATGCTGTTCGTGCTGATTGTCGTGACCGCGGTGAACGCTGCGTTCTACGTCTGGGAACAGCGTCTGTTGCGGCGTCGCGGGCGGGCGTGAGGCGATGAGCGTCGCCCCCGAAACAACCGGCTCGGCGCCCCTGCTTGCGCGCGATCCCTCATCGGCCGCGCGCCGGCGGTCGGTGCAGCGTTTCCTCGACGCTCTCGCGTTCGTCGTTGTGCTCGTCGCACTATGGCAGCTCGTCTACTGGAAGAGCGAGGTCGCCATCACCGGGCCGCTGGAGACGGTCGAGACCGCCGCGGCCCTGCTGGGCTCGGAGAATTTTTGGCGCAACGCGCTCGCGACCGGCCGCGCCTTCGGTGCCTCGCTCATCCTCTCGTGCGTCGGCGGCGTTGCCATCGGCCTTGCGCTTGGCGCGCACCGTTTCTCCGGCGCGGTCGCCGCGCCGATGCTCACCGCGCTCTACACCATCCCGAAGGTGACGCTCTATCCGATGGTGCTGCTGATCTTCGGCCTCGGCATTTCCGCCAAGGTCGCGTTCGGCGTGATGCACGGGATCATCCCGGTGATCATTTTTACGATGGACGCGGTACGCAACATCAACCCGGTACTGATCAAGACCGCGCGTATTCTCAAGCTGTCGCCGGCGCAGACCGCCGCGCGCATTCTCATTCCGGCGGTGACGCCGGAGATCGTGACCGGCGTGCGCGTAGGGTTCTCGCTGACGCTCCTCGGCGTCATCATCGGCGAGATGTTCGCATCGCAGCAAGGCCTCGGCTTTCTCATCATCAACGGCATGAACGTGCACGACGTGCGCACGCTCACCGCCGTGGTGCTGTTGCTGGTGCTGTTCGCAGTCGCGTGCAGCAGCGTGCTCCTGGCGCTCGATCGGCGCCTCAACGGGGCGCGGCGCGCCACGGACACACCGGCGCAAGCGCAGTAGCACAGGGTCTCCGGGATGCGCACCTCGCAGGCGGCTGTCGAGCGAATGTCGCGATCGACTTAAATCACACCTCGCCACGCGTCGTTGCCGGGCTTGACCGGGCAATCCATGCTGCGCTCTCGATTTGCTGCCAGTCGGCATGGGTGCGCGGGTCAAGCCCGCGCATGACGAGGGAAAGAATGTTTCAACCTGATTGGAATGCGCTCTAAGCCCCGGGATTATTCTGCGGCGACCGCGAAGGAGCGGTTTTCGATGTCGGCTTCGGCGCGGGACCGCTCGGCGGTGAATTTACGGATCGCGTCCTCCTTGATGTGGCCGTAGCCGCGAATCATTTCGGGAAGGCGGGCGAGCCGCACCACCGCTGAAATCCGATCGGCACGAAGGCCTGCGATGTATCGCCTGATCGTTGTCTCATAGTCCGCGATCAGTTGGCGTTCGGCCTTGCGCTCGTTCGTGTATCCGAACGGATCGAACGCCGAGCCGCGGAGGAATTTCAGGCGGGCGAGCAGGCGGAACGCGGGCAACATCCAGCCGCCGTATTCCCGCTTCTGCAGACGGCCGGTCGCCGCATCGCGCCGCGCCAGCAGCGGCGGCGCAAGGTGAAAGCTCAGGCGGAAGTCGCCGTCGAAGCGCTCGCGAAGTTTTGCCGCGAACGTGCCGTCGGTGTAGAGGCGCGCGACTTCGTATTCGTCCTTGTAGGCCATGAGCTTGAACAAGTTCTTGGCGACCGCGTCGGTCAACTCCGTGGAGCCGGGCAAGGCGGCGTTCTCGGCGGCACGCACCGCGCTGACGAATTGCAGGTAACGCGCGGCATAGGCGCTGTCCTGATAGTCGGTCAAAAACGCCGCGCGGTAGGCGACTGCCTCATCGAGCGTCTTGACCGGGCGTTCGGGCTTGGTGCGGAATCGCGTCGCCTCGCGCACGCGCGGCATGTCCGCCGCCGCGAGCCGCCCCCATGAGAACGCGCGGGTGTTCATCTCGACCGCGGCGCCATTGAGCTCGATGGCTTTACATATGGCCTCGAGCGAAAGCGGGATCAGTCCCTTCTGAAACGCGAAGCCGAGCATGAACGCATTGGTGGCGATGCTGTCGCCAAGCAGCGCGGTCGCAATTCCGGTGGCGTCTACAACGTCGAGATTTTCATCGCCGACCGCATCGCGAATGGCGCGCTGCATGGCGCCGATCTCGAAGTCGATGTCGGGGTTGATGACGAAGCTTGCGGTCGGCTGCAGGTCGGCGTTGATGATGGCGCGCGTCTTGGTGAATTCCGCGCGCGAGAGCCCCGCCGCACTTGCCGAAACAACGATGTCGCAGCCGAGCAGGAGATCCGCGCCGCCGGCGGCGATGCGCACCGCCGCAATGTCCTCCGGTCGCGCGGCGATGCGGACGTGGCTCATGACCGCGCCGTTCTTCTGCGCGAGGCCGGTGAAGTCGAGCGCCGAGCATCCCTTGCCTTCGAGATGCGCGGCCATTCCGAGAAGCGCGCCGATGGTGATGACGCCGGTGCCGCCGATGCCGGCTATGAGAATGTTGTAGGGCTGCTCCAGCGACCGCGCGGGCGGGACCGGCAGATTGCCGAACAGATCATCGATGGCGACCGCCTGCTTGACCGCCGGTTTCGGCCGGCCACCGTGCACGGTGACGAAGCTCGGACAAAAGCCTTCGACACAGGAGAAATCCTTGTTGCAATTGGATTGGTCGATCTGGCGCTTGCGGCCGAATTCCGTCTCCAATGGCTGCACCGAAACGCAGTTCGACGTCGCCGAGCAGTCGCCGCATCCTTCGCAGACGAGATCGTTGATGAACGCCCGTTTCGGCGGGTCGGGATAGAGGCCGCGCTTGCGCCGCCGCCGCTTCTCCGCCGCGCAGGTCTGGTCGAAGATGAGGACGGTGAGGCCCTCGACTTCGCGCAACTCCCGCTGCACGCGATCAAGCTCGCGCCGATGATGGATGGTCGCCCCGTGCGGGAAATAGGATCCGCCCGGATATTTTTGCGGCTCGTCCGAGACGATGGCGATGCGCTTGGCGCCCTCGGCTGCGACTTGATGCGCGATCTGCGCGACGCTGAGGCTGCCTTCGGCGGGCTGGCCGCCGGTCATCGCCACCGCGTCGTTGTAGAGGATCTTGTAGGTGATGTTGACGCCCGCAGCTGACGCGGCGCGCAGCGCCAGGAGCCCCGAATGGGTGTAGGTGCCGTCGCCCATGTTCTGAAAGACATGCGGCTCGCTGGTGAAAGGCGCTTGTCCGATCCAGGCGACGCCCTCGCCGCCCATATGCGAGATGGTCGTGGTGCGGCGGCTCGGGATGTACAGCGCCATTCCGTGGCAGCCGATGCCGGCCATGGCGCGGCTGCCGTCGGGGATTTTGGTCGACGAATTGTGTGGGCAGCCGGAGCAGAAATAGGGCGTACGCTGCAGCTTGATCGTGGTCGCGGCGACCGAGCGCTCGAGCAGTTCCAGTCGCGCCAGCCGCTGCTCGCGGGCCGGATCGGCGTGGCCGAGACGGCGCAGGCGTGCGATCACCGCGCCTGCCACGATCGTCGGCGTCAGCTCGCCTTCGCTCGGCAGCAGCGCCGCGCCGGTTTCGTCGCGCTTGCCGACTACCGTCGGGCGTTTCGCTGCCTCCATGTTATAGAGGATGCGCACCAGCTGATCCTCGATGAAACCGCGCTTCTCCTCGACGACGAGAACGTCATCGAGCCCTTCAGCAAAGCGCCGGGCGCCGGCCTCTTCGAGCGGCCAGGTCAGCGCGACCTTGTAGATACGCAGCCCCAGTTGTCGCGCGACTTCGTCGGTGATGCCGAGATCAGCGAGCGCCTGACGCAGGTCGAGATAGGCCTTGCCGGTGGCGAGGATGCCGAGCCGCGCCGGACGGCTGTCGAGCACGATGCGGTCGACCTTGTTGGCGCGGGCGAACGCGGCAATCGCCTCCATTTTCGGTCCGTGCAGGCGACGCTCCTGCGCCATCGGCGGGTCCGGCCAACGCATCCACAGGCCATCGGGCGGCGGCGCAAAATCATCGGGAGTCACGATCTCAACCCGGGCCGGATCGCTGTAGATCGATGCCGAGCTTTCGACGGTTTCGGAGATGGCCTTGAAGCCGACCCAGCAGCCGGAATAGCGCGACAGCGCAAAGCCGAGGATGCCGAGATCGAGATAGTCCTGCAGCGTTGCCGGATTGAGGATCGGCATCATAGCCGCGGCGAACACCTGCTCGCTCTGATGCGCCAAGGTCGACGACTGGCAGCCATGATCATCGCCCGCAAGCGCAAGGACGCCGCCATACCGCGACGTGCCCGCCGAATTGGCGTGCTTGAGCGGGTCCATCGAGCGGTCGACGCCGGGCCCCTTGCCGTACCAGATGCCGAACACGCCATCGACCTTGGCGCCAGGATAGAGACCGACCTGCTGGCTGCCCCAGACGGCGGTCGCGGCCAGATCCTCGTTGAGGCCGGGCACGAAGGCGATATCGTTGGCCTGCAGGTGCGACTTTGCCCGCCACAGCGCGTGGTCGTACATGCCGAGCGGCGAACCGCGATAGCCAGAGATGAAGCCTGCGGTCTTGAGGTTGTGCGCGCGATCGCGCTGGCGCTGCAGCAGCGGCAGCCGGACCAGCGCCTGGATGCCAGAGAGATAAATCCGCGGGGCGTCGAGCCGGTACTTGTCATCCAAATCCACTTGCATCAGCGACATGCGCTCGCCCTCTCAATCGTCGGAACGTTACTCACCGGGCAATGACAGGCCATCGATTGCCACGAGGTCAATGCGATCCGAACGTTGGCACGCCCGGCATAGGCCGCTTCCCGCTTGGAAGCAAACCTCCCATACTCTCGCTCAAGCTTGGGGCAGGGGAGGAGAAGTCGTCATGACCGCATGGGCTTTCGATACGCTGATCGCCGACGACGGCGCTTCGCTCGTTGGGCCGTGGCGTTCGCCGCAGCAGATGCTCGCCACGCAGGTCTACGACGGCCATGTCTCGATCCACGACGATGCGATGGCGAAGAAAATGGGCTTCAAAGCCGCGACCATCGAAGGCCCGACCCATTTCAGCCAGTTCGCGCCGCTGTGCGCGCATTTGTGGGGCGAGGCGTGGTTCGAAACCGGCTGCATTTCGGCGCACTACCGCAACGCGGTCTTTGCCGGGGAAGAGGTCCAGGCGAGCGCCGCGAAGCCGAAGGACGGCGAGACCCAAGTCGACATCCGCATGGTGAAACGCGACGCCACTGAGGTGTTGCGCGGGACCGCCTCGGTCGGACCACCGGCGGTGCCGACCGCGCTCGACCGACGGCTGCGCGATGAACTGAAACCGTTCGCCGACCCGGTGATCCTGCGCGACGTCAAGGTCGGCATGAAGACGCCGCGGCAGACGGTGCGCATGGATTTCGATCAGAACATGGGCGAGCTCTATCCGTTCTCGCTGCGCGAGAAGCTCAAGGCGATCACCGAGCCGTCCACGTTCTACGAGCCGGAACGCGCTGCGGACAACAAATGGGGTCGCGCGATCATCCCGGTCGAGATGCTGAGCGTGCTGTTCCAGTATTCCTCGCGGCAGGACCGGTTGCCGATCAAGGGACCGGCGGTCGGGTTGTTCGCCGACCAGGAAATCCGGCTCATCGCCGGTCCGCTGTTCGTCGGCGAGAGCTACGATCTCGAACGCGAAGTGGTCGCGCTCAGCGCCAGCCGCAGGACCGAGAGCGTCTGGGTGCGCACGACTGTCTTTGAGCGGCAGTCAGGACGTACCGTGGCGACCATGCTGCTGAACTTGGCGAACATGAAGGAGTCGTTCGCCGGATACGCCGAGGAGCACGCGCGGCTGTACGGCTGACGCGTCCGCTAGCGTTACGCGGCTTTGCGCTTGGGCTCGATCATCGCGAAGCTCTTCAGCACGTCGTCGATGGAGCTTGCGGGCCAGCGGTCGACGAACGTCTCGATCCGATCGAACGCCGTCGCGGGAACGTCCTGCTCGTTGCCGATGCGGCGGATCATCTTTGAAACGGTCGCGCGGTCGTAGGCATAGTCCCTGGCGGTCATCTGCTGGTCCTGGACGGTGGTGCGGCCGTCTGCGGTGTCCGCCTCGATCACCGCCGACAAGGTCGGCACGCCGGCATCGGTGACCAGCCGGATACGCCCGATCAGCTCATTGACCTTGGGATCGTCGTAGGTGGTCATCCGCTTCATGTCGGGAACGCCGTAGATGAGGGTCCTGGCGATGCAGAATGGAATGCTCATCAGCGTGCCGGAAATCGAGTTGAAGGGGCCGACCGCGTCCATGCCGGCGTATCCGGTTTCGAAGGGGTTCATGCGCACGCGCACCGCACGGACGCCGGCGCCGCCGAGCTTTTCCTTGAGCGCCAGCGCCGCGGTGACCGGCGTCTGGTTGAAGGCGCACACCGGGAACGGCTTGAAGGTGACGCGCAAGATCGCCCAGTCGCGTCCCAGCGCGGACGCAAGTGCATCCACGTCGCAATCGCTGCGGGCAAAGACCCGGGCGAAACCGGCCTTGCCTTCGAATGCCAGCGCGGCCGCAACCGAGCCGGCCTTGGCGAGTTCCGCGGCGAGCCACCCAGCCTTGCCGACGGCGCCGACCTGGTAGCGCCATTCGTCGGTGCCTTCGGCGAAGGACTGCAGCAGCCCGCCCGAGAAGGAAGCGGCATTGGCGAGTGCGGCTGAGAGACTGCGTTCGTCTAGCGCCATCAGCTTGCCGGTAGCGGCTGCGGCGGCGACCGCTCCATAGAGCGCGGTCGAGCGCATTCCGGCCGGCGTCGTCGCTCTGGCGAAAGCTTGCTCCAGCAGCCCGGCGGCTTCGTATCCCGCCACCAGGGCCGGCACGAGCCGATCGATCGGGTAGTCGCGGCTCTCGATCAACGCGGTCAGGAGCGGAATGAGGATCGTGCCGAAATGCGCCGCGCCGCAGGTGTCCTCCTGTGCGCGCCCGTGGAACAGGGCGGCGTTCGCTAGCGACGCGCCGCCGATCGAGGTCTTGCGGCCGTCGCCGAGTAGCGTCGCGCCGTTTCGCTGCTCGCCGTCCATGGCCAGCGCCGCCGCGCGCGCCACCGGCGCATAGGGGGTGTCGTGACAGTCGAGCCCCATGCCATAGCCGTTGAGCAGGCAGACGCGGGCCTTCTCGACGATCTCGGGCGGCATGCGCGCCGTGTCCAGCCGGTGGATGAACGACGCCATGCTCTGCGACAACGATGCCATGTTTGCCTCCCGCTTGCTGCTGACGGCGAGCCGAGACGTGTAGCATAAATCCCGCTGTTACCGCCGCGCTACGGCAAATGGTAATTTCGATCGTGGAACCTGGTCTCCGCGGGCAAGGCAAGCCTGGGTTCCGTAGACTCGTATCAAGTGTCCATGCCGTCCCGCATTCCCTGGATCGATTTGGAGCGCTCCTGTGATTGTCACCGCTTTCCCGCGCACCGTGCGCGTTATCGAGCACACGTTGATATCGTTGAAGGACGGCACGAAGCTCGCGGCCCGCATCTGGCTGCCGGAAGATGCCGAGCGCAACCCGGTTCCAGCGATACTGGAGTATCTGCCCTACCGTAAGCGTGACGGCACGTATGAGCGGGACGCGCTGACACATCCGTACCTGGCCGGCCACGGCTATGCCGGGGTTCGCGTCGACATCCGTGGCAGCGGCGAATCCGAGGGATTGCTGTTCGATGAGTATGCAGCGCAGGAACAGGACGATGGCGTCGAGGTGATTGCGTGGCTGGCGGCGCAACCCTGGTGCAACGGCGCCGTCGGGATGATGGGAATCTCCTGGGGCGGCTTCAACGGACTGCAGATTGCGGCGCACCGTCCGCCGGCACTCAAGGCCATCGTAACGATCTGCTCGAGCGATGATCGCTATGCCGACGACGCCCACTACATGGGTGGCACATTGATCACCGCCGGACTTGAGTGGGCCTTCTTCTTTTTCGGCACGATGTGCCTGCCGCCGGATCCGTTGCTCGTCGGAGACAATTGGCGCGCGATGTGGCGCGAACGCCTCGAACGCATACCCCTCTTCTTCGAAGTCTGGCTGCAGCACCAGCGCCGCGATTCCTATTGGCGGCATGGCTCGGTTTGCGAGGATTACGGCGCGATTGAATGTCCTGTTTACGCCGTCGGCGGCTGGACCGATGCCTACACGAATACAATTCCTCGACTGCTCGCGGGACTGAAGGTGCCGCGCAAGGGTCTCATCGGCCCGTGGGCCCATGCCTATCCGCATTTTGCCTTTCCCGGTCCGCAGATCGGATTCCTGCAGGAGATGCTGCGGTGGTGGGACCACTGGCTGAAAGGCATCGACACCGGCGTGATGAATGAACCGATGCTGCGCGCCTGGATGATGGACAGCGTGAAACCTCAATCGCACTACGACGCGTTGCCGGGCCGGTGGGTTGCAGAAGCGTCATGGCCGTCGCTGGACATAAAACCCCGGCGGCTGTTCTTGACTGATGCAGGACTGCAAGACGAAGCAGCACCATTGGCCGTTCGCGCGGTGTGCTCGCCGCAGACCGTCGGCAAGTGCGCCGGAAACTGGGTGCCCTTCGGTCGCGGACACGATCAGGCGGACGACCAGCGCGAAGACGACATGCGCTCGCTGGTCTTCGAGACGCCGCCGCTTGAGGCGTCGAGATTCTCGGCCGGCGCACCGATCGTCACCCTCGATCTCGCGTCCGACCGGCCGATGGCGAACGTGGTGGTTCGGCTGTGCGATGTGCATCCGTCGGGGGAATCGCTGCGCGTCAGCTATGGCGTGCTCAATCTCGCTCATCGCGATGGGTACGAAAAACCCGCACCGCTGGCGATCGGCGAGCGCTACCGCGTGCGTATCAAGCTCAACGATGCCGGCTCGGTGTTTCCCGCCGGCCACCGGGTGAGGCTTGCGATATCGACAGCCTATTGGCCGATGGTTTGGCCTGGTCCGGAGCGGGCGACCTTGCAGATTTTTAGCGGCACGCTCGAATTGCCGGTTCGCCCGCCCGCGGCCGCAGACGCGCTGCTATCGCCGCTGCCCGATCCGGAGTCGGCGCCCCCGGAGAAGCCGACATTGCTCCGCCGCGGCGACATGCATATCGAGCGCATCGACCGGATCGGCCTGGAAATCGGGACGTCGGGCAAACGGCACTATCACGTCGAGGACGACGATCCCCTCAGTGCCGTGGCCGAGCTGCAGCGGACGCAGACGATGTCGCGCGACGGGTGGCAAATCCGCATCGAGACGCAAATGCGTCTCTCATGCACGCGCGACGCTTTCCTTCTGAAGGCAAGCTTGCGCGCGTACGAAGGCGAGCAGGATCAAGGCTGTGCCGCACAGGCCGACCCAGTCCCACCAGTGCATTTCGATGTTCACGCGCCGGTTCCGATGCGTTGCCGCACGACTTCGAACAGCGCGATGCCGGTGGCGACCGACACATTGAGACTTTCCATTTCGCCCGGCATGACGATTTTCACCAGCCCGTCGCAATGCTCACGCGTAAGTCGGCGCATGCCTTCGGCCTCGCCACCCAACACCAATGCGACGTTGCCTTTCAGGTCGACCGAACAAAGCGACGCCGTGGCCTCGCCATCCAGCCCATATACCCAGACGCCGGCATCCTTGATCGCGCGCAGTGTGCGCGCGAGATTGGTCACACTCACCACCGGAAGCCGGTCAGCGGCGCCCGC
>Ga0207650_10003887_pt1 | contig 10210 bp, 15 predicted proteins | sample KBSS63metaG_FD_184325 | JGI IMG/M metagenome (GOLD analysis project Ga0207650, IMG submission 184325) | Switchgrass rhizosphere microbial communities from Kellogg Biological Station, Michigan, USA - KBS S6-3 metaG (SPAdes) (version 2) | ecosystem: Host-associated > Plants > Roots > Rhizosphere...
CAGGCATTCCGGCGCGTGATCCCGCCGCTGCTGAACGACTTCATCGGCCTCCAGAAGGACACCGCCCTGGTTGCGCTGCTCGGCGTCGTGGAGGCGTTCCGGCAGTCGCAGATCGACGCGTCGGCGACCTTCAACTACACGCCGTACATCTGCACGGCGATCCTCTTCCTCGCGATCACAGTGCCGCTCACGCGCTTCACGGACTGGCTGATCGCGCGCGACCGCAAACGCCTGCTCGCCGGAGGCATGCGATGAGCGCGACCGGCGCCGCTCTCGTGCTGGAGGACGTCCACAAGTCGTTCGGGAAGCTCGAGGTTCTCCGCGGGATCGACCTCACGCTCGCCGAGCACGAGGTCGTGTGCCTCATCGGTGCCTCCGGCTCGGGGAAGTCGACCCTCCTGCGCTGCGTCAACTTGCTCGAGCCGATCGACTCCGGGCGAATCGTCGTGCGCGGTCACGAGGTCACGGCAACCGGGGTGAACGTCAACGAGCTCCGACGCGGGATCGGCATCGTCTTCCAGGCCTTCAACCTCTTCCCGCACATGTCCGTCGTCGACAACATCACGCTCGCGCCGCGGAAGGCGCTCGGGCTCTCGAAGGCCGCCGCAACGGCTCGCGCCGACGACCTGCTTGCGCGCTTCGGCCTCGCCGACAAGCGTGACGAGTACCCGGACCGGCTCTCCGGAGGACAGCAGCAGCGCGTCGCGATCGTCCGCGCCCTTGCGATGCAGCCGGGGCTCATGCTGCTCGACGAGGTGACGAGCGCCCTCGACCCCGAGCTCGTCGCCGAGGTGCTGTCCGTCATCCGCGAGCTTGCCGCAGAGGGCATGACGATGCTGATCGCGACCCACGAGATGGGCTTCGCGCGGGACGTCGCGAACCGTGTCTGCTTCCTCGACGCCGGGGTGATCCTCGAGCAGGGAACGCCGGCCGAGATCTTCGGCGCTCCGCGTGAACCACGGACGCAGCAGTTCCTGCAACGCATCGTCGACGCCGGACGCCTGTAGGCGGCGTACTCTTAGGCCGTGATCGAGGAATCGCGCAGCGTCGACGTCTCGCTCGAGCCGCTCGACGAGTTCGTCGTCGTGCAGCCCGTCTCCGACGAGGCGGAGACGCGCGCAGGGCTCATCCTCCCGGCGTCGGCGACCGAGGCAGCGCCCTGCCGCACGGGGATCGTCACGGCGGTCGGCGCCGATGTCACCGGGGTCGACGCGGGCGACAAGGTTCTGTATCCGCGCGAGGCCGGCTTCGACGTGCGTCTCGGCGGGCTCGAGGTCAAGCTGCTGAAGCGCGAGGACCTCATCGCACGGATCCACGACTAGGCGTCTAGGCTGCGCACGTGTTCACCCTCGCAGTCGCTGCACTCATCGTCTGGGTCTTCGTCTGGTTCCTCGTCGCCTACCGGGTCCTGCGCCGCCACGACATCGGCGTCGGCGGGAAGATCCTCTGGCTCGTCGTGATCCTCGTGATCCCGATCGTCGGCCTGTTCGTGTACTTCCTCTGGGACGCCGCAAGACCGCGAACCGCCTGAGGAAGAGCAACGGAGGGGGAGGGATTTGAACCCTCGAAGAGCTTGCACCCTTAACGGTTTTCGAGACCGCCCCGTTCGACCGCTCCGGCACCCCTCCGTGGACGGCATAGGGTAGCCGCGCCTCTACCGCGGGTCTACGAGAGGCGGCAGGAGCGTCCGATATCCTGAGCGACCCCTGGAGAGGTGGCCGAGTGGCTGAAGGCGGCGCCCTGCTAAGGCGTTACGGGTGGTAATCCGCTCGTCGAGGGTTCGAATCCCTCCCTCTCCGTTCTCCCCTTGTCCGTCGGGCGATGAGGTTGACACGTCGGGCACCAGTACGCTGTGCGGTTCGCCTCTCCGAGCCCGCGTGCACGCACGACGTCGCCGCAGCGCGAGCATCCACGTCCGGCACGGCGATAGACGGCACGCGGACGACGTCGACCCGCGACCGACTCTCGCATCCCGTCCCTCGCCCACTCGAGAGCGGCGGTGAGCCTCTCGTCGGAGACATCTCCCAGGCGAGACCACGGTGACACGAGCGCCTGCCAGAGCATCTCCGCGAGCCACATGTTCCCGATGCCGGCGACGAGCCTCTGGTCCACGAGCGCCTCGCCGACGAGTCGGGACGGGTCGGCGCGCCGCAGGCGCGCAACGATTGCGCACGTGTCGGTCTCGGGTGCGAGCAGGTCCGGGCCGAGCTCCCGCATGCGAGCGGCGCCGATCGCCAGTACCGGCCCGTTCCACTGGGACGCCTCCCACTCCCTCGTACGGAGGACGAGCCAAGGAGCCCCACGTTGCGGTGGGCCTCCCCGCTGCCGAACACGCCAGCGCCCGGTCATACGCAGATGGCTCCTGACGACGACGTTCCCGTCGAAGCGGAGGAGGAGGTTCTTGCCGACGGCGTCGACGCTCTCGAGCACCCGGCCGTCGACCGCTCGGGCGACACCGGTCGCGAGACCGCGCGGGTTCGGGCTCTCCGCCTCGATGCGCTCGCCGACGAGCACCTGCAGCCGGCGAGCGATTCGATGCAGACTGTCGCCCTCGGGCATCTCTCAGCCGTCGAGCTGCGAGGCGAGCTCGCGCACGGCACTGAAGATCGCCTCGGAGAACGTCGGGTAGGGCTGGATCGTGTCGAGGAGCACGTCGATCGGCACCTGCGCGCGGACCGCGAGCGTCAGTTGCCCCAGCCACTCTCCAGCTTCGGGCCCGACGGCGACGGCGCCGACGAGCACGCGCTCGGCCCGGTCCCCTGCGACTTTCACGAACCCGGGCCGCCGTGGGCGCTCGTAGGTCGACAGCCGGCCGCCGACGATCTCGTAGCGAGCCTTCGCCACGCCCACGCCGTCCATGCGTCCGACGCTCGCCACCTGCGGATCGGTGAACACCGCTGCGGGGATCGCCCGGTAGTCGGCGCGCACGTCGCGCCCCGCGATGTTCGCCGCGGCAACGCGAGCCTGGTACTTCCCGAGGTGGGTGAGGAAGCCGACGCCGGCCGCGTCGCCGATCGCCCAGATGCCATCCACCGCACGCAGCCGGTCGTCGACGGTCACTCCGCGCCCCGTGACCTCGACACCGAGCTCTTCGAGCCCGATGCCCGAGACGTTCGGCCTCCGGCCGGTCGCGACGAGGAGCCGCTCGGCCTCGATCGCGTCCCCGCCTTCGAGCGCAACCCGAATCCCCGTGCCGGTGTGCTCGACGCTCGCGGCACGCGTCCCGACGAGCACGCGGATCCCGTCCTGCTCGAAGCGCTCGGCGAGAAGCGCTCCGGCGTCGGCGTCCACACGCGCGAGCAGATGCTCGTTGTGCTCGATCAGCGTCACCCCCGACCCGAGGCGCCGGAAGAACTGCGCGAGCTCCACGCCGACGGCACCGCCGCCGAGGACGATCAGGCTCGCCGGTACCTGACTCGCCCAGACCGCATCTCGGTTCGTCCAGTGCTCGACTCCTTCGAGGCCATCGAGCGGAGGAAGGGCAGGCCTGGAGCCGGTCGCGACGATGAGCTCGTCGTACTCGATCTCCCGCTCGCTCACGGCGACGACGCCGGGCCGGACCACGCGTGCGTCGCCGCGCACGAGTTCCGCGCCGTGGTTCTCGATCCAGTCCGCGTGCCACGAGTCGTCGCGGCCGTCCGTGACCTGGTCGCGCCACCAGTGGACACGCTCGATGTCGATCTCGCCCGTGATCGCCTCGGCAGCTCCGGGGGCGAGCCGAGCGGCGGCGACGACCTCGGTCGGCCGGAGGAGCGTCTTGGTCGGAAGGCATGCGTAGTACGAGCACTCGCCGCCTGCAAGCTCCCGCTCGACGACCGTGATCTCGACGTCAGGGTCGAGGGCGCGCAGCGCGCCGACGAAGTGCTCGCCGCTCGAGCCCGCGCCGAGCACCACGACGCGTCGCTTGGCCATCAAACGGAGAGGGCGGGATTTGAACCCGCGACGCACCTTTCAGCACGTACGCGATTTCCAGTCGCGCTCCTTAGGCCGCTCGGACACCTCTCCAAGGGGCGACAGCCTAGCGAGGCCCGGAGCGGGTCAGCCCTGCGTCACCGAGGACACGTAGGCAGCGACGTCGTCGATCTGCTCCGCCGTCAGCGTGCCCTTGAACGGCGGCATTCCGCCGCCGCCGTTCGTCACCTGGAGGACGACCTTGTCGTAGCTCGGCTTGACCGTGTCGAGGTCCGGCCCGACCTGCCCCGTCGCGCCGGCGTCCGAGAGCGTGTGGCAGCCCGAGCAGCCCGCAGTGCCGACGAAGACCTGCTTGCCGGCCACGGGATCGCCCTGCGCCGGCTCGCCCGGCTGGGTCTCGGGGGGCGGCGTGGACTCGCCACCGGTCGTCTCGTGCACCGATTCGTCCGCCTCGCCCTTCTCCGCGAGCACGAGTACGGCGGTGATCTGGGACACGAAGAAGATGCCGCAGATCGCCAGGAAAAGGCCGAGCCGGTTTCCCGGAAACGACGGCCGGGAGCGCGGTACGACGAGCGCGACGACGAGCGCGAAGCCGATGAAACAAGCAGCAACGACGACGAGCGCAGTCTCGTAACCGGTCATCGCCAGCACGGCGAGGACGCTACCACGGTGTCCCGAGCGGCGATCCCGCTACTGCTCGAGCGGCGCCATCGTCAGACCGAAGTCCTTGAGCTGCGACCAGTACAGCTCCGCCTGCTCCTTCTCGCCCGACCACACGATCGCCTGACCGGTGTCGTGGATGCGGTTCGCGAGCGTCATCCCCTTGTCGTACGTGACCCCCGGGAGCACGTTGGAGAGCGCGAAGGCGACGCCCTGAAACGTGTTGTGATCGTCGTTCAGGACGATCACGCGCCAGGCCCGCCCGAGCCCCGACCCCGTCCCGCGCCGCGCGCGCTCGCGAGGCGGCGTGAGCGTGGCCGGTGCCATGCGCGTGACCGTACCAGCGGCGCGGAAGCGGATACCCTTACCCGCTCCGGGCGCATAGCTCAGCGGGAGAGCGCTCGCTTCACACGCGAGAGGTCCCTGGTTCGATCCCAGGTGCGCCCATCCTGACAACGCCGATGAGCACTAGCTTTGCGACGCCTCTAGGTCTCGTCCTCGAGCCGCGAGAGATGGTTGCCCGGTGCGCGGAGGCCGGGCTGCGCGTCGAGCTAGTCGCTCGGCCCGACTCGGTGGCCGAGAGAAGTGAGAGCCTCGGCAAACCCCTCGTCGCCGAGGCTCTCTGGGGGAGGGTTCGCCTCACTCGTCAAAGGAATGGTGAAGTGAGGCAGAACCCAACCTATCGCGGAGACGGGAGACGCGCATCGTTTTGGGATGCCTGCGGTCGGGTAGTGAAGTCGGCGAGGAGGGCTCGGAGCTACGCGCGGCCCTTCTCCTGCATCAGGGGAACGAAGGGGAAGGAAAGGGACTTGTTCGAGGGACTCGTGGCGATCGTGGCCGTTGCCTGGGCCGGCGGTGCTTCATACCTCATCGGCACCCGTCGCTGACGCGTAGCCGCGCTCCAAACGGGGGATTTCGCGCTCGACTCTGTTTGAGCGAGGTCGAATTCTGGGAACACAGACGCGCATGAGCAACGCGGTTCTCGAACAAAGCGACGTGCTTCTCGAACCTCGGGCGGTGACAACCGAGCCATCCGGTCGGGACTGGACGCAGATCGGAATCGGCTTGGCGACATCCTTCTTGCTCATCGCCCTCTACGCAGTCGGCATGTGGGCGATCGTCGTGTTGGTCGAGGCGCTGGCCTAGAGGAGAGGCGGCCTGTGGCGGGGCGGGAAAGAGCCGCCGGCGGGGAAACGTGCACGTCGGCCCCTCGAATACCGCCTCGCCGCTCGTCTTTCGTTCGTACCGGGGTAGCCGAGCGTCGAACGGGTCATTACGTTGCGATCAGCGCCGAGTTCGGGGCGTCGGTAGGACGAAGCTCCCCAATTGGTCTGCCGGCCGCCGAGGAGAGACGCTTGTCGGGGAGTGGACGAAAGCGCACCCGGGCTCGGCGCATTCAGATGGGCGGTCCTTGAGGGCCGCCTCAGCCCGCCCGCCTCGAGCTCGCGCTCCTCGATCAGCAGGGACGTCGCGAGCTGCCGGAAGCTAGAGCCCTTCCCTCGCCCGCCACTCGTGCTCAGCGAGGAGTACGTCACGAAGCTCTGCCAGCGCATCCGTGCGGACATCGTCGAGCGCCCAGTGGATGCGCTCGCGATCTTCGATGGTGAGCGCGACCACTTCGCTGTCGAGTGAGAGCGCCTTCTCGAGAAAGGAACGCGTCGGCTCGTCCACGAGCTGATGAGCTCGCGCACGTCCTCGTCGGGAATCCGCAGACCGGCGAGATACGTCGCGCCGAGTTATCCGATTACCGGCCGAGCGCTACCGACGCACACGACGCCGCCCGAGATACTTGGCGATCCTCAGTCGGTCCGCGTAGATCCGCCGAAGCTGACTCAGCTCGGGTCGGGTCAGGGCGGGCCAGCGTTGAAAGAGTCGCGCAAGCGTGTCGTCACGTATCGCCCGCTGCGCTGAGAGCTCGGTTACCGGCATCGCGGCAAGATCGTCGGGCAGTTCCTTCACGACACCGTTCTTTCCTTCAGGAGCGCCGCATCAAACCCGGACGGGTTGCGAGCTGAACGCCGAGACGCCTCGGTTCCCTTCCCACCGGCCGGGACCCGGCCTCCGTCGCCACGATGACACAGGGCTCATGGATCGAGCAGCCAGTGGCCGGTCGGTCCGCAACCGGGATCAGCAAACGATCCTTCGCAGACCTGGCCACCGCCAGCTAAGAGGAGGTTTGTGCTCTCCGATGGCGCGGGAACGTACTGACCACGTTCGGTAGCCATTCCGGCTACCGAGAAGACGCCACCAACCTAAGGAGCACGCATGAAGACGATCGAAGAGTCGATTGAGATCGGTGTACCCGTCTCGACCGCATACAACCAGTGGACCCAGTTCGAATCGTTCCCCCAATTCATGGATGGTGTGGAGCGAGTTGAGCAGAAGGACGACACGCGCCTGCATTGGGTCGCGGAGATCGGGGGCGACAAGCGCGAGTGGGATGCTGAGATCACGGAGCAGCATCCGGACCACCGCGTCGCCTGGAAAGCCCTCGACCAAGAGGGACCGAACGGAGTTGTCACCTTCCACAAGCTCGACGACTCACACACCAAGGTGATGGTGCAGATGGAGTACGAGCCCGAAGGGATGAAGGAGTCCGTGGGGAGCGCCGTCGGCATCGATAGCCGCCGCGTGAAGGGCGACCTCGAGTCGTTCAAGGAGTTCATCGAGTCTCGCGGCACTGAGAGTGGCGCGTGGCGCGGGAACGTCAACGAGAACTGAACGAAGTCTGGCTTTCTTGGGTCTGGCGCGCAAAGCGCTAGGCCCGGAAGCCTCGGGAAGGAGCGACGATGGCTCGCGATGCCTCCGGCAAGCATGATGAAAGTGCGGATTCGACGATTGCTGATGGTTCGAATTACCGCGTAGAGGACGAGCCGAGTCCCGAGATCGCCGACGGTTCGAACTACCGGGAGGAAGGCGCGGATGATTCCGAAGTAGCCGACGGCTCGAACTTCCGCGATCAGGACGACCCAGGTTCTACGATCGCCGACGGCTCGAACTACCGCGGCGAACCGTAGCCGCACGACTCGAGACGGCTCAGGAGACGGAAGTTCCGGCGTCGGCACGGCTGTGCGATGGCGGGCTCGCTTCCGCCGAAATCTGCCTCAGGGTGAGATGGCGGAAGACACCGGGCCGACTGGCGCTGTCGGCACCCACGGACCTTCGATTTGGGTTGCCTCCGCGTTGCCCGGCCAAGGGGGCATCGTGACGCACAGAAACCGCAGCGCTTCCGCTCCGGTGCAGCGGTACTGGAAGGCAGTACCGACGGGGATGTCGATGGAGACACCCGGCGTCAGAGCGGTCACTTCTTCCCCGCTCTCGTCCCTGCGCCAGATCTCACCTCGGCCGGACAGGACGTGCCAGATCTCGCTGACTGTGGCATGGACGGTCGCCCGGTTCACCTGCCCTGGCGGGACCGTGGAATGGATCATGTTCCCGGTTGTGCCCTCCATCAAGTAGCGGATCTCCGCCCCGGCGGGGGAGCGGGCATCGGGCGTGTCGGGAAGCGGGCGGGTCTGCATGCGCACTCCTTCGCGGGCTCGTCCCCAGCCTAGGCGGTCACCGCTGGCAACGACGGAACTGGCAACGACGGAAACTGCACGCCCTCAGTAGTTGCGGGTAGACGGGGTCAGCGGCGGCCCTGATGCGCTTGGGTGAGTACGGGATCAGCGTGAAGGCGAAGGAGGCGCTGATGCGCCGGGTCGGCCTAGGAGGTGAGGACGGCATGCGTGAGCACAGGGCTACCGCCACGACGGCGGGGATCCTCTACTTCACCGGTACGGTGGCCGGAGTCTCGAGCGTCGTCGTCAGTGCTCCGCTTCGTGATGCGCGCGATCCGTTGGCTTATGCCGTCGAGCACTCCGGAGCAGTGGTGACCACTGGCCTGCTCGTGCTCGTCATGGGGCTATCGCTCGCGTTCATCCCCGTCGTGTTGTTCCAAGTGCTGCACCCGATAGACGAGGTGCTGGCGGTCGGCTACCTGATTGTGCGCGGAGCTATCGAGACCACGTGCTACGTCGTCCTCGCGATCGGCTGGCTGCTGCTCGTGCCCATCGGTGAGGCCATGGCGGCAGGAGAAGGCACTGCTTCACCAGCAGGCGTCCGAGTTGGCAACCTCGTCATCGATGCTGACGCGGCGAACGGCGTGCTGGCGCTCGTGTTCTGCCTTAGTGCCGCCATGTTCTACGTGCTGCTCTACCGCTCGCGCATCGTTCCGCGCTGGATCTCGGCGTGGGGTCTTGCGGCGATCCCCTTCTACGTCGCCGACTACCTGCTCCTCATGTACGGCGTCTTCGACATGAACGCTCCCGCACAGGTTCTCATGTACCTGCCGCTGGCGGTGCAGGAGATGGTCTTGGCTGTCTGGATGATCGCGCGTGGCTTCCGTCCGGCGGCTGTCTCGACCACGTCCGAGCGATTCGTTTCACGCCGTCCTCTGGACGCCGAAGCTCGGCTGACGTAGGGGTCGAACCAGCCCTTCCGCTCGCCTGACGCTCTCCTCGGTGCTCCTCTGAGGCCACAGGAACGGACGAGGTGCAGGACTGTCGGGGTCAGGTGCGCCCCATCGGCCCAAGGCCGACCTCAGGGAGAGAAGTCGGAAGTGGTGAACCGTTCGCCCGGGTAGATCGGGCGTGCCACGTGGTGCATGGCAAGGACCCTCAGGTCCGTGAGCGTCCCTGCCTCGACTTCATCCTGAGGCACGGTCTGGATGTCGTACATGCTCGGCCTCACGAACGTTCCCGCGGGGATCAGCCTCTTCGCCACGACCACCGTCGAGGTGGTCTCGCCGTCGCCTCGGCCCAGGTAGGCCGTTCCGACGACGACGACCGCGAGGACGACGGCTGCAGCCCAAAGCAGGCGCGTCAAGCTCACCGGAGGAGTGTAGGTCGGCAAGACCCAGCGGGCTCGCCCGCGCGGTCGCCTCATTGATCCCGAGGTCGACGGGTTGGGACGGGTACGGGTCGCACACTCCGGCACATCTCAGGCCGTAGCTCCGCCGTGGCACACTCTTGGCAGGGAGGAGGAACGGTGGAGATCATGCTTTGGCTGGCCGTGTTCGGGGTCGGCTTCTGGCTCTCACTGGCCGCTCACGAAGCCGGTCACGTCGTCGTGGGATTGCGCCACGGCTGGGAGGTCGCTGGCTTCTACTTCAAGCCTGCGGCCCTCGGCATCGGCGTGAGGATGGGCCACCGCTCGACCGACCCGGTCGACTGGCACCTCGGCCCGGTCGCAGTGGCCGGCCCGGTCGCCTCGTTCTTCGCGGCGGGGGTCTTCTGGAGCATCGAGCCACTGCCTGACGGCGGCGGCGTGCTGGGGGCGCTCGCCGGGATCAACCTGGCGGTTGCCGTCATCAACTTGCTGCCGACACCGATCACCGACGGAGGGCACATCCTCCGTGGGCTGTTCGGCTGGACGCTCAGGTGGCGGCACATGGCCATCGCGTGGGTACTGCTCGAGCTAGGCGGAGCTGCGCTGTACCTGCTGTTGGGACACTGAGCGGCCCAAAGGACGCAGACAACAGCGGTGAGGACCTGAGAAATCGAGATACGGCCGGGAATGTCGACTTCGCCCCAAGCCGTGCAAACGGAGATCGCGCTGACACCCACTCGCTCGGCGGGATTGACCCGGCGCCCATACG
>Ga0207650_10003888_pt1 | contig 10209 bp, 6 predicted proteins | sample KBSS63metaG_FD_184325 | JGI IMG/M metagenome (GOLD analysis project Ga0207650, IMG submission 184325) | Switchgrass rhizosphere microbial communities from Kellogg Biological Station, Michigan, USA - KBS S6-3 metaG (SPAdes) (version 2) | ecosystem: Host-associated > Plants > Roots > Rhizosphere >...
ACCAATTGTTGCAGATCGCCGGGAATAAAAGATTTATTCTCCCGCATACTCCTTACCTTGTTGATCGCTTTTTTCAGTTCTTCCTCCTGCACGGGTTTTAATAAATAATCAACCCCGTTTACTTTGAAGGCCCGTATAGCATATTCTTCATAAGCCGTACAAAATATAACAGGACATTGCAGCATGAACTGTTCGAACAATTCGAAGCTCAACCCATCGCTCAGTTTAATATCCATAAAAAGAAGATCCGGTTCGGCGTTGGTCATGAACCATTTCTTTGCTGCTTTTAAACTTGGCAATATATCCATCACCTGCACATCCGGCGAAATGGTGCCGATGGCGTTCTTCATTTCTTCGGCGATGAGACTTTCGTCCTCAATAATTAATGCTTTCATAACAAAGGAATTTTTACAGTAAAGTAATTGGCATCATCTGTTATTTCAACCGGGGTATCGGAATAGTAATGATACAATGACTGCAAACCAGCTAAACCTTTTTTATTACTCGTCTCCACAATCCGGTACCGCTGGAGATTGTTTCGGACAACAACCCGGTTATCTTCCGTAAATATTTCGATCAGCAATGGACTTTCTGTGTCTGCAGTATTATGTTTAATAGCATTTTCAATTAGTCCCTGGAGCGTAACAGGAGCAACATACTTATTATATTTATCTTCTGCCACACATATTTTTACCTGTAATCCCTCTTTAAAACGCGTTTTTTGCAGTTCAACAAAAGTTCGAACAAAGTCCAATTCATCTTTTAAGGGAACCATATCATTGTCTCCGCTTTTCAATACATACCGGTAAACCTTACTCAAACCATCCAGGAAACCGGCTGCTGTTTTCGTATCCGTCTTGATCAGGCTTCGCAATGATGTCAATGAATTAAAAAGAAAATGAGGGTTCAATTGTTGTTTCAAACTTTCATACTGCACCATTGTTTTTTCTTTTTCTAATAGTTGAGCTTTGTTTTGAAGGACCAGGATCTTTTCTCTTTGGCTCAGCCGGTACCTGTAAAAAGAAATAACAATCCCGGCAAAAATTAAAAGGAGGAATGTTCTAAACCACCAGGTTTTATAAAAGACTTGGCCTATTGACACTGCCAGCGTTTTTTCCGGCACCGCCCAATTTGGATCGTCGGTAATTACTTTATACCGGAAAGAATATTTTCCCGCAGGAACGTTGGTATAACTGATCTCACGTTTATTGGTAAGCTTCCAGTCCTTTTCAAATGGTTCCAGCTTATAGGCATACACACACTGGTAAGGGTTTATATAATTGAGACCAGCCAATTCAATACTAAAAAAATTTTGATTATATCTTAAGCTGATTTGTTCAAGGTTTTCAGTGTTATTAATGGTCTTTTTGCCAGGTACATTGAAAGATGTGATATAGACCGGAACTTTTGAAACGTTTTCGCGGTACTCTTCAGGACGAAATACCAGAAACCCTTTGTAAGCAGGATAAACAAATAAACCATCATGTGTCTTATAAGCAGCCTGTTCATTAAATTGAGTTGTCAATAATCCATCATAGATATCAAACCGTTTTATTCTTTTCCTGTCTGCGCTTAGCATACACAGTCCGTTTGATGTTCCGATCCAAAGCCGGTTAAACGAATCTACCATCAGGCTATTGGTACGGTCTGAAGGCAATCCGTCTTCATGTGTAAAAATCATTGAGCAATTCTTTTTCCGGTCATAGGCTGCTAATCCATACTCCGATCCAATCCAAATGATCCCATTCTTGTCTTCGGCAAATGAAGAGAACCGTGTATCGGAGATCAATGAATCTTTTATTGTCAAAAGTTTTTCGGTTTTATTATTGATGTCGTAAATAACAAGGCCTTTATTTAAAATCCCGATCCATAAACAATTTTGGCTATCCAGGAACAATGCTTGTACATTTTGATGCGCATGTTTTGAAAGTATTGAATCCTGCAACAGGTCATCAAACCTGTTTTCTTTTCGTTGATACCGGTATAATCCGCTCGCCGATCCAAACCAGACTGCACCATTTTTATCTTGTGTCATCATCCAGAAAAAAGCAAGCGGTATTCCCTGTTTGTTATCAAAGAAATCGATTTGCTTGGTTGATGAACGATAACGATTCAGACCTCTTGCCGTACCGATCCAGATATCACCATAATCATCTTGTAACAGTGAACGAATAGAATTGTAATGAATAACTTTATTTTCTTCATTATCATTTTTAATGATAGCAAATTTCTGGGTCTGCCGGTCATATTTTATCAAACCTCTGCCGGTACCCAGCCAAAGATTATTCTGTTTGTCCTCACAAACCGAACGACACCAGTTATCAGGCAAGGCATTCGTTTGATCATGGGTAGGAAATAAAACAGAAAAAAAGCTTCGATCGGGATTGAAAAAGCATGCACCATAGCCAGTTGTTCCTATCCAAATTATTCCCTGGCTGTCCTGGTACATTATACCATTCTGATTGGATAGTAAGCTATTACTCACCAAAGCGTTACTCGTATAATCAGTAAAATCATCTTTCCCTTCATTATACAATGATAGCCCGGAGGCTGAAGAAGTAACCCAAACCCTTCCTTTCTTGTCAATAAATATCCTGTTGATCGTGTTTGTAAAATTTTTTGTACCGGACTTTGTAAAATGTTCATAGTATTTGACAACATGGTTTTTCAAATCAATTTTGTTTAGGATAGAAGTCAAATAGGAACAGCCTGCCCATAAATTGCCATGAACATCGAATGCTACTGAATACACGATGTCATGTGAAAGTGAAAATCTATCATTAGGTTTGTACCGGATCTCATCATATGCATAGGTCAAAGGGTTAAATATTTTTACCCCCTTGTCAGAAGCAAAGTACCATTCACCACCAGGTGAAGAGATCATTTGATGAATAACGCATTGAAATTTTTTTTGAAAAACTGTATCATTCTTTAAAATAAATTTTTCAATTGTTTGTTTGGACTCATTTACAAGCCATAAGCCGTTTTGGGAACCCAACCATATTCTCCCTTTTTTATCTTCCAAAATATCAGTAATCGTTACAGGAGACGAGGTATAGCGTATAAACTGATTATTTGAATAATCATAACGGCACAATCCGCTCTTTGTACCTACCCATAAATTTCCTTTTGAATCACGATACAATGAATAGACATAACTATTCATCAATGAATGATCATCATGAGGATCATAAAACCAGCTTTTGATATTGATCCCATCAAAACGATTAAGTCCATAGCGTGTACCGATCCATATAAATCCGAATTTATCCTGTACAAACGACTGGATCATTCCATCACTTAAGCCCTCATTATTTGTAAGATGTCTGAAATTATAAGAAGTGATTTGTGAAAATGAATGCGCAGAATAAAATAACTGAATGAATAAGATCAGTATTCCTGATCTCAGGCAAAATAGAGATGATCTGAAGCTGCCTAACATAATAGAAAATTACAAAGAAACCCGGCAATCAAAAATCCGGGTTCCTGAAATTGATATACCGCCGTGCCAAACGGATAAAACAATATCCAAAGCGTAATCAGTTTTAATCAAAGTTTATGCAGCTTCTTTTGCAGAATTATCAGCTGCTGAGATCATTGCATTGGAAAGAATTGTGTAACATTCAATCCAAGCCTCCTGTAATTCCTGGTTCCAGTTCTTTCCTAACCCTTGCTCCAATGTCCAGATCAGAATATCACCTGCAATGATGTAATGTTCTGGTTTTACACCATAAGTTGTATGTCTTTGCGCCAGCTTGTGCACTTCACCAATAATATCTTCTAGCTTATCCAACTTCGAAACGATATACGATAGCGTTGCCATTAGTGTTTTTGAACGTTCAGCTATTGATTCCCGAAACAGCTTTTTTGTTTCTGGCTCTATTTCGAATAACCGATTATAAAATAATCCGCCAACCACAAGAGGATCTATAGTCGAGATTATCGACCATGATGACTTTACCAGCTCAATTTGTTTTTGTGTCATAAAATATTTTTTGGTTCTTAATAAACCAAATTTGATGCAACCAAAAGCCATTTTTAAATAAAATTTATCGAGCACTCCGAAAACAATCCTTAAACAGTATAAAATAAGCGCTGAAGCGAAAATGCATTGCATTTGATCATCAACCGGAGTTTTTTATTCAATAATTCATCGATTTCATTTCACCCTATTCATCTTTACATCCCACTTTAAATTTTATCCGTTACGGTTTGCTAAATTTTTCTTCTGCTTATCTGCAGTGCATTTTTGGTAAAAGTTTTTTAAACCTATTTAACCATAGCCTTAACAAATGCATTATGAAAAAAATTATCCTGATCATTTTTATAATTTATGCGTCGAATGCAATAGCACAACAGGGAGTTGCTATTACAACCGATGGCAGTTCACCGCATAGCAGTGCGGCCCTTGATATCAAGTCAACATCCAAGGGTTTGCTTATTCCAAGAATGACAACTGCACAACGCAATGCAATCGTTAATCCAGCTACTGGTTTATTAGTATGGCAAACTGATGGTACTGCGGGTTTCTATTATTATAATGGAGGCGCATGGTCTGCATTTAGTGCCGGAGCACCCCTACCATTAACTGGCTGGTCAACTACTGGTAATGCAGGAACTGATTCATCAATAAATTTTATCGGTACAACAGACAGCAAACCTTTGATCGGAAAAGTAAATGGAGAAAAGGTTTTTTATTTCTCCTCAACAAATGGCGTTACCCTGACAGGTTACCAGGCAGGCAAAAATAATAATGGAGTATGGAATCACTTTAACGGTTACCAGGCAGGATATACCAATACTACCGGTGGTGCAAATAATTTTACAGGTTACCAGGCAGGTTATTCTAACACGATAGGATCAAATAATATCTTCCAGGGATGGCGGGCTGGCTATTCTAATACAACAGGCCAGTACAATATATTTATTGGTGATGAAGCAGGCCATGATCATGTTTCCGGGATCCATAATATATTTATCGGTCGTCATGCAGGTTTCTCGGATACGTTAGGCAGTGGTAATCTATTCATAGGTAATTTTTCAGGACGAGAGAACACAGGAAGTGATAACCTGTTCATTGGGCAAAGTGCGGGAGAAAATAATGCCAATGGGAATGGCAATCAATTTGTCGGTAATTCTGCCGGTATATTTAATTCCACAGGAATAGAAAATCATTTTGAAGGCTACTCCGCTGGTCATCAAAATCAAACAGGAAGCTTTAATCATTTTTCAGGCTATAAATCTGGTTATTGGAATAAAACAGCAAGTAATAATACGTTTATTGGCTATAAATCTGGTTATAACAATACAACGGGCTTCAATAACCACTTTATAGGTTTCCAATCAGGATTTAATAATACAACAGGTAATTATAATCACATTGAGGGAAACCAGGCTGGTTATAACACTATAACCGGTATAGGTAATTTCTTTGAAGGATATCGGAGTGGCTATTTCAATACAGCGGGATCACAAAATCATTTTTCCGGTCAACAAGCAGGCTATAGTAACACAGCTAATCAAAATCATTTTGTTGGCTACCAGGCAGGGTTTAATAATACCACAGGGGCTTATAACCATTTTGAAGGTTTTCAAGCGGGAGGCTATAATACCACAGGAAGCAATAATTATTTCGATGGGTACCAGGCGGGATACAGCAATAACACCGGGCATGATAATCAGTTCGCAGGTTATCAGTCGGGATATAAAAATACCTGGGGCTATGAAAATTTATTTATCGGGCACAGTGCAGGATATAATAATACCACAGGGAGTGATAATCAGTTTGTCGGTTTCAACGCTGGTTATGCTAACACTACCGGTTCATATAATTATTTCAGTGGTCTCAGTGCAGGAGCCAGTAACAGTACAGGAGGCTTCAATCATTTTGTGGGCGTTTGGGCAGGTTATGGCAATTCTACCGGTGAGAAAAATTTAATGGAAGGAGCAGAAGCTGGTCAGCAAAACACGACCGGTTCGAATAATGTGTTTGTCGGATACCAGGCCGGCTTCAGCAATTCTGGAGGGTCAAACAATACAATGATAGGTTTTGGCACGGATGTAATATTTCCCAATCTAAGCAACTCAATGGCATTAGGATTTGGTGTAAAAGTGAATACCAATAATAAAGTGATGATTGGTAATTCCTCCGTTACATCAATTGGCGGTTTCGCTAACTGGAGCAATTTCAGTGATGGGCGTTTCAAGCGAAATATAAAGGAAGATGTATCCGGAATAGCGTTTATAAAAAAGTTACGGCCTGTGACTTATACTCTCGACATAGATGCGATTAATGAGTTTAATTCACAAGATCTGCCAAAAGAAAAAAGAATTCCAACACTTAATCCTGATAAAAAAAATGAAGTGTACACCGGGTTTCTTGCGCAGGAAGTAGAGCAGGCAGCGAAAGAACTTGGCTTCAATTTTAGCGGTATTGATAAACCAGCAGATCCCACCAAACAAACTTATGCTTTACGCTATAGTGATTTTGTAGTGCCATTGGTAAAAGCGGTACAGGAACAGCAGCAGCAAATTGATGAACTAAAGAAAGAGAATGCAGACCTGAAAGCCGAAGTTTCACAAATCAAAAACCTATTAACAAAGTCATTAACAAAAACTAATTAGAATGAAAAAGATTTATCTTTTTTCCATTGCATTTTTTATATCTAAAATTTTCCTAGCGCAAAATATAGGTGTAGGCACTACATCACCCAATGCAAGTGCTCTAATGGATCTGACAAGCACTACAAAAGGATTACTTATTCCCAGAATGACAACTACACAACGCAATGCTATTGCAAACCCTGCAACAGGATTGCTTATTTGGCAAACAGATGGCACCGCTGGTTTTTATTATTATAATGGTAGTGCATGGACTGCATTTACCGGAGGAGGAGGAGTACCGATACCATTAAGCGGCTGGTCAACTACGGGTAACTCAGGAATAGATTCGGCAACTAACTTTATTGGAACCTTAGATTTAAAACCACTAATTGGAAAAGTAAATGGAGAACCAGCATTTTATTTTTCTCCAACAATATCATCAACATTAATTGGCTACCAGGCCGGAAAAGATAGCAAAGCTCTTTATAACACCTTCGTAGGCTACCAGGCTGGTTATTCAAATACTTCGGGCAACGGCAATATTTTCCAAGGATGGAAGGCCGGGTATGCTAATCAAACAGGAAATTATAATACATTCATTGGTAATCGTGCTGGTTATTCCCATATTTCGGGTCTCAATAATATCTTCATTGGCCGTCTGGCAGGTTTTTCTGATTCAACTGCAGACAATAATATTTTCATAGGAAATTATGCCGGGTATAGCACCGCCACTGGCGATAATTTATTTTTAGGAAACAGCGCAGGTTATTACAGTACGGGAAGTAACAACCAATTTATTGGTAATTCTGCCGGGTATTTTAATACGACCGGGTTGGAGAATTTTTTTGAGGGTTACTATTCAGGCTTTAATAATAAAACGGGAAGCTTCAATCATTTTTCAGGTTTTAAATCCGGCTATGCGAATACCACCGGCTTCAATAATTTTTTTGTAGGTCACCAGGCCGGACTTAATAATACTACGGGCACTTATAATTACTTTGAAGGAAATGATGCAGGATATAATACTTCAACGGGAACAGGTAACTTTTTTGCAGGATATCGAAGCGGTTATTTAAATATAACGGGTTCACAAAATCACTTCTCGGGACAGCAGTCAGGATATAGTAATACTGCTAATCAAAATCATTTCGTCGGTTACCAGGCAGGTTTTAATAACACGATAGGTGCTTACAACCATTTTGACGGTTTTGAGGCGGGAAGTTATAATACGACTGCTTCTAATAATATGTTTATCGGTTATCAGGCAGGTTTTAGTAATAACACCGGGGATGGGAATCAATTTATTGGATTTAAAGCCGGGCTTAGTAATACAATAGGATATGCAAATTATTATTCGGGGCCCGAAGCGGGCATGCTAAGTGTCATTGGTAATTTCAATCATTTTTCCGGCTACCAGGCTGGTCGTAATAATATCGCAAGCTATAATCATTTTGTAGGTTACCGGGCTGGTATTAATAACACAACAGGAACAACGAATCATTTTGAAGGAAACTCGGCGGGAGGTGCAAATACTACAGGTTCGCAAAATTATTTTAGTGGTTATGCAGCAGGAGCCAACAACACATCTGGTGGCAGCAATACTTATATCGGCTACCAAACCGGGCATTCAAATACCAGTGGAAGCGGAAATGTAATGATCGGCCACCTGGCCGGATATAATGAGACAGGAAGCAACCGACTTTATATTAGTAATACCAGCGGCACTACGCCACTTATATATGGTCAGTTTGACAACCAAAGACTCCTGGTCAATGGTGATTTACATGTTCAAAAGGGATTAAGCAACAGTAACCCAACGCTTCAGCTAACTGAGCCAGGTAGTAACACAGTAACTGTTGTATATAATAGTACAGGCCTGGCTAACTACTGGAAGACCTATTATAGTACCACGGGTTTAGCAGTCAATGCACTTTATGAACTATGGACAAACGCACATGCCGGTGATGGGACAGTGATGCAAGTTTACGGCAGCGGTGGCGCCTGGCTTGCAGGAAGCTGGACAGAAGCATCAGATAAACGCCTGAAGAAAAATATTACTTCATTGACAGGCGCTTTAGATAAAATAAAACAGATACGTGGAGTCAATTATAATTGGATTGATGAAGGAAGAGACAGTGCTGAACAAATTGGATTTATTGCACAGGAAATAGAACAAGTCTTCCCTCAATTAGTGAAAGCAAATAGTAAGGGAGTTAAGGGTGTTGCCTATTCACACCTGGTGCCTGTTTTAGTAGAAGCACTGAAAGAACAACAACAGCAGATGGAGGAATTGAAAAAAGAAATAGGCGAATTAAAAAATAGCGTAAAGGCAAACAAATAATTAAACCATATTTAAAAACATTATCATGCAAACCATTGACACAACTCTATCCATTGCCACTTCAGAAGGCCGTTATTTCTTTAGTCCCGGAGAAATAGTAAGACTTGAAGCCAGCAGCAACTACACTAACATCTATTTTTTAAATAAAAAAAAGATGCTTACGGCCAAGGTATTGAAAGAGTTTGTACAGCTCCTGGAACCCTTTGGTTTTGTGAGAACGCACCGCACCCACCTGGTGAATCGCCAGCATATTTTATGTATTACTCCAGGTGGAAATATTATCATGAAAGATTCTTCCGTAGCTGAAATATCAAGAAGAATGAAAAGCGAAGTGATGAAAGTATTGAAGAATGCCGCGTGAGGCAAGTTCGGAGTCAGCAGTCAGGAGTTCGCAGTATTTGACTCCAAACTATGAACTCCGAACTCATTATCTGTCCATCCATCTTTTAAACAACGGCGCTTTTTCCCGGCTGATATCAACTTCCATTTTTATGGCTGGTTTAAGTGTAAGCACAAGTTTGGAATTTTCAAGAGGCTTTACGCTTACGATAGAATCGATATTAATAATGCATTGCCGGTTAGCCCGGAAGAATTGTTTGGGGTTGATCAGCTCTTCTATCTCATCCATGCTCTCAAAATCAAGAATATGTTTCTCTCCCGAAAATGTATAGATATAAAAAAGATTTTCTTTTGAAAACACGGCGATATCATTTGTATTCACCGGCATCCACTGGTGCCGGGCATTTACTATAAATTTTTCTTTAAATGGTTTTGTATTCCCAACCTGGCCGCCTGTAACAGTTTGCAGAAACTCAGCAATGCCGGAAGGATATTTGTTTTTACTTTCAATGATCATCCGGCATTTATCAATAGCTTTCTTCAATTCATCATTTTCAACGGGCTTTAAAAGATAATCCACCCCGTTCACTTTAAAAGCTTTGATCGCATATTCATCATAGGCAGTAGTAAACACAACGGGGCACGTAATTTGAAACTTATCGAATAAAGAAAAACTAACCCCGTCAGATAATTGTATATCCATAAACAACAGGTCGGGCAATGCACTATTTAAAAACCATTTGTTGGCCACTTTCAGACTTGGAATAATCTCAATTATTTCCACGTCTGCACTGACCTCCTTGATCTTTGTCTCCAATTCTTTTGCGATCAATAATTCATCTTCGACAATTACTGCTTTCATATCAAAGGAATTTTTATAGTAAAATAATTTTTATCCTCACGGATAATCATAGGTCTTGAATCCA
>Ga0207650_10003891_pt1 | contig 10207 bp, 11 predicted proteins | sample KBSS63metaG_FD_184325 | JGI IMG/M metagenome (GOLD analysis project Ga0207650, IMG submission 184325) | Switchgrass rhizosphere microbial communities from Kellogg Biological Station, Michigan, USA - KBS S6-3 metaG (SPAdes) (version 2) | ecosystem: Host-associated > Plants > Roots > Rhizosphere...
AAGGCAAGGGCTTCGGCAAGCAAATCCATGACTTCGCCCTCGGCTATGCCGCCGCACATGGCTGCACCAAGATGGCGCTGCACACGGCACAACCTGCAGTAGCCTTGATCGCCATGTACCAGTCTTGGGGTTACGCGTTGGTGGGCACCTGTGACTGGCGACCTCACACAAACTTCCTGAGCGTACTGATGTCCAAACCACTCGCGGCAACGCACAGCGCAAATGCGGCCTAACCCTTCGTTGCACCGGACTTGCCTCGGGGTACCGGGTCAAGCCGCTGAACTCAAACGTAGGTCCCAGGATGCGAGCGCTTGAGATACTTCGAAACGGTTCGGTACTGTGCGTGGCCGGCACCGAAAATGCGTCGCTCCTAAGCGTTCACCTCAATCTTTTCATCGAGGTGCCGGGGCAAGGGACACTTCGCGTCAGCGGGATGAACGAACTCGAGGGTGAACGTAGCTCACACACGTACTGGCTGGAAGAAGAAGTCGTCGCTCCAGGTGAGTCTTTGAGCATCCGGTTCACGAATCTGGAGTCGCCATGCCCCCAGCCAGCGAAGTCACGACCGACTCAATACAGTACCTAGCCGAACAGGAGCAGTATCAAGGCGAGGTGGCCAAAGGCATGTTCGAACCTGGCGAAGTCGTGCGAACGTGGGCCGGTGGATCCCTCACCGTCTGTGTTCCGGGCGCGAGTCCGATCGTCGCAACCTTTGAGGGCGATCGCCAATTCATTACCCTTAGCCTGAGCTGGAACCGGTGGCGTCCGGAGGTCTGCAGGTATTCGCTCAGCAGCTTTTCCCAAGCCGAAGCCGTCGCACGAACAGGAAGCAAAGAATGGGTCGAAGGCAGGCTGCAACTTGAAGAGCGCTGTCAGGTGAGTCTTGGCACCTCGTATCTTGACCCGGCCAAGCCAGCATCCATGAACAATGCGATCGTTGACCAGGCCGGTCGAGATGACACCGGTGACGCCTAGGGACGAGGGGAACTTCAATCCCGCGGGTTAGATAGGTGCTCTCGACCGTTTCTTCGCTCAACAAGACCGAACGGTAACTTGGGCCAGCGGCTCGCCTTGCGCCTCCGCCGAGCCCGCATACGAGGAAGGTCCGACGCGATGAACGGAAGTACTGGCCGCTGGGTCGGCATCGACGTGTCCAAGGGCAAGCTCGACGTGGCTGTGCTCGATGAACGCGACAAGATCAAGAGCCACGTGTTCGCCAACGACAGCAAGGGTCACGCAGCGTTGATCACGTGGCTGGAGCAGCGAGGCTGTGGGGCGCAGCTTGCGCAGGTGTGCCTCGAGGCCACCGGCTGCTACAGGCGGGGCGATCCAGGGCTCAGGGTGCAACGCCTGGCCGAAGCGCGCCAGGGAGCGAGAGATGTCGTCGTCCCCCGTCGGGTCTCACGCGGTCGTCATCGGTGCTGGCATGGGCGGCCTCGCTGCGGCGGCTGCAGTTGCGGATCATTTCGATCGGGTCACGGTCTTGGACCGGGACTCACTTCCGCTGGCACCCTCCCATCGTTCGGGGACGCCCCAGTCGAGGCATGTGCATGTGCTCCTGGCCGGAGGGCTTCAGGCACTTTGCGAACTGTTGCCCGGCTTCGAAGACGACTTGCTCGCAGCGGGCGCAGTACCGCTGCGTGGCGGAATCGACGTACGGACAGAGCGGCCCGGATTCGATCCTTTCCCTGTCCGCGACTTGAGCATGCGCGTCTACGCAATGTCTCGGCCGCGCCTCGAATTCACGGTGCGTGAGCGACTCCGGAAAACGAAGAACGTCGAGATCCGATCGCTGGCACGCGTCACGGAAATCGTCCCGGGCCCAGACGGATCGAAAGCGACAGGAGTTCGCTTCGTCGAACAGGACGGAACGGCCGGCCTCTTCGCATCTGACCTCATCATCGATTCCTCCGGCAGAGGCGCGCCGACCATCGCATTGTTGAAAGCAACGGACAGGCAGGAGCCGGAAGAAACCCAGATTGGCGTCGACGTTGGCTATACGACCGCTCGCTACCGAATTCCGAGCGGCCAGAGGAATCCGTGGAAAGCGGTGCTTCACCTCCCCGACGCCCCCGCTACAAGTCGCGGCGCTTTTTTATACCCGATGGAAGGCGACAAATGGATCGTGGCACTCGGGGGACGGGGCGACGAGAAGCCGCCGGGCGACGAGGCGGGGTTCCTGAGGTGGGCTCGTCTGCTGCGCACGCCGACCGTCTCTGATGCCATCAGCGGCGCCGAGCGCATCGACGACCTTGTTCGCTATTCATTCCCGAAGAGCGTTCGACGCCACTTCGCGCGCCTCCGGTCCTTTCCCGCAGGCCTCTTGCCGCTCGGCGATGCGATCTGCGTCTTCAACCCGGTCTATGGGCAAGGGATGACCGTTGCCGCCCAAGAGGCGGTCCTTCTTCGCCGCTTGCTCGGCGAAGCCTCGGGGTCTACGGCCCTATCGCCTCGTCTCGCTGAAGACTTCTTCGCGGGCGTGGAATCGATCCTCGAAACGCCATGGGCGATGGCCGCACTGCCGGATTTGGTGTTTCCGCGCGCCACGGGCGATCGACCAAACGATTTCGCCCAGACGCTGCAGTTCGGCGCGGCGGTCACCCGACTGGCGGCTCGTGAGCCGGACGTGCACAAGATCATGGCCGAGGTCGGAAACCTTTTGAGGCCGCGAAGCGCCTACAGAGAACCAGAGCTGATGAGGCGTGTGCTTGCGGAGATGACGGTTCGCTGACCGCAGTGGCAACAGCAACGTCTATGAGACGGCGCGATTTCCTCTTGCTCACCGGCGGTGTAGCCGTTGCGAGTTCGGGTATCGCTTGGGCTCAACCCGGCGGCAAAGTTCCCGTGATTGGCTATCTCTGGCATGCCGGAAGCGCTGCAGAGGAGCCCCCCTATTTCGAAGCACTGCTCGAGGGTTTCGCGAGACTGGGCTACGTCGATGGACGTAACCTCAAGCTCGAGCATCGCTTCCCCAACGAAGCTCCTGCGCGCTTCAAGAGCATGGCCGCCGAGCTCGTGGCATTGAATGTCAATGTCTTGATGGGAGGTCAAACCGCGGCGCCGTACTTGCGAGACGCCACGACAAGAATCCCAATCGTGTTCATGTTTGTTCCCGATCCAGTGGGAATGCGCTTGGTTCAAAGCCTTGCGCAGCCTGGTAGAAATGTGACGGGACTCGCCAGCATCGGGCGAGATACAGCCGGCAAACGCCTCCAGCTATTGAAAGAAATAGTACCGAGCCTCTCGCGTGTCGGCTTCCTGATCAACCCAGATCAGCAGGGTCAAGAACTGTACTTTCAAGCCTTCCGAACCGCCGCGGATCAACTCGGCTTGCTTCTTCAGACGTTCGAAGCGCGCACACTTCAGGAGATCGAGTCGTCGCTCGACGCCATGGTGCGTGCGCGTATGCAAGCGCTAGTGCCCGCGCAAGGAGGAATCTTCTTTCAAGCGCGAGCGACTATTCCGAAACTGGCGCTCGAGCGGCGTCTGCCGATGTGCGCGCATTCACGGGAACTTTTTGAGAATGGCGCGCTACTGTCCTATGGAGCTGATCAGATAGAGATGTGTCGTCGGTCAGCTGTTTACGCCGACAAGATATTGAAGGGCGCCAAACCGGCAGACCTCCCTGTGGAGCAACCAACCAAGTTTGAGCTATTCATCAATGTCGCAACCGCACGCGCGCTCGGAGTGACGATTCCACAGTCGTTGCTGCTGAGTGCGGACGCCGTGATTCAGTGATCGAACGTCAGCTACTCGGCGGACCGACGCGAACGGCAGGTTTCAAGCAAGGAGCTCGGAAGCGGCAGGAACCGCAGTCGGACCCGTAGCTGAAGTTCAAAAGATCCAGTCCAATGCCGCGAAGCGGTCATTCAGCATGGCCGATCCTTTGCGGAATCAGCTTGAATGGCAACGGTTCCCGTGCCCATCTACTGCGCCAGCAAGCGCTGCAGCAGCTCCACGGTGGGATAGCCGTCGGCAGGCAATCCGACGCTGCGTTGATAGCCTCGGATTGCGCCGCGCGTGGTCGGCCCCATCACGCCGTCAGGTGCGCCGCTGTCGAAGCCGCGCTGGTTCAAGGCCGTTTGCAGCGCCGTCAATTGCTGGCGTGAGAGCGCGACCAGATCACGCGGCCATGGCGCCTGCACCCCGGGGCCGCCGGCCATTCGTTGCGCAAGAAGGCCGACCGCCAACGCGTAGCTGGTCGAGTTGTTGTAGCGAAGGATGACCTGGAAGTTCAGGCCCACCAGAAAGGCGGGCCCGCCTGCGCCTGCGGGAAGGAGCAAAGTGGCCTCGGTGAACTGCGGCAGCGGCGCGCCATTGATGGTCTGAACGCCCTCGGCGGCCCACAGTGCGCTGGCTTGCCGCACCGCGACGTCGGCACGACCGACATCGAAGCGCGGCGGCAACCGGACCTCCACGCCCCAGGGCTGGTCCGCCTGCCATCCCGAGCGCGCCAGGAAGTTCGCCGTCGAGGCCATGACATCGGCCATGCTGCCCCAAATGTCTCGCCGACCATCGCCGTCGGCATCCACCGCATAGCCCAGAAAAACCGAAGGCAAAAACTGCGTCTGGCCCATGGCACCGGCCCAGGAGCCCAGCATCTCTGAGCGCACGATGTCGCCCTTCTGGAGAATCCTCAACGCGGCGAGCAACTGGCCGCGGGCCCAATCCTCACGCCGACCTTCGAAGCCGAGCGTGGCCAGCGCATCGACGGTCGGGATGCTTCCGAAGTTGCTGCCGTAGTCGCTCTCGACGCCCCAGATGGCAACCAAGATTGCCGGCGCTACACCGTAGCGCGCTGCCGCAACATCGATATCGGCACGAAACTGCCACCACTTGTCCTGACCCAGCGCCACACGTTGAGGCGACACGGCGCTGTCGAGGTAGCTCCAGACCGGGCGAATGAACTCGGGCTGCGCTCGGTCCAGTTCAACCACGCGTGGCAGGTAACGAACGTCGGCGAACGCGACGTTTAACGTCGCCTCGTCGATGCCTCCCCCTCGTGCGCTGGTGCGGAAGTCCATGACCCACCGCTCGAATGCCTTCTGCAGCGGATCCGCATCGTCTGGGGCATCGGCGGAACGTCCGGCGGTGAGCGGGGGTGGTGGCGATGGTGGCGCCTTCGTCGGTTGGGTTGTGCAACCTACGAGGCTTGCCACCGCCAGCGTCATGCCGGCAAACGCACGGATACGCAGTCGCGAAGAGTCGTGTCCGTGCATCCTCGGCAATCAGATCCGGCAACTGATGGTCGAGGGACCGCGTGATCAGCCAGGGATCACAACTTCAAACGCCGGTCAGTACGCGCCCATGAAGTCACGCTTGCCGATGGCGACACCGTTGTGGCGCAGGATGGCATACGCGGTGGTGACATGAAAGAAGAACTGCGGCAGCCCGTAGCTGGCCAGATAGGTTTGACCGACCAGCCTCTTCTCCTTCGGTGTACCGGGACGCAAGATGATCTCTGTGCTTTCGCTGCCTTCGAACTGCGATGCGCTCAGGCCGTCCAGAAAGTTCACCGTCTGGGCCAACAGGGCATCAAGATCAGCAAAGCTCATCTCTTGTCCCTCGTTGGTGGGGACCTCGACACCCGCCAAGCGTGCCGATACTCCACGCGCAAAGTCGGCCGCGATCTGCACCTGCTTGGCCAGCGCAAACATGTCCGGATACAGGCGCGCCTGCAGCAAGGCGTCGGGCTCGATCGAGTGGGCCGTGGCGTGCGTACTCGCCTGCGCCAGTACGGCTTTGAGCGCCACCAGCATTTGCTTGAAGACGGGAACGGCGAACGTATACATCGGACTGGTCATGGTCGTTCCTTGGTAGAAGTGAAGCTAGACGGCGACGGCATTCGAGGGGCGCCCCCGCCGGGTCAGAAGCCCAGGTGCTACGCCAACGGCCAAGGGCGGAGGACGCAGATTCAGTGTAAGGGTTGCGTCAAAGGGCTCGTCACTGCGAACGCGTGATCGGCGGCGGTTGACCAAGATCCACTTCGGACGCCAGAAGTCGGACGTCTGGCCATTCGTTTCGTCCGGCAGATCTACGGGATCGAGATCGGGTTCGCGTGGACCCGCTGGCGACCCGGAGCCGAAGTTCTTCTCGGTCAAATTAGGGCCTTGAAAGCCGACGCTGAGCCAACATGGCAGCAGTCGAGCGTGTAGGAGGTGGTAGGGCACTTCCGACATCGTTCTGCCGCCCCATGCGGCTGGGGGAGATCGTGCTCGCCACCGGCCGCTACGAGGCCATGACGGCGTGGTACAGACAACTGCTGGAGATCGAGCCCTCTCTCGAGCATGCGGTCGGTGCGGACGAGCCGCTGGGCGGGGCGATCAAGCCGACTCGCATGTGCTTCTTCAGGCTGCACATCGAGCCCCCCTATCAGGACGTGGTGGCGATCTTCGAGATGCCCGGAACCCGCGATGCGCCCAGTGGCGACCCGGGGCTGCACCACATGCAGTTGCGCAACGCCTCGATGCACGTCCTGGGTGAGCGCTATCGGCGCCTGCGCGACCTCGGCGTCTTGCCCTATCGGGCGATGGACCACGGCCCGAGCACGAGCCTGTACTACCGCGATCCGGACCACAACGCGGTCGAGATCGCGGCCAGCAACTTCGCGACCGTGGAGGAGTTTCAGGCTTGCCTGGCCTCGGATGCCTTCAGGCGAACTCCAGGGGGCAAGGTCATCGATCCACAATCAATGCTGATTCAATGACGCAGGCCGGCTCTCGAGGGCCGGAACCTGTAAGTGGGTCCTGAGTCCGCGAGGTAATCGGCTGCTGCGAATGGCAGGTTCGTAAGGCGTAGCGGACAGCCGACGCGGCGAAGTACTAAAGGTCCGGTTACGGCAAGCCGTTATTGAGTCGCTGGATTTGAGCGGCAGCACGTAGTCTCAAGGAGACTCTTGCCCGCGATACGCGACCGCAGCTTCCTGACCTGCGTCGGCGTCACGCTCCTGGCTGAAGTGGCTGTTCGCCAGCGTTCCCGATTGGAGGGGCTTGCGAGATGGTGTCGTGGAGCCACTCGACGACGAGCTCAACTACCTGCGCATGAAGGTACCCGTTGAACCGACTCTCGAAAAAGTGACCCGCCCCGGCGATGAGCTCGAGCCGCACGCGCGCTCTTCCGTGACTAACAAGAGCTGCATGCATCCACTCGCTGTGTTCCTTGGGTGCGACCATGTCGTCCGTACCGTGAATCAGCAGCACGGGCGACGCATTGAACGACGCGTGCGACAGCGGCGAGATAATGGCGTAGTAGTGCGGATCGCCTGACGGAGTGGCACCGTAGCCCTCGGCAAGAGTTCGATAGCGGCTCGGTGAGTGTTCCCGCAAGGCGTTCATGTAGCGTGCCACGTCGACAGGCGCTGACAGGGCGACCGTTGCGTCGATGCGTGGGTCGCTCGCCGCCGCGCGCAGGCTGGCGCTTGCGCCTCTCGAATGCCCGATGACCGCGATCCTGCGGATCGATCCACGCGTTTCTGACTGCAGCCACGAAACGGCGCATCGAACATCCTGGACATCCCGAAGCTGATAGCGCGTCCGCCCTGTCCGGTAGCCCTGAACGAGCACCGTGTATCCGGCGTCAGCGAGTGGGGCCGCAAGCCAGTTCAGCTCCTCGAGAGTGGCTGCGCGGCCCGGAGACACGACGACGCCGACTTGGCGGTCAGGACTGCGTGGCTGGTGGAGAAGCGCGTCGACGGGCTCTCCTTCGCTGTCGACCGTGATGCGATTCACTGCCAGCCCGGACCCACCACGCGCGCGAGCTCGCGGTTCTCACGCAGCTTCTCGCCAACGACCGCACCCAACGCTTGAGGTGACCCTCCGATGGGCTTGAGCCCTGCGTTCCGAAGCGCTTGCTCGGCCGCGGGATTAAACAGGAGGGTGGTGATCTCGCGGGCGAGTCTCGCCCCGACCTCGGGTGGCGTCCCGGATCTCGCAAACAGGCCGATGAACGGGAGCATTGCCATTCGCGGATAGCCTGCTTCGGTGACCGAGGGAACGTTCGGCGCGGCGGGCGATCGCTCGGCTGCCAAGGTGGCAAGCAGCCTGAGCTTGCCGGATTGCAACTGAGAGCGGACAACGGCCAGAGGAGCAACGACCACTTCGATGCGTCCGGCAGACAGGTCGATCACGGCCTGGTTCAGGGACTTGTACGGAACAAAGAGTGGACGAGCCTCAATCTGTTTCAGCAGGCCGAGAAAGCGCAGCTTGGGCTCGCCGGGCGCGCTGGACCATCGGACTGCATCGGGACGCGTCCGCATCTCGCGGATGAGGTCTCCCAGCGATTCGGCGGGGAACTCTGCCGCGGCGCAGATCACGATCGTGTCGGTGGCCAGCAGCACGACGGGGACGAAGTCGGAACTCACGTCGTACGGAAGCTTGTCATGCGTGACCGGGTTGCTGACCAGGAGCCCACCGAACGTCACGAGGAAGGTGTGGTCCGGATCGTTCGCCGAGAGGAATGCCTGTGCAGCGAGGATGCCGTCGGCCCCTGGGCGCGGATCGACACGAACGCTCTGTCCGAGCTGGGCCGCCAGACCATCGGCAACGATACGTGCCGTGAGATCGATGGCTCCACCGGGTGGCGCGGGGGTGATGAGGGTGATTGCCGCGCTCGGCCAAGGTGGCGCTGCGGACGAGGGTGCAACGAGTGCAACTGCCAGCGCGGCGCAGACACCGCCGATGAACGAGAACCTGCGCATGGAAACTCCAGTCGATGACGCCGATGCAGTCTAGAAGTCCGCAGGTCGCGCTTGAAGTCCTTCACGTAGAAAGGTAGCCTTAACCGTTGGTTCATACGATAGGCCGACATGGATCGCCTCCGTGGCATCGAGTACTTCGTGGCCGTCGCCGAGCAAGGCAGCATCTCGAGCGCTGCGCTGGCGCTTGGGATCTCGCCGCCGGCCGTGTCCAAGCTGCTCAAGGCACTGGAGGCGCATCTGGGTGCGCAGCTCGTGATGCGCAACAGCCGAGGCGTGTCCCTGACACCGGATGGCGAAGCCTATCTGTCTCGGTGCCGTAGCGCTCTCGCCGAGCTGGAACGCGCCGAGGCGGATCTCTCTTCGACTCGCCCGGCCCTGCGAGGGACGCTCACGGTAGGGGTGCCGCCGAACATCGGAGCGGGCTGTCTCGCCCCGGCGCTGGGTGAATTTCGGAATGCCTATCCGCAGCTTACTGTCCAGTTGCGACGGGCTTACCGCGATACCGATTTGGGGCAGCAGGGCCTCGACGTGTTGGTCGCGCTCGATTGGTTGGATGACGACGACCTCGTGGCAATCCATCTTGCGCAGACCAGGCTCATCGTCTGTGCGGCACCTCGGTACTGGGCCCAGCACGGCATTCCGTCAGCGCCGGAAGATCTCGCGCGCCACGCCTGTCTTTGCTATCGATCGCCGGAAGGGGTGGTTCTGGAGCAATGGATGTTCGAGAGGACCGGCGCCCGGTGTGTTGTCGGGGTCGAACCCCGCTCGGTGTGCGACGACCAGAGCTGGCTAATCTCTGATGCATTGAACGGCGGAGGGGTCGTGCGCGCGGTCGACATCACGGTTCAGGAGCACTTGGCGAGTGGCGCCCTTGTGCCAGCCCTGCTGGACTGGGAGGCGTGCGAGGCCCCGCCTGTACACCTTGTCTATCGCGCCGTACAGCGTCGCAGCGAGAAGGTGCGTGTTTTCACGGCTTTTTGTCGCGCCGTGTTCGCACGGCTGGAGGAGGGCCGGCTACCGCGGATCAACGGCGCACCCGCCGATGAGTCGAAGCCGGCGTGGAGGCATACCACTCGTGCAAGGCGCCCCTCATAGGAAGCCTGAAGCATGACGGGACTCCTCGTGGAGATGGGCCACGTACGTGTCGACCGACCGCTTTGAGAAGATGGCCTTTGATGGGCGGGTGTCCGCTTCGGGTGTGCGCCGTGAAAAGGCGGCGCTTTCCAGTGGGTGCAAGGCCCACCCGGCAACCGCTCCAGCCGGAAGCAACCGGAGCAGGCATGGAGGTGACGAAATGTCTGAATCCATGAGCTCACGGCCCTGAAGACGGGATGGCAAGAGACCACGGCGATGGTGGGCAAGTTGAACCGCACGCTGCGCGGCTGGGCGAACTACTTCCGGGTAGGAAGGTTCAGCGGCGCATACCGGGCGCTCGACAACTACACCGCACCGCGGTTGCGCCGGTGGTTGCGCAACAAGTACAAGGTCAGGAAGAGCAGGGGTGGGACCTAT
>Ga0207650_10003893_pt1 | contig 10206 bp, 6 predicted proteins | sample KBSS63metaG_FD_184325 | JGI IMG/M metagenome (GOLD analysis project Ga0207650, IMG submission 184325) | Switchgrass rhizosphere microbial communities from Kellogg Biological Station, Michigan, USA - KBS S6-3 metaG (SPAdes) (version 2) | ecosystem: Host-associated > Plants > Roots > Rhizosphere >...
CATCGAGGTTCCCGGCGACGTCACCGTCTCCGCCGCCGAGCTCAAGATGGCCGAGCGCCTGGTCCAGGGCATGACCGGCAAGTGGAACCCGAAGCAGTTCCAGGACCAGTACCGCGAGGAGGTCATGAAGATGATCGAGCGGCGGGTCAAGGCGGGCCAGACCGAGACGATCGGCAGCGCCGAGGAGGGCGAGGAAGGGCGCCCGAGCGCCGAGATCAGGGACCTCATGCCGCTCCTCAAGAAGAGTCTCGAAACCCATGATACGCGCGGATCTGGCTCGAGGCGCGCAGCGGCGCCGGCCAAGGCCGCGACCCGCGCCAAGGCGACCAAGGCCGCCAAGGCCAAGGCGGCGCCGGCCCGGAAGAAGACCCGGACCGCCTGATGCCGCTCAAGGAGTACTGGAAGAAGCGCGACTTCACGAAGACGCCCGAGCCGGCAGGTGCGAAGTCGCCGAAGGTCCGCAAGCGCGGGCTGGCGTTCGTCATCCAGAAGCACGCCGCCTCGCGCCTGCACTACGACTTCCGGCTCGAGTGGGAAGGCACGCTCAAGAGCTGGTCCGTCCCCAAGGGCCCGAGCTTCGATCCGGCCGACAAGCGGCTCGCCGTCGAGGTCGAGGACCATCCCGTCGAGTACGGCGGCTTCGAGGGCACCATCCCCAAGGGCCAGTACGGCGGCGGCTCGGTCCTCTTGTGGGACCGCGGCACGTGGGAGCCGGTCGAGCCGCCCGATTTCCGCAAGGGCCGCCTCAAGTTCAACCTCTACGGCGAGAAGCTCGGCGGGCGCTGGGCGCTCGTCCGCATGGCCCCCCGCCCCGGCGATACCAAGCCGAACTGGCTCCTGATCAAGGACAAGGACTCCTTCGCGCGCCGCACCGGCGACATCACCGAGGAGCGGCCCGAGAGCGTCGACACCGGCCGCACCATCGACGAGATCGGCGCCGACGTGAAGAGTCGCACCTGGCAATCGAAGCCGAAGGCCGGTACCCCGAAGCGCAACGAGAAGCTGACGAAGCTCGCCGCGAAGGCGCGTGTCAAGCCGCCGGCGGGCGCGCGCAAGGGCGCCCTGCCGCGCGACCCCGAGCCCGAGCTCGCGACCCTGGTCACGCGCATCCCCGAAGGCGACGACTGGCTGTTCGAGATCAAGTACGACGGCTACCGCATTCTCTCGCGCGTCGACAACGGCAAGGCGAAGCTGATCTCGCGCAACGGCAAGGACTGGAGCGAGCGCTTCGCGCCGATCGCGCAGGCCCTGGCCGCCTTGAAGGCCGACGCCGCGCTGCTCGACGGCGAGGTGGTCTCGCTTGCCGACGACGGGCGCACCGACTTCCAGGCGCTGCAGAACCACCTGAAGTCCGGTCGCACGGAGAGCCTCGTCTACTACGTCTTCGACCTGCTGCACCTGGACGGCGCCGACCTCACGCCGCTGCCCTTGACCGAGCGCAAGGCCGCGCTCGAGCGCCTGGTGAAGACGCTCGGGCGCCAGGACCGGATCCGCTTCAGCGACCACGTCGTCGGGCACGGCGCCGAGGTGCTGGCGCAGGCGCAGCGCATGAAGCTCGAGGGCGTGATCGCCAAGCGCGCCGACGCGCCCTACCGCGCGGGGCGCGGCAAGGACTGGCTCAAGATCAAGGTCATCGCCTCGCAGGAGTTCGTCATCGGCGGCTGGACCGATCCGGGCGGATCGCGCAAGGGCCTCGGCGCGCTCCTGATCGGCGTGCACGAAGATGGCGGCCTGCGCTACGCCGGCAAGGTCGGCACCGGCTTCACCGACAAGTCGCTGCGCGACCTGTCGGCGCGGTTCAAGAAGCTCGCGACGACGAAGTCGCCGTTCCTCGCGAAGCCCCCCGGCGTCGCGAGCACGATCCATTACGTCAAGCCGTCGCTCGTCGCCGAAGTGGACTTCTCCGAGTGGACGCGCGACGGCCACCTGCGCCATCCCTCCTTCCGCGGCCTGCGCGAGGACAAGCCGGCGCGCGCGGTCGTGCGCGAGCTCCCGGCCGCGCCGCCAAAGGCCGAGGCACCGCCACGCCGCGCTGCCGCGACGCGTTCTGCAGTCGCGCCCACGCCCCGCACCGCTTCACCCAAGCGCGCCGGCAAGGGCGACGCGGAAGTCGGCGGCGTGCGCATCAGCCATCCGGAGCGCGTGATCTGGCCGGTCTCGAAGATCACCAAGCTCGAGCTCGCGCAGTACTACTGGAAGGTCGCCGACCGGATGATGGCGCACATCGCGGATCGGCCGCTCATGATCCTGCGCTGTCCCTCGGGCGTCGGCGGCCAGGGCTTCTTCCAGAAGAACGCGGGGCCCTCCATCCCGCGCGGGATCGGCACGGTCAGGATTCCCGACGAGAAGCGCGGCGGCCCCGACTCGACGTATCTCAAGCTCGAGAGCCCCGAGGGGCTGGTGCAGCTCGTCCAGCTCGGCGTGGTCGAGGTCCACGTCTGGGGCTCGCACGCGCGCACGCTCGAGAAGCCCGACCGCATCGTGTTCGACCTCGATCCCGATCCCACCGTGCCGTGGAAGCGCGTGGTCGAGGGCGCGCTCCGGGTGCGCGCGGCGCTCGAGGGCCTGTCCTTGAAAACCTTCCTCAAGACCACGGGCGGCAAGGGCCTGCACGTGGTCGCGCCGCTCGAGCCGACGCTGAAGTGGGCGGAGGTCAAGGAGATCACGCGCCAGGTGTCGCTTGCGGTGGTCCAGTCGGACCCGAAGGGCTTCACCGCGAACATGGCGAAGGCGAAGCGGACCGGAAAGATCTTCCTCGATTACCTGCGCAACGGCCGCGGCGCGACCTGGATCGCGCCGTACGCGGCGAGGGCGCGCGAGGGCGCCGGCGTGTCGATGCCGATCGCCTGGAGCGAGATCACGAAGGTGGACCCCGCGAAGTTCAACGTGCCCGCTTTGCTGCGCGCGACCAAGTTGCCGCCGGATGCCTGGAAAGGCATCGACGCGGTGAAACAACGCCTCCGCTGAGAGCGGAGATCGGGGACATTCCCCCTGGCTCAGACAGGTCCTCGGTTTCACGCATGCGCTGCGCGCATGGCCTGAAACCTGCGGAACTCGCCAGGGGGAATGTCCCCGATCTCCGCTTAGTCGTAAGCCCCTGGCTCAGACAGGTCCTCGGTTTCACGCATGCGCTGCGCGCATGGCCTGAAACCTGCGGAACTTGCCAGGGGGAATGTCCCCGATCTCCGCTTAGTCCTAAGCCCCTGGCTCAGACAGGTCCTCGGTTTCAGGCAAGCGCTTCGCGCTGGGCCTGAACCTGCGGAACTCGCCAGGGGAAATGTCACCGCTCTCAGCGGCGGTAGCTTGCCTTCAAATTGCCCCAGCTCGAAGGCAGCGTTGGCACCGGGCCGTCCTGTCGAAATCCATGGCAGGAGCGCACGACGACGTTCGGCGGCAGTTCGCTGAATTGGAGCGCGGTATTGATGACGCCGTTGCCTCCCGCTCCGTCGGATCCATCGATCGTGAGTTTCATCGCGAAGCGCTCGCCGATTCGAAGGGCAACCAATTGGTCGAGGACGCCCGCGACTGGAGCGCAATGCTTCGGGTCGGGAGAGATGAAGTACGCAGCCTGCGACTCGCCGGGGACGAGCGAAAAGTTGACGAAGAAACTTGCGACGTCACCGCCGCAAACCTGGCCGCTCAGAGTCAACTTCGCCCTGCACTTCACGGAGTCCCCGGGCGCAAGGCCCTCGAACCAGAACGAGTCGGCGAGAGCAAGGGACAGCCGCGTGAACGTGAAGCTCATGCGGGCCGTCCCCAGCGGGTAGTCGAAGGCGGCGCTTCCCGAAGACCCGTCGTTGTCGTCGTACGGGCAGAACAGGTCCCCCCTGTCGCCCGGCAACGTCTGTGTCGTTCCGCGGCAGGTGAATTGCGTGTCGGGACACGGTGCGCTCTGCGCCTCGGAGGGAATGGCTAGGGCACCGAGCAGAAGCAACAAGGTCAGCGGGGAAAGTGCGTAATTCATCGGAGGCTCCGATCAGAGGCGCCAAGGCCCCCGAGTTGCCCGGGAGACCCGGCCAACTGAAAGGCGCGAAGCGGCACCCATCATACCCCCTCATCCTCGCGAAACAAGCCGCGCGCTCTCGCGGCGATCGGTGACATTCCCGCTGGCGAGTTCCGCAGGTTTCACGCCGTGCGCATAGTGCACGCATGAAACCGAGGACCTGTCTGAGCCAGGGGGAATGTTACCGAACGTCGCACAGGCCCTGGATGGCGCGGACGAGCAGCGTGTCGTCCGGGGCCCGGCCGCCCTTCCAGGCGCGCTCGCAGCGGTAGAGCAAGTCCAGCCCGCGGGCGATCTCGGCGGGTGACCAGCGCGCGGCGATGAGCGAGGAGCGGCGGCGGTCGCGCACCCAGCCCCCGCCCCCGCCGCTGAGCCGCAGCGCGCCCGAGAGCAGCGTCACGAGCTGGAAGAGGATCGAGCCCGGCGACTCCCCACCCTCCAGGGCGCGCAGCAGGCAGTCCATCGCGAGCTCGCCGCGGCGCTCGGCGACCGCGTCGGCGAGGTCGGACAACGTGGCGCCCCCCGCCGGGTGGACGATCGCGAGCGCCTGTTCGCGCGACACGGGACCAGCCTCGGGCCCCGCCCAGGCGGCAAGCTTGTCGAGCTCGTTGAAGACCTCGCCGGCATCGAGCCGGGGCAGCTCGAAGAGCGCGTCCCACGCGTCCGGGGCGAGCGCGAGGCCGCGGCGCGCGGCGTGGCGGTCGGCCCAGTGGCGCAGCTCGCTCGGCGGCAGGCCGTCGAGCGCGAAGACGCGGGCGCAGGCGGCGCGCAGCGGGTTCAGGTGCTTGCGCTCGGAGTCCCCCGCCGACTCGACGAAGACCAGCAGGTTCTCGGGCGGGATCGGGGCGAGCGCCTGGGCGACCCCCACCGGGACCGTGGCCGAGCGCGCCCAGTCCTCGACGCGCAGCACGATGACGAGCGAGCGCGAGGCGAAGAGCGAGCCGCCCTGGACCGCGTTCAGCACGTTGGACGGTCCGGCCTCGCCGGCGCGCAGCACGGTGGGCGGCGAGTCCGGCACGGCCGCGAGCCACGCCTCCTTCAAGGCGTGCAGGATCTCGGCCTTCAGGGCCTCGTCATTGCCCGAGAGGTAGGTCGTGCCCGGGGAGTCGGCGGCGCGCGCGAGCCAGGCCTCGCATGCGGCGGGACCGCCGGCGCGCGGCGCGGCGCTGGCCGCCGAGCGGCGGGCGGCCGGCTTCTTCGAGGACTTTGTCACCATGTCTCGACCGTCTTGTTGAGCACCGCCTCGGCGAGCTTGTCGACCGAGTTCGCGCGCCCCTCCTCCTCGGTCTGCGGCGGTTGCGTCCCGACCTGGATGACGAAGTAGTTCGCGGTGCGGACGAGCTGGTCGTCGCGCCAGAGCTCGCGGTTCTTCACGCGGTCGCGCACGGTGACGCTGAGCGTGACCGCGACCTGGTACTCCTCGGCCTTCTCGGCGGCGTTGAAGCCGAACACCGCGTTGCGATAGCCGACGACCGCTCCGTTGACGATGAGGTCGGCCTGCTCCTCGGGCACGACGCGCAGCTTCGAGCCGCGGATGAGGCGATTGACGATCGCCGTCGTCACCTCCTCCTCGAGCGCGGGCTGGGTCGTCCGGTTCTGGAAGACCGGGATCGCGATCGTCCCCGTGTGCGAGGAGACCGGGTTCGGGTTCGGGGAGTAGCTGCAGCCCGCCAGCACGAGGGCGAGGCCCAGTGCGGCGCGCTTAACCGTGGCCGACACGCGACTGCGGCTCCTCGTCCTTCATGCCGAACTGCTTCATGCGGTAGCGCAGCTTGTCGCGCTTCATGTTGAGCGCCTCGGCGGTCTTGCTCTGGTTCTCCTCGCTCAGGGCGTAGGCCTTGAGGATGAGCTGGCGCTCGATCTCCTCGACCAGCTTCTCGAACTCGATGCCCTCGATCGGCAGCTCCGGGGCGGAGAGAATGGCGTCCAGCGCCGCGCCGAGGGTGCGCGCCCGGCCGTCGCGCCCGGCGGCGCCGCGGTCGCCATTGGCGAGCGCGAGCTGCTCGGGCTGGATCTCCTCGCCGCGCTCGAGCAGGACGGTCCTCTCCATCAGGTTCCGCAGCTCGCGCACGTTGCCGGGCCACAGGTAGGCGGCGAGCGCGTCCTCGGCGGGGCGCGAGAAGCTCTTGAACTGCTTCTTGAACGCGGTGTTGAATCGCTCGCGGAAGTGGTTCGCCAGCGGCAGGATGTCCTCGTGGCGCTCGCGCAACGGCGGCACGCGCAGGGAGACCACGTTCAGGCGGTAGTAGAGGTCCTCGCGGAACGCACCGCCGCGCACGGCCTTGTCGAGGTCGGCGTTGGTCGCGCTGACGATGCGCACCGAGACCGTGATGTCCTTGACGCCGCCGACCCGCTTGAAGGTCATGCGCTCGAGCACGCGCAGGAGCTTCACCTGGAGCTGCACCGGCATCTCCCCGATTTCATCGAGGAAGAGCGTGCCGCCGTGGGCGAGCTCGAGCAGGCCCTGCTTCTGGGCGCGGGCGTCGGTGAACGCCCCCTTCTCGTGCCCGAAGAGCTCGCTCTCGAGCAGGTCCTTCGGGATCGCCGAGCAGTTGACCTCGACGAACGGCTTGGACTCACGCGCCGAGAGCTTGTGGATCAGGCGCGCGATCATCTCCTTGCCGGTGCCGGACTCGCCCTCGATCAGCACGCTCGTGGTCTCGCCCTGGGCGACGTTCTCGAGCTTGTCGTAGAGCGAGAGCATGGCCGGCGAGTGGCAGCGCAGGTAGCCCTCTTCCTGCATCGCCGCGATGCGCAGGTGCTCGACCTCGCGCGACAGCCGGATCTTCTCGAAGCCGCGCCCGACGATGGTGTTGAGCTCCTCGAGCTGGAGCGGCTTCTTCAGGAAGTAGAACGCGCCCAGGCTCATCGCCCGGACCGCGGTCTCGGTCTCGCCGAACGCGGTGATCACGATCACGACGGTGTCGGGCGCGACCTGCTTGAACTCCGACAGGAGGTCGAGCCCGTTGGTGTCGCCGAGCTTCATGTCGAGGATGACGACGTCGGGTACGTCCTCGTTGAACAACGCGCGCGCCTCGTCGCCGTCGCCGGCCGAGCGCACCTGGTAGCCCTCGTCCTTGAGGCTGCGGCTCACGAAGTGACGGATCGAATCCTCGTCATCCACCACCAGGATGTTGGCGCTAGACATCCTCGCCTCCCTGAATCGGCTCGACGGGCAGCTCGAGCGTGAACGTGGTGCCGCGGCCCGGCTCGCTCGTGACCCGGAGCGTGCCGCCGTGGCGCTTCACGATGTCGTGCGTAATGTACAACCCCAGGCCCGTTCCGCCCTTCTTCGTCGTGAAGAAAGGATCGAACAGCCGGTCCTGGTGCTCGGGCTGGATCCCCAGCCCGTCGTCGACCACCGTGCAGACGACCAGCGTCGTCCCCGGCGGGTGCGGATAGGCATCGGCCTCGGCGAGGCGCTTCATGAACCGCAGGAGGACCGTCGACTTGGGCCGCGAGGCCTCGATCGCGTTCTTGATCAGGTTGATGAAGACCTGCTGCATCTGGTCCGGGTCGATCCGCACGTGCGGCAGCCCGAACGGCACGTCCCACTTGACCGTGATCTTTTTCTCCTTGATCAGCGGCCGCAGCGAGAGCAGCGCGCGGTCGGCGACCTCGGGCAGTGCCCCGTCGACCAGCGTGAGCCGCGACGGGTGCGTGATGTGGAACAGGTCGCTGACGATCCGGTCGAGGCGCGCGATCTCGCTCAGGATGAACTTGTAGTTCTCGTGGTCGGGATGGTGCGCCGGGATCGACTTCTTGAGGTACTGCGCCCCCGCCGCGATGCCGGCCAGCGGATTGCGGATCTCGTGCGCCACGCTCGAGGTGAAGCGCCCGAGCGCCGCCAGGCGGTCGAGCTGGCGGATCCGCTCCTCCATCACCTTGACCTTCGTCAGGTCCGTGAACGTGGCGATGACGCCGAAGACCGCCCGCCCCTCGTTGCGCAGGAGCGAGGCCGAGAGCGCGACCTGGACGGCGGCGCCGCCCTTCTTCGGCAGCACGGTTTCCTGGCCCTGGTGCTCGCGCCCGGTGCGCAGCGTCTGCATGAGCAGGCGCGTGGTCTCGGCGCCGAAGACCGCGCCCAGCTCCTTGTTGCGCACCTCGTCCTCGGACAGGCCGGTCAGCTCCTCGGAGGCGCGGTTGAACGTGACCACGCGGCCCTGCAGGTTGATCACCGCGAGCGGGTTCGACATCGAGTTCAGAACGTGCTCGCGGAAGCGCTCGCTGTTGCGCAGCTCGTGGTAGAGGCGCGCGTTCTCGACCACGGGGGCGACCGAGAGCGCGATCGACTCGAGGAGCGCGGTCTCGACGCCGGCCAGGTCCTGGGCGCGGCGCGTGCCCACGCCGAGCACGCCGAGGATCGGGAACTGCGGGCAGTCGAGGCAGCGCCGCCGCATCTGGTCCCGCTGGTCGTGCCAGCCGCCGTTCGCCCCGGGCGGCGGCGCGTACCACGAGCCCCGGCCCTGCGGGCCGAACGGGCACTCGCGGTCGCACACCTCGTTGACCTGCGCCGAGTCGTAGAGCGTGCGGCTGCGCTGCAAGGGGACGGCGGTGTAGCCCTGCACGGCCTCGATCACGTCGCCGAGCGTGGTGTCGGGCGGCGCGTCGAACGGCGGATGCAGGCGGGCGTCGTGGATGGTGAAGGCGCGGTGCTGCCAGACGCTGCGCGCGAGCACGCCTTCGGGCTCGCCCACGAGCGGGACCCGGAAATGGATCGAGGCGTGGGCCTGGCCGCTCTTGCGCGTCCACGTGCCCTCGAGCATCCCGTCGTCGCGGTGGACGAGCGCGAGGAAGACGTCCTCGAAGCCGAACGCCTTGTGCAGGTAGGTGGTGACGGTCTCGGTCGTCTCCTCGGTGCCGACCGACGACACCATGGAGTGCGCGACCTCGCGCAGCGAGACCAGCTGGACGTTGGTCTCGATCAGGCGGCGGCGCGCCTTCTCGAGCTCGTCGACCAGCCCCTCGGCCGTGGCCAGGAGGCGCGCGGTCTCCTCGCCCTCGGCGACGTCCGCACCGACCGGCAGCGACTCGAGGCCGCGAACCTCGTCGACCCGGCGCAGCAGCCGCTGGATCGCCTCGCGTTGCGTCGGGTCGGTCATCCGGTCAGCCGGCGCGCGGCCCCAGGAACTCGTGGATCTTCGCGCTCACGTAGGCGATCTGCTCCGCGGTCAGCTCGGGGTAGATCGGCAGCGCGACGGTCTCCTTCGCCGCGGCCTCGGACTGAGGGAAGTCGCCTTCCTTGTTGCCGAGCGCGGCGAAGCATTCCTGGAGGTGGAGCGGGCGCGGGTAGTAGACCTCGTTGCCGATGCCGGCGTCGGCCAGGTGCTGCTTGAGGCCGTCGCGCTTCGGCGTCCGGATGACGAACTGGTTGTAGATGTGGCGCGCCTCGGGACGGGCGACCGGCAGGCCGACGTTCGTTCCGGCGAGCAGCTCGCGGTAGAGCGCCGCGTTCTTCTGGCGGCCGGCGTGCCAGGCCTCGAGCCGGCGCAGCTTGACGCGCAGCACGGCCGCCTGCAGGGCGTCGAGCCGGCTGTTCACGCCGAGGATGTGGTGATGGTACTTCGGGCGCGCGCCGTGCTCGCGCAGGAGACGAATCCTGTCGGAAAGCCCCGCGTCGTTCGACACCACCATGCCGCCGTCGCCCACGCCGCCCAGGTTCTTCGACGGGAAGAACGAGAAGCACGCGGCGATGCCCATCTCCCCGGCCCGCTTGCCCTGCCACTCCGAGCCGATCGCCTGCGCGGCGTCCTCGAGCACGGGGATGCCGCGCGCGGCGCAGGCCGCGAGGATGGCCGGCATGTCGGCGCACTGGCCGAACAGGTGGACGGGCACGACGGCCTTCGTCTTCGCCGTGATCTTCGCGGCGAGCAGGGAAGGATCGAGGTTGTAGGTGTCGGGCCCGATGTCGACGAAGACCGGCGTGGCCCCGTTGAGCGCGATCGTCGAGGCCGAGGCAAAGAACGAGTACGCGGTCGTGATCACCTCGTCGCCCGGGCCGACGCCGAGCGCGCGCAGCGCGAGCAGCAGCGCGTCCGTGCCCGAGGCGCAGCCGACGCCATGGGCGGCGTGCGAGTAGGCGGCGACCTCGGACTCGAGGGCCGCGATCTCCGGGCCGCCGATGAAGCGCGCGGACTCCATGACGCCCTGGATGGCGGCGTCGACGTCGGCCTTGATGGTCGCGTACTGCGCCTTGAGGTCGA
>Ga0207650_10003906_pt1 | contig 10194 bp, 9 predicted proteins | sample KBSS63metaG_FD_184325 | JGI IMG/M metagenome (GOLD analysis project Ga0207650, IMG submission 184325) | Switchgrass rhizosphere microbial communities from Kellogg Biological Station, Michigan, USA - KBS S6-3 metaG (SPAdes) (version 2) | ecosystem: Host-associated > Plants > Roots > Rhizosphere >...
TAGCCCTGCTCGACGACCGCGTCCGCGTGCTGACGCTTGGCGAACGCCGAGTTGGGATTCATCTCGACGTTGAGCGCCAGCAGCCTGAGCGCGTCGGCATCGTGGCCGGCCTTGCCGAGCTCGCTCGCGGCGTCGCTCAGCGAGACCTCGTTGAAGTTGTACGAGCCCGAGCCGTAATAGCGGTCGCGCAGGCGGTGATAGCGCGCCACCGTCGAGTCGATCCCGCCCTTCTCGTACGAGATCGCCAGCACGTCGGACAGCGCGCGCGGCTCGGGCACGCCGCGATGGCAGGTGGCGCACTGCACGTTGATCGCGGGCTTCTCGCGCGAGGCCAGCTGCGCCAGGTACTTCTGGTTGATGTCGCGCGTCATCTCCATCATGGCGCGCGCCTTGTTCTTCGCCGGCTTGTCGTCGAGGGCGAAGCGGTTCTTCGCGTCCGGCTTCTCCTGCTCGGTGACGTGGCAGAACGAGCAGCGCACGCCGAGCGCGCGGGTGAACTGTCCCATGAGCGCGATCAGCTCGGTGCGGCTGATGTCCTTCGGCAGCACCTTGAGGTTCTCGGGGCGGGGCTCGTTGCCCGGCGCGGGATGCTGTGCAATCGCCGGAGCCGCGATCGCGGCGGCGGCGAAGACGAGTCCGAGCGCGCCGCGGCGCACCCAGGTGGGTCGATCCATGAGGCCTCCCGGGAAAAGGTCGCGGGCATCTTGCCACGCCTTCGATGCCGGGAGCTAGATCAACCGCCGCGTCGTCAGCGTCACTTCCGAGCGCGCCGTGCCGCGCATGAGCCCGAGCTTGATCGACTGGCCCTCGAGCTTCGTGCGCTTCTTGAGCGCCGCCAGGTCCGCCGCGAGGAGCGGCCGCCCGTCGACCGATTCGACGATGTCGCCCGCGGTGATCCCCAGCTGCGCGGCGGGCGATCCCGGTTCCACGCGCTCGACCGCGATCGCGTGGTCGCCCTCGGCCCGCACGTCGAGCGTCATTCCGGTCATGTCGGCTTCGAACGCGCGTGCGAAGGACGGCGACGGCGCGAGGTAGAGGCGCTCGTGCGGGTAGTCGAACGTCACGCGGAAGCGCTGCAGGACGTCGCCGCCGATGTTCCCAATCGACCCGGGGCTGCTCGTCTTGCCCGGACCGGGCTGCGAGAAGATCGCGACGGGGCGCTCGAGCGCATAGGGCCCGAGCTCGAATCTCTCGACGCGCCCGATCGGCTGGTACGAGCGCCCGCCCACGCCGCCGAGCCGCACCTGCACGGTCTTCGGCACGCTCTGAAGCGCATGGTTTCGCTGGACGAAATCCGGCGCGAGCGTGAGCGCCAATCCCGATCCCGTGTCGAGCACGAACGACCCCTCGACCGGCTTGCGCCCCGGAAGCGTCAGTTTCCCGTTCACGTAGGGGTGATTGTCCCTGAACGTCAGCGGCAGCCCCGCCCCCGCCGGCTTGAACCGTCCCGGGTCGCGCAGCACGAGGACCGAGCGATCGTAGTCGATCGTGACCACCATCTGCTTGAACAGCGGGTATCCCAGGATTCCGTCGACCGGGACACCGATCTGCAGCGCGATGGGATCGAGGTCGATCACCGCCGCGAAATCGGCGTCGACCGCGAGGCCGGGCAGCCGGTACTTCACGTCGTGGGCCGACCCGGCCTGGACCTTGCCCCCCGCGCCCAGCGCTTCGACTCCGTCCTGGACCTCGAGGCCCAGCCGGTCCGCCCGGCTCCGGTTGAGGCAGTGCGACCCGGCCCCGCTGTCGACGAAGAACCAGAGCGAATCCGAGTCCCCGATCGCTCCGCGCACGAGCACGTGGTTGCCCCGGAAGATGAACGGGATCACCACGCTGTCGCCCGCAGCGGTGAGGGTGACCGACCCGAGCGGGACGTTGTGCGGCGCGCTGGCGGCGAAGAGAAGGGGCACGGCAACGGCGAGGACGATCATCCCGACCAGTTTGGTTCGCATGGTTCTCTCCGTGGGTTCCTGATGGCCGGTCCTGCGCCGGTGCAAGCCGCGACTCAGTCCCAAGACGGCAATCGACCTCGTGGAGTTGCCCGCGGCTCCCGCACACGATCGCCCGCTTTGTTCCGAAGACGCGCGGACAAACCGGGCCGCCGCGAGAGCCCGATTCTACAAAGCTCCCCGGAATCGCCTCCCCAAGAGGCATGTGGCCGGCGGTGAATTCGGCATGCAAGTCGAATGATCCCAACGTCTTTGTCCCGGGCAAGCGGAATGGCCCGGGGGTTGCAATAGGGCTCCGGCGTGACCTGAAGCGTACCGCGTCCACGGACGCAAGGAGGACAGGATGATTGCTCGCCGGAAGCAACTGACCACCTGGGTGTCGGCCCTGCTGGCCACCACCCTGACCGCCATCCAGGCAATTGCGCAGCAGGCGACAGTCGACGTCACGACGAGCGAAACCGGAAGTTCGGCCGTCTCGACGACGACCTGGTACTCGAGCCCGTGGATCTGGGCGGCCGCAGTCGGCGTGTTCCTGATCATCGTCATCGCGCTGACCAGCCGCGGCGGGCGCAGCACCTAGAAGCACCAAGCATCAAGGGAACCTCGGGGGCTCATCTCAGACAAACATCCAGGCGCCCCCTGGTTCCCTGAGTCGGACGGTTCCGTTGCGGATGGGACCGGGGTTGGTTTCCGTGACGCGCGGTGTCCGCCGCGCACGACAAGGGCGGCCGGGAACGTGTGGGGGCCGCCGGGGCTTCACCATCGGTGCGGTGGGTGGGCTAAACGCCTCCTCTCGCCCACAGCGATAGGTGCCCCGGACGATCCCCCGCGTTCCCCGGCCTCCCCCATCGAAGGCGCTCCTACGCCACGAGGAGCGCCTTTCGGTTTTTCCGGCGCAACGGCTAGAATGCGCGGCGTTCGTCTCGCCGATCCCCCGCGTTCCACCCGGAGTGCTCCATGCCCGAGAAGACCGAGGAAGCCCCCGCCCCCGCCGCGCGTCCCGAGCCCGTCGACCAGCTGGTCATCACCGAGCACTCGATCACGGTCGGAGGGCGCACCCTCGCCTACTCGGTGACCACCGGCACCATCGTGCTGCGTGAAGAGGCGGAGAAGAAGGGCGACCAGGAAGGCCAGCACGAAGGCCACCAGCCGCGCGCGAGCGTCTTCTTCACCGCCTACACGCTCAAGGATGCCGGCGAGGCCGGGCGCCGCCCGCTGACCTTTTCGTTCAACGGCGGCCCGGGCTCCTCCTCGGTGTGGCTTCACCTCGGCGTCCTCGGTCCCCGGCGGGTCGTCCTCGACGAGATCGGCAACCTGCCGCAGCCGCCCTATGCGCTCGCCGACAACGCGCACACGCTGCTCGATGTCACCGACCTCGTCTTCATCGACCCGATGAGCACCGGCTACACGCGCCCGGTCTCGGGCGAGAAGGCGAAGGACTGGCACAGCTTCAAGAAGGACATCGAGTCGGTCGGCGACTTCATCCGTCTCTACACCTCGCGCTACCGGCGCTGGCTGTCGCCCAAGTTCCTGATCGGCGAAAGCTACGGCACGACGCGCGCGGCCGGCCTCTCGGGCTACCTGCAGGATCGCCACGGCATGTACCTGAACGGGCTCATGCTGGTGTCGTCGGTGCTCGACTTCCAGACGCTCGACTTCGGTCCGACGAACGACCTGCCCTATCTCCTCTACCTGCCGAGCTACTGCGCGACCGCGTGGTACCACAAGCGCCTCGCGCCCGAGCTGCAGAAGGACCTCCAGGCCACGCTGCGCGAGGTCGAGGCGTTCACGCTCGACGAGTACGCGCCGGCGCTCCTGCGCGGCGCCGCCATGCCCGAGGAACAGCGCAAGCGCGTGGCCGCGAAGGTCGCGCGCTACACCGGACTGTCGGCGGACTGGGTCGAGCGCGCGAACCTGCGCATCGAGCACCTGCGTTTCACCAAGGAGCTGCTGCGCGACCAGCGGCGGACGGTGGGACGCCTCGACTCGCGCTTCACGGGGATCGATCGCGACGCGGTCGGCGAAGCCTTCGAGCACGACCCGAGCATGGTCAACATCATGGGTCCGTACACCGCGGCCTTCAACGACTACGTCCGCGGCGAGCTCGGCTTCGAGAGCGACCTGCCCTACGAGATCCTGAACTTCAAGGCGCACCAGAACTGGACCTGGTCCGAGCACCAGAACCGCTTCGTCGAGGTCGCCGAGACGCTGCGCAAGGCGATGACGATCAACCCGCACCTCAAGGTCTTCGTGGCGAACGGTTACTACGACCTGGCGACGCCGTACTTCGCGACCGAGCACACGTTCCACCACCTCGAGCTCGACCCCACGCTGCGCGGCAACGTCACGATGGGCTACTACGAGGGCGGCCACATGATGTACATCCACGAGCCGTCGCTCGCCCGGCTCAAGCAGGACCTGGCGGACTTCGTCGCGGGGGCGATCCCGAAGGCCTGAAGCGGGGTTGCGCGGCGACCGTCGCGGGCGCACACTTGCCCGGAACTTCTGCATCGTCAGGGAGGGTATGAGAAGGCGGACTCCGGAGCGGACGGAGGCTGCATCGATCTTCTCCACCCCGGAGGCGCCCCATGGGCCCGTCCCGCCGCATCCGTTTCGCCGCGCTGGCCCTCCCCCTGCTCGCGCTCGGCTGCTCCGTCAACGCGATCGCCCCGATCAGCACGAGTTCCGGTCCGGTGACCGTGGCACTCGAGTCGCGCGGGACACCAATCGCCGAGGCCCCCGCAGCCAGGGAAGTCGGCCTCGTCGACCTGTCGCTCGGCCGCGTCACGCGCGTCGACTACGTCGTGCGCACGCGCATGACGCCGACCGGCCAGCCGCCGACCGAGTGGGTCGAGTCCCGCTTCGCCCGCGTGCTGACGATCGTCGGCGAGGACACCCCGCTCCCCGGCGGGGAGACCTACCGCGTCGAAGAATCGGTCGACCCCCTCGACCCGGAGAACACCCTGTTGCGCGATCTCTGGCGGCAGGACAAGGCGGGCCTGTTCAACTTCCAGGAGGATCTCGCCCCCACGGCGATGCGCCTGGCTGCTGCCCGGCTGGCGCTCGACGACCCCGCGCACGCGTCGCAGGTCGCCCGCGCGCTCACGGTGATCGAGGCCAAGCGCGCGGCGATCCGGGGCCGCGCGCTCGCAAGGCGCGGACCGCAGACCGCCGAGATCACGTTCCTGCGTTACCCGCTCCATCCCAATGCTTCGTGGGATGGACGCCCCGGCTTCAACGTCTGGTACTTCGAGGGCTGGGAGGATCTCGTGACGCCGGCGGGAACGTTCCACGCAGCCCGCGTGCGCATCGACGTGCCGGGACTGCTGGGGCCGAGAGACGTCGTGCAGTCGTGGTGGGCGGCGCCGGGTGAGACTCAGCGGCACTACCACATCTTCGCCGACCTGACCGACGAGACCGGGCAGGTCACGGGGACGTTCGAGGCTGACGAAACGTTCGTGGTGACGAGCTATCAGCCGTAGGCCTTGACGCTGATCGAGTTTTCACGGGGAGGACACCATGCTGAAATTGCGAATGGGATTCGCGCTCCTGGCCTCACTTGCGTTCGCCGGGGTGAGCCAGGCTGCGATCGGCACCGTGGACATGTCGTGGGACGGCTGCACGGGACCGGTCGACAAGACGACCAACGTGGCCGGGGTGCACAGCATCTTCATCACCGTGACCGGCCATGACGTGCCGCAGGACGGCTACGACGTGCGCGTGGTCTACGGCAACGCGTCGAATCTGGTTCCCGACGCGTGGCGTTTCGATGCCGACGGCTGCGAGGGATCGTCCCTGATCGTGCAGGACATCAACTCGAAAGCGTGCCCTCCGTTCCACCAGAATTCCCTGCACTCGCTGCAGATCAAGAGGGTCGAATTCTCGCCGCCATACGATCCCTACCCGACGACCCTCATGCGTGTCCTGCTGGCGAACGTCTATGATCCCGTCACTTCCGTGAACCCGGGAACGCGCTACCTGCTCGAGCGCATCGGGTTCGACCTCACCGCGGCGGTCCCGGGCGCCAGTACGCCGCCGACCAGCTGCGGCGGATTCGAACAGCCAATGTGCTTCAAACTATCGTACGCGAGCTTCATCGACCCGGACAACCAAGAGTACTTGTTCAACCGCTCGCGTGAGCCGCTCACGGTTTCGTTCAACGGACCGAGCGCCTGCTTCGGCGCGGTGCCGGCGCAGCCGAAGACGTGGGGCTCGATCAAGAGCCAGTACCGGAACTAGCCCTTGTAGGACTTCTCCTCGAGGAGGTCCGAGGCGAGCGCGACGTTGATCGCACGCTTGATCGCCGCGCGGCGGTCGTTCGTCCGGTAGACGCCGCGCGCGAGCTCGACGAACTCGGCGTCGAACGCCTGGGCCTTCTCCTTCAACCGGATCCGGTCCTCGATCTCCCACAGCATCTCGTTGACCGCGCGCAGCTCGTCGACCTGGGTCGCGACGTCGGCGCGGGCGAAGGGCGAAGCGGCCCACTCGAGGCGGAGCAGGTCGAGTTCCTTGCGCACGTTCGCGAGCGCGCCCGCGTCCGCAATGCGGGCGAGCTTGATCTCGAGAATCGTCTGCTTGTCGAGGAATTCCCCGGGCGAGACCGGTGCGTTCAGGTGCATAGTGCGCGGCAGTATGACCGACCCGACCGCCTCCATGCAAACGCGCCGGATCCTCGCCGTGCGGGTCGGCCGCGGCGGCGATCTCGTCCTGGTGACGCCGGCGCTGCGCCTTCTGCTCGATGCCTATCCGCAATGCGAGATCGACCTCTGGACCGGGCCCGACGGGCCGCGCGTGCTGCGCGGCTTCGGCCTGGCCCGCATGCTGGTCGAGCCGCGGCGATTCCCGGATTCGTGGTTCGCCCGCAGGCGACTCGCTGCCGGGACACGCAACGCCTATGATCGCGCGTACGTGTTCGAAACCGATCCTCGTCGCGCGCGGCTCGCGCACCAGGCCGCACCGCAAATCCACGTCCTGCCGCAAGCCTCGCCGCGCGAGCACTTCGCCGATCGCTGCCTCGACCTGGTCGAGCACTCGCTGCCGGCGCCGCTCCATCGGCCGTGGGCCCAGCTCCCCGTCGACGACGCGGCGCGCTCGAAGGCGAAGGCGTATCTCGCGCAGCACGGAATCGACGACGCGCGGCCGCTGGTGGGACTCCACGTCACGTTCTCGGGATCGGCGCAGGGCATCTTCGCGCGCACGCGGGACCTGAAGCACCGGGTGTGGCCGGCGACGCAGGCCGCGGAGTTCGCGCGCGCACTCGCGCTCGAGCGACCGGACGTCCGCTGCGTCGTCGATGCCGTCCCGGACGAGCTGCCCCTGCTCGCGCCGTTCCTCGAGCAGGCGGGCACGGCCGTCACCCTGCTCAGCGGAGCTTCCGACTTCGAGCGCTACAAGGCGCTGCTCGAGCGCCTCAAGATCCTCGTCACTCCGAACACCGGGCCGATGCACTTCGCCGCCGCCGTCGGGACGAAAGTGGTCGCGCTGTTCTCGGGTTGGAAGGCCTCGGAATGCGGACCGTTCGTGCCCGCCGAGCGCGCGCGGATCGTGCGCGCCGAGGACATGCCGCAAGGCGAGCGCGGCCTCGCCGCGATCCCGCCGAACGCCGTCCTGCAGGCCCTCCAGGAACTCCTCTAGAAAGCACGAAGGCCGCCCCCCGAAGGAGGCGGCCCCGCGCTTGGTGCCGTAGCGTGGAAAACTATTCCGCGACGACGACCGGCTTGACCAGGACCTTGTCGCCCTGGACGAGCTTCACGAAGTAGCGGCCCGAGGCGAGCGAGAGGCCTTCGCCCAGGTCGATCGTGTGGCGTCCGACACCGCGGCCGGTCAGGTCGACGGACTTGATGATCCGGCCCGCGACGTTGTACAGCGCGATGCGCGACGAGGAGACGCCGCCGAGCGTGTAGGCGATGCGCAGGTTCTTGCCGGCCGGGTTCGGCACGGCGCCTTCGAGCGCGAACGTCGTGGCGACCGGCACCGTGACGGTGACGATTTCCGAGAACGACTGCTCGCCCGTGGTGTTGTCGATCGCGCCCAGGCGGTATTCGTACGTGCCTCCCGGAACGACGTTCGAATCCTTGAGGATGAGCACGCCGCGGCCCAGAATCTCGGGCGCGCCGATGGCGGCCCACTCATCGGAGCCGATGCGGCGATACGACGTCCACGTGCCGTCGAGCGCCTTGCCGCTGTAGAACTCGATGCGCACGCCGTCGCTGCCGGCCTGGATGTGGCCCGGCGCGACGAAGATCGGCGTCGCCGCGTCCAGCCAGCCGATGTCCGACATCTGGTTGATCGTGATGTCGACGCCGTCGTGCAGGTTGGTGTTGATCGCCGGCTCCTGGCTCAGGTTCGGCGTCGCCGAGACGTCCCAGTGGGACACCGACGAACCGCTCGCGAACGGATTCGGCGAATACATGAGCATGCGGCCCGAAGCGTCGGCGCCGGCCTTGAGGGTGGCGCTCGTCTCGAGCGTCACGTTGAGGCCGACCATCGCCTTCAGCGCGTTGCCGTCCGGAAGGGTGACGCGGACCGCGGGAATCGTGATCGTCGGATCGGCGCCGCCCAGGCCCGCCGGCGGACAGCCTGCGGCGTTGTCGGCGACGATGACCGCGATCGCACCGGCGTCCTGGCAGTTCTTCACCTTGACGACGAAGGTGCAGGTCCCGCGAGTGACGAGCGCGATCTGACCGGCGAGGCTGCCGGGCGCGAGCGCTTCGCACGCGTCGTTGAGGTCCGGAGCAGCGGCGCCGTCGTTGACCAGCGTGACCGGACCGGTCACGCTGCCCGCCGAAAGCAGCGGACCGAACGCAGCCTCACCGACGGCGAAGTCGGTGACGACCGGCGAGTTCACGTGCAGGTTCGGACGCGGGCCGAGGAAGCCCGTCGCGGAAACGACGCTCGGGCCGTCCCAGCGCAGGTTGCCGCAGCTGATGGCCGAGGCCGCGCGCTGCACGTTCGTCGTGCCGCTGTCCCAGTGGCCACCGGTGCCCGCGTCCCACAGGAAGTGGTCATAGATGTTCGGGTACTGGACCGCGCTGACCGTGCCGTAATTTCCGGTGCTGCCGTTGGTCGTCGTGCTGAAGCCGAGACCGTGGGCCATTTCGTGGATGACGACCGGCAGGAGCTCGATGTTGGCGCCTTCATTGCCGTCGAGCCCGTAGTACCAGCCCTGGCCACCGAGGCAGGTCGGCGCGCCGTTCAGGGCCGAGTTGAACGTCACGTTCATGTCCTGATTGACTGGCAGGAGGTCCGTACCCTCGAGCCGATTCGCCAGCGCCTGCGGATAGATGTGGTTCGGGTACGGGAACGAGGGGAAGTTCACGGCGAGGCCCACGACACTCGTGCTGCCGAGCGTCGCGGCGGTCGCGGTGCAGGTCTGCGGGTCCATCATCGCGCGCACGTTGATCGTGACCGCGCTCGGGAGCAGGGATCCCCAGATGTTCGCCGCGTACTGGAAGACGTACAGGCGTTGCGCGCCAAGCGTGGTCATCGGGTTGCCGCCGACGGGAGCGACCGGCGTCGGATCGTTGAAGCCTTCACCCGCTCCGTCGTTGTTGAGGATCACGATCGTCGCGGAATTTGCCACCGGCGCCAGGACGAGTCCGAGCGCGAAGATGGAAGCTGCCAGGCCGTTCGCAATGCGCATGGTTATTTCTCCTCCAGCGCAGGCGTCGCGGGGGCCGGGTTCGGGGTCGGGTTGTCGGAGTGGCCGAAGATCTTCTTGCCGGTCGCGTCAATGTGCAGGGTCGCGTAATCCGGAGCCAATTCGGTGGCCTGAACGACGCCGCCGTTGGCGAAATGGACGGCGGTGGCCAGAGTCTTCGCCTGGGGCTGCTGCGTGCCGCGCAGCTCCTGGATCTGCTCCGCGTTCGGCATTCCCAGCTCACCGGTCTCGGGATCGATTCCGACGACCATGCCGGCCGCGCCGGGGCCGCTCACGACCGGCGTGGACTGCTTCGCGCGCGGGGCTGCGGCCACGGCCGCGGGCTTCACCTTGGTCTCCCTGGCGCAGCAGACATCCGAAGACGTGCAGTCGTCGGCGAGATTGGCAGCGGTTGCAACCGTCGCCTTGGCGGCAGGCGCGACTGTCGTTGCGGCATGACGCGGGTTGGAGTTCGCGCTGACGATCGCAAAAGCGACCGCGAGCCCGAACGCCGTCCACACGCCTGCCTTGAAGATGGATCGCCTCATCGGGATTCCCCTTCCGGTCAGGTTCTGGGAAACGAGTTGCGAATGTAGCCGCGAATCG
>Ga0207650_10003909_pt1 | contig 10188 bp, 9 predicted proteins | sample KBSS63metaG_FD_184325 | JGI IMG/M metagenome (GOLD analysis project Ga0207650, IMG submission 184325) | Switchgrass rhizosphere microbial communities from Kellogg Biological Station, Michigan, USA - KBS S6-3 metaG (SPAdes) (version 2) | ecosystem: Host-associated > Plants > Roots > Rhizosphere >...
GGCGCTCGCGCAGCGCTTCGCGACATCGCTCAGCGCCAGCAACGTCAAGCCGGTCTATGTCGAGTGCAATGCCGTCAATCCGGCGACGGTCGAGCGCATCGCCGCGACGATTGCGCCGACTGGCTGCGCCTTCGTCGATGCCGGGATCATCGGGCCGCCGCCGAAGCCGTCGCAACCGGGGCAGGGAAAGAACGCGGGTCCGCGCTTTTACGCTTCCGGCGAAGCGGCGCCGCGTTTCGCGGCGCTGCGTCAATACGGCCTCGACGTGCGCGTGCTCGAGGGACCGCCCGGCGCGGCCTCCGCGCTGAAAATGTCCTATGCCGGCATCACCAAGGGCACGCAGGCGCTGGGCGCGGCGATGCTGCTTGCTGCGGCGCGCGCGGGCTCTGCCGCCGCGCTGCACCAGGAACTGCAATTCAGCCAGCCGGAGATACTCGCCTGGCTGCAGCGCTTCCTGCCCGGCATGCCGGGGAAAGCCTATCGATGGGTCGCCGAAATGCAGGAGATCGCCGGCTTCGTCGGCGACGATCCCGCAGCGCGCGAACTCTTTGCCGGCGCCGCGCAGTTTTACGAGCGCATCGCCGAGGATTATTCCGCGGACGGCAAAGCGGTGCAGACGCTGCTGACGCAAGTCGGCAGCGACTCCTCCAGCCGACGCTGATCAGTACCTCGCCCGCTCAGGCTCGCGGGCGAAGCTCTGGCAAATGCGATCAGGCGGACGACACCGCCTTGTACACGCCGCTCTCGAACTGACCGTAGAGCTTCAGGACCTGCGGGTCAGTGAACGGCAGGATCTGCGTGAGGATGACGCCGGCAACACGTTTCGACGGATCGATCCAGAAGTAGGTGTTGGCCAGCCCGGCCCACGACAGGCTGCCGCCACTGCGGCCTGCAGGACCTTGCTGCGGGTTGATCAGGAAGCTCAATCCCCACTTCAGATCTTGCCCGGGGAACATCTGCGGAAGATCGACATCAGGCGATGCGCTCGGAATCGCAGTCTTCAACACCGCGATCTTCACGTCGCCCATATTGTTCTTCGACATCTCCGCCACCGTCTCCGCGCGCAACACGCGGGCGCCGTTGAACTCGCCGCCGTGCATCAGCATCTGCAGGAAGGCGAGGTAGTCGCGCGCCGTGCCGTAGAGGCCGCCGCCGCCCATGAAAAACTCCGGCTCCTGGGGAACGCCGAATTCGATCGGATCGAGACCGCCGTCCGGCTTGCGCGCATGCACAGTTACCAGGCGAGCCTTCTGATCGGGCCTGAGCACGAAGCCGGTGTCTTTCATGCCCAGGGGCTGGAACAGATGCTCGCGCAGATACACATCGAGGTTCTGTCCGCTGACCGCCTCGACCGCCTTGCCGGCGAAGTCGATGTTTATGCCGTACTCCCAGCGCTCGCCTGGATCGAAGGCGAGCGGGGTCGTGAGCGCCGCATTCTTGCAGCTGATGATCCCCGGGACGTTGGCGTATTTGTTGTATTGGGCGGTGCCGGCGTCCCAGATGTCGTAGGTGAAGCCGGCGGTATGGGTGAGCAGCATGCGCAGCGTGATCGGCCGCTTGGCCGGACGCAGCTTCGGTTCGCCCTTGTCGTTGAAGCCTTCCAGGACTTGCGGAGCCGCAAGCTCGGGAAGAAGTTTGCCCATCGGCTCGTCGAGCTTGAGCTTGCCCTGCTCGACGAGCTGCATGGCGGCGGTCGCGGTGAGCGCTTTGGTCATCGACGCGATCCAGAACACCGAATCCGGCGTCATGTCGGTGCCTTTGGCGAGGTCGCGCTTGCCGAAGGCGCCTTCATACAAGACGCCGTCGCCGGTCGCCGCTGCGGCAACGACGCCGGGGACCTCCTTGGCGTCAGTGGCTTGGCGGAAGGCCTGATCGATGCCGGCGAGCGCCGCCTTTTTGTCGCCTTCCGCGGCGCCGGCGGGCGTCGTGGCGAGCTTCGCAAAGGACGCCGCAGCCGAGATCGCCGCGGCCGATTTCAAGAGTTCACGCCGAGTCTGATGCACGCGTGTCATGAGTGTTCCTCCCAGGAATATTGATGTTATTTGCTGGCGTGCGCGAGCGACGACCACCCCAGGCACTCATTCGGCCAGGAAAAAGGCTGGCCGCGATCATGCGCGATGTCCAAGCCAACGCTCTGCCGCCGCGCATGACTATGCGCCCGCCTCGCCATTGTCGCAAGCGTCGCCGCGAGTTAGATGTTGGTGCGCATTAGATCGGTGCCCACTGAGCGGGTGGGCCGCGTCGCCCGATGGACGATGCGCATACGCTTTAGATAGGCCGGGAACGCCATATGACGACTGGCGCCATCCACGCGACGCTCGCGGACGACGGCGCCGCCTCGCTCGCCGCTCGGCTTGCGATCCGCCGCCGCGATCACGTCGGCCATACGGCCGGTCTCGCGCCCGGTTTTGCGCAGGCCAATCTCGCGATCCTGCCGCAATCGTTCGCGAAGGATTTCGCACGCTTCTGCGCGCTCAATCCAAAGCCCTGTCCACTCATCGGCGTCGCGGCCGCGGGCGACTGGCGCATACCGGCCCTCGGCGAAGACCTCGACATCCGTACCGACGTGCCGCGCTATCGGGTCTGGCGGGAGGGTGTGCTGGTCGATGAGCCGCGCGATCTTCTGCAATGCTGGCGGGACGATCTCGTCACCTTCGCCATCGGCTGCTCGTTCTCCTTCGAGCAGGCGCTGATCGAAGCCGGTCTCGAGATACGCCACCTCACGCGCAACTGCACGGTGCCGATGTATCGCACATCGATCGCGACGGCGCCGGCCGGGCCGTTTCGCGGACCGCTCGTGGTTTCGATGCGGCCGTTCAAGCCTGCCGATGCGATCCGCGCCATCGAGATCACCAGCCGCTATCCGCTGGTACACGGCGCCCCGGTTCACATCGGCAGGCCGGACCTGATCGGCATCGCCGATCTCGCGGCGCCCGACGACGGCGACGCGGTGCCGATCGGCGATGACGAACTCCCGGTGTTTTGGGCGTGCGGGGTGACGCCGCAGGCGGCGATTGCGATCGCGCGGCCCGCCTTCTGTATTACCCACTATCCGGGCGCGATGCTGGTTACGGATCGCCGCAACAGCGATCTTGTCCCTCTTCCAGCAGTCGAGGTGGGATGAAGGGCGCGGTTACGACAGGTCGCGCACCAGCTTGCTGATATGCGCGATCGAGCGGAAGTTCGACGGCGTCATCTCGCGGTCGGGAATCTTGAGATCGAATTCCGCTTCTACGGCGAGCATGAGATTGACCATGTCGAGTGAGGAGAGCCCGCTCGCGGAAAGATCGTCATCCGGCCCGACGCGCCGATCGATCGAGCGCTTGGCAAAAAAGCCACGCACCAGGGTGGTTACGCGTCCGGCCGGGTCGTCTTGCGGGCGATCGAGCACGGTAAATCTTCTCGCGCTTGCGGGCTGCATCTGGATATCGACGATGTTCTAATGAATGGCGACCGTGAATAGCGATACTCTCTTAATTGCCGGTAACGTGATTACCGCGTGAGTTGTTTTCGATCGGTAACCTTTATGCGAAAGAAGCGCGATAATTCGCGACAAAAGTCGCGATGAATCTGAAATTTTGCAGTACGTGTTCCGGCAGGGATGGCGGCGGAAGCGGGTATTCGATTGAGGCCATCGTGAACGCATCCATCAATCTGCGAACTGCGGCACTGCAAGGGGTTCCGGGCAGGGCTGCTGCCGTGCGCGGCAAGCCTACCGCGGGAGCAGCGCCCGACGCGACGAGCCTGCTCGCTCGCGCCGAGAAGGTCGCTGCGGTTGCGGCGGAATACGCCACTGTTGTCGATCGCGACTCGCGCTTCCCGACCGAGGCGATCGCCGAGGCGCGCGCCCAGCGCCTGATGGGCGTTGCGGTTCCGCGCGAATTCGGCGGCGAGGGCGCCGGCATCGGCGATGTGATCGAAGTCTGCTACGTACTCGGGCGCGCCTGCGCCTCGACCGCCATGGTCTACGCGATGCATCAGACCAAGGTCGCCTGCCTCACGCGGCACGGCGGCGGCAGCGCTTGGCATCAGCTGCTGCTCCGCCGCTTGTGCAACGAACAGCTGCTGCTTGCCTCCTCGACCACCGAAGGCCAAGCCGGCGGCGACGTCCGTAACAGCGCGGCGCCGGTCGAGCGTGGGGATTCGCGCATAGCGCTCGAGCGCCAGGCAACCGTCATTTCCTACGGCGAGGCGGCCGACGGCATCGTCACGACGGCGCGGCGTGCCGCCGATGCCGCGAGCACGGATCAGGTGCTCGTCGTGTTTCTTAAGCAGAACTACACGCTCGAACGGCTCAGCGGATGGGACGCGCTCGGCATGCGCGGCACTTGCAGTGGCGGCTTCAAGCTCCTCGCAAACGGTACCACCGAACAGATCCTGCCGGTGAGCTACGACAAGATCCACGCGCAGACCATGACGCCGGTCGCGCACCTCGCGTGGAGTGGCGCCTGGGCCGGTATCGCTGCCGCGGCGGTCGAGCGGGCGCGCAGCTTCGTACGCAAGGCCTCGCAGCATTCGGGCGGCATGCTGCCGCCGGGTGCCGCGCACCTCACCCGCGCCAGCGCCTCGCTGCGCACGCTGCGCAGCCTAATCGCCAGCACGCTGACGCGCTTCGAAGCGGCCGCAGATAACGCGGCAGCGCTCGAATCGGTCGATTTCCAGACCGGCATCAACCTGCTCAAGGTCAACGCGTCGGAGCTTGCGGTCGCGACCGTGATGAGCGCCATGCAGGCCTGCGGTTTGTCCGGCTATCGCAACGACAGCGAGTTCAGCATCGGCCGCCATCTGCGCGACATCCTTTCTTCGCCGATCATGATCAGCAACGACCGCATTCTCGCCAATATCGGGACGGCGACGTTGCTCGGCGGCGTTCCATCGTCGCTGCGCGATTGATCGCGGCGAAGCAAACAAACAATTGACGGAAAACAGGAGGCGCGTTCCATGAACGTAGCATTCAGGGAGCCGAACGAATCCACCCCGGTGCTCGATGCGATCGCCGAGGCGCTGCTGCTGCCGTCGGGAATCGACGGCGTCTACGCCCGCACCGCCGCGTTCGAGGACACGGTGGCCGGGCTCGGCGCGCTGATCTCGCGCCACCGCGACCCGGGGACCGAAGTGCTGCGCTTCCCGCCGGTGATGAGCCGGCGGCAGCTGGAAAAGTCGGGCTACCTGAAGAGCTTTCCGCACTTTCTCGGTTGCGTGTCTTGCCTTGGCGGCCCCGAAGCAGAGGTCCGCGCCGCAGTTGACCGCTTCGACGCCGGCGAAGACTGGACGCCGGCGCTGTCGCCGGCTGATCTCGTGCTCAGCCCCGCCGCCTGCTACCCGGTCTACCCGCTGGTCGCGAGTCGGGGCGAGGTGCCGGCGGAAGGTCTGCTGTTCGACGTCGCCTGCGATTGCTTCCGTCGCGAGCCGTCGAAGGACCTCGACCGCCTGCAATCCTTCCGGATGCGCGAGTATGTGTGCGTCGGCTCGGCGGAGCAGATCAACGAATTCCGCCGGCGGTGGATGACGCAGGCGCAGGCTTTGGCCGGTCAGCTCGGACTTACCTGGCGCATCGACCACGCCAGCGATCCGTTCTTCGGTCGCGGCGGCAAGCTCATGGCGGCAAGTCAGGTCGAGCAGCAGCTCAAGTTCGAGCTGCTGGTGCCGGTCCGCTCGGCGCAGGAGCCGACGGCGTGCATGAGCTTCAACTATCATCGCGACCATTTCGGCCTGGCCTGGAACCTGCGCACCGCCACCGGCGACGTGGCGCATACCGGTTGCGTCGCCTTCGGCATCGATCGGCTGGCGCTCGCGCTGTTCGCAACACACGGGCTCAACTTCGCGCGCTGGCCGGCGGCGGTTCGCAAGGCGCTGATGCTGTAATCCCGCACCGGAGAACAAGACGGAACGGACGGGAAAATCAGACGCCGAGCAGGGCGTACTCGGTGTAGGCGAGGTCGCCCAGGCGCGGCCGCAACGGGCCGCGGAAATATTTCGGCGCGGTGCCGCGGAAGAATACGCCGGCCAAGCCGTCGATCGGACCGTTCGCATCGACGATCACGATCGGGCGGCCGCGCAACGCCAGGAAGCGCCCGATCGGCCCGGCAAAGCGGACGAAGTCGGCGATGTCGCGGCAATAGATCAACTGCGCGCAGGGTATGGCGGACTTGACCAGACGCGTGCGGAAGACGAACGGGTAGGCGGATTGCGCGTGCGTGCACCACAGACTGATGCAGCCGAGCGCGGCATGCTGCTGCAGCAACTCCTGCTCGAGAGGATCGAAGGCGACATCGGGCTGGCCCTCCGCGCCGATGACTTTCGCGCCATCGTGGCCGAACAACCCGTTGAGCATCGGCACGGCGATGAAGACGCCGTCGCAATAGCGGGCGAAACCTTGGGCTTCGATGATCGGCAGCGTATGCGGCGCCGGCGAAACATTCAGATAGGTGACGTTCTTGTGGCGGAGCGCCTGCGACACCAGAAGGGCCGCGTAGGTACGGAACGTCGGCTCGACATACCAGCTCGACAGATTGCAGCGGGGAATGGCCGTCCCGTCGGTGCGTACCATCGAGCAGATAAGCAGAAGCGCACCGACCGCCACGCCGCCGCTTTCCAGGAGGTAACCATATTTCGGCAGCCCAGGCGGTGGCTCGCGCCGCGTCAGCTGGGCAAGCGCGCGCAGCCAAAATTGCTGGTTGCGGTGGTGGAACCCGCGCGCAAGCAACGCCGCGACTGCGGGAATGTCGCTTTCGGCAATCTGGCGACAGCGCAGGGATGGCGCGGAAGTCGGCATGCGTAGGACCACAACGATGGTCGTGAACTTGATTGTAAGTGTTACGCGAATATACCCGCCCCGGGGTGAACAAAGTGTAGGCAGCAAACAATGTCGGTAAGATTAACCATATTCGAGCAGATGGAGGAGGTGGCGCGGGAGCACGGCAAAATCCTTGCGCCGCTGAAGGACGACCTCGTCCTGGCGGATTCCGGCCTCGACTCGCTCGGTTTCGCCGTGCTGGTCGCGCGGCTTGAAGACACTCTCGGCGTCGATCCATTCACCGCATCAGATGAGGCCGTGTTTCCGCTGACGCTCGGTGATTTCGTGAAAGTCTATGAGAATGGCGTCCATTGACGCGCATTCGCTGCGCGAGCACCTGGCGAATGCGCCGCAGGCGGCATTCTTTTTCGACAATGCGGCGGATGTGGCCTTCACGGCGCTTGATCGTGGAACGAGTCTCAGCGGCCGCCTCGGCGCGCTCGCCGGACGGTCGGTTCTGGTCGCCACTGCGAGCCAATTGACCGCGGCGCTGGCGCTGATCGAACTCGACGGCTGCGCGCGGCGCATCACCATCCTGCCCCCGGACGCCGACCCCGATCACCTGCCCGCTTTGATTGCCGCCGCCGAAATCGATGCGGTCGTGCTCGACGACGACTCGATCAAACACGTGGCACTCGATCTTCCGGTGCGCGTTATCTGCGCGCCATCGATTGTCACCTTGGAGCAGACACCGCCCGCGCGCGTTCACACCGAGTGGGTCATGTTGACATCCGGCACGACCGGAGTGCCGAAAATGGTCGTGCACGACCTTGGCGGGCTCACCGCCGCCATCGTCGCAAAAAGCGCCGCTGACGGTGCGGCGGTCTGGGGGACGTTCTACGATATCCGCCGCTACGGCGGGCTGCAGATTTTCCTCCGCGCAGTTCTCGGGCGCGCCTCGCTCGTCCTGTCCAGCGCCGGCGAAGCGGTGACCGATCATCTGGCGCGCCTCGCGCGGCACGGCGTCACCCACCTTTCCGGCACGCCATCCCATTGGCGGCGTGTGTTGATGCGTCCGGCGATCCGCAGCATTGCTCCGCGCTATGTTCGGCTCTCAGGCGAGATCGCCGACCAGCCGGTGCTCGACGCCCTCCGCGCCGTGTTTCCGCATGCCAACATCGGCCACGCTTACGCTTCGACCGAGGCCGGCGTCGCGTTCGACGTCAATGATGGCCTCGCCGGCTTTCCCGCTGCGTTTGTTGGTCGCGCACGCGACGGCGTCGAGATGCGGGTTGTCGACGGCGCGCTGCAAATTCGCTCCGGCCGTACTGCGTCGCGCTACGTCGGCCCAGCCGCGCCGGCGCTCGCCGGCGACGACGGCTTCGTTGACACCGGCGACATCGTCGAGCGGCGCGGCGAGCGCTACCATTTTGTCGGCCGCAGAGGCGGCATCATCAATGTCGGCGGCCTGAAGGTTCACCCCGAAGAGGTCGAGGCCGTCATCAACCGGCACCCGCTGGTGCGGATGTCGTTGGTGCGGCCGAAAAGCAGCCCGATCACCGGCGCGATCGCCGTCGCCGAAGTCGTGCTCAAAAGCGATCGCAACGGCCACGAGGCGCAGCACATCGAGGTGCGCGACGAGATCCTGAAGCTTTGCCGCGAAACGCTGCCGCGCCACAAGATCCCGGCCGCGATCAGCTTCGTGCCGGGACTGGCGGTCGCCGCAACCGGCAAGCTCGCGCGCCGGCAGGGCTGAGCATGGCCCGCGCCAAGCCCGACGGCCCGCGCAACGTTCTGGTCACCGGCGGCAGCCGCGGCCTCGGCCTTGCGATTGCCAAGCAGCTCGCCGGCGCCGGCTATGGCGTCACCGCCGTGGCGCGGCGCGCCAGCAAGGAGGTGACGGCCGCGATTGCCGATGTCGGGCGGGCGGGGCAGGGCACGCTCCAGTTCGTGCCCTTCGATCTCGGCAACATCGAGCAGATACCCGATCTGGTGCGCAAGGAGGTCGGGCCGCTCTACGGCCTGGTCAACAACGCCGCACTCGGCACCGACGGCGTGCTGGCGACGATGCACAATTCGCAGATCGAGGAGCTGGTGCGCGTGAACACGCTCTCGCCGCTCGTCCTCACCAAATACGTAGCGCGAGCGATGATGGCCGACGGCGCCGGCCGCATCGTCAACGTCGCTTCGATCGTCGGCTTCACCGGCTACAGCGGCCTTTCGGTCTACGCCGCAACCAAGGCGGCGATGCTCGGTTTCACCCGCTCGCTCGCACGCGAGGTCGGCCGCCTCGGCATCACCGTGAATGCGGTGGCGCCCGGTTTTCTCGACACCGAGATGACGCATGGGCTCGCCGAGGAGCAGCGCCGCAAGGTCGTTGGCCGCAGCGCGCTGCGCCGCCTCGCCGGCGTCGACGACGTGGCAAATGCGGTTGAGTATCTGCTGAGCGACGGCGCGCGCAATATTTCCGGCACGGTTTTGACCATCGATGCTGGCGCTACGGCGTAGGGTGCCGCTGGCAGGGAACGTGGGGCGTTCAGCGGCAGCGTCGTCATTGTGCTGGCCCTACTACAACCTCGTATGGCGGCGCTCGGTATGACGAAAATAGATGCACTATCTTCCGGCAGCGTTCTTTCCTATTCCCCATAAAGGGTAGTGGACGAATCGTCTGATACGAATCGCGGAACGGTGACGCGTCCCCGCTTTTGGGGCCGGAATTCTGGCGACTATGACTGGACTACTATCTCAAAGAAGTCACTTTTTCATTGACTAAGGTCCTCGTTTGTGTTACGCTGAAAATGCCCGCTCGTTCGAGGGACGTCACCGGTGACGGCCGATTGACGGAGCGGGTGCGGTTCCTGCGGGCGGAGCTCGTAACTCCGTTCTCGGGCGGCTCGGGCATCGTCCCCTCCGGCACTATGACCGGGGCGCGGGGTGCTCCGCTTAAGCGCGACCGACGACGCGGGTAACGCCGGCGTCCTCTCCTTCGCACGAAGCGCGGCCTGGGCTGAGCCGGAGCGTTCGGTCGCTTTGGCAAGCGCCGCGGTCGGAGCGCCGGAAGGCGAGCGGCCCCCGACATCGGGCCGCTTCCGCGCCCGAAGCGCCCTCAGGTGGCAACATCTGACGGCGCCGCGCGGAATGGTTGGATGCGCCTTTCGGCGCTCCGCCTCCCTCAGCTTTTTCGGGGGCACGGCAATCGTGGCGTTCGTCAACAAACTCGGGCGCAGGTGCGCCGCGAGAACACCGCGTCATTGCAAGCGCAAGCGAAGCAATCCAGTTCTGGTGCGCAGGTTCTGGATTGCTTCGTCTGCGCTTCTCGCAAAGACGAGACTATGGCGCCGCGAGAACGAATTTGTTTGGGGATGCGAATTGCGAACGGCGAGGAGCTGACAGCCACGCGCCATTCGCGCTCCTGAGCCCGGGTAGGGTGGGCGGAGCGCAGCGCAGCCCAC